>Ga0208693_1000338_pt1 | contig 38744 bp, 32 predicted proteins | sample AD_UKC071_MetaG_FD_184438 | JGI IMG/M metagenome (GOLD analysis project Ga0208693, IMG submission 184438) | Active sludge microbial communities of municipal wastewater-treating anaerobic digesters from USA - AD_UKC071_MetaG (SPAdes) (version 2) | ecosystem: Engineered > Bioreactor > Anaerobic >... | reverse complement strand
TGGCTAACAGTGCATTAGTAGTGACTGTCTTCTCGGGGGACTGGAATAATACCCCTCTGGGAGGTATGGAGTTTCAGCAAGACTTAGAGGAAAAAGCTTATTGCCTGGGGGGCAGCAATTACCGGGCTCCTGCCCAGCGACTGACCGATTTTTTAGAAAGAAGGTATGCTGATAATCTTGACAATACTCTGGCTACATTCAAGCCGGGAATCACTCCAGCTGACCTTTGGGAAATTTTTCCTCCTCCCCTGGGGAAGGTTATGGAGAGGGGTCTAAGGTACTGGAATCTTCGTATGAAAGGGTTTATCCATGAACAGGCTATACTTACCGGGGTGGAGACTCGCACCTCGGCTCCCCTAAGAATTGAAAGGGGGAGTGATTTTTGTTCCGTTAATATTAGAAACCTGTATCCCTGCGGGGAAGGAGCTGGATATGCCGGAGGTATTGTCAGTTCAGCCGTAGACGGTTTAAAAGTAGCCGAGCAGATTATCACCACCTATCGATGGCCTGAACAACAACCTGCTATTAATGACAGCAGTATAACCAGAGGTCGTGATTTGCCTAGGGTAGATTTAACCAGGGTTGAATAGCAGCAGTTATTAAGGAGGATATATCAGTGGGAGTTCTATTTGGTACTGATGGAGTTCGCGGCATTGCTAATGTGGAATTGACACCGGAAAGGGCTTTTGCCCTGGGGAGAGCAGGCAGCTATGTACTGGCCCGCCGCAGTTCAGGAGAGCGACCCCGTATACTGGTGGGCAAGGATACGCGGATTTCCGGGGATATGTTAGAAGCAGCCTTAATGGCGGGAATTTGTTCCACTGGCGCCGATGTTTTGACAGTGGGGGTAATTCCTACTCCGGCGGTGGCTTATCTGACCCAAAAGTACCAGGCTTCCTGCGGGATTGTAATTTCAGCATCCCACAATCCAGTTGAAGATAACGGTATTAAATTCTTCGGCCCCGGCGGCTACAAGCTCCCCGATGAAGTGGAAGCCGAGATCGAAGAGCTGGTCCTGGCCGGTGTGGATGGTTTGCCCCGTCCGTCTGGGAAAGATGTAGGTCAAGTATATGATGTCAAAGAAGCCCTAAACAACTACATCAGCTATCTTACCGGATGCTATACTCTGCCCCAGGACTTAAATGGTCTTCGGATTGTGATTGACTGTGCCAATGGTGCCTCCTATGAGGCGGGACCGGAACTTTTTACCCGGCTGGGTGCCCGGGTAATTCCTATTAATAATGTTCCTAACGGGGTTAATATCAATGAACGCTGTGGTTCTACCAACACCGAAAGCTTGCGCCAGGCAGTGATAGAGCAACAAGCTGACCTGGGGATTGCCTATGATGGAGATGCGGACCGCTGCATCGTCATTGATGAACAGGGGCAGGAGCTGGACGGTGACCACATTATGGTCATTTGCGCCCTGGATATGCAACGCCGGGGGGTTTTACAGCCAGCCCGGGTAGTGGCTACCGTAATGAGCAACATAGGATTGGATATCGCCCTGCGCCGGGAGAACGTGGTAGTAGATAGCTGTAAGGTAGGTGATCGCTATGTGCTGGAGAAGATGCAGGAAACCGGGGCTATAATCGGAGGAGAACAGTCAGGACATATAATATTTCTTCAGCATGCTACCACCGGTGATGGACTCCTTACTTCCGTAAAACTGGTGGAAGTAATGAAACGCACCGGTATGAGGTTGTCCCAGCTGGCTCAGGAAATGAAAAAGTATCCCCAGAAGCTGGTCAACGTACGCTTGGATAACAAGGAAGAAATATTGAATCATCCCTTGGTATTAGCCGCCCTGCAGGAAGCGGAACAGAAGCTGGGTGAGAAAGGAAAGCTGGTGGTTAGACCCTCCGGCACCGAACCACTGGTGCGCTTAATGGCCCAGGGGCCCCAGGAGCAGATCTTGGAGGAGGTGATTGCGCAGATTCAGGAAGCTATACAAACAGCCCAACAAAACTAAGCTTTCAAGGAGGCGGGAGATAAGCAAGTGAGTATAATGAAGCGCCAGACCCGTATGAGTTTGTTGTCTGCGGGTGACGAGGAGGGGGTTAATCGATATTTCGGCGGGTTCCCCCCGGTGCACCACCATCGTCAGTGCAGCTACAAAACCGGGCAGCAATGGCCGGGACAAAGGGCTGCATCGTGGATTGAAATGTACATTGATGAGAAAATGATTCAATACCCAAAAGAATATTATTTGTCATCGCGAGGAGCGGAGCTACGCAGCCTTGCAAAGAAGCTTTTCTTACGTGTCATCGCGAGGCACGAAGTGCCGTGGCGATCTCGTCAAGATACCTCCAGGCACCGTTAGAGATTGCTTCGCTGCGCTCGCAATGACACAAAAGGAAACTTTTCATTTAACGTGGCCTGTGCCACAGGTAATAATTGCGAGTACTGGAGCGAGCCGGCTAATGCTCCCGCATCCAGCCTAACACCCTGCCAAGCCATGGTCGGCTTAGATTGGCGTAGAGATTGCTTCGTCGCTGCGCTTCTCGCAATGACAATTAAGGAATTTTATTTTATGCGATGATAGCGAAGGCCATTTTCACAGCGATGACACTCTTTGGTATATTCCCTGATCGCAGCTCTATGCCGCAAAGGGTTAATATTTTTCATGAGTTGATAAGGAGCGAATAAATATATGTGTGGAATTATGGGATGTATAGGTACCAACCGAAATGCTACTGCAGTAATACTGGACGGTTTGAGCAAACTGGAGTACCGCGGTTACGATTCAGCCGGCATATGCACCCTGCAGGATAACGGTTTGTGTATACAAAAGAAAAAGGGACGCCTGGCTGATCTGACCGAGTCCATAGGGGAACTTCCGGTCAGCAGCATTGGTATAGGCCATACTCGCTGGGCTACCCATGGGGTTCCCAGTGACAATAATGCTCATCCCCACAGCGATTGCAGCGGACGCATTGCGGTAGTGCACAATGGAATCATAGAAAACTATGCTGGATTACGCAAAGATCTAATTTTAGAAGGACATGACTTTGTTTCCGAGACTGACACCGAGGTGGTTGTCCACCTGCTGGAACACTATTATAACGGTTCCCTGGAAGAAGCCGTGCGCAAGACCCTGGCTGATCTGCAGGGTTCCTTTGCTCTGGCCATTATGTGCCAGGATGAACCGGACAAATTGGTGGCGGTTAAAAAGGACAGTCCCCTGATAATTGGCCTGGGAGAAGGAGAAAACTATGTGGCGTCGGACATTCCCGCCATATTAGGCCGGACCAGTCAGGTATATATTATGGAGGACAATGAACTGGCGGTGGTGACCTCTGGTGAAGTCAAAATTACCGACCTTGAGGGCCGGCCCATTAACAAGGAAGTATTCACGGTAACCTGGGATGCGGTGGCCGCAGAAAAGGGCGGCTACGAGCACTTTATGCTCAAAGAGATTCATGAGCAGCCGGAAGCAGTGCGCCGGACCCTGCGAGGACGTATAAAAGATGGTCGGGTGGACCTGAGTGATCTGGAGTTAGAAAACCTGTTTCAGGGTATAAACAAGATTTATATTGTCGCCTGTGGCACAGCATTTCATGCCGGTATGGTAGGCCGTTTGGCTATAGAGAAGATGGCGCATATACCGGTGGAAACTGATATTGCTTCTGAGTTTCGTTACCGGGATATAATCTGGCAACCTGATCAACTGATGATTGTCATAAGCCAGTCGGGAGAGACGGCCGACACATTGGCCGCCTTGCGCCATGCTAAACGCAATGGGGTGAAGGTCCTGGCCGTAACCAATGTAGTGGGCAGTTCAGTAGCCCGGGAAGCTGACAAGGTAATCTATACTCATGCCGGACCGGAAATTGCGGTGGCTTCCACCAAGGCTTACACTACCCAGCTGGTAATCATGTACCTTCTGGCCTTGTACCTGGCCCAGGAACGCGGGACCGTTTCTCCAGATGATTTGAAAAAGCTGGGCAGCGAACTGGCAAAAATGGACCAGGTGCTGGAGACTGTATTGGAACAGGAAGAGAAAATAAAAACCCTGGCTACCAGATACACCAATGTTCAGGACACCTTTTTTCTGGGACGGGGATTTGACTATGCCGTAGCCATGGAAGGAGCCCTAAAGCTAAAAGAAATATCTTACATCCATGCGGAAGCTTATGCAGCAGGGGAACTAAAACACGGACCCCTGGCATTAATCAGCGAGGGTGTTCCAGTACTTACTGTTATTAGTCAGGATCATTTGGTAGATAAATCTATGTCCAACATTAAAGAGGTAAAAGCTCGAGGCGCTGTGGTTATTGCTATCTGCAAGGAAAATTTACAGGAAGACTGCCAGGAATGTGATGAACAAATCCTGATTCCTAATGTAGATTCCCTGCTGGCACCAGTAGCTGCAGTGGTGCCATTGCAGATCTTTGCCTATTACATGGCAGTCTTGCGGGGGGCTGATGTGGATAAACCCCGCAACCTGGCCAAAAGTGTGACCGTGGAATAAAAACTTCAGAACCACAATACCCTCATTGATAAATTAAAAATCCTGAAAACAGCAAAAGAGAAAAAACCACCTCTATAGTTCAATCTATAGGGTGGTTTTTTTGCGCATATAGTGTGGGGGAGTATCTGATGGTGTCCGCTATACGTCCGCGAGATGTTATATGTTACAGGAGTAAACCATGATAGGTTGTCTTAAAACGCGATTTACAGGAGTTTCTGTTGTTGGCACAGTATTTGCTTCACCATTTTACAGGCTTGAGTTTAACCGCTCAGAGTACGGATATGGAAAGGGGGAACTTCTTTTTTCAAATAACATAACCCGGAGATTATAGTTGGTCAGATCTCCTCTTTGCAAATTGAAGGAAAAGCAGAAAAGACGATAGGAGGCAATATTACGGTGCTCAATATGGTTGCTTGCTACAAGTGGGTTGTAGATGAAGCAGACATCCGCATTAATCAAGATTTGTCGGTAGATATGTCCAAAGCTCAGGGCAAAATCAGTGAATACGATAAAAACGCTATTGAAGCTGCAGTTCAGGCAGCAAAAGCTGCCGGCGCAAGGGCTGTGGGTCTGACCTTTGGCAATGAGAAGTCGAAACCATCGCTTAAGGATGCGCTTTCGCGCGGCTTGGAAGAGGGGTACTGGGTGCACGGAGATGAAGCGGATACTGCTGATGCTGTTGTCACTGCCAAAGTGCTGGCTGAAGCCATAAAACGCATTGGCAATATTGGTCTGGTGTTTTGCGCTGAAGGTGCTGCGGATACCTATGCCAGGCAAACCGCTCCTCGCCTTGGAGCGCTGCTGGATCTGCCGGTAATTACCTCCGCCAAAGAGATAAGCATTGACGGCAACACGGTTACGGTTACCAGAAAGCTAGATGATTGTGTGGAAACAGTATCCGCTGAATTTCCAGCCATAATCGCCGTATTGCCCGAAGCCAATGTGCCAGATATTCCAGGACTGAAAGCAGTTATGGCTGCCTCGAAAAAGCCGGTTACAGAATGGCGAGCAGCCGATCTAATTACCGATGCCACTCCTTTGAGTTGGGTGACTTCTGTTAAAGGTTATGAAACCAACCGCAAGAACATTGTCTTTGCCGAGGGAGATGCCGCTGAAAGAGTCAAGCAACTGGTAGCTGCCCTGAGAAAGGAAGGTGTTTTGTAATGGCCGGGATTTTAGTATACAGTGAGCAGACTGGCCTGGCAGAAGAACTGATTAGTTATGCGGTTTCTACCGGCAAAGCAGTAACTGCTATCACCTTTAATGAAGAAGATGCTGGTATTCTGGCTTCTTGCGGTGCGGATGTGTGCGTGGTAAAAGGGGCCAGTGACATGCCTGAAGCCTATGGCAAGGCATTGGCCGGATTTATTAAGGATAAAGGGATTGAACAGGTTCTAATCGGAGCTACTGCCCGGGGAAGAAATCTGGCGGCCAGTATAGCCGGCTATCTGGATTGTGCTATGGCTAGTGATGTTTCCTATCTGCAAATTGTAGGGCCAGACCTAATCTGCCAAAGAATGACTTATGGAGGGCTGCTGGTATCCTCTGAAACCCTTTCCGGGATTAGCGTAGTGACAGTTGGACCAGGAATGTTCGAAAAGCAGGAAAAAGCAGCCGGCACCATTACCAGCCTGCAGCTTGATGCTGACAACAGGGTTAAATTAGTAGCCAGGGAGCCGGTTGTTAAACAAGGTGTGGACCTGACTGCAGCTGACAAGATTGTTTGCGTCGGGATGGGAATGGACAAGGAAGAAGATCTGGAAATGGTTCGGCAATTGGCGCAATCTATAGGAGCAGAACTGGGATGCACCAGAGGGATTGCTGAGGAAAGGCACTGGCTGCCGCCGGAACAATATATCGGGATCTCCGGACAGGTTATTAAACCACAGCTTTACATCGGGATAGGTGTTTCCGGACAAGTTCAACATGTATATGGAGTGCGTGAGGCCAAAGTTATAGTGGCTGTCAACAATGATGAAAAAGCGCCTCTATTCAAGTCAGCAGACTATGGAATCGTCGGTGATATGTACGAAGTAGTGCCTTTAATTACTGAAGCTATTCGGAATCTGTAATAAGGAACAGCACAGAAAACCTGTGGATCTTTACAGAAAAGTCAATTTGGGGAGGTTATGAGAATGTGGTACATGAATGAAGAAAGAGAACTGATACGTAATGTGGCCAGGGATTTCGCCCAGAAAGAGTTAAAGCCGGTTGCATTGCAAATTGATAAAAGCGGCGAATTTCCGCTGGAACAGTTTAAGCGGGCTGGTGAATTAGGTCTGCTGGGTATTAACATTCCAGAAGAATATGGCGGTCTGGGCGGGGACTATACTACCCTGGCTTTGGTAAATGAAGAAATAGCCAAAGTAATGCCGGTATTAACCATTGCCATGGGAGCCCATAGTGTGCTGGCCGGGGAACTGTTGCTGATGCTGGGCACCCCCGAGCAGAAAGCCAAGTATTTGGCCCCGGCAGCAACGGGTGAAATAATACTGGCCTGTGCTCAAACCGAAGCGGTGGGAGGTTCAAACCAGGTTGAATACAGCTGCCGAGCTGTGGCTGATGGTGATGACTTTGTTATCAATGGAACCAAAGTACTCATTTCCAATATAGGGGTTGCTGATGTTTACATCGTTATGACCGTTACCGGTGAAAAGATTGATCCGGCTACCCGGTCCGGTATGTCGGCTTTTATTGTGGAGGCTGGCACCCCTGGCCTGGAGATTGGCAAACCTGAAGTCAAACTAGGTTGGCACGGTTCTGCCACCGGGAGTATTTCTTTCAAAAACTGCCGCGTTCCCAAAGAAAATTTGTTAGGCCCATTACATGGCGGAATGCAGGCATTGTTTATTAGTTCTACCAATGAATTTTTGACCTGCGGACCAGTTGGCCTGGGAATGGCGGAAGCTTGCTACGAAGCAGCCCTGGATTACAGTATGCAAAGGGTACAGTGCGGGCAATCGATGTTCGACCGTTTCCAGGTGACCAGGCACAAGCTGGTTAAAATGTGGAGTGATATCGAAGCCCTGCGTGCTCTGGTATACAGTGTTTTTTCCATGAAAGATCAGGGCCATCTCTGCCTGGCCCAAGGTCGTCTTTTGAAAGCCAAGGGAGCCGAAGTCTCCGAAGCTGTTGCCAGGGAGGCTATCCAGCTGTTTGGTGGGGTAGGATGTATTGTAGATACTGGTATTGAGCGCTTCTGGCGCGACGCTAAAGTTCTGGCCATTGGCGGTGCTTCCATCGAAGCCCTGAACGAGCAGATCTCCATTATGATGAAAAACAAAATGCTCTAAATGTCTGATCAAAATTAATGAAGGGAAGGGTGGATCAGTATGTATCAGGATTATGAGAAGCTGTACGATCATGTGGTGACCTATGCCAAGGATGGCCCCATCGCCACCATAACCTTGGACTGCCCGGAAAACAAGAACCGGATTACCGAGCAGCTAATCGACGAATTAGGTAAAGCCCTGGATGAAGCCAACTGGGATGATGAAGTGAGAGTAGTTATATTGCAGGGAACCGGCGAATGGAGTTTTGGACCTGGTGATATCAGTGTTATCAAGTCCAAACTTGCTGTAAACCTGCGCGCCGGCCGTAAGATAATGGTGGAAATTAGCAATGTTGTAAAAAAGATGATGACTATGACCAAACCTATTATCGGAATTGCCGAAGCCGGTTGTGTGGGAGGCGGCTGCAACCTGCTGCTGGCCAGTGATATTGTTATTGCTGCCGATACAGCCTGGTTTATGCAGGTGTTTGCCGACTATGCTCTTTCTCCGGATACGGGAGGTCTCTGGGTTTTGCAGCATTTGGTAGGCCCCCAGAAAGCCAAAGTGCTGGCTATGACGGCTGCACCGATTACTGCCCAGACGGCTTTGGAGATGGGTATGGTTTATAAAGTAGTACCCAGAGATCAGCTTTATGAAGAAGCGCTTTCCCTGGCCAGAGTTATTGCCTCCAAATCTCCGGTGGGTATTAACCATATCAAGCAAATCTCCAATCGTCTCTATGATTACACCATGGATACCTATTTCCAGATTGAAGCCGATTACCTGTGCCTGGGCTCTTTGAGTGAGGACTTTAAAGAAAAGAATGCTGCTGTGGCTCAGGGACGTGAGCCTGTTTATAAAGGTATATAGATAGCCATGAGAAACTGCATCATAGGGGAGGTATAAAGCATGCAACAAAAAACCATGAAAGCATTAGTATGTGAAGGCCCTGGTAAGTATGGCCTGAAGGATATTCCCGTACCGAAAATTCTAGAACCTACTGATGTAATCGGTAAAGTAACTCTTGCCGCTATCTGCACCAGTGATATTCATTATGTAAACGGAGAACTAGCAACTGCCGTTTATCCCAGAACCATGGGGCATGAATTCTGCATTGAGATCGTGGAAACCGGTGATGCAGTGAAGAAGTTCAAAGTGGGCGATCGTTGCGTGGTTAAAGCTGGAGCCAGCTGTGGGGAATGTGTTTTCTGTAAACTTGGTATCCGCTCCGCTTGTGTAAGGGGCGGGATTTTTGGCAGCATCGGAACTCTGGACGGCTGCCATGCCGAGTATATCAGGGTTCCCTTTGCCGACTTGGAAGGACAGCTTATACCGATTCCCGACGGCATGAGCGAAGAAGATATTATCATGCTGCCGGATATGCTGGGCACAGCATGGTTTGGAGTTAAAAATGCTGAGATAAAGGAAGGCTCAACAGTTGCAGTAGTCGGTGTCGGCCCGGTGGGACTGTGTTCTTGTTTGTTAGCCAAAAAGATGTTCAAAGCCAAGACAGTTATTGCTATCGACCTGATTCAGGAAAGAGTTGATTTGGCTGTTAAGGAAGGCATTGCAGATCTGGGTATTAATGCTTCCACTGAAAACGTTGATGCCAAGGTTAAGGAACTGGTTGGCCCCCTGGGAGTAGATGCTACCGTGGAAACAGCCGGTGTGGAAGAAGCCCTGCAGACATGTGTTGCCATTACCAAGCCCAGTGGCATTCTTTCTACAGTATCTATTTTCTCCGTACCTATGATGCCCATGCCCATGAATATGCTAATGACCAAGAAAATTACTTTGCGATATGGTATTCAGGAAACGGAAGGAATGCCAGAGATGCTGGCAGCAATACAGGATGGTACAATAAATACCCGCTTCCTTATGACCCACAAAAAACCCCTCAATGATATCATGGAGGGATACAAAGTATTTGGGAACAAGGAAGACGGGTGCATCAAGTGGTTGGTGACCCCCCTTGAATAAGGTGTTTACTGGCAGGATGTTATACATCCTGCCGGTATCACCAAAGATGAGGATTGCTGTGTATAGACACAAAAAATCGGAATAGTTTATCTATTTATTTTAGCAAAATGGGCCTGCTATACTGAAATCAGTAATGGTGACTGGTTGGAGTATTGGTCTGCAAAGGAGAGATATCATGCAGGGAAAAGCCCATTTACAAAACCTGGAGATTTTATGGCGGGATATTAAAGAAAAGCATAGGATACCGGATCAGATCATTGCTGAAACAGAAGAGAAGATAATGAAGAACAGCATGAGAATCAATATTGCTGAACGTACCCACCATATTATCAATAGTGAAGAACTGCAGCACCGGCTGGCAGAGCATTGCGAGGCACTGTTTTTAAGCGATCCTTTATTGTGGGATGCAGCATCACAGGTGAGCAGTGATATTAAGATTATAATTACTGATCCCAATGGGATAGTTCTGTCCAGCCAGTGTGAAGATATTGTTGGCTTTCTCTGCCCGGCTGCAGAACTGATTTATAGTGATGCGAAGATGAGAGAACATCTGGAAATGGGCTCAGCCATTCAAATTACTTACGAAGATGGTATGTGTTCTCAGCTTTTGCCGATTTTCAATGAGCAGGGCCGCATTGTGCATTTCTGGGGGGTCAGTTCCTATCACCCTATCGATAAGGAAATAACCAGCATTCTCTATATTGTGACCCAGCTGGCCCAGCAGCGGTACAACTATGCGATCCTGTTGAACCAGTATACATCTTCCTTCATGGATGCTATGTCGGAATGTGCCATTCTTATTGATGAAAAAGGCAGGATACTGAATGTAAATGAAAGATTGCTGCAACTGACCGGTACCAGCAGCAAAAACCTGCTTAAAGGTTTGTCCTTCGGCCAGTTTATTTCCGGGGACAGCCCTTACAAACTGTTTCAAGGACATGAAAAGTATTTTTACCTGAACTGCTGGGCCAAGAGGATCCTATGTTATGTAGTTAATGTACAGGCCATGGAGACGCCCTTTGGCAGGCAGATGCTGATTCTTTTCAACGGCCTTCCTGAAGAAGAGCCCCTCGCCCTGGAGAGCCCTAATGCATTGGTAGATCCCTTTGAGTCCATAGTAACCAACAGCGCTGAAATGCTGGAGATAAAGCATATAGCTAAAAAGGCAGCCAAATCTGCGGCCAATATCCTGATTGAGGGCGAAAGCGGGACCGGCAAAGAAGTTCTGGCCGAAGCTATTCACAGAGCCAGCGGGCGCCAGGGACGGTTTGTGGCTATCAATTGCGGGGCTATTCCCAGCCAGCTGGTGCAGAGTGAACTGTTTGGCTATGAGGGAGGAGCCTTTACCGGGGCCAATAAACAGGGGCATATGGGCAAATTTGAGCTGGCCGACGGGGGAACGGTATTTTTAGATGAAATCAGCGAGATGCCCTTCGAAATGCAGGTGAATCTGCTGCGTTTTCTGCAGGATCGTACTATTACCCGCATTGGGGGTAAAGAGGAGAAAAAACTGGATGTCCGCATCATTGCTGCTACCAATAAAAACCTGGCTGATGAGATTCAAAAAGGAAGGTTCCGGGAAGACCTTTACTATCGCCTGAATGTCATTTCTATTACCTTGCCGCCACTGCGGGAGCGTAAGGGAGACATTCCCCTTCTAGCCGACTATTTTCTTGATTGTATGGCAGCCCAGTATGAGGAGCCTCGACCGGCCCTTGAACCTGAAATGTTGGCCATGTTGAAACGGTATGACTGGCCGGGCAATGTCAGGGAGTTGCAGAACACGATAGAAAAGGCGTTTGTCCTGGCTGAAAATGGTAAACTCAACTTTTACAGGTTTGGACAGCAAGCAGCCCATAACTTCAGTTCCTGTATGCAGACCGATTTATCAGAAGCAGATGCCAAAGAACAGCTGGAGCAAGTTCTATTATTTAACAACTGGAATGTAACGAGAACGGCAAAGCAGCTTAATGTAACCCGCCAAACGGTTTACAGAAGGATGAAACAATACGGGATATCGATACCTTCTCAATCAGCCAGAGAATACAGTCAATAATCATCCGGTTTTGCCGCTCGCTATCACCGAAGGAGTGGAAAACATGAGTGAGGAAAGATTCGATGCCATTGTGATCGGGGCAGGCCCGGCCGGCATCGCTTGCGCATATAAGCTCGCCCAGGAAGGAAGAGAGGTCCTGGTGATAGAAAGAGCCGACCAGCCGGGAGCCAAAAACCTGACCGGCGGGCGTTTCTATACTTATGCGCTGGAAATGGTGGCTGAAGGGCTAACGGCTGAAGCCGAACTGGAACGTAAAGTAAGCCATGAACAGATCATGATAATAAGCGGCCCAAGGGCGGTGTGTGTTGAGTATATTGATCCATCATTTGTCTCTGGAGAAGTGCCGCAATCATATACCATCTTAAGAGCCAGTTTTGACAGGTGGTTCGCCTCAAAAGCTGAGGAAATGGGAGCCATGATCGTTGGCGGCATCAAGGTAGACGATCTAATCGAAAAGAATGGGCGGATAGTTGGTGTAATCGCCGGCGAAGATGAAATGTATGCGGATGTAGTTATCGCTGCGGATGGAGTCAATTCCCTGATAGCCCGGAAGGCAGGTTTGCGCGGGGAAATTGCTTCTCAAAGCGTAGGCATAGGGGTGAAGGAAGTTATTGAACTACCTCCGGAGGTTATAGAACAACGGTTTAACCTGGCAACAGGTGAAGGAGTTGCCAGGATGATCCTGGGCTGCACCGAAGGCATTCACGGGGGAGGCTTTCTATATACCAACCGGGATAGCATATCTCTAGGAGCTGTCTTTATGCCGGAAGAGGTCGCTGCTCACCGGCATTCGGTTCATGAAATTTTCCAGCACCTGAAAATGCATCCTGCTATTTATCCCTTGATTGAGGGAGGAACAACCGTGGAATACGGCGGCCATTTGGTTAGTGAAGATGGCTATGATGGAATTTTGAAAAGACCGTACCGGGAAGGTTTGCTGGTGGTTGGAGATGCAGCCGGTTTTGTAATTAATACCGGCAGTTCAATACGTGGTATCGATCTGGCTATCCTAAGCGGTCTGGCAGCCGCCGAAGCCCTCCTGGCCACCTCCAATCCAGCGCTGGCAGGATCCGAATATATGAAAGCGCTGGAAAGACTTCAGGTCCTGCCTACCATGAAAACGGTCCGGGGCTACCGGGACCTGCTGAATATTGAGCGCCTGTATGGACCGTACCCGGACTTTGCTGCCGATGTTATGCAGGGCATGTACCGGGTGGACGGTAAGGTTCCCCCGAAAATGAAGAAGATAATAACGACTGCCCTTAAACAGAATAAGCTGTCCCTCTGGAATCTGATCAAGGACGGGCTGAAGGGGGTTAGATCGGCATGACCATTGATATTGTTTCGGCTCCGGAATTGTTAAGCAACAACAAGTTTAATGTTGACGAGGAAAACGCCCATATTGCCATTAACGTAGAAATTTGCCGCAATTGTGCGGACAAACCCTGCCTGTACGTCTGTCCGGCAGTTTTGTACCGGTTGGATAAAAACGGTGACCTATCTTTTGATTATGCCGGCTGCCTGGAGTGCGGTACCTGCCGGGTAATGTGCCAACAAAAGGGAATAGTAAAATGGCAATATCCCCGGGGAGGTTTTGGCATCAGCTATCGTTTTGGCTAAAAAGTTCCTTGGGCTGCTGGATTTGCGGATAAGCCGGTTGGTAAGTCGTACATTGGTTTGGTGAACAAAGTTTCACTTAGTGATCACAAAATGATCACAGAGACTGCCTATACTAAAAATGTGCCTGAACCTCTACCTGGAAAGCACATAATCCTGGTTCTTGGTATTGGTAAAGATTACTGCCCCACACCTAGCGTACTTATAAAAACCACATCATCAGTGCTCTAATCCTCCCAACTTCCTTTTGACTGGCCCTGCCGCCAACGCAGGGCCTTGATATATGATTAGGAAAAATCTCTCCTGGACCGTAGTTTGGCAAGTGCTTGTTTGCTGTTTTACAATATTCTCAAGGTATTGTGTCAGGTTCAATACTGGAGGAGAGATATAATGAGGAAAATCTTGATCGCTGATGACGAAGAACGAATGCGCAGGCTAGTGGGTGATTTCTTAAAAAGAGAAGGCTTTCAGATCGTGGAAGCCGTGGATGGACGGGAAGCCTTGGAACTAATTGAGGCAGATCCTGATATTTGTTTGGTCATACTGGATGTTATGATGCCGGTTTATGATGGTTGGACCGTATGCCGGGAAATTCGCAAAAAATCCATGCTGCCTATTATCATGTTGACCGCCCGGGGGGAGGAAACTGACGAGTTGTTCGGTTTCGAGTTGGGTGCCGACGAGTATATTAGCAAACCTTTCAGCCCCCAGGTCCTGATAGCAAGGGTACATGCCTTGCTGCGCAGGGCCAATGCTGGCAGCAGATCGGTCTATAGCTATCCGGGTTTGGAAATAGACGTGGATGCCCGCCATGTGAAAGTGGATGACGAAATGATTTCCTTGAGCCCCAAGGAGTTTGAACTGCTGGCTTATTTGGCCGCCAATGAAGGACGGGCCCTAAGCCGCGATCAGATATTGAATGCGGTGTGGGATTACAATTTCTATGGTGATCCCCGTACCGTGGATACCCATGTAAAAAAAGTAAGGCTCAAACTGGGCAGCCGGGGAGAATACATTCAGACTGTCCGGGGAGTAGGCTACAGATTTGAGGTAGACCATGATTAATTCCATACGCTGGCGCCTATTTTTGGGAATGACCTTATTGGTAGGCTTCTTTGTATTCTTTTCCTGGATGTTGAATACCAATTACCTGGAAAAGTACTATCTTCAACAAAAGACCGCCGAGCTCAAACAGCAGGGTGAGTATATTACTAAGTTATTTACGGAAAATCCCGATGATCTGTTAGTGCAGCTGGCCATATTGGAACGCCGGGAAAACTTGACCATTCTGGTAATCCAGCCTGATTTAACCCTGATTTATGCTTCCACAAGCCCTAACTCAGAAGTGACCAAGTTTGAAATTGTGCTGGAACAGCTCATGCAGGCCAACTTAAAAGGTCAGTCGGTGCAAATAACTGGAGATCCCTTTAATAACGAGCGTTCCCTGAACCTGTACAGCCGTTTCGGGGAACAGAACTTTTTGATTGTCAGTACTCCTCTGGCTCCCATACAGGAAAGTGCAGCTATTGCCAACAAGTTCTTTCTCTACACCGGTATTGTTACTATGATTATTGCTACCCTGGCAGTATTCTTGTTTTCACGTAGTTTCACCCGACCTATAGTGGAACTGAACGATATAGCCCAGCGCATGGCAAAGCTGGATTTTTCCCGCAGGTATTCCGTTACCAGCCGGGATGAATTGGGAGAATTGGGCAGCAGTATAAACTCGCTGTCCGACCAATTAAGCAAAGCCATCGGTGAACTGCAAGATGCTAATGCCCGTTTGCGTAAAGATATTGAAAGAGAACGGCGCATTGACGAAATGCGCAAAGAATTCGTCTCCAGTGTTTCTCATGAATTAAAGACCCCGATTTCCCTGATTCAAGGCTATGCTGAGGGTTTGAAAGTAAACGTAGTGGAAAATGAAGAGGACAAGGAATTCTACTGCAATGTAATTATAGATGAAGCCAATAAGATGAACCGGCTGGTCAAGGGACTGCTGGATCTTTCCCAGGTAGAGGCAGAAGTTTTTACCCTGGAAAAGGTCGCCTTTGATCTATCTTTATTGTTGGATAACATTATGGCCAAATACAAACCCATTTTTGAAGAAAAGGAGGTGCAGCTTGGAGTAAATAAACCGGATGAACTGCTGGTGAACGCCGACATAACTCGCACTGAACAAATATTAACCAACTATCTTAATAACGCTTTGGATCATATGGATGAACGACGCATAATCGAACTAGAAGCCAAAATTGTAGAAGATAAAGCCCATATAGCGGTATATAATTCCGGTGAACCCATTCCCGATCAAGCCTTGCATAAGATTTTCACCAGTTTTTACAAGCTCGATCAAGCCCGCACCCGCACTGACGGAAGTTATGGGCTGGGGCTGGCTATCGTCCGCGCCATCCAGGAGAAGGATAAAAACGGGTATGGGGTGATCAATCTTCCGGATGGAGTACAATTCTGGTTTGAACTGGACCTGGCTGATCCGGAAAACGATCTTGAGTCATAATCATCAGACTGATTAGGTGAAAGGTGCATCGATAAGTAGTATACTTAATGAAATGGAAAAAACAAGCAGCAGCTTGTTTCAAAGGAGGATGAAGGATGACCAAAACAAAGAGAGTAACTATGTTAATCCTGGCAGCGGTGACTTTGCTGGTTTTTGGAGCCACTGCGGTATACGGGGCTAACGCGCTTACCGTTAAAGCCTACCCGGGAGTAACCATTTTCTATAATGGCAAGCAACTTACCGATGACCAACAACCCTTGATAATTAACGATTATACATATGTTCCGCTGCGTATGGTAATGGAGAACTTCGGCAAAAGCATAACCTGGGATGGGGCGACCCAGCGGGTATTGATATCCGACAGTTTAGAGGAAGCTCAACGACAAGCAGATCTGATCAACCTGCAAAACGAAAATAAGAAACTGCAAGCAACCATAGACCAATTAAATGCTACTATAGCAGATTTGCAGAAGAACAAAAAGACAAGTAGTACTTCCAACCTGAAGGATATTGAGGATACCTTAAATGATTACTTCGATGATGCAGGGTATGATTATTTTAGTGACAAGTATTTAAGTTTCACCATCACTCTCAGCGGCGATGAAGATGATATAGCCTATTTGGTGAGGGTTGATTGTAGAGATTCTTCGAAATACGATGATATACGGGATCTGAGTAAAACAAAGGTAGAAGATTTCCTGGATGACCTTGAAGCCAAGCTTCTTAAGGAGATCGATAGAACGGATTATGAGGATGCAGATATCACGGGAGAAATGAAGGACCGCCAAAATTCCCGCTATTACGTAAAATATAACGGCCGGACCTATAGTTATAATTGGAGTAGCGGATACACTAGTGAAAAATTGAGCGATATTGCCGATGAAGTGGAGGACTATTTTGCCGATGCAGGAGAGGATTACTTTGCGGATGATGGGATCAGGGTATATATTACTCTCAGCGGTGACGAGGATGAGATAGATTATTCCATCAAGCTGGATTTCAGGTATGCTGATTATTCTGATGATTTGACCGAATTGAGCAAGAGCAGGATTGAGTCTTTCATGAATGCTGTAAAGAACAGGATCAGCCGGGAAATAGACGGAACAGATTTTGAAGATGCCGATATTATAGGGGAACTGAGAGATTACAGTAAATCCAGTTATTATGTGGAATATAACGGCAGCAGGTATTATTATTCTTTCTAATAATTACTGATTGTGAAAGTGTTATAGCTGAAAGCTTGTGAGGGGCGACCACTTAGTCGCCCCTTCAGCTTGGCGAAAAAGGCTATGTAAAGAGATCGCCACGTCGCTTCGCTCCTCGCGATGACACAACCGAAAGCCATCATATGGGTCATTGCTGTGAAAAATAGCTCCCCATTGTGTCATTGCGAGCGCGTAGCGCGTGGCAATCTCGAACGCAAAATTGTTAGTAGCCTTTTTGAACACTCTGCAGGGGCGACCACTTGGTCGCCTTTGTGTTTTGCAATGGGCAAGAAAAAGCAGCTGACCTTATTGGCCAGCTGCTTTTTGATTCTGGTTATTGCTATATCTTAGTAGTCGAAAGCTGCCAGCGGGATTTCCAGGGCAGAAGCATCGCCAGCTTTGATGATATCGGCAGTGGTCCAAACCTGGGGTACTACGTTGTTCAGGTAGTAACGAGCTGAACATACTTTGCCCACATAGAAATCATAATCATAGTGGTCCGGACCTACTTCTTCAGCCCTTCTCTGAGCAATCAAAGCCTGCTCCAGTATACACCAGGCGCCATAAAGCATAGAAGTGGCGGTCAGGATGCGACGGGCATAAAGGGGCATCATGCTGATCTTGCCAGCCCCGAAATATCCGCCGATGGCCATCTGAATATCTTGTACGGCCTGAAGAGCTTTGCCGAAATATTCAAATTCCCTTTCGAATCCAGCCGCATTTTTATTGGCTTCATAGAAATCCTGAATTTGCTTGAACCATTTGGCATAGACAGAACCACCTTTCATGGTCCATTTCCGGCCACACAGGTCCAGAGCCTGGATATAGTTGGTACCTTCCCAAATTGAATAAATCTTGGAATCGCGGGCAATCTGGGCAACTGGATATTCTTCGCAGTAGCCATATCCACCATAACATTGAATGGCTTCGCCAATCAGCCACCAGGCTTCATCAGTGGGATAAGCCTTACAAAGAGGTGTCACCACTTCTATAAAATCATTGGCTTCCTGTCTCTTCTCGGGATCAGGATCTTTGTAACGAATATCGAACATGAAATAGGTCTTCATTATCATAGCCCGGAACACTTCCACATGGGCTTTGCCTTGCAGAAGGGAGCGACGGATATCTTCATGATTGATGATGGTTACCCGGTCACCTTTCATATTGGTTAGCGGACGACCCTGTACACGTTCTTTGGTGTACTCGCGGGCATTGTAAACAGCATTGGCGGTGACGGCCAGACCCAGTAAGCCGGTACCTAGACGAGCGTAGTTCATGCACTGGAACATTTGGGCCATACCCTTGGCTTTGCCGGTTTCATCTGGGGGCTCTCCTACCAACCAACCACGGCAGTTACCGTTTTCGCCCATAGTCAGGGAAGCGGTGACAGAACCGTATTGTCCCAGTTTATGTTCAATACCAGTAGTCTGAACATCGTTGTCTTCCAGGCTGCCGTCTTCATTAACCCAGTACTTGGGAACTATAAACAGAGAAATACCAGCAGTTCCCGGGCGGGCTCCTTCAACCCTGGCCAAATACAGATGGATGACGTTTTCAGTGAAATCATTGTCTCCACCGGTTATAAAGATCTTGTTACCCTTGATCTTGTAAATCCGGGGATCATCGGTAGGATAAGCCTTGGAGAGAATATCACCAACGTCAGAACCAGCAGTGGGTTCAGTCAGGCACATGGTACCAGACCAGGTTCCGTCCATCATCTTGGGGAGGAACATCTGCTTTAATTCTTCAGAAGCAAAGGCTTGAATCAATTCTGCAGCTCCTGTGGTCAGACCTATGTAGGGCATAAAAGCAGGATTAGCTGCGGCTAGCATTTCCTGGCACATTGCAAATAAAACATTGGGCATGGTCATGGCATCTTCGCTGTCATCGATATTCGCAGTTCCCCAGCCGTCTTGCTGCAGTTTGTGGAAAAGAGGACCGAAGCTAGGAGGTGTAGTTACCTTCCCATTGGCAAAAGTACAACCAATCTTATCACCATCTTCATTGGTGGGTTCTACTACCTCTTTACACATTTTGCGGAAGGGTTCCAGAACGGATTTTACTTCATCTTTGGAATAATAGTCTCTGAACTCTTTGTAATTGAAAACTTGTTCGGTAGGAAGCCATTCTTGCGCGATAAATTCAAAGTCGCGCGTATTCAAATAAGCAAAATTAGCCGTCATTTCACATTACCCCCAAATCCAGGAAATGAGATTATTCTCGATTCCCTCCTTAATTTATTCTTTCAGAAGGTTTCTCTCTTCGCGCTCCGTCATCACCCCCTAAATGCGCGAAATATTCAGAAAAGTATATTAATATTTGGTATAATTGTTATTTTAGATTATAGCATATCACATTTTGTTGTAGGAGTTTGCCTGTAATTTACTAAATAATCTTTCTAATAAATATGGAAAGAGAGCCGCTAAATTAATAAGCGGCTCTCTATCAATGAGGAAGGGATTTGGGTTAAGAGAATTGAGTTCACTTTGAATTTTATTACTTAAATTAATTACGATGATCGATTTTAATCACGCAGGATGTACTCCATACCTTCCCCGATCATTACTAATGCCCCGTCCTGATTCACACACTTGGTCTCTACTCTAACCATGTTTTTCTCATCGATTTTTTCTATAATGGTTCCGGTGGCGGTGATAGTGTCACCAATAAAAACGGGCTTTAGGAATTTTATGGACTGGTTAGCATATACATGGCCAAAGGTTAGGTCAGTCATGCATTTGGATATCAAGCCTAAAACCAAAACCCCTGGTACTAAGACATTGCCAAAGCGGGTGGTTTTAGCATATTCCCGGTCAATATGAATGGGATTAAGATCCCCGGTCAGACCTACCCATTGAATAACATCGGTCTCGGTCATGGTCTTGGTAAAGCTGGTTGTGTCTCCTATCTGCATGTCTTCCCATTTTCTGATCTTGCCTTCATAACTCATTGCTTAAACCCCCTATGGTTGTTAGACGTAGTACATCTTCATGAAATGGATAAACTATACACCTGCAATTTATCTGCCAACAAGTAAAATAGTTGGGAAAGTAAGCATTTTCGGATTTTTGGCCGGTGCTGAAGGAGTGAGGAACCTAGCCAGGCGAACCGGAAGCGGTTCAGTTAATGCTTAATTATTAGTAGGTGTAAATGCTGATTGGAAACGAAATAAAGGTGATACAGTATTCAAAAAAAGTGAGCGAACCCCAAATGGTTCACCCACTCTAAAAATGACTCGTTATGATACATTATGATGATATCAATTATGATGCTATCAAGCTAAATGAATGCCATAATTGGCTACTTTGCGGCAAAGAGTAGACTGACTTATTCCCAGGGCAGCAGCAGCTTTGCGGGTGCTGCCGTACTTGGCCAAATAAGTATTAATATAATGTTTCTCCAGGTTCTCCACTAATTCCCGCAGGTTAACAACCGGCTGAGCAGAAGGATCTGTTACGGTCTTATTATTGTCGATATCCAAGCTGAGAATAATATCGCCCGGATTAGTTACCACGGCTCTTTCCACCACATTCTTAAGTTCTCGAACATTACCTGGCCAATCATAATTCATTAACCTGTCAATTACTTGAGGAGCTATTTGCTTGTTCAAGCCATATTTTTCATTGAACTTTTTCAGGAAATGGTCGACTAAAACCGGGATTTCTTCCCGCCTCTCCCGCAGGGGGGGAACCACTACCGGTATCACGTTGAGACGGTAATACAAGTCAGTTCTGAATAGGTTTTTGTTCACCATTTCGCTCAGGTCACGATTAGTAGCGGTAATAATGCGGACATCAATTTTGTTGGTCTTGGTACTGCCGATACGAGTAACCTCATTTTCTTGAATTACTCTCAATAATTTGGCTTGGACACTAAGAGGCAGTTCTGATATTTCGTCCAACAGGAGGGTCCCTCCGTTAGCTAATTCAAATATACCTAATTTACCGCCCTTTTTGGCTCCGGTGAAAGCACCTTCCACATAACCAAATAACTCCGACTCCAATAAGCTTTCCGGTATAGAAGCACAATTTATGCGAATATAGGGCTTGTCCTTACGGGGACTTTCCAAATGTATCTGGTGGGCTATTATTTCCTTTCCCACACCGGATTCTCCGGTTATCATCACTGCTGAATCAAACTGCGCAATTTGATTTACAGTCTGCATAAGCTCGACCATAACCGGCGAAGCCACCACATAATCACAATAACCTTTCAGGTTGAAATACTCAGTTTTGTAATGCTGGCTTAATTCCTCTTTGTGTTCAACTGCCCTTTTTAATTCATTGAGCTCAGTTATATCCCGGCCGTTGGTAACCACGCCAATGAGGTTCCCCTTGTCATCGAAGACAGGATTACCCGTAACCAATACGGTACGCCCAGTCTTGATTTTTTGCACAAAGGTTACCGGCTTCAAGGTCTCGAGAACCTCTATACTGCAGGAGCGATCATAAAAGCCCTGAGCAACCAGTTCATACATGGTTTTGCCCAGCACTTCCTCAGGTTTTATACCTGTGATTCGATAATAGGATGGACTTACTTTAGTTACTCGCCCTTCAGCATCGGTTACAAACAGGTAATCAAAGGATGCCTCGAAAATAGCCTCCATCTGCTCTTTGAGGAGTTTTGCTTCCTGTAAATCAGTTAATTCAATATTCAAATAGCGAACTACGTCAGATTGGGTAACAACTCCCACCACGGTACCATTCTGGACCACTGGACAGCGGCTTACCGGTTTGTTCAATAGAGTTTTAACATCGTCATTGGGGTGACAGGTAATTACGTCTTTAATCATTAATTTGTCGATGGTTACATCGAAAGGAGTGCAGTCAGCTACTGCCTTGAAAAGCTGATGTTTCGAAAAAAAGCCTACCAGTTTACCGTTATTAACTACTGGAGCCCCGTCGATGTGGTGTTTGAAAAACAGAGCTGCCGACTCAGCGATGGTTTGATGAGGAGACAAGGTATACGGATTCCTTGTCATAATATCACTAATTTTCATGCCAAATCACCAGCCTTTAGCTTCAATAATATCTAATCATTCTACATTATTCAACAGCATTAAATATTGATATATTAAGAAAATTCTAGGAAAATTTCGTGCTGCTGAGCTGTTCGTTTCCTGTCAGTGCCTGCTGACCATGATCTTAATTCTGCGTATCCATCCTGTTTTTTGGGCTTGATTGCTAGGTTAATAAGATTAGTTGAAGGCTGATGCAAAAATGAGTCAGCATTTTGCTGGTCAGGTGAACCTGGCAGGTATAACCACCGGCTAAAATTTCAGCCACCAACGCTGTCAAACCGGTAATAGCCCTATTCCTGAACAATCATAGCCATCATATAATAGTAGTTTAAGTAGTCATCAGCTAAGTTGGTACAAATTTTGCAATACTTTATATCAAATATTTTTCATCATATCAGTTTCATGGCTCCTGGCCAATAAAGCAATGGAAGTGATTATTACATTTTTAGGAGGGAAGCTGGGCTATGAATTGGCAGGACTATTATCGAAGTAAATCAACCACAGCTGAAGAAGCGGTTAAGGTAGTAAAATCGGGGGATCGTGTAGTACTTGGTCATGCTTGTGGCGAGCCTCAAGCAATCGTAGAAGCACTAGTGGACAGGGCACCTGAGCTAAGGAACGTGGAGATAGCACATGAGGTGCCTATGGGAAAAGGGTTGTACTGTCAGCCTCAGTATGAAAAAAGCTTTCGCCACAATGCATTGTTTTCCGGTAAACCCAGCCGCCAAGCGATAAAGGAAGGAAGGGCTGATTATACTTCTATATATCTCCACGAGTTGCCGGCTTTATTTAAAAGCGGGAGATTTCCTATTGACGTAGCCATGGTGACGGTATCTCCACCTGATGAAAAAGGTATGGTAAGCCTTGGTATTTCCGTAGATTATACCTTGCAGGCTATTAAAAGTGCTAAAACGGTTATTGCGGAAGTAAATCCTCATATGCCCAGAACCGGGCCAACTTCCATGTTGCCGGTACAGGAATTTGATTATTTTGTAGAAGTTGAACTACCCCTTATCGAGCTTCAACCTCCGGTTATCGGGCCGGTTGAGAAAACCATCGGTGAAAACATTGCCGAGTTAATTCAGGATGGTGACTGCCTTCAATTAGGCATTGGTGCGATACCAGATGCAATATTATCCTGTCTGGATAATAAGAAAGATTTGGGTATACATTCTGAAATGATATCCGACGGAGTTATGAATCTGGTGAATCGTGGAGTGATAAACTGCTCCCGCAAGAATTACTATCCCAATAAAATAGTTATTGCTTTTGCCATGGGCACCAGCACCTTCTACAAATGGTTGGACAATAATCCCATGATCGAAGCATTACCCGTAGACATAACTAATATACCGGCCAACGTAGCAAAAAACGATAATATGGTTGCTATCAATTCTGCATTATCGGTGGATTTATTGGGACAGGTGGCCGCTGATACCCTTCCCGGTATTCAGTTCAGCGGGGTTGGGGGCCAGGTGGATTTTATACGCGGTACTCACGACGCCAAAAACGGGCGCGCCATAATTGCTTTGCCTTCTACTGCTGTAAACGGGACCGTGTCACGTATCGTAAGTACCTTAGCCCCCGGGCAGGCAGTTACCACCAGTCGATATGATGTTGATTACGTTGTAACCGAATATGGAGTAGCTCATTTGCGATGGAAGACGAACCGCCAGCGAGCTAAAGCTTTGATTAACATCGCTGCTCCTGAATTCAGAGACCAGCTGCGCTTTGAGTACGAAAAGCTCTATGCTCCTCTGGAATAAGTCCTCCTTCTCTATTGCTCCCCCCCTCCAGATGGTCGGACCTTGGCAGCCGGGTCTGACCATCTGTTTTTTCGACAATATGTATACATTATTGTCGAATTGATTTATTATTGAGTCAGCCCTGTTCTTAATTGCATAGATGAAAACACGGTCTGGAAAGTTGGTGGTTAAGAAATATGGGAAACATCAATAATAGTTTGTTAAAGGCATTTTTAAACCTGATACCTAGTGCGGTGTTAGTGGTAGACCAACAGGGGAATGTTTGTGCTTTTAACATCCCTGCCCGCAAATTATTTGGCATATCTGAAGAGGATTGTGGTAAGTCTCTAAATGACTTATTTTCGCTCAAAATACCTGACAGAAGATTCCAGTCTGCGAAAAAAGTGCATCTAAAATCAATTGACATCAATGGAATCAATTACGAACTGCGTTCCGTTGCCGTTAATACAGATGATTTCAAAGGCAGAATTGTTCTGCTTACCGAGGTCACTGAAGTAAAAGTTCTCAGAGACCAGCTGTCAGAGGTATCAGTGTTGAAAGAGGAACTGGAAAAGGTAATTGACGGTTCTTATGATTATATCTTTGTCACTGATGCCAAAGGCAATGTTAAACGAATCAACGACGCCTATTCCCGTATAACCGGATATAAGCGGGAGGAGATTGTTGGCCAAAATATATATGATCTGGTAGCACGAGGCTACTTTGACCGGGCAGTTTCTATTGATGTTATTGAGTCCCAACAGACACAAACTCTGACCCAGACCTTAAAATCAGGAAAAACCGTTTTGGTTACCGGCAATCCGCTGTTCTCGGATACCGGTGAGTTTATCGGTGTAGTTACCAACGGACGGGATATTACCGAACTAAACCGCTTGAAACAGGAAATCAAACTAGCCGAAGGGTTAACTCAGCATTATCAGAAACAGCTGCTGAAGTTTCAGATGGATACCGAAGGAGATTACATTGTAGCTTCCCCTAAAATGGCCGAGGTCTCAGATTTGATTCAAAGAATAGCTAAGGTAGACTCAACTGTGCTAATCAACGGTGAGTCTGGGGTGGGCAAAGAAATAGTAGCCCGGGAAATTCATCGCAACAGTTTGAGAAGCGAACGACCCTATATCTGTATTAATTGTGCTGCCATCCCTGATAATCTACTGGAATCAGAGCTGTTCGGATATGAAGGGGGAGCTTTTACCGGGGCCAATAAACATGGCAAAATGGGAATTTTTGAATTGGCTAATGGCGGTACCCTTTTTCTTGATGAAATAGGGGAACTGCCTTTTTACCTGCAGGCCAAATTACTAAGAGTTATTCAGGAAAATGAGATTCTGCGCGTAGGGGGCACTACACCGATTCGTATCGATGTACGCTTAATTACCGCCACCAACCGGGATTTATGGAAGATGGTAAATGAACGGCAGTTTCGGGAAGATCTTTATTACCGGCTGAATGTAGTACAGGTTCGTATACCCCCCTTACGGGAGAGAAAAGAAGAGATACCTGTTTTTGTAGAATACTTCATTGGCATGCTTAACAAAAAGTACAAGTTAAGCAAAAGAATCAGCCCTGAGCTAATTGATGGCTTAATGTCCTATGATTGGCCGGGTAACATTCGCGAACTGCGCAATGCTCTGGAACAAGCCTATGTAACTTCACCAGGTGCTATCATAACTGATATTAAATTAGGACCACAGCAGGAGTTGCACATGGCCATAGAAGCCAACTCACGTCCGGTTAGCTTATCTCTTAAGGATGCCCTGAGTCAATATGAAAGCAAAATAATTAAAGATGCTCTGGAGGCCCATGGTACCACCCGTAAAGCTGCTGCGGCTCTTGGTGTCAGCCAGGCCACTATCTGGCGAAAAGCCAAGCAATATAATATTAGCTTAAACGAAGAGGGGGACAATTAAAAATGTTCTTGTGACACAAAAATGAGTCGCTTGACTCAGAATAGCATCATTTATGGAACCTTTACCCGCCGCATGAAAAGTTATTCATTGTCCTGGGGACGGTTGAATGAAGGCTATATTATTACTTTGGCAAGCTCTCGTAAGTAGCATTATGAAATGGCATACAATTTGCAAGATGTTAATTACACCAGAGTAATCAATGGGAGGAAAGTATATGTCTTACGAGAACGTGATTGTAGAGAACCGGGAAAATGTACAAATCTTATACATTAACCGTCCCAAGGTCTTAAATGCACTTAATGAACAGACCTTGTTAGAAATAGAGGCGGCGGTTAAGAGCTTTGCCGAAGATACCAACCTGTCAGTATTGATTATTACCGGTAGCGGCGATCGTGCTTTTGTTGCTGGAGCGGACATTGAAGCGCAATACCCTCTCGATGCTGTCCAGGGCAGAAAATGGGGGTTATTAGGGCACCGGGTTTTCACACTGATCGAAACTCTGGAAAAACCAGTTATTGCTGCTATTAACGGTTATGCTTTAGGGGGCGGATGTGAACTGGCTATGGCCTGTGATATCCGCCTGGCATCGGAAAAGGCTCAACTAGGTCAACCGGAAGTAACCTTAGGAATCACTCCTGGATATGGCGGCACCCAACGGCTTACCAGACTGGTAGGACCGGGCAAGGCCAAACAGCTGGTATTCACTGGCCAGAGAATTACCGCTATTGAAGCACACCGCATAGGATTGGTTGATGAAGTCTATCCTCATGAGACTCTCCTGGAAGAAGCCATAAAAATGGCTCAACTTATAGCTTCTAATGCTCCCATTGCTGTTCGTTACTCCAAAGTTTTGATTAATCAAAGTATCCAGATAAACAACGATATGGCAACAACGGTAGAAGCAGGTTTGTTTGGCCTATGCTTTGCTACTCAGGATCAAAAAGAAGGAATGGGAGCCTTCCTCGAAAAGAGAAAGCCAGTATTTCAGGGCAAGTAGCAAGTAAAGGAGAGGTTTTTATGGAGTTTGCGTTTACCAGTGACCAAGAGATGCTACGCCAATCAGTGCGTGATTTTGCGGAAAATGTTCTTGGGCCTGGCGTGGTCGACCGGGATGAAAAGGAGTACTACGATCCCAGTACCTTTAAAGCCATGGCCGACTTGGGATTGACGGGCATCCCCTTTGAGGAAAAATGGGGAGGAGCAGATATGGGCATGATAGCCTACGCACTGGCTGTAGAAGAAATTGCCCGTGTGGACCCGTCAGCAGCAGATACTCTTTCTGCTCATGTCAGCCTGGCAGCTTTTCCAGTTAGGATGTTCGGTACTGAGCAGCAGAAGGAAAAGTACCTAATTCCCATGGCAACTGGCGAAAGACATGGAGCTTTTGCCTTAACCGAACCCAATGCCGGTTCCGATGCCCTGGGAATGACTACTAAGGCAGAACGCGATGGCAGCCATTATGTTTTGAACGGACGGAAAATATTTATCACCAATGGTGCTGCTGCTGATGTTTACATTGTATTTGCCCGCACTGGTGATAAAGAGTTAGGCAGCAAAGCCTTTAGTGCTTTTATAGTCGAAAAGGGAACCCCTGGATTTAGTTTTGGAAAATACGAAAGGAAAATGGGACTGCGCGGAACCCAAAACTGTGACCTGATCTTTGAAGACTGCCGCATACCTGCAGAAAACCTTTTAGGTAAGGAAGGAGAAGGTTTTAAGATTGCTATGCAGACTCTGGACGGAGGACGCATCGGCATTGCTGCACAGGCAGTGGGCATCGCTCAAGGAGCGATGGAGAAAGCTTTGGAATATTCCAAAACCAGAGTTCAATTTGGCAAACCCATTGCCAAGCTACAGGCAATAGCCTTTAAGTTAGCTGATATGGCAGTGGAAATCGAGGCAGCTCGAATGTTAACTTACCGCGCTGCTTGGAAAAAGCAGCAGGGGCTTCCTTTCAGTATGGACGCTGCTATGGCTAAACTTAAAGCTTCAGAAACCGCTATGTGGGTGACAAATCAAGCGGTTCAGATACATGGCGGGTATGGTTATACCCGGGAGTACCCAGTGGAAAGAATGATGCGCGATGCTAAAATCACCGAATTGTATGAAGGTACCAGCGAAATTCAGCGAGTGGTTATCAGCAATAATTTGCTTCGCTAAAGAGTAATCGGGCATGTGATTTTAGTTGTAAAAAGACCAACAAAGATTGGAAGTGAAAAGGGATGGATCTAGTACTTCAGATAATAATCAGCGGACTGCTTCTGGGAGGCATATATGCTCTAATAAGCATCGGGTTGAACATCATTTTTGGGGTTATAAAGATAGTTAACCTCGCCCATGGTGACTTCCTGATGATGGCCATGTATGCAGCCTTTTTCCTGTTTACATTAAAAGGTATTGATCCCTTCGTAGGTGTTTTCATTATTTTCCCGGCATTCGTGCTGTTAGGTGTATTTATATTCAGAGTTATGATAAAACCCTTGCTTGGTACAGCTGAAACGGAAGTAAACACTATTATTGCCACGGCTGGATTAGGATTCGTGTTACAGAACCTGGCCTTAATGCTGTGGAAATCAGATATTAGAGCTATGGAAACCAGTATGACCGGGCAAAGTTATGAGTTTTTTGGAATTATGTTGAGTTCAGGAAGGACTTGGGCTTTTATAGTCTGCCTTATAGTAGCCCTGCTCCTTTACTATGTATTGATGTACACCAAGATTGGCACCCATATCAGAGCAGTTTCCCAGGATACTGATGCTGCCACGCTGATGGGCATCAACGTGGACAAGATATATACCCTTACTTTTGCCATCGGTATAGGACTAGTCGGGGTAGCAGGGGCCATCATTGCTCCTACCTATAACATGTATCCTACCATCGGACTTTATTTCAACACCATGGCTTTCATAATTGTTGTTTTGGGTGGACTAGGTAGTTTTACTGGTGCCCTAATTGGTGGCTTAATCATTGGACTGGTAGAAGCTTTTGCAGGAGTTTTAGCCAGTGCTGAGTTAGCTCAGGTATTCTCCCTGTTGATATTCCTGGTCATTCTGTTCATAAGACCTGAAGGAATCATGGGGAAAGGTGCCCGAGTTTAATAGAGAGGAAGTGAAATTGGCATGAAACCAGATAAAACACCTTTGATTTTAGGGATTTTAGCCGTAGCCTTGGCATTGGTATATTTTCTCCCCTTGCAGATATATGTCCGGCATATTCTGATACTGACCCTGCTATACGCTTTCTTGGGAACCGGATGGAATCTGATGTGTGGTTATGCCGGAAGGCTGTCTTTGGGACATTCAGCCTTCGTAGCTGTAGGTGCTTATACCAGTCTATTGCTCTTCGCTAATTTTGGCATTACTCCCTGGATCGGCATGCTGGCAGGCGGTGTGTTTGCGGTAATCGTTATGTTGCTGATAGCCTACCCCAGCTTTAGATTTGGAGTCAAGGGCCCCTACTTTACTTTGGGAAGTATTGCCCTGGCGGAAATAGTCCATAACTTGCTCATATACTTTAGAGAATATACCGGTGGATCCCTGGGTATGTCATTGCCTTACCAACCCACCTCCCTGGCACTGTTTCAATTCGACGGCAAAGAGCCTTATTACATCATTATATTGGTGTTCTGGCTGGCAGCCGTTTTCCTTACCTGGAAAATGGAAAGAACCCGCTACTATCTGGAAGCTATTCGCGAAGATGATGATGCAGCCGCCGCTTTAGGTATCTCAGTGAACAAAAACCTCATCATCGCAGCTTGCATCAGCGCATTTCTGGTAGCAATCGGCGGAACTTTCTATGTGCAATACTACCGATATATTGATCCCTATTCCATAGCAGGCTTCACCTTATCGTTAAATATCGCTTTGGTAGTGGTCATCGGCGGCAGCGGAACCATTCTCGGACCGACCATAGGATCTTTCCTCATAATTCCTATAACTGAGATCCTGCGCATGTCGCTGGGAGCTTCAATGCCAGGTCTGCACCTGTTCCTGTATGGTATACTCCTGATCCTATGCATCATCTTCCTGCCTAAAGGAATTACTAGTATCCCAGGAATAATGAGGGCTAAGAAAGCGAAAAAAGATAACCAGTTAAACCAGGGTGCCGAGGGGGTGCTGTAAATGTCTGAAAAAGTATTGATTGTTGATAATATTTCGAAGAGATTTGGTGGACTCCAGGCTACAAATCAAGTTTCTTTTCATGTTAATCAAAACGAGATACTTGGGATTATTGGTCCAAACGGAGCAGGCAAATCAACTTTGTTCAATCTGATCACCGGCTTTTACTTCATTGATAGTGGGGCCATCACCTACAAAGGAGAGCGGATTGACGGGCTAACACCGGACAAGATTTGCCATAAGGGTATAACCAGAACCTTTCAGGTTGCCAGACCCTTTGGAGGGTTATCGGTGGCTGATAATATCCTGGTAGCCTGTCTGCCTAAATCCAAAAAAGTAAGTGAGGCCCGGGAGCGGGTTCATGAAGTTCTCAAAATAGTTGGTCTGGAAAAAAAGGCTGATGCCCTGGGTGCGGATTTGACTACTCTGGAACGCAAGCGTCTGGAACTGGGCAAAGCCCTGGCAACCAATCCCGAAGTGCTTTTACTGGATGAAGTAATGACCGGTTTGAAACCCGCGGAAATGGACGAGATGATGGAATTAATCAAAGAACTGCGCAAGACCAAGACCATTGTGGTGGTAGAACATGTTATGAGGGTCATCATGAATATAAGTGATCGTATTATCGTTCTCGATCACGGCCAGAAAATCGCCGAAGGATTACCCAAGGAAATTGCTGAGGACCCCATAGTGATTGAGGCTTATCTGGGAAGGGGGACAAAATAGAATGCTTAAGATCGAAAACCTAAATGTATCTTACGGCGATACTCAGGTCATTTGGGATGTCAACTTGGAAGTTAATGAGGGAGAAGTTGTAACCCTCCTGGGGCCCAACGGAGCTGGAAAAACCACCATAATGAAAACCATATGCGGTTTGGTACCTGCGAAATCCGGCAAAATAACCTTTATGGGAGAAGATCTGCTAAAAGTCAAACCCTGGGATAGACCTAAAAAGGGTATTGTGCTTATCCCTGAGGGACGTAAGTTGTTTCCCAAAATGACTGTGGAAGAAAACTTGAATATCGCAGCCTGGAAGGAAGAAGGTAAAAAGGAAACCCTGGAATGGATTTTCGATACCTTACCCAGGTTGGCCGAGCGCAAAAAACAATTAGCCGGAACATTAAGCGGCGGCGAGCAGCAGATGTGTGCTATCGCCCGGGGAATTATGGCGCAGCCTAAACTTTTAATGCTGGACGAGCCATCCTTAGGCCTTGCACCTATTATAGTTGAGCAGGTTTTTGATTTGATTCAAAAACTCCAAAGCCGGGGCATTACTGTTTTCTTTGTAGAACAGTTTGTTGAACAATCTCTAAAAATTGCTGCTAGAGGATATCTGTTGGAAGGGGGTCGAATAGTACTGCACGAAGAGAGCCAGAAGATGCTAAATAACGATTACGTACGCCAAGTTTACTTGGGCATAGCCTAGGGCAAAGAGGAGGTAAGGGTATTGAAAAAAGTCGTTAGTATTCTATTGTTAGCTGTGTTTATGATGGTGGCAGTAGTTGGATGTGCCAATACCAAGTCAGACGAAGGCCAATCTGCAGAGGGCGATATTAAAATTCATGTTGGTATTACCGAGCCGATAACTGGTGCCCAGGCTTCATTGGGACAAGCCGAATATGATGGCTTCCAGATGGCTGTAGAAATGATCAATGAAAAAGGCGGAGTGATGGGTAAATACCCAATAACCTATGATTTCGCTGATTCCCAGAGTGATCCAGCTGTTGGTGCTTCTGAAGCTGAAAGGTTAATTACCACCAAAAACGTACCGGTAATTATGGGTTCATATTCTTCAGCTATCGCTGCAGCAATCAGCGAAGTTTGTGAAAGAAACAAAGTTGTGCTTTGGGAAATGTCTGGTGCCGCTGACTCCCTGCTCGTCAAGGGCTATAAGTGGAGTTTCAGAAGCGAAGCTAACGCTTCTGCCTGGGGCTCAGAATCAGTAGAATTCCTTATGGGTAATGATGCACAGATCCAAGAGAAATTGGGCAAGAGTGCTAAAGATCTGAGGGTTGCCATTGTTCATGAGGATGGGCCTTATGGTACTGCAGTTGCCGATGGTAACGAAGCCACAGCCAAGAAGTACGGCATGAATATAGTACTTAAAGAGGCCTATTCTGCCAAAGCCGTTGACCTGTCCAACATCATCATGAAAATCAAGGCTGCTCAGCCCGATGTTCTGCTGTTAACCAGCTATGTAAACGACGGTATTATGTTTAACAGACAGGCCAAAGAGCTGAATTTCACTGTACCGATTTTAATTACCCATAGTGGTGGTCACAGTGTGCAAGCCTTCGTTGATGGGGTCGGAAAAGATGCTGATTATATGTTGACCGTTGACCCTGTTCCTTGTAACCCCAATCCGGATGGATTTTCTGACGAATATAAAGCTATATTTGAAGAATTCGTAAAACGTTGGACCGATAAATTCGGCGTACCTCCTTATCATCATGTTGAGTACCGGCAGTTTGCTCAAACCATGTTGTTCTTTAACGAAATCGTTCCTGTAGCCATTGAAAAACATGGTGCCTTTACCGCTGAAGCTGTTGCTGATGCTATCAGATCAGTAGATATTCCCGCCGAAAACAGTCTAATGGGTCATGGAGCAAAATTCTCAACACCTGAAGAGCCCTGGACAGATCCCTGGCTGGGCAATCAGCATACTGGCCAGAACTTCAAAGCCCGGGCCTTCATCAACCAGTACTTTGATGGAACTCTGGTAACGGTTTGGCCCGAGAACCTGGCTAAAAAAGAAGCTGTACTGTTCTTACCGGAAAGTCATCCTCTAGCTGCAAAATAGGACGAACCTAGAGTACAGCTGACCAAGCCGGCCCCTCTCCTTAGGGAGACCGGGGCCGGCTTTTTCATTGCTGTGAAAATGACTTTCACCTAAGCGTAGCGAAAGCTTTAGCTTCCGCTGGGAGGCTAAAGCCTCCCCTGCGTCTGAGAGGGTATTTTCATTCATCGTGGTCTGCACCACAGGTGACAATTGCTGTGAAACACCTGTTACAAAAATAGTAGTGAACAGTAGGTCATATGATAAAATTCACCACAAATCAGCATATTACACTGCTGGCTTCTGCTAGTATAAGAGTAAACTTTCCAAGGAGGAAATTGATATTGCAGGAACGCCAGCTGTTTCAGGGGTTGATAAAGGCAGGAGGAATTTTTCTAATGGTTAAAGGTATATACCTGCATAGCCTGTGGTTTTTTGATTCTCAGGTACACCAAAGATATTTATATTATAACTGGCTGACTCCGTCAATATTTATCATAATGGGGATTTTACTGCTGCTCGGCTCAGTCGCCATCACCCACTTCGCCTATGGCAATAATTACAGCCAGTGGTCCCTTGCATCAATCATGCGAATAGGAATCAAGTTATTAGGTGTGTGGCTGATTTACCAACAGTTTGTCGTCCTTGCCAGTGTAACCGATAATTGGATAATGGGTTTGTTACCAGAAATAACACCGTCCATGAGTGTACCCTATTGGATTATTCATATAGCAGTCGGCATAGCAGCAATATCTGCAGGATTAGTCTTATTGCGTTACCAGCCTAAATTAACAGCTGACCGGGGAGGGTTTTAATATGCTTCAGGAAAGAGATGTTTTTAGAGAAGTTATCCGCTTGGTAGGCTTGGCTTTATTGGTGTACGGATTATATACGGGGCTCCAGTCTGGGATTAGTGTGTTATATTTTTCAACCTTTTTCAGTACCAGTACTATATGATGGTTGCAGTTGAGCCGCCCTCTGTCATACCACCTGTTGGGATTGCTGCTCTTGCTCGGTTCAACATCTATTGCTGCTTTTGCCTATCCTCGCGGCCAAACCAGCGAGTGGAGCAGTCGCCAAATACTAACAATGGGAATCAAATTATCAGGTCTGTGGTTAGTAATAGCCCATTTAGGCACCTTTCTGCAGCAGTTGGAGTATTGCTTGGTCCAGTTGCCTATGGTGGGAAGTTATCAGACATTTACTCATAGCATATGGCCGGCTGTGGCTATTTACCTGGTTATTATCATAATAGGAGTGATCATGTTTCGTTACCAGCCCCGGGATAAAGACACGGCAGCATGAAAAAGTGGTGGTAATAAGTTAAAGAAATTCCCAGACTATTCTCGTTGCTCAGGCTCCTTATGGTACTATTTTAATATAGAACTAATTACCCAGGAAGTAATGGTAGTGTTACTACCATACTAATATTCTTGGGGGTTACTATAAGGGGTCATTATTCTTGCCAACTAAGCAGCGTGCTAAACTAAATAGAACTATTACCCTGACTGACAGTGAAAGAGAAGTGCTTCGCCAGCAACTGGTTCGTATGCCGGTTAAACCAGGTACCGGTTTGCTGAACCGGGTTATCTGTGCTGACATGTTTGAAGCGGTCCAGTATATACCACGAAAATCAGTGGATTTATTATTTGTTGATCCTCCCTATAATCTAAGTAAAAAGTTTAATAACAACAGCTTTAGCAAAATGGATCTGGACCAATATGCCCAGTGGATGGATTCCTGGTTCAAGCTGGTTCTACCTACCTTAAAGCGGAACGCTTCAGTTTATGTTTGTGGTGACTGGCGCAGTTCACCAGCCATATATGAGGTGATGGCCAGTTACCTGTATGTTCATAACCGCATTACCTGGGAACGGGAAAAAGGCCGGGGATCCTTAAAGAACTGGAAAAATTCCTCGGAAGACATATGGTTTGCCACAGTAAGTAAGGACTATTACTTCAATGTTGAGGCAGTGAAGCTAAAACGCCGCGTGATGGCTCCATACAGACATGCCAATGGCAAGCCCAAAGACTGGGACGAAAGTCTAGAGGGCAATTTCCGCCTGACCTACCCTTCCAATCTGTGGACCGATTTAACCGTCCCTTTCTGGTCCATGCCGGAAAATACTGACCATCCCACCCAAAAACCCGAAAAGCTGCTGGCTAAAGTAATCCTGGCCAGCTCCCGGCCCAGGGATGTAGTTTTCGATCCCTATCTTGGTTCAGGTACTACGGCAGTGGTGGCTAAAAAACTCGGGCGCAATTTTTATGGAATTGAATTAGAGGAAGAATACTGCTGTTTAGCTGTGAAACGACTGCTGATGGCCGATCAGGACGCTTCCATTCAAGGTTACAATGATGGGGTGTTTTGGGAAAGAAATACCTTTCGGAAGTAAGGGTATTAGTGAGAATTTCCCTGGGAACCAACCCAATAACATTTGAAGAAGGATATAGTATTATGGCTAGGGAATGTTGTGAGTAGAGGAGCAAATATTTCCTAACATCTTGAGGACAAGATTTATGAAGAGCAATAGGATATGGTTGTCCCTGGTTTTGCCGGTATCAGTATCTATCCTGGCCTGTTTTGGCTTGATTAAGATGAACACCCTGCCGGTCTGGGTAAATGAATTAGTGCCCTGGGTGCCTTACCTGCTTTTACTGCTTACTGGCCTTTTAGCGTATCGTTTCAATCAGAGCAATATATTTTACTTGGCTGTGCTTTTCCTGCTGGTTCATTCGTTGTTAGACAGCAACCTTAAGCTGGCCGATCTTAGTAGGACACATCCGGATCTCATATATTCCTTGACCGTTATTGCTGTTCCCTTGAACCTGCTGCTGTTTGGTTCCTTGCAAGAGAGGGGTATTATCAGCCAGTGGGGACTATTAAAGTTGATCTTCATAATCAGTGAACTGGCAGGTGCAGCCTGGCTGATACGCTCAACCCCAACCGGGATCATGAGCTTATTGAATGCTGGATCTACTGCCTGGACAATTGCAGGGGTAGCCCCTTTGAGCATATTGGTACTGGGGATAAGCATTTTAGTTTGCCTGGTTAAGCTGAGGTTAAAGGGCTCCTTTTTTGATGCCACTGCAGTGGGTATGTTGGTTAGTCTGATCTGGCTAATGTATTACCGCCATATACCTGCGGCTCCGGCTATGTTTACCAGTTCTCTAGGTCTTTTAATGATCATTTACATCATACAGAGCACCTATAGTATGGCTTATCTGGATGAATTAACCGAAATTCCAGGGAGGAGAGCCATGCATGACGAGATGATGAAACTCAGCGGGACTTTTGCTGTGGCTATTGCCGACATTGATTTCTTCAAGAAGTTTAATGATAATTATGGACATGAGGTGGGCGACCAGCTGTTAAGGATGGTAGCTGCTCGATTAAAACAGATCACTGGCGGGGGAAAAGCTTTCCGCTATGGCGGGGAGGAGTTTGTTGTCATTTTCCCCGGCAAAAAAATGGACGATGTTTTGCCCCATCTGGATAAAGTACGCCAGCAGATAGCTCAGACTGGATTTGCCATACGCGGAAAAGACCGTCCTAAGAAGAAACCAAAAAAAATTAAACCTGCGCAAAAGGTTAAACGGGTGTCGGTTACCATAAGTATAGGTGTGGCCGAAAAAAGCCCAGTGTGCAAAACTCCCCAGGAGGTGTTGGCTGCCGCTGATAAAGCCCTTTATCGAGCCAAAAACAGCGGCAGAAACCGGGTATGTAAGGGGTAGTCAAAATCCGGGGGGAGCAAATCTGACAAGGGATGAAAGCATGTACCGAAATCCGATTGTGATCGAAAGAGCATTAACGAAAAATGGAGAAATACAGCTGCAAAAGCGGGGCAGCGACTATGAGATAATTTTCAATGGTACCTTTCTCATGGCTACCTATAACGGTGAGTCGGAGAGAAGCCTGGTAAACGCCGCCCTAAGAGCAGTTAAAAATCCGCAAAGCGTTCTAATCGGCGGCCTGGGAGTGGGGTTTTCTCTGGAAGAAGCCCTGAGATATGAGCAGATAGAGAAGATTACGGTAGTAGAAATCGAAAAGAAGATTATCGACTGGAATCATACTTACCTGGCGGAGTTCTCCCATCATGGGCTGCTGGATCCCAGAGTAGAAGTTGTCCATGCTGACTTTATAGAATGGCTGCCAGGCTGCCAGGAACTATATGATGTGATCTGCCTGGATATCGACAATGGGCCTGATTGGCTGGTTATGGAAAAGAACCACCAGTTATACAGTGACACTGGGGTACACAATTTACTAAGAATTTTAGACAGGTCGGGGGCGATTTCCTTTTGGAGCGCTTCCCGGTCAGATGTTTTTGAGCAACAGCTCAGCAAATGGTTTGATCAGATCTATATTCACCCAGTACCTCATCCCCGCGGCGAACCAGATTATATATATGTGGCCGTTGATCCCAGGTTGTCAAGGGACAGGGGAGCATGAACCCTAACCATGCTAAAGCCAGGGTATCTTATCGGTGTGGTCACCCCTTAGGATAGGGAGCAATTTGGACCTTAGCGGTTCGGGGACCTCTTTAAGGGGGAGGTCATCCACCTTTAGGATAGTACTGGTATTTATTTTCAGCTTTTCCGCCAGTTCTTTGGCGGTATACCCCTGGTTTTTGCGCAGTTCCTTAACGGTCTTTTTCATAATGCGTGACTGGAAAAACATGCACAATTCCTCCTACCGGTTGTTATGAATGCAAACGATTTCGGAAATGAGATCGCCACGGCACTTCGTGCCTCCCGATGGAATTCTTTTTTTTGTGCGATGACACAACGCAGCTATTTTCACAGCAATTGTCACCTGCTGCACAGACCACGATGAATGAAAATACCCTTTCAGACGTAGGGGAGGCTTTAGCCTCCCATCGGAAGGCCGCTCCAGTATGTTCGCTGACGCTCACTAAAACTCTCTCTTGAATAGAGGAAACTTAAGTTTCCTCTACCGGGACTCCTTGCGACGATGTACCTATGTCGGAAGCTAAAGCTTCCGCTACGCTTAAATAAAAGACGTTTTCACAGCAATAACATGCCCAGAACCTATTTTAGCATGATACAACTGGCATCTACATCAAAGGGGCAAACAATCTCAAAATTGACCTGCCCAGCTTTCGGTACCATTTTACATTATGGCAGTCAGCCAGGGTTACCAGCTGGGAGACTGCCAGGGTCTGGAGATAATCTTCTTTGATCTCCAATACACTTTGGGTTTTGAACAGCCATACTCCGCATTCAAAGTGCAGGTACAGACTGCGGTAATCCAAATTAATGGTTCCGACTACTGCGAACAGATCATCAACCACAAAGGTTTTGGCATGCATGAAACCCGGTGTATATTCATAGATGTGAACCCCGGCTTCTATCAACACCTCATAGTTGGATCGGGTTACTGCGTGTACAAACCAGTGGTCACCAATATAGGGTGTTACTATGCGTACGTCTACACCCCGCTTGGCCGCCAAACACAGGGCGGTAGTCATCTCATTGTCCAGTATCAGGTAGGGGGTATTGATGTAGACGTAGTGCTTAGCTTCTCCCAGCATATTCAGGAAGACCGACTGGCTTACCGATTCATCGTCGAAAGGACTGTCAGTAAAGGGCTGTACATAACCGTCAGTATTAAACTGCCCCGCATAGTGGGGCAGTGGTTTGAACTCTTCGTAATCTTCTTTGATCCCGCTCAGCCAATCCCACAAGGATAGGAACATTACGGTCAGGCTCCAGGCTGCATCACCATGAATTAGAATAGATGAATCTTTCCAATGACCATGCAGGTTCTTATCATTAATGTATTCATCCGCCAGATTAATACCTCCGGTAATAGCTGTGTGACCGTCAATGATGGCGATTTTACGGTGATCCCGGTTGTTCATTCGTACCGACAAAACGGGGCGGAACGGGTTAAAAACCCGGCATTTTATACCCATGCTCTCCAACTTGCGATCATAACCATAGGGCAATTTCAATAGACAGCCCACATCATCATATATAACGCGGACATCCACCCCCTGCTGGGCTTTT
>Ga0208693_1000329_pt1 | contig 39171 bp, 35 predicted proteins | sample AD_UKC071_MetaG_FD_184438 | JGI IMG/M metagenome (GOLD analysis project Ga0208693, IMG submission 184438) | Active sludge microbial communities of municipal wastewater-treating anaerobic digesters from USA - AD_UKC071_MetaG (SPAdes) (version 2) | ecosystem: Engineered > Bioreactor > Anaerobic >... | reverse complement strand
CAAATAAAAGATTTTGTTTGACATTTGGCGATTTCTTTAGTATAATAATACGGGAATAATGTATCATAGTGGAAAGAAGAAGTGCCCACTTCTCACCCGATTGACTTGCGTTAATGGGTAAATGTCACTGTAAAAAGAGCGTAGTTTTTTTATGTGATTGAAAAGTGGGTAAATCGAACCCGCTTTTTTCTTTTTACTATGTAAAAATAACAGAAGAGGAGGTGAATAGTTTATTAGTAAATCGTTAGAACGGAAAAGCGAAGCTTTAATCAACGAAAACATTAAAGCTCCGGAAGTATTGGTAGTTAATGAAAAGGGCGAATCTTTAGGAGTTAAACCAATTGACATAGCTCGCAGGATGGCCGAGGAAGTAAATTTGGATTTGGTTTGCGTCGCTCCGAATGCGAAAATACCGGTTTGTCGCTTTATGGATTACAGTAAGTTCCGCTACGAACAACAAAGAAAGGCAAGAGAGTCGCGGAAGAATCAAAAGATTGTTACCCTTAAGGAAATTTGGGTTTCCCCGGTTATCAGCGCTAATGATTTTGAGACGAAATTGAAAAACGGACGGCGCTTTTTGTCCGAAGGAAACAAGTTGAAAATCACGTTGCGTTTTGTTCGGAGAATGCGAATGTTAAGCAACGAAAATGACTACATGCAAATACTCAACAACTTTATTGAAAGAACGCAAGATATAGCTTATGTTGAGTCGCGGCCATCTTTGGAAGGCAGAAACATGTCAGTTATTTTAAGTCCTAAAAAAGATAAATAGAAAAGGAAGTGTATTTTTATGCCTAAAATGAAAACACATCAGGCCACGAAAAAAAGAATTAAAATTACCGCCAGCGGTGTGATTATGCGAGGCCGTCCGGGCACTAGTCATTTGGCGCCGGGTAAAACGCAAAAACGCATCCGTAAATTGAGAAAGCAGTCGGCTGTTTCCCGTTCCGATTTGGGTCGGATCAAGCAGCAGGTTGCGAATATTGCTCTGAATAAGTAGAAGGAGGAAAGTTTATGCCAAGAACAAAAGGCGGAGTAGTTACGCGCAAAAGAAGAAAGAAAATATTGAAATTAGCAAAGGGCTATTATGGTTCCAAACATACCCTTTACCGGACCGCTAACCAGCAGGTTATGAAATCTTTGGTTTACGCATATCGCGATCGCCGCAGGAGAAAAAGAGATTTTCGGCGTCTGTGGATCGCCCGGATTAACGCCGGGGCCCGGCTTAACGGTTTGTCATACAACCAGCTTATGCACGGGTTAAAAAAAGCGAAGATCGAAATCAACCGGAAAATGCTTGCCGATATCGCCGTTAACGACGCTACGGCTTTCTCCAGCATCTGCGATAAAGCAAAAAAACAACTTGCGAAATAACACTGCGTTTTCGTGGTGTTTTTTTCTTATTAATGAATAAACTAATACCGGAAATCTTTTTCTCAATTGCTTTTCCGCATTCGCTATGATATAATTAAATAAATTTAAGACCGATAAGGAATTAAATATGTTTAACAATCTTGCAAATATACTAGAAAGACCGAAAATGGTTCGTTTCAAACAATTATTTAAGTCTTACATCGACAGCGATTTTTACATTATAACTGTGATGGCGGCCGCCGTGTTAAATTGGAAATTACAGACGATGGCCGTCATTTTAACCGTAGGACTGATTCATTTTTTATTGATTCTATTATTTGACATCAATCGGATACGGTTTATCCCGTTGGTCGCGGCCGCGATCATATCCCTGCGTTTGGAGAATATCCCCGATTATTTGTGGCCGGCCGTTGGGGCAAGTATTATCGTTTTTCCGCTCCTTGTATACGATTTATATCGGAAAAAGGTCAATTATAATAATAAGATCTTTGTCGGAATGGTGTTTTTGCTAATCGCGATGGGTTTTTCTTTTGTTAACGCCCCGGACTTCATCACGCCGCTGATGGGATTTGCGATGATGTTTTTTTATACCTTTCTGTTCCTTTATTTTTTCAATAAAGTCACGGAAAAGGAAACGCTTGAGGAAAACCGACAGTATTTGGCCCGGTCGTTGAATTATATGGTGCTCGCGATCTTCGTCGAGGTTTTGCTTTTTATGATTGAAACCAAAGCCTTTGCCGATCTGGCCGATTTTGTTTCCGATAAGAATATCAAGCTCGGTTGGGCGATAACGAATTTCATCGCCATGATTTTGCTGATGATTATCCCGTTATCGGTTTATTACTATATAAAAAACCAGAAAAAGCATTATCTCTTGCTTTTTGTTTTAATCGAGCTCGCGCTTTTATTTTTGATGATGTCGCGCGGCGCTTACCTGGCGATTTTAATTACGGCCATTCCCTTCGTGGTTAAATTCACGTCCGACATCAAGGACAAGGTGTTGTTCACGAAAATATTTCTAATTTCGTTCGCCGTGGTCCTGCTCATTACCCTAACGATTCTGATTCCGAAAGAAATAGTCAAGAATTATTTCGCCGCGCTTGACAAGCGGGGCATATCGCTAACCGGCCGGCAGATTCTTTATAAGATCGGAATCATTGTGTTCAAACAATACCCGCTTTTCGGCGGCGGCGTTTACACGTCGCAGTTTTATATTTCCCGCGTCTCCGAATCCGTTTATTATCATAACTACTTAATTCAGACTCTTGCCACAATCGGCATCATTGGGCTCGCGGCTTTCTTGTATTATCTGTATCAGATATTGCGGGGGGTAACGCGCAGGCACGATTACAATATTTACGTCTTTTTTATCGTTTTGAATATGATGGTTCACGGGCTCTTTGACACCACGTTTTATAATCCCTTGGTAATGGTGATGTTTTCGTGCATATTACCGTTGCTGAGCATGGAAAACAATAATCACGCGCCTCTTCCTTTGGCGCAAAAGGAGAAAAATAATGTTTGTAGTTAAGGTGCGAGGGGAGGAATATCGGTTCGACGAGAAAATCGTTCTTAAAGACCTCGCCAAGCAATTGGGCATTAAATGTTATGTCGCCACCGTCAACAACCGGTTGCGAGAGTTAAATTATTATATTAATTACGACTGCGAAGTCGAGTTTTTGGACTTGGATAACTTTGACGCCGTCAGGGTTTACGAGACGAGCCTGCGTTATTTGATTATTATGGCGCTTGAGCGCCTTTACCCGGAAATCCGGGTCCGTTTCAGTCAAAGCGTGTCCCGCTCGCTCGCCTGTCATGTCGAGGGTATCAAGGAAAAAGTAGACGCGAAATTTATCGAGACGCTGGAAGCGGAAATGCGCGCGATTGTCGCCGCTGATTACCATATCGAACGGAAAAAATTATCGCGGGAAGAAGCGAACAAGATTTACAGCGCCAAAGGCTATCACGACAAAAACGAGATTATTAAATACCGGACCGAAGACACGGTCAACGTTTACCAATGCCAGGATTATATCAATTATATGTTCGGTTACATGGTTCCCTCGACCGGTTACCTGGAGCGCTTTAAACTTCATTTGTATCACCCGAGTTTTATCGTCCGGTATCCCCGTGCCGAGTTAGGAGGGAAAATCCCGCCGTTTGAGGATTCCCCGTCTTTCGGCCGGATGCTTCGCCAGGCGCGGGAGTGGTCCGCGCTTTGCGAAGCCGACACAATCGCTCACTTAAACAATCATGTCGAGAACAAAACCGTTGTCGATCTCGTGCAGATGTGCGAAATGAAGCATAATAATATGCTTGCGGAGCTGGGGCTGAAAATTAAGGAGGAAATCGGCGACATCCGCTTGATCGCAATCGCCGGCCCGTCGTGCGCGGGGAAAACCACGTTTTCCAAAAGACTGCGCATCGAACTTATGACCAGAGGCATTCGCCCGGTGCAAATATCGATCGACGATTATTATCTGAACCGCGAGCAGGCGCCGCTTGACGCCCACGGGAATCCCGACTTGGAGCATATCGAGGCCTTGGACATTGATTTGTTCAATCGGCATTTACTCGCCTTGGTTCAGGGAGAGGAAGTGGAGATCCCTCATTTTGATTTCCGTCTCGGCAAGCGCGTTCCCGGCTATAAATTGCAAATCGACGAGAAAACCCCGATTATTATCGAAGGAATTCACGCCTTGAACGAGCGGCTGACGGCCGCGATTCCCAAACACCAGAAGTTTAAAATCTATATCAGCCCGACGGCGCAGATCAATATCGATAACCACAACCCGATTATCGCGTCGGAAATCAGGATGTTGAGGAGAATCGTCCGCGACGCGAAATTCCGGAAAACCCCGCCGTCGGAGACGTTTTCGATGTGGGCTTCGGTACGGCGCGGGGAATTCACCTGGATCTATCCTTACCAGGAAGAAGCGGATTATATCTTTAATTCCGAGCTGACTTACGAGCTTGGGGTCATGAAAAAATACGCCCTGCCCGTTTTGGAAAGCATCGATCGGAACAACGAGTTTTTTATTCCCGCCAACCGGTTGGTCAAGTTTTTAAAATACTTCAAGGATATCGACGATGGTTTCGTTCCCTGCAACTCGTTGCTTAGGGAATTTATCGGCGGGAGTTGTATATTAAGGAGGTAGTTAAATGAAAAATAACATTTATGATTTTTCCGAGAATATCTTTAAAATCGTCGGCAAGGATTCTGCTTTGCTCGCCGCGGGCACGATTTCAAACTTTAACGTTATGACCATCGGTTGGGCGACTTTGGGCGTGCTTTGGAGCAGGAACGTCTTGATTTGTTTCGTCCGCCCGTCCCGTTATACTTATGAGTTCATGGAAAAATCGGACGTGTTTACCGTTTCGTTTTACGACGAATCATACGACAATAAACTTCGTTATCTCGGCTCGCATAGCGGCCGCGACGAGGACAAAGTGAAAAAATGCAATCTCACCCCTGTGAAGGCCGGCGATGGGGTTACTTTCGAGGAAGCGCGGCTGACCTTTGTGTGCAAAAAATTATATTATCAGGATCTTGACAAGGATCTAATTCCCGCCGCGGTCAAGGTGCGTTATTATCCGAAAGATGACTATCACCGGGCGTACGTAGGCGAGATTATCGATTATCTGAAAAAATAATTGGTTTTTCAGCCAATTATTTTTTTTATTTTTGGTTATGGCGTCGCCGATTGGTTAAAATATAAAAAAACGCGCGGTGAATGAGATGACAAACGAGTTAATCAATAAACTTTTCGGCGACAGAAGGCCTTGGCCGTTGCTGATATATCCGGGAATTTCCCTGCTTAAAATCACGCTTTCGGAATTACTTTCTTCCCCGTTAAACCAAGCGCTGGCGATGAAAACGATCGCCGATAAATGTTCCTTTAACGCCGTTATCGGCGTTATCGACGCGACAATCGAAGCAGAGGCTTTCGGGGCAAAAGTAAGTTTTTTCGAGGACCGCTTGCCGTATGTAAGCGGTCGGGTAAGGCCGGAGGAAATCAAGGGGTTGCGGGCGCGGGCTCTCGGCGCGGGGAGAGAGGAGATTATTCTTAAAGCCGCCGGCAAGGCGAAAGCGATAATCGACGAGCGCGCCGTTATCGCCGGGGTGAGCGGGCCGCTCACCGTCGCGAGGGAACTTTTGGGGGAAGCGGAAATAACGATTTTGGGGCATGAAAGACCGGAAGTTCTCGATAAACTCATTGAGAAAATAACGCTCTATCTGAAAGAGTACGTGAGAGCGATAAAAGAATCCGGCGCGGACGGGATTTTTATCAACGAACCCGCCGCCGGCGAGGTTGACGCGGACTTGTGCGAGCGGTTTTCTTCCCGGCCGCTGCGAGAATTGGTCGCCGGCTGCATGGATCCCGGTTTTTTAGTCATCTATCATAATTGCGGGAACGTTTTGCTCGCGGCGGAAAGCATAGCGGGAATCGGCGCCGATATCTATCATTTTGGTCCCGGCGTTGACGTCAGGGAAATGTTAAAGGCGATGCCGCCGGGAAAGATCGTCATGGGAAATGTCGATCCAGACGCGTTCGCGAAAGAAGACGCCACCGCGATTATCCACGCTACCCGCGATTTGCTTTCGCGTTGCGTCGGCTATGATAATTTTATCCTTTCCTCGGGTCGCGCGCTCCCGCCCGAAACGCCTTGGAAAAATATTGACGCCTTTTTCCGCGCCGCGGAAGTTTACGGGCGTTAATTAGAATAATCAAATAAAAATATTTAACTCACAAAAAACAAGGCTATTTATGATCAAAGAGATAAGATATAATCATAAGTAACCTTGTTTTTACTGTATTAGCATGACAAAATAAGATGAGAAAAATCATCGGTTTTTTCGGGGTATTTCTTAGTTTTAAAAAATTATTCTTGGCTTATTTTTCCCGTCAATATTTTCTCTATCTCCTCGGGGCTTATGTAGGTTAGTATTTTTTGAAAGATAAGAAGATAAATCTCTGTTTATTGATTTTTTTAATCCTTCTCAGCTTCGGTTTTCAAAAATCGGTTTCGCTACCTTCAATATCGATAAACACAACTTGTTTATAATGCTTAAGTTATTGTATGCGATCGGATCCATCGTTTTATTAGCATCTTCGTCAAATTCCATATCCAAGCGCCGATGCAAGAGATTCTCGCCATCCCATCGCTCTTTAATCGCCTCTGCCGCGGTTTAAAGATTATTCAATGTCGTCCCAAAATACCTCGTTTCCGGATGATTTTCGCGAAACGCTCAACCAATCTGTCGTGCGGCTTGGCCGCATCAAAATCAATTGCGTTGCCTTTAAAAATCTCCGCGTATTTAACGATAAACTTATTGATTTTCGCCATAATCAATCTCCATTTCGATATTGTGTTTTTTTATTAGTTCCTCAATCTCCTGTTTTTTTATTAGTTCCTCAATCTCCTTATTATATTGGGCCACGGTCCACGCGCCTTTAATCCCGACGATGTAAAGCGGCGATATTAACTGCTTAAATTCTTCCAAGCCTATGCCTTTTAGTTCTTTTCGCGCGGCATGATCCATCATGCCTACAATCCGGTCGATTTCGTCCTGAACCGACATTTTCTCTTCCTTTATTTTCACTTCCGGGAAAAGAACGGAAATATAATGCTTATCATATTCCCTTAAGTCGTTATCAAAGAAGTATTTAAGGATCGCAAGCGACAATAATTTCTTATGTTTCGAAGGATATCTTTTGATCAATCCTTTGATAATCCTTCGGCAACTGGAAAAGATAAAAGCGGTAAGGCCAAAGCGCTTTGCGTGATATTCGACTTTCTTGGGCCTTGGAGGAATCAATCCTTCCTCGGTAATCCGACCCAAGTATTTGTCCGTGAATTTCTTGACCTTTCCGTTCATCCTTTCCGAATGAACTTGGTAAAGATAATACCTTCCGCGAATGCATCTAATCTCCCGACCATTGCCTTTATGCTTTAGAACCCAGTCGGGATAATCCTTAAGAGCCATGAATACGCAAGACTTTTCGTTTCCTTTATTAGTAAAATTGATTCGGTTATTCTAATTGCGTCTTCGTTTGCATTGACAAAACTCGCGTTTATCGGTAAACTATTATTGGCGATATCAACAAATCATAAACCTGCCGCATCAAACACTAATTTTAGAAACGCAAGGAGGAGTAGCAATAGATGAGATCAGGCGGCATTTTACTTCATATCAGTTCGTTGCCGGGAGAATACGGCATCGGCTCTTTGGGCGCCGAAGCGTTTAAGTTCGTCGATTTTTTAGAAAAAGCCGGTCAGAAATACTGGCAGGTGTTGCCCTTGGGGCCGACCTCTTACGGCGACTCGCCTTATCAGTCTTTTTCCGCTTTCGGCGGTAACCCCTATTTTATCGATCTAAACTTGCTTATCGAAGAAGGGCTTCTTACCCCCGGGGATTGCCAACCGTTGGCGGCCGCGCCGGCAGATAAAGTCGATTACGCTCATCAGTACCGTCATCGCGTCCCGGTATTAAAAAAAGCTTTTCAACGGTTTTCCGCCGACGCCGGGTTCGAGAAATTCAAGAAAAAACATCGTCATTGGCTTGACGACTATGCCTTGTTCATGGCGATCAAATCTTTGAAACCGGAAGTCGACTGGTCGAAGTGGGATTATCCTTACAGAATTCGCAGTAAAAAAGCGCTGGCGGATTTTTTGAACGAACGCGAAGACGAGGTCGAGTTTTGGAAATTTGTCCAGCACATGTTTTTCCGCCAATGGTTCCGGCTTAAGGCTTACGCCAACGAACGCGGCATAAAAATCATCGGCGACATGCCGATTTACGTTTCTTATGATTCCGCCGATGTTTGGTCGCAGCCGGAATACTGGCTGCTTGACGAGCGCCGCTGCCCGGAGGTCGTGGCCGGGGTTCCGCCCGATCTTTATTCGGAAACCGGCCAATTATGGGGCAACCCGATTTATGATTACGAGGCGATGGAAAGCGACGGTTTTTCCTGGTGGATAAGAAGAATAAAAAACGCCCTCGAGATGTTTGACGTCGTCAGGATCGATCATTTCCGCGGGTTTGAATCGTTCTACACGGTCCGCGCCGACGCGCGCGACGCCCGGGAAGGGCGCTGGTTTAAGGGCCCGGGCTATAAATTGTTCGCCCGGGTTAAAGAAGAGTTGGGCGAGGCCGAAATTATTGCCGAGGATTTGGGGTTTATGACGCCCGAGGTGCATGAGTTGCGCGAGGCTTGCGGTTTTCCGGGCATGAAGATCCTGCAATTCGGTTTTGATCACAAAACCGACAGCGAATACGCCCCGCATAACTACACGCGTAACGCCGTCGTCTACCCCGGCACGCATGACAATTCCACCTTGAGGGGGTGGCTTAAAACCCTAAGCAAAGAAGATTATAAGTATTTTTGTAAATATATGCAGGTCAGGGGGCGCGGCCGGCGGGCGGTTCGCCGGGCGATCTCCGCCTGCCTGGGGTCGATCTGCCGTCTGGCGATTATCCCGATTCAGGATTATTTGTTCTTGGACGATCGCGCCCGTTTTAACTGCCCGTCCACTCTGGGAGGAAACTGGGTGTGGCGCCTGCGGCCCAAAGCCTTGAGCGATAAACTGGCCGCCCGAATTCGCGGCCTGACCGAATTATACCGGCGATAAGAAGCGCTCCTGCCTTTATATTTATTGCCTAAAACGGCAATTTATTGTATAATGTTATTGGCTAGGAGACTTTATGGAAAAATTCAGACTCGATTTTCATTACCGTTTTTCGTCACGGGCATATCGATACTTGGGGAGCCATTATACGATTAAGAACGGCCGGCCGGTCGTGACTTTTCGCGTTTATGCTCCCCATGCTGAGTTTGTATCGGTAGTCGGGGATTTCAATGATTGGAATACCGCCTCCCACCCGATGACGAAAGTAACCGCCGAGGGTATTTGGGAAGCGGTTATCGAAGACGCGCCCGTTTACGCGAATTATAAATACTACATAACGAATAAAGGCCGGGATTTTTTTAAGCAGGACCCTTATTCCTACCATAACGAGACCGACGGCAATACCTGCTCGAAAGTGTACGATCTTTCGGGGTTTCGGTTCACCGACGACGAGTGGATGGAAAAACGCGACCGGGAACCGGTATACAGTAAACCGGTCAATATTTACGAGGTTCACCTCGGTTCCTGGCGCCGTTATCCCGGAGGCGAGCCGTTCGATTACCGGAAGATCGCGGAGGAGCTTATCCCGTACGTAAAGGATATGGGATATACCCATATCGAGATCATGCCGGTAATGGAACACCCGTTTTCGGGCTCGTGGGGCTACCAGGTTACCGGGTATTACGCCGTCACGTCCCGTTACGGCACCCCCGCCGATTTTATGTACTTGGTAAACGAGGCGCACAAAAACGGCATCGGCGTCATTCTCGATTGGGTTCCGGCGCATTTCCCGAAAGACGATTTCGGTCTAATCGAATTTGACGGCGGCTACGTTTACGAGGACCCGCACCCGTTGCGCATGGAGCATAAGGGCTGGGGGACGCGATCCTTTAATTATGCCAAACCCGAGGTCAAATCTTTCCTGATTTCCAACGCCGTTTTTTATTTTGATAAATATCATATCGACGGCTTGCGCGTCGACGCCGTCGCCTCGATGCTCTATCTCGATTATGACAGGACGGAATGGGAAGCGAACATTCACGGCGGGAACCACAATCTCGAGGCGATCGATTTTCTCAAGCAACTTAACACCGAGGTGTTTGGGCTTTTCCCCGGGGCGATGATGATCGCCGAGGAGTCGACCGCGTTTCCCCGCGTCACGAAACCCGTTCATTACGACGGTCTCGGTTTTAACTTCAAATGGAACATGGGGTGGATGAACGACACGTTGTCTTATATTTCCACCGACCCGGTTTTTCGCAGCCATAATCATCGGCAGCTGACTTTTTCCTTTTATTACGCCTTCAGCGAAAACTTTATCCTGCCGATTTCCCATGACGAGGTCGTTCACGGGAAAAAATCGATCCTCGACAAAATGCCGGGCGATTACTGGGAAAAATTCGCCAACTTCCGGGCATTCTACGGTTATATGATGACCCATCCGGGGAAAAAACTTAATTTCATGGGATATGAGTTCGGGCAGTTTATCGAGTGGGATTACCGCCGCGAATTAGACTGGCTCTTGCTTAAATATCCGGCGCACCGGAAACTGCGCCGCTATATCCGCGACTTGAACCGGTTTTATCTAAAAAATGAGAGTCTATGGAAGAACGACTTTTCCTGGGAGGGGTTCCGGTGGATCGAAAGCGACGACGCCGGAAGAAACGTAATCAGTTTTCTCCGAATCGCCGGGAAGAGCGAGCTTTTGATCGTCGTAAATTTTGCGGGCATCGGCTGGGAGCGTTACCGACTGGGGGCGCCTTCGGGTCGTTATCGCGAGGTATTCTCGAGCGACCGCCGGATTTACGGCGGCGCGGGGACGGCGAACGGGACGGTTTCGACCGAGGCGGTTCCGAGCCACGGCTATCCCGAGTCGCTCGTTATTAACATTGGGAAATTATCGTTTATCGTACTTAAAAAGATGGGAAAGGAATAGATATGATAAGAAAAAAAGAATGCGTCGCCATGATTTTGGCCGGGGGTCAGGGAAGCCGGTTGCACGCCCTTACCGATCGGTTGGCGAAACCGGCCGTCACGTTCGGGGCAAAATACCGAATTATCGATTTTCCGCTTTCCAATTGCGTCAACTCGGGAATCGACACCGTCGGCGTCCTTACCCAGTACCAGCCGCTGATTTTAAACGAGTATATCGGCAACGGCAAGCCTTGGGATTTGGACCGAAATTTCGGCGGCGTTCATATTTTACCGCCGTACCAGGGAAAAAACAAAATCGATTGGTATCGGGGCACGGCCAACGCGATTTATCAGAATATCCACTTTTTGAAACGTTACGATCCCGAATATGTTTTGGTTTTGTCCGGCGACCATATTTATAAAATGGATTACGGGAAAATGCTTCGCTTTCATAAGCAAAACGACGCCGCCCTGACGATCGCGGTCATCAATGTCCCGCTATCGGAAGCGAGCCGCTTCGGAATTATGAACACCGACGAGGTCGGCCGGGTAATTAGTTTTGAGGAGAAACCGAAAAACCCGAAAAGCACGAGAGCGTCGATGGGAATCTACATTTTCGACGCAGCCGTCCTGTACCGTCACTTGGAAGAAGACGAGGCCAATCTTTTTTCCGCCCACGATTTCGGGAAGAACATCATCCCGAGGATGGTGGAAGAAGGCGAAGCCGTCTACGCGTACGAATTCAACGGGTATTGGAAGGACGTCGGTACGGTCGCGAGCCTTTGGGAAGCGAACGCCGACTTGTTGGGCGAAAATCCCGCCTTCAACCTTTATGACCCCGACTGGCGGATCTACTCGCGCAATTTCGCCTTACCGCCCCAGTTTATCGCGGACGGGGCCAAAATTGAGAACTCGATTATTACCGAGGGTTGTTATATCGAGGGAACGGTTATTGATTCGCTGCTTTCCAACAACGTGCGCGTCGAAAAAGGCGCGGTCGTCAAGGACACAATAATTTTCGCAAACACCGCGGTTGAAGCGGGGGCGACCGTTAATTACGCGATTATCGACGAGAACGTGACGATTAAAAAGAACGCCGTCGTCGGCGCGGAAAGAGGGGAGAACGCGCCGATTACGCTCGTCGCTCACAACGTCACGATCGGCGAGGACATGACCGTACCGGCGGGGGAAATAATAGAAAAGGATCTCGTGCTGTAAGATGAATATACTCGGTTTGATATTTTCCAATATCCACAACAAGGAATTGTTCGAAGTCACGCGCCGGCGGACGATTGCTTCAACGCCGATCGGCGGCCGTTACCGCTTGATTGATTTCGCGTTGTCCAATATGGTGAATTATAATATCACCCGCATCGGCATCGTCACCAAGCATAATTACCAGTCGCTGATGGACCATATCGGTTCCGGGAAGGACTGGGATTTGGCCCGGAAAAACGGCGGAATCGTAATCCTCCCCCCGTTCGGCGTCAGCGCCGACTTTTACAACACCCGGCTCGAGGCGTTAAAAAGCATTATCAGCTTTATTAATTCCTCGCGCGCCGACTATGTCGTCCTGACCGACTGCTACGCCGTCGCGAATCTTGATTACCGCGACATCTTCAACCAGCATTTCGCGACCGGCGCCGACATAACTTTCGTCTATCGCGAGTGCGACGTCACTCCGGACGATTACATGCCGGTGAACGTCCTTACCCTTGACGACGACGGCCGGATTACCAATATGTCGATTTATCAAACTTTTGCCGGTCACGCCAAGGTGTCGGCCGATACATGGGTGATGAAAAAATCTCTTCTCCAGTCGCTCGTTCTTGACGCGATCAACCGCAATCTCCGCAGTTTCAACCGCGACATCATCAGTCATAATCTTGACGTCCTCAAGGTCTACGGCTACCGTTTTGACGGCTATTTCGGGAACATTAGCTCGCTTGACAGTTATTATAAAATCAATATGAAACTTTTGGATCCGAAAGTGCGGGCGGAACTGTTCCAGCAGCCGCGCCGACCAATCTATACTAAAGTGCACGATTCCGCCCCGACAAAATACGGCGTCGCCGCCGAGATCACGAATTCGCTCGTCGCCGACGGTTGCGAGATCGAGGGCCGGGTCGAGAACTCAGTAATCTTTCGCGGCGCGAAAATCGGCAAAAACGCGGTTGTAAAAAACTCGATATTGATGCAAAATACATATGTTGCGGACGGGGCCGTCCTTGATCACGTGATAACCGACAAAAACGTGAAAATTATCAACAAAAAAGAAATAATCGGCGATGAGAACCGGTTGGCTTACATCGTGAAAGATGGTGTCGTATGAAACAAAAACAAGTTTTGTTTGTTGTGGCTGAATGCCAAAACTTTGCCCAGACGGGCGGACTCGCGGAAGTCGCCGGCAGCCTGCCGAAAGCCGTTAACGGTTTGACGCGCGCCTATAAAGTCCGGGTTATCATGCCTTTATATAAGGCGATTATCGATAAATACGGGAAAAAGTTGAAATTCCTGGGCTCGACGACCGTCGCTCTCGCCTGGCGCAATCTCTATTGCGGGGTCTATACGCTTAAGCTTGACAAGGTCGATTATTATTTTATCGATAACAAATATTACTTTGACCGTGACGAGATTTACGGCCATTATGACGACGGCGAGCGCTTTGCTTTTTTCTCAAAAAGCATTTTCGACGTTTTTCCGATTATCGGCTTTGTTCCGGATATTATTCACGCCCATGATTGGCACGCGGCGCTGGCTAATATTTATCTTGACATCCTGCACAAGAAAAACGGGCGCTTTACTGACATAAAATCGGTTTTTACGATTCATAATATCCAATACCAGGGGATTTTCGATCTCCCGTTTTCCGACGATGTTTTAGGCATTGATTCGACGTATTGTGAAATAATTGAATATAACGGGTTGATTAATTTGCTTAAGGGCGCGATCGTCTGCAGCGACGCGGTCACGACCGTGAGCCCGCGCTATGCCCGGGAGATCACGACCGCTTATTACGCCCACGGCTTGGAAAACATCACCCGCCTGCATAATAAAAAAATCACCGGCATCATCAACGGCATCGACGTTGATTTTTATAACCCGGAAACCGATAAGAATTTCGCGGCCAACTATACCGCCGAGACTTTCGAACGGAAGGCGGAAAACAAGCAGGCGCTGCGGGAAAGTCTTAAACTCGCTTCCGATTCCGACACCCCGCTTATTTGCATCATTAGCCGTCTCGTCGCGCACAAAGGGCTTGATCTTGTGGTCGAGCAGTTCGACGAGATTATGAAAGAAGACGTTCAGATGGTCATTTTGGGCCGCGGGGACGAATATTATCAGGACCGCTTCCGGGAATTCATGAACCGTTACCCGGGAAGGGTGAGCACTTTAATCACGTTTGACATCAACCTTTCGAAAAAAATCTACGGGAGCGCCGATTTCCTGTTGATGCCCTCGAAAGCGGAACCCTGCGGATTAAGCCAGATGATCGCGAGCCGTTACGGGACGATTCCGATCGTCCGGGCCGTCGGCGGCCTGTACGACACGATCAAACCCTATGACGGGGAAGAAGGCGGCGGTTTTGTATTCCGCGAGTATAGCGGCGTCGAAATGACGGCCGCGATCCGCGAGGCGCTCCGGTTATACCGGGACCGGGAAAAACACGCGGAACTCGCGAAACGGATTATGAGACGGGACTTCAGCTGGAACGTATCGGCCAAGTCTTATTTGGAGTTATATAAGGAACTGTTAAAGACCAAGTAATTTTGCTTAAGGAGACATGATGACTAGACATAATATAAATGAAATGGTTGACGATTTTCTAGCAAAAACCTACGGCATTCAATTGCAAGACGCCGATATCGACCAGTTATTCCGCGCCTGCGCGACCGCCGTCAACGATATTTTAAGGTCGCTCAGACGCAATTACAATGCCAAAGTCAAGGAACAAAAAGGCCGGCGCGTCTATTATTTATGCATGGAGTTTTTGGTCGGAAAATCGTTAAAAAACCATATTCATAATTTGGGACTCGTAAAAGAATTTCAGGAGCTGCTTAAACCCTTGGGGTATAGCCTCGAGGACTTATACGAATACGAGCCCGACGCCGGGCTTGGAAACGGCGGTCTGGGCCGCCTGGCGGCCGCTTATCTTGACGCCCTCGCGACCGGCGGTTACCCGGCGATGGGGTTTTCCCTGCGTTACGAATACGGCCTATTTAAACAGAAAATCATTAACGGCTGGCAGACGGAACTGCCGGACGTTTGGCTTCCCGTCGGCGAGGTTTGGCTCACGCCGCGCGAGGATAAAGGCTGTATCGTCCGCTTCGACGGCGTCGTCGAGGAAAAAACGATCAACGGCCGCGTCGTTTACGAACACCGCGATTACCGGGAAGTCGAGGCGGTGCCCTACGATATGATGATTTCCGGCGCGGGGAGCGAGGCCATCAGCGTTTTGCGATTATGGCGGAGCACAAACGTCAAAAAATTCGATATCGGCCTGTTTTCCCAGGGCGACTACACGAAAGCGATGCAGGAATACAACAAGGCGGAACTAATCACCAAGGTTTTGTATCCGACCGACGATCATTACCAGGGCAAGACTCTCCGCCTGAAACAACAATATTTCCTCGTGAGCGCCTCGGTCCAGACGATTGTCCGCGACCATATCCGCTATTACGGCGACGTGAGGACTTTGCCGAAGCACGTGGCGATCCATATTAACGACACCCATCCGGCGTTATGCGTCCCGGAACTTATCAGAATTTTGATCGACGATCACCAACTCGATTTTGACGAGGCCTGGGACATCACGCGCAAGGTGATCGCTTATACCAATCACACGGTAATGGCGGAAGCGCTCGAAAGTTGGGCCGAGGACTTAATCGCCCGCAAACTGCCGCGGATCTATCTAATCCTCAGGCAGATTAACGAGAAGTTCTTAAACGAAGCCCGCTGCCACGGCTTCGACAACGGCCGCCTGGGGGAAATCTCGATTTTCGCCGATAATCATATTCGGATGGCGAATCTTTCCGTCGCCGCCTCGCACGCGGTAAACGGCGTTTCCAAACTGCATAGCGATATCATAAAAGAAAAAGTGTTTCGAAGTTTCTATCTGCTGTCGCCGGAAAAGTTTACGAACGTTACCAACGGTATCACTTACCGGCGTTGGCTGAACCAGTCCAATCCCCTGCTCGCGGAGTTTTTGGACGAACTTATCGGCCGCGATTATTATCGCGACGCTTCCGAACTCAAAAATCTTTTACGTTATCGCGATGACGGCGCGGCGCTTTCGCGGCTTGAGAACATTAAATATCAAAACAAGTGCCGGCTCGCGAAGTACCTTTACCGCAAGCACGGGATCGTAATCGACCCGAAAACGCGTTTTGACGTCCACATTAAGAGAATTCACGAATATAAGCGGCAGCTTTTAAACGCTCTAAAAATAATCTTGCTTTTAACGGAACTTGAGGAAAACCCGAACATGCCGGTAACGCCGCAGACCTATATTTTCGGCGGAAAGGCCGCTCCCGGGTATTTTGCGGCTAAGGAAATTATCGAGCTCATCAATTATATCGCCGCGGAGATAGACAAGAATTCCTATATCCGCGAAAAACTAAACGTCGTATACGTCGAGGATTATAACGTGTCGGTCGCGGAGATATTAATACCGGCCGCCGAGGTGAGCGAGCAAATATCGCTCGCCGGCAAAGAGGCGAGCGGGACCGGGAACATGAAATTCATGATTAACGGCGCCTTGACCTTCGGCACCCTCGACGGCGCGAACGTCGAGATTTATCAGGAAGTCGGCCCCGAAAACATCTTTCTTTTCGGGATGAAAGCCGACGAAGTCGAGGCCTTGTGGCAGCGCGGATACAACGCGAGCGAGTATTACGTCAATTCCCCGCAAATCATGAAGGTCATCGACCGGCTGAACTGCGGTTTTAACGGCAAGTCTTTCGATAACATTACCCGCTATCTGCTTCACAACTACCCGGTATCCGACCCCTATATGTGTCTTGCCGATTTTCATTCTTATATCGACGTCTACCGGGAAATGGACCGCGTTTACCAGGATAAGAGGAGATGGAATCAGATGGCGCTCGAAAACATTGCGAAAGCGGGTATCTTTTCCGCCGACCGCAGCGTCGCCGAGTACGCGAAAAATATCTGGCGTTTAAAGAGTGTTAAATAATGAGCGATATTTTGTATAACCCGTGTTTGCCGGAACACAAGCGCCCGGTGGGCGCGGTAAAGCGCGGCGAGGACATCGTCGTCACCGTAAAGGCGAGGACATCGTCGTCACCGTAAAAATTACCAAGCGGTATTCGCTTTTTGACCTGAAACTCCGCGTTTACGGGGATGACGGCGATTTGGCTTTCGAAAAACCGCTTGACCAGACCGAAAGCGAGAGCGGCTATCGTTATTACCAGACCGTCTTTCGCATTCCCGCCGCCGGCCTTTATTGGTATTGTTTTTCGTTTTCGGACGTGTACGGGCGGCACTATATCGGCGCCGGGCATGAGCTTGACGCCGTCCTTACCGATAGTCCGCCCGATTGCTGGCAACTCACGGTCTGCGGCGAATTTTCCGGTTCGCTGTCGCGGTTTAAGGGCCGGACGATGTATCAAATCATGGTCGACCGGTTCTATCGGGGACGCGAGACGCCGATTCGTCCCGGGGTTGTTTTTCACCGCGATTGGAACGAACTTCCCGAATATCGGCCCGTCCGCGGAAAAATCTTGAACAACGATTTTTTCGGCGGGAACCTCAGCGGCGTTACCGCGAAACTTGATTACCTGAAGTCGCTTTCGGTCGGAATCATTTATCTGAACCCGATTTTCGAGGCGGCGAGCAATCATAAATACGACACGGGGGATTATTTAAAGATCGACGCGATGTTTGGCGACGAGAACGATTTTATCGAGCTCTGCCGGGAAGCGCGGGCGCGCGATATTTTGATCATCCTCGACGGGGTTTTCAACCATACCGGCGACGACAGCGTCTATTTCAATAAATACGGCCGCTACCCCGGCCTGGGGGCGTATCAATCGCTTGAATCGCATTATTTTTCCTGGTTCAAATTTATTAACCACCCCGACGAGTACGAGTCGTGGTGGGGGATAAATACCCTGCCGAGCGTGAATCAAGACAATCCCGAGTGGCTGGAGTTTATCGCCGGCAAAGACGGCGTGATCGCCAAATGGCTAAGGCTCGGCGCCGCCGGTTTTCGTCTTGACGTTATCGACGAGCTTAACGATCGGTTTCTTGACTTGATTTACCGTCGCGTTAAGGCGGTCGATCCGGAAAACATCGTCATCGGAGAGGTGTGGGAAGACGCCTCGAACAAGGTTTCCTACGGCGGCCGAAGGCGATATCTTTCCGGGAATCAGGTCGACTCGGTAATGAACTACCCGCTTAAAAACGCGATTATCGATTATCTGAAGCATGGCAACTTGTCGGGCTTGAAAACAACGATCAGGCGGCTGATAAACAATTACCCGAAACATGTTCTTGATTGCCTGATGAACCATCTCGGGACTCACGACACGATGCGTCTTATCAATAATTTCGCTTATTCACCGCCGGACGCGCTCTCGAGGTCGCAGCAGGCCCATTACCGCCTTCGCGACGAGGAATATAACGGCGCGGTGAGGATGCTCAAGATGGCCAGCGCGATGCAGTACACGCTCCCGGGAATTCCCTCGCTTTATTACGGCGACGAGATCGGTTTGCAAGGTTTCCGCGACCCCTTCTGCCGGAACACTTTCAGCTGGAACCGCGTCGACGCGGAAATCTATAACTGGTATCGCCGCCTGGGCGAGATTCGCCGCGACCCCGTATACGGGGAAGGGGTTTACCGGGAGGAGATCGCGGATGACGGCGTTTTCGCTTTTTCCCGGCTTGCTTCCGATTACAAAATCGCGACCATCGTGAACAATAACGGTCATGACGTCGCCGTTGTTCTCTCGTTCGGATTAGACCTTTTGACGGGGCTTCCGGTGGAAGAAAAAATCGTTTTGCCGGGGCGGACTGTGAGGATTGTGAAAACCGGGAAGGACGCGTCGTTAGCCTTAAACTGAGCGGAAACACATATAAAAAGGGGCTGTCAAAAATTCTGTTGATAACTAAACATGTTACTACTGAATAGTTGACGATAAACTCGTCCCCGTTAAAAATTTTGTTGATAAAAAAGCGTCTTGCTTAGAGACGCTTTTTTTAGTAAAACTCGGGTTTTGGTTTTTATGCCCATACTTTTCGGGCGGGCGTGAATAAACTACTTTTGGGAGGTTACATTAAATGAATTCACGCAATCAAGGCTGTCCGGGCGGGTGTCAGTCGCCGACGGGACCGATGCCGCCAAAATTCCCGCAGCCCTTGCATCCGCACATTCCGCGCCCGCCGCAGGGAGGCGCGCAGCAGCCGCTGTCGCCGGGAATGGCTCCCCCGACCGCGACGCTGAATGTTTTCTCGCCGGAAGAGGGGTTTGTGAAAGGGACGATGTTTCGCGGCATCTATCGGCCGTATAAAAACTACACGCCGCGTTTGCCGACGCCGCCCGATGAGAAATCCGCAATGATGCAGGAAGTAAACAAGTATGCTTTCGCGGCGCATGATATCCTGTTGTATCTCGATAATTTCCCGAACGACCAGGAGGCGATAAACTTGTATAACGGGTTTATGGAGGCCTACTTGCGCGCCCGCGACGCTTACGAAGAAAGATTCGGAGCGATTACGACCGAATCAGACGCCTTAAAAACGGCCCCGTTCAGTTGGACTGTCGGCGGTTGGCCATGGGTTAGGGGGACATAAAATGTTTCGTTACGAAAAACGCTTGATGTTTCCGGTGAAGGTCCGGAAACGCGATTTAAAAATGGTGAACACGATTATCACCCAGTACGGCGGCCCCGACGGCGAACTCGCGGCCGCGCTCCGTTATCTCAATCAAAGATACTCGATGCCCGACGATCACGGCCGCGCATTGCTTACGGACATCGGGACCGAGGAATTATCGCATGTCGAAATGGTGGCGACGATGGTCCATCAATTGATGGCCGGCGCATCGATCGAGGAAATCAAGGAAGCCGGTCTCGGGAAGCATTATGGCCAAAGGGGATTTGACTTGTTCCCGGTTGATAATTTCGGCGTCCCGTTTACCGTCGCTTACGTCGGCGCCGTCGGCGATCCCGTCGCCGACATGTCGGAAAATATGGCCGCCGAGCAAAAAGCGCGGGCGGTATACGAGAACTTGATCGACCTTGCTGACGACGAGGATTTAATCCAGCCGTTATTATGGCTGAGGGAGAGAGAACTTTTGCACTTCGCGATGTTTAAAGAACTTTACGAGCGTTATAAAAACATGGAGGAAACGTAAAAAAGCCCGTCAAATCGGGCTTTTTTTCATGCGCGCGGTTGCTCCTCGTATTGGTCCGCGGCGGCTGTTTCTCGTAAGTTAATAAGAAGCAAGTCGAGATGCTTAAGAAGCGATATCCCTTCCAATGGTTTGCCGTGGCTCGGCAAAGCGTATTTTGGGTTTAGGTCGCGCAAAGTTTGGATAGATTCCCGACTTTTCTCCCAATCGGGAGTAAGATACGCGGGCGGACCGCTGATTTGTTCTTTTTTCGTGATTACGGAAAAGAGCGACTCCTGTTTCAGGGTCGTGAAAGTGTCGCCCGCGAATAAGACGCCGTCCGACTCCCGGTATAAGGCGATATGCCCCGCGGTATGGCCGGGAGTATGGATCCACCGCCATTCCGGCATGAAGGGAACGTAACCGTCGGGAGGAAGCGGCACGATGTTTTCGATAAAACGCTCGGGAAAATAGGGCGAAAGTTTCGCTACCAATCCGTCGGAATCGGGTTTCGGTTCCGGGTATCGCTTTTCCCCGGTTAAATAAGGAATTTCGTCGGGGTGGGCGTAAACGGGTACGTTCCAACGGCTTAAGATTTTTTCGATCCCGCCGATATGATCAAAATGACCGTGCGTGAGGATGACCGCTTTCGGGACGCCGATTGTCCCGAATAGTTTTTCCCCCGTCCGCACAATCATCCGTCCGGAACTGTCGATGCCTGCGTCAACAATCACCCAATCGTATTTGCGCATTTGCACGTTGCCGATAATAAAGGAATTGACGATGCGAAAGTCGAGCATGTGAATATCGGGATAGGGCTGCTTGTAACTCGCTGTAAGTTTCGATAATCCATTGATTATATTGTAAACAAATGACATGTTAACCTCCATTATTTCCTGAATATATTATGTGTAAAATCAAAATAAAATTTTCATGTAATAATTGACAAAAATGTTCTTTTTTCCCGGGGTCGCTAATAATATTAATCGGTGATATACGTGAATACGAAAATAACGAGAATATTTTCCGCGATTCTCGTCGGCCTGATTTTTGCTATTTTTTCTTTTATCGACATCCCTGCGCAAGATAACGGGGCCGGGGAAGAAGAAGCGCAACTTGTAACGGACGGAAAAAGCGCGATTCTCATCGAACCGACCACGTTCGCGGTAATCTATGAGAAAAACGCCGATGACCGGCGTCACCCGGCGAGCATGACGAAAATAATGACGATGATATTGATTATGGAAGCGGTAAAAAAGGGCGTCATCAGTTTCGACGACACGCTTTACGCCTCCGAATACGCGTCCAGCATGGGCGGGACGAATATTTACCTCGAACCGGGCGAGGGAATGAAAGCCGAGGATTTGTTTAAGTCGATCGCGATCAATTCCGCGAACGATTCCTCGGTCGTGTTCGCCGAGGCCATCGGCGGCAGCGTCGGAAATTTCGTCCGAATGATGAACAACAAGGCGAAAGAAATCGGCTGCGTCGGGACCACCTTTAAAAACCCGCACGGACTGCCGGAAGCGGGTCATCTCTCGACCGCCCGCGACATGGCCCTGATGGGGGCGTATCTCGTGAACAATCACCCGGAAATCCTCGAATACACGAAGATTTACGAGGATTATGTCCGCGAGGATACCGACAAAAGGTTTTGGCTCGTGAACACCAATAAACTCGTGAGGTTTGTCGAGGGGGTTGACGGCATCAAAACGGGATGGACGAACGAAGCCGGGTATTGCCTGACGGCAACGATTTGTCGGGACAACAAGCGGTTCATCGCCGTCGTCATGGGGGGAAGCAGCGCCAAGACGCGCAACCAGGAAATCATGCAAATGCTGAATTATGCCCTCGGGACATACGACGTGCACAATATTTACAAAAAAGACCAAGTAATCGCGACTTACGAGGATGTTAGCGTCTACCCTGCGAAATATAACGTCATTATAACCGAGGATGTAAACGTGCTCCTGAAGAAGGGGGATAAACTTAAGAAAATCACGGTCGAGAAAAACATCGATTATAAAAACTTACCTTACGACAATAAAAAAGTCGGGACGATGAAAATCTACTACGACGGGGAATTAATCAAGGAGGCCGACTTGGCGGTCAAAGAAGAACTTAAGAAGGCGGGGTATTTCAAGGTTTTCTGGGAAGTGCTGAAAGAGATACTTCTCGTATCCAAATAAAAAACCGCGGATTATTTTCAATCCGCGGTTTTTTTTATTGTTTGTCGCGATTACGGAAGCGCTCGTATAATGCGTCCAGCTTCGACCAACCAAACATCGCCACAAACGCCACAAAAAACCCGACGATGATCGCCCCGATTACTTCGTACCAAATCACGGCTTTGTCGTTAATGGCGGCGAACGTGAAATAAGCGGTTACGGAAAGGATGAGCGAAAGCGTGATAACCAACAAATCGGTCGGTATTTTCTTAAACACCTTGGTTTCCTTGATGACCTCGGTTATAACCGAGACAATAAAAGCCATGATTCCGAGTAGCGGGAGCCCCGAGGAGATAACGACGTTGAAATTATCGAACATGTTCTTTCCCTTTCTTTATTATTTATATGCCCAAGCAAGGGAAAAAATACCTAGTTTAAATTTAAATCGCCGTCACTTTTTTCTCGCTCACAAGATAGCGCCCGTCGTAGCGGTCTTGGTTTTCGCGGAAAACGACGTGACTAACGTTGATTACGGTCACGCCCGGCAAATCGAGAATATTCTTTTCGATCGCGGCCGCCGTTTCCGCGTCAAGATTTGCGAAAGGCTCGTCAAGAAACATTATCTCGGCGTTGTTTAAGAGGCCGCGGGCAATCGCGATCCGGCTTCGCTCGCCGCCGGAGATGTTTTTGCCGTTATCGTAAATCACGGTGTCAAGCCCCTCGGGTAACCCCGATACAAACTCCTTAAGCCCCGCCATCTCGATCGCCCTCTCAATATCCGCTTCGTCGTATTCCTTATAAAGGGTGAGATTATTCCGCGCGGTGTCTTCGAAAATAAAGACATTTTGTTCGATATTGGCGATGTTCGCGAAGTATTGGTCCTTGCGGATATCTTTGAGCGGGATTTCGTCGATTAATATCTCGCCGTTTTGGGGAAGAAAGTATTTGCGCAGCAATCTAAGCAGCGTTGATTTCCCGCCGCCGGAAGGTCCGACAAGCAAATATTTCCCGCCTTTCCGGAAACGCAGGGAAACGCCGGCGAGAACAGGTTCCCCGCCCCCGTAGGCGAAATTTAAGTCGCGAATCGTTATTTCGTTTTCCAACCCGGGGTAATCGCGGGTCTCCGGGTATTCGTCCCGGTTGACGAGCGAATCCTCGATTTTTTTATAAAGGGATTTTACCGAAAAGATCTTGGGAATCGAATCGCTGGCCGCGTAAACCGGCCAGAGAAGTTTTTCGATGGCGTTTAGGACCAAGATGACGCCGCCCAGGGTGGTATATCCTTTAATGCTTAAGTAAGCGACGGCGACGTAAAACCCGACGCTGGAAAAAGAGAGGATGGCTTGCATGGTCGCCGATGTATATGAGATAATCTTGTTAATCAGGTAGCCCTTGTTTTGAATTTTCCGGCTTTTCTCCCGGAAATTATCGCGAACCCGCTTTTCCAAATCGTGAGTTTTGATGATGTGAAATGCGGACAGGACCTCCTTCACGTATTCGGTATATCCGGAAAACATCGCGCTCCGTTCCTTGTTATGGCGGTTAAGCGGCCGGGAAACGAAAAAGTTGACGGCGAAATTAATCACGATGACCGCCGCGGCGATTAATAAAATCCAAGGGTTCGCGACAGAGATCAAATAGACGGCCGCCGCGAAATTCACGACGAGCGTGAGAATCTCCGCCGCCGGGATGAGAAAATTATTCTCGACCTGTTCGAAATCATTGGTGAGCGCCGAAAGATAGGCGGCGTTGTTTTCCTTTTGGAATTCGTTAATGTTTTTCGCGAACAACCGGCGGACGTAGTTTCTTCGCGCCGAACCGATGCATTTGCGCACAAACCCGCTTCGCAAATAATTGCCCAAAATCAAGCCCGGCAATAGCACCGCGACCATTGCGAGCATGTATAAGACCTGTCGCGTAAAACCGTCGGTATTGCCGAATTTAATAGTTTGGTCGATAAACTCGCTGATTTTCAGGTATATCGCGGTCTCGATGGCGATGTGAAACACACCGACCAGCGTCGCCAACAACCAATACGGTATGTAAGGCTTAATCAGTTTAAACATAACTTACCTCCGAAGCGAAATAATCTTTCCCCGAATAAACGCGAATTTTCCCGTTTTTAATCTCCAGCACGTAATCATAGAGCTCGCTAACTCCCTTGTAGTAGCGGTGACTCACGCTGATTACCGTCGCGGGAAGCGAGAGAAACGTTTTTTCGATTTCCCTTCCCAACTTCTCGTCGAGGGCCGACGTCCCCTCGTCCACAAAAATAATTTCCGCGCTCTTGGCGATCGCCCGGGCGATTGAAATCCGTTGCCTTTCGCCGCCGGAGAGATTTTTGCCGTTCTCGGCGACGGCCGTTTCGACGCCTTCCGGCCTGGCCGCGATCAAGGGGCGCAGCCCGGCGCCGTCGATCGCTTTCTTTAGCGTCTCTTCGGGCAAGGGTTTATATAAGGCGATATTATTGCCTAGCGTGTCCTCAAACAAAAAGACTTCCTGATATACGAAAGCGATCGCGTCGTTAAAAGATTTTTCGTTTATCGCCCGGTACTCGACGCCGTCGGCCGTGATCCGGCCAAGGTAGTCGTCGTATGTCATTGCCAAAAGTTTAACCAACGTTGATTTCCCGACTCCGCTCGCTCCCTTGATTAAGTATTTTTTCCCTTTCTCGATGACGAAGGAAACGTCCTTCAGAACTTGCTTCTCGCCGTAGGAAAAGCGCAAATTCTCGACGCGGATTTCCTTTTCGAAACGGAAAGGCAGGTCTTTTTCCCTAACGCCGCCGGCGGCGAGGGGAGTCGTGATTTTCTTGTAAATATCGACCGAGGCTTTTAAAACGTTAAGCCGGGGGAAAATATTGGGCAGCGAGTAAAGGATTTTGTTGGCCAAGAGGACCGATACCATGATAAGGGAGTAATCGCCCCCGCCTTTGGAGCGGAAGATCAGGTAGAGCATCAAGCCGATGCTCGCTATGATACCGGGCACGTAAGTTAAATTGCGCTGGCTTTCGGTAAAGAACCGAAAATGGCATTTACGTCTTTCGACATCGTCGATAACGCGCTCGGCGCTCTCCAGGAACTTGCTTTCAATATTGTTTAATTTGATGATCTCCAAGCCGTTAAAAACATTGCCGACGTTAAGCGTCATTTTTTCGTTCGCTTCCGAAAGTTCTTTTTGCAGCCGCGCGGTTCTTTTTTCCGCGCTCTTTGAGATGAGAACGATGAAAAGCGATATCGCGAGTAAAACGAGCGCCATTTTCCAATCGATAAAAAACGCGATTATGAGAGCGAACGCGTATAACCCGCCGTTATAGATGATGTTAAGAAGATTGATGAAATAATCGCGTTCAAAAATATTAACGTCGTTAATTAAATTTGAAATATATGTTTCTTTAGATCTTTTAGCAAACTCCCGGTAGGAGGCAGCGAGAATATTATCGAAGGCCGCTTTACGGACGTCGAAGACGGTGTCGCGCATGTATTTTATCCGCATCAGGCGCGAGGCGAATTGGAGGAAGAAGGTAAGGGGAACATAAATCGCGGCGACGATGGCCGCTTTGATGAAAAACCCCATTTCGCCGACATAAATGGCCTTTGCTAAAAGGCCGAAAACGCCGATCTCGATGAACTCGCGAATGATCGGAAAAAAACAAGCGATCAGATACAGGAAGAATCTTTTCTTTCGTTTAAACAATAACTCTTTCAAATCTTAACCTCCGCGATTTTATAAAACCGCTTGTATTATATAATATGCAAATACAAAAGTCAATATATAAATTAAAAAAATTAATAATAATATTAAAAATATTAATATATTAATAAATATAATTAATAACCGTATAAAAGGGGCAGGGCGCGCGGCATTTTAAAACAATTTTCTCCGCTTTTCTCCCGCATTCCGCCCGATCCGCCAAGCATCGACTCCTTTCGCGGCCGCTTTTTTCAATTTGTCTTGATTGTTAAGACGATCGCTTGCGATAAGACGCGCAAAAAGGTAAAATATAAACTACGAGGAGGTAGTCATCCGGTGCTGAGCGCGCAAGTCGTTATCAAGAAATACGTTTTATACGTGCGGTTGGACGGCGAACTCGACCAGTATACCGTCGAGGGGTTGCGGACGAGAATCGTGGAACTGATGGAAAAATACCAGATCAAATATTTGGTGATCAATTGCGAGCAACTCCGGTTCATGGATTCAAGCGGCGTGGGTTTTATTATCGGTCGCTATAACCGGTTGAAAAAAAAGGCGGGAGCCGTCGTGCTTTGCGCGATGAACGAGCACATCAACCGCTTGGTGCAGTTATCGGGTTTACACCGGATCTGCGTGATTAAAAAGAACGAGGAAGAAGCAGATAAATTTTTGGGGGTAGCCTGATGGATAATTTTGTGGAAATGAGATTTAGCGCGAAACTGCGCAACGTCGTTTTTGCCCGGGCGGCGGCGGCCGCTTTTCTTTTAGAGCATAACCTGCGGCTCAGCGTCGTCAACGAGATTAAAACGATCGTGTCGGAAGCCGTCACCAACGCCATCGTTCACGGATACTTCGAGAACGAGAAGGAGACGGTTTATATGTGTTTGGAGCTTGCCGGCGAGCGGCTGACGATAAAGGTCGTCGACACGGGCGCGGGCATTGAGGACATCGAGAAGGCGCGGGAGCCGCTTTACTCGACGCGCGATTTCGAGGAACGGGCGGGACTCGGTTTCACGATCATGGACATTTTTTCCGACGAGCTCACCGTATTATCCGCCCCCGGCGAAGGGACGACGATTATTGCCGTCAAAAACATCGAGCTTGAGGCTGTTTGAGGAAAATGTCGGTCTTGTCGAGATAATCGTGAACAAGATGAATTACGGTTTTATCGGCAAGGAGGATTTGCGTCAGGTTGGACTGATGGGATTATACCGGGCGGCGGAAAAATATGACCCCGGCCTCGGGGTTAAATTCAACACTTTCGCGAGTTATTATATTATCGGCATATGACCCCGGCCTCGGGGTTAAGTTCAACACTTTCGCGAGTTATTATATTATCGGCGAGATCAAAAAAGAACTGCGGGAAAACCGGCTGATAAAACTGAACCGGAAACTATTCCGGATTATCGGGGAGATAAAAAAAAACCCCGGCGCCGCGCCGGAAGAGATTGCCGGGAAGCTTCGCGTCAATCGCGAGGATGTTATCACGGCCTATAATTACTTGGAGGGAATCGCTTCCCTCAACAAACCGGGCGCGGTTGAAGAGCGCGAGCTTTTGGACGGGGTTGCGGCGCCGGACAGGCGGACGCAAATCTCGGAAGCGGTCGCGAGCCTTCCCGCCGAAGACCGCGAAATAATCTTCCTGCGTTATTTTAAAAACCACACGCAGGCGGAAGTCGCGAAAATGAAAAACGCCTCGCAAAGCAATATTTCGCGGGCCGAGTCGCGGGCGCTTGAGAAAATGCGAAAGTATTTGCTCGGGACCGGCATCCAGGTATAAATCGCCTCCTTTCTTAATATATATAATATGTCACCAGACAAACAGTTCTGGCGACATACTAGAACCGCCGGGCTTTTAGTATTAATAATATTAAAAGCCTTTTTCCAAAGGGGGATTCATGATCCGCTTTTCAAACCTTGCCAAAGAGCAGGTTCTCGCCCATTTCGGCGTCGGTTACGACGGCCTATCGCCGGAACGGGCGGTCGAAAACAGGAAAAAATACGGGCTTAATATCATCCGGGAAAAGGAGACGAAATCGCGGGCCCGTGTTTTTTTTGAGCAGTTTAAAGATCTGCTCGTTATAATTTTAATTTTCGCGGCGATACTCTCGCTTTTCACGGGGGAAATCGAAAGCACGATCGTAATCTTTTTCGTTATCACCCTAAACGCCGTCCTGGGCAGCTACCAGCACATCAAAGCGGAGAAATCGCTCAAGAGCCTGCGCAGTCTCTCGGCGCCGTCGGCCCGCGTCGTCCGGGGCGGCAAGGAATACGATATCCCGTCGGCGGAGATCACGCCCGGCGATATCGTCGTCGTTCGGGCTGGAGACGTCATCTGCGCGGACGGTCGCGTTCTTTACAGCGAGGCTCTCGAGGTGAACGAAAGCTCGCTTACCGGCGAGTCTCTCGCCGTGGAAAAAAATTCGAAAACGATCGAAAAAGCGGACACTCCGCTTGCGGATCAGAAAAACATGCTTTTCTCCGGCTCGCTCGTCACCGCCGGAAAAGGTTTGATGGTCGTTACCGGCACGGGCATGGAAACGGAACTCGGGAAAATCGCGAAAATGCTTGAGGCGGCCGAGAGTCATAAAACGCCGCTCCAAATTTCCCTGGACGAATTCAGCCGCCGGCTCGCGGTATGGATTATCATAATTTGCGCGGTGATTTTTGGTCTCTCGCTTTACCGGCGCGTCGCGTTAGTCGACGCTTTGATGTTCGCGGTCGCGCTCGCGGTCGCGGCGATTCCCGAGGCCTTAAGCTCGATTGTCACGATCGTTCTCGCGATTGGAACGCAAAAAATGGCCGCGGAAAACGCGATCGTCAAGGAATTAAAAGCGGTGGAGGGCCTGGGCTGCGTGAACGTGATTTGTTCTGATAAGACCGGGACATTGACGCAAAACCGGATGGCAGTTCATCGCGCGAATCTCGCGGGGAAGACCGTTCCCGCCGCCAGTTTGAACCAGAGAGAGAAAGGCGCGCGGCTTTTGCTTCTTTGCTCGCTCTTATGCAACGACTCGGTTTTTCTCTCCCGCGAAAACGCCAACGCCACCGAGTACGCGCTTCTTGATTACGTAAAAAGTTTGGGGATCAACGTTTACCGGGAGTACGAGAAACACCCGCGCCTGTCGGCGATACCTTTTGATTCCCGGCGGAAGATGATGAGCACCCTGAACCGCGTCGGCGGCGAACTCTTAATATTTTCAAAGGGCGGGGTGGATATTCTCCTTGAGAAGTGCGAGAATTTATATATTAACGGCAGGATCCGTCGCCTTGGCGCCGGCGACCGATACGACCTGAAAATTCAAAACCGCCGGCTCGCGGGCGAGGGCTACCGGACGATCGGTTTCGCTTACCGCGTGTTTGAGGCGCGGGCGGGAGACGCGCAAATTACATTTTCCGATGAGAGCGGTCTTACCTTCCTCGGGATGCTTGCGATTATCGACCCGCCGCGGAAGGAAGCGAGGCCGGCGATCCAGGAAGCGATCGCGGCCGGCATCAAGCCGGTGATGATTACCGGCGATCACCAAAACACGGCGCTCTCGATCGCTTCGGCGCTCGGAATCTCCGCCGGCGGCAATTCCGTGATCACCGGAGCAGAGCTTGATAAAATGGCGGATGCGGAATTAAGGGAGAAAATCGCCGCGACCGCGGTCTACGCCCGTGTTTCGCCCGAGCATAAGATCCGGATCGTGTCGGCTTGGCAGGAGCTGGGCGCGGTCGTCGCCTTTGTCGGCGACGGCGTCAACGACGCCCCGGCGATTAGGAAAGCGGATATTGGCATCGCGATGGGGAAAAGCGGCACGGAGGTCTCGAAGGACGCGGCGGCGATTATCCTAACCGACGATAATTATTACACGATAGTGAAGGCGGTTCGGAACGGGCGAAAGATTTATAACAATATCCAAAACGCGATAATGTTTTTGCTTTCGGGAAACGCGGCCGGACTGTTAACCGTCGTTTACACGAGCTTGCTGTCGCTTCCCGTGCCCTTCGCCCCGGTTCACCTGCTTTTCATTAATCTTTTGACCGACAGCCTCCCGGCGATCGCCATCGGCATGGAGGAAAACGATGACGACTTGATGGGGCGGCCGCCCCGAAACGTCAAGGAATCGCTCCTTTCCCCGCGGGTGATGAAGATTATCATGTTCGAGGGGCTTTTGATCGGCGTCTTTACCGTTCTCGCTTATTATACCGGGCTCGCCGTCGACCGTTTCACCGCGCGAACTTGCGTTTTCGGGACGCTTTGCATGGCCCGACTATTTCACGGTTTTAACTGTCGCGGAAACAAAATCCTCTTCCGGGGTCGGGTGGGGAACCGGGCGTTGATTTTCTCGTTTATCGTGGGGATGATATTAATCAATCTCGTCCTGTTCGTTCCGTATTTTCAAAAAATTTTCGCGACCTATCCGCTCACGAAAACGCAGGTTTTGCGGGTGTATGTTTTCGCCGTCGCGCCGACCGTAATCATTCAAATAATTTTGCGCGCGAGGCAAAGAAAACGAAGAAAAACTGCCGCTAAGCGGTAGTTTTTTTTGTATAAACGGGGGAAAAAATCAAACAATAGCAATAAAGGAGTGTTTGGAATGAATAATGTAAAGAAAGAAGCGATCGAAAAAGCAAAACAAGAAACCAAGCCGAAGCGCAAGGTCCTTTTCAACACGGCGAAGGCTTTTTTTGTCGGCGGGATGATCTGTTTACTCGCCCAGATCATTATCGATATTTTGAAGAAACAATTCGAGCTCGATAATGAGCTGGCGAATAGCGTCGGCGTCGCGATTATGGTCTTTTTGGGATCGCTCTTAACGGGCTTGGGGATTTACGATAAAATCGGCCAGTTTGCCGGGGCGGGGACGATTATCCCGATAACCGGTTTCGCGAACTCAATGACGAGCGCCGCGCTGGAATCAAAAAGCGAAGGCATTATTCTCGGCGTCTTTACGAACATGTTTAAAGTGGCGGGAAGTGTGATCGTCGTCGGCGTTATTAGCGCGTTCATATTCGGGACAATCCGCTTTCTATTGAGGATATAACGATGAGACTCGGCAAACAAAGCATCGCGTTCGATAATGTCTACGTCGGCGAGGCGGCGGTCGCCGCCGGGCCGAAAGAAAAACTCGGACCGTTGGGCGCTTACTTTGACCGGGGTTACGACGATCTTTATTGCGGGATGAAAACATGGGAGAAGGCGGAGATGAGATTGTTGCGCGACGCGGTCGAACAGTGCCTCGTAAAAAACAATATCGGCAGCGGCGAGGTCGATTGCTTCATCGGCGGCGATTTAAACAATCAAATCGTTATTCAAAGCTACGTAATGCGCGAATACGATATACCCTATCTAGGGATATTCGGCGCCTGCAGCACGAGCGTCGAGGGGATTATTATCGGCGCCGGGATGATCGCGGGCGGGGCCTTTAACAGCGTTTTGGCCGGGACCTCGTCGCATAACGCGACATCCGAACGACAATTCCGCTATCCGACGGAATACGGCGGGCAAAAGCCCGACACTTTAACATTCACCGCGACGGCGGCTGGCGTCGTTCTGCTCAAAAACTCGCCGACCGATATTAAACTTACGGGGGTCACGATCGGGAAGGTTATCGACGCGAAGCTGAAGGACCCCCTGGATTTGGGCCGGGCGATGGCTCCGGCGGCGTTTGACACAATCGACGTTCACTTCAAGGATTTTAATACCAAGCCGGAAGATTACGACTTGATCGTTACCGGTGACCTTTCGTATTACGGGAAGGACATGCTCGTAAGGATGTTCGGCGAGGTCGGGATCGATATCTCCGAACGATATCATGATTGCGGACTCATGCTTTATGACCGCGAGAAACAACAAGTTTTCGCGGGCGGCTCGGGATGCGGCTGCTGCGCCGCGGTTACCTACGGGTATTTGCTTGCCAAGTTGCGGGACAAAACATATAAAAGAATATTGGTGGTGGCGACCGGGGCGCTTCTCAACCCGATTATCGTCGCCCAAAAAGAAACGATTCCCGGCGTCGCCCACGCCGCGGTGATCGAAAGGAGCGGTATCTAGATGATTTATTTAATGGCCTTTTTGGTCGGCGGCGCGATTTGCGCGCTCGGGCAAATTATTCTCGACGTTATTAAACTCGCGCCTATTTATATCACGTCGCTTTTTGTCGGACTGGGGGCGATGTTCGACACGTTCGGCCTATACGATAAGCTTGTGGAAAAGGCGGGAGCCGGGGCGACGATCCCGATTTCTTCCTTCGGACACTCGCTCGTCCACGCCGCCCTGGAAAAATCGCAAGAGGTGGGTTATATCGGCATCCTGACCGGCGTTTTTAATCTCACGGCGGCCGGGATAGCCGCCTCGATCATCTTCGCCTTCTTTATCGCCCTTATTTTCCGCCCGAAGGGATAGATGATGAACACGGACGATTTCGCGGGTTTTGTATCGGATTTTGAGAAGAAACTTGGCATCGGCTCTTCCTATGACGTCGAGAAACGAGAAATCAAGGTTTTCCCCCGGCAAATCAACATCTATTATCTTTCCGGACTCGCCGACGGAATGCAGGCGATAAAGATAATCGAAAGCATTCTGGCGATTCCCCGGGAACGGGAGTATTCTTTCGAACTCGTGCTGGATAACCTCTCGCATCATTCCGTCGCGGTTATTGAAAGCGAGGAAGAGTTGTATCTCGACTTCCTTAACGGGATGCTGGTAATGGTGTTTGAGGGCGAAGACCGGGCGCTATCGGTCGACGTTCGCAGTTACCCGAACCGCTCGATCGACGAGCCGGATATGGAGAAGGTTATTCGCGGCGCCCATGACGGGTTTACGGAAAACTTTCATACCAATATCGCCCTCCTGCGCCGCCGGGTTAAAGACATGCGCCTGCGCAACGAGCTTTTTACCGTCGGCGCGGCCAACCCGGCCGCGGTTTGTTTAAGTTATATCGTCGGCCTGTGCCCGGAGGCCATTTTGAATAAAATTCGCGGCGAGCTCGAAAAAATCAAGGTCGACCATCTGATTATGGCGGACAAGGCGCTTGAGGAACTCATCGTTCGTCAGCGTTTTAACCCCTATCCCCTTGTCCGTTATACCGAGCGGGCGGATACCGTCGCCGTTCATCTCTACCAGGGGATGTTCGCGCTCTTTGTCGACACCTCGCCGAGCGTGATTCTCGCCCCCGCGACTTTCGCCGATCATCTCCAGCACACCGAGGAATACCGGCAGACGCCCCTATCGGGGACCTATCTGCGCGCCGTCCGCTATTTCGGGATTTTGATTTCGCTATTTTTGACCCCGGTATGGCTCGCGTTGTTGGACGTCGGGGCGCTTAAAGGCATCGCGGCGCTTTTCGTTCCCGCGGCCGGCGCCGTCAATATCTACCTGCAGGTGGCGATAGCCGAGGTGGGGGTCGAGTTTTTACGGATGGCTTCGATTCACACGCCGACCGCGCTCTCGACGGCGATGGGCTTGATCGCGGGAATCCTACTCGGCGATATCGCCGTCGCCGTCGGTCTCTTTTCCATCCAGACGGTGCTCGTCGTCGCCCTTAGCGCCGTCGGGACTTACGCGACGCCAAGTTACGAGCTGGGGCTCGCCAATAAGATCTCGAAGATTTTTTTTATCGCTGCGACTTTTCTTTTCGGGTATTGGGGGCTAATCGTCTCCGCAATAATTTGGTTTGTTTATCTCTCCCGCTTGAGAAGCGTCGGGAAGCCTTACCTTTACCCGCTCGTCCCGTTTAACTTTAGACGGCTTTTAAAAATACTCATCCGCTATCCCTATAAAAATCAAAAACAGGAGGTTACCAATGCCAAGATTAAAATGCGGGGTTAAAACCTGCGTCTTTTACCGGGAGCGTCATTGCACGCGCGCGAGCATTATCGTCAAGGGCGCGACCGCGCTCGCCGAGGAAGAAACCCGGTGCCAAAGTTATTCCCGCGATGTCCCGGACAAAAGGGACGACTCTTACCTTATGGAAATCGGCAGCATCGGGGAAATTAATTATCAAATGCCGGTTTACTGCGAGGCGGTCAATTGCAAGTATAATTCGCACCGGATATGCTACGCCAAGGAGATTAAAATCGACGGTTCCCGCGCCTTGCATCCGGATCAGACTTTTTGTTCTAGTTTCGAGGTGAAATAAAAGCGGCGCGCTAAAGACAGGGTTATTCGTTAACTCTGTTTTTTTTGCCGGTAAGTTTTTTTCATTTTTGCTGATTTTTTTCGGAAAAAATGGTATACTTGTTATATATATAATCAACAGCGGAGGCGGAGCATGCGCGTTAAGACCAAAATAATTCCCCGGTATCAGGAAACCGATCAAATGGGGGTTATCCATCACTCGGTCTACCCGGTGTGGTACGAGTGCGGGCGGACGGATTTCTGCAAAACCCTCGGGATGCCGTTTCACGAAATCGAGAAGCGCGGCCTTTCCCAGGCCTTGGTCGAGCTAAACGTGAAGTATCACCGCCCGGCGTATTACGGCGACGAATTGGAACTCATGACCGAGCTCGTTGCCGTGACCGGCGTCCGTTTGGTCTTCGCGTACGAGATCTATAACCAAAAAGGCGAGTTGATTAATACCGGTCTGACGACGCTCGCCTGGCTGAACGAGAATTTTAAACCGCAGAATATTTCCCGTCGCTATCCCGATATTTACGAAAAGTTGACGCGGGTCGCGGGCGGGGAAAATCGTCAAAAAGAAAAAGAAGAAGAAGAATATTTGAGGAATTTTAACAGGTGATAAGATGAGTGTTATTAAGTTTTGCGCTTTAGGCGGCTTGGGGGAAACCGGCAAGAATATGTATATTGCCGAGGTGGATGAGAAGATATTTGTTTTGGACTGCGGGCTAAAGTTCCCGAGTTTCGATTTATACGGCATCGACGTCGTTATCCCCGATTTTTCGTATTTGGTGGAGAACAAGGACAGGATCCAGGGAATATTTCTTTCCCACGGTCACGCGGACCATATCGGCGCTTTGCCGGAATTATTGAAAGAAATAAACGTCGGCGTTTTCGGCTCCCGTTTCACGATGGCGCTTGCGGAACTGGCTTTGATCGACGCGGGGATGCCGGTCGAGGATTACCGCCTTTACCGGGTGACCGACGATAAGGTTCTTATTTTCGGGAACGTCCGCGTCGGCTTTTTCGCCTTGGGCCACAGCATCCCGGAGACCTACGGGATCACGATCATGACCCCCGACGGGGGACTCGTGTACGCCCCCGATTTTTCCTTTATTCATAATACCGACCGCCGGTATCAAACGTCTTTCCGAAAGATCGTCGAGACGGCGAAAGACGGCGTTTTGGCGTTGTTTTCGGAAAGCAACGGCGTGAGCAATATCAATCGCGTGACCAACGATTATATTTTGATCCATCAAGTCGGCGATATACTCCAGTCGTCGAAACGGGTTATCTTCTCGATGTTTTCCGACGATTTGCAAAGGATACAAAAAATTATAAACATCAGTGTCGAGAAGAACCGCCGCGTCGCCATTATCGGGAAAAAAGCCCAAAAGACGATTAACATCGCCCTAAAAAATGATTATTTAAATATCCCCCCGGATAGGCTCGTTAATTTAAAATACATAACCGACGATAACAAAAACGACGACGAGGATCTCGTGATTATCGTCACCGGCAACCGACACGAGCCGTATTATAATCTTCAGAGGATGAGCACCGGCCAGGACCGGCTGATCGAGATAACGAGCCGCGACCATGTCGTCATCATTTCCGAGCCGCGGCCCGGAACCGAGCGCCTCGCCCAAAAGGCGATCGGCCTTCTCTATCGGCTTGACGCCAAGGTCACGGTTATCCCCAAGGAGATCTTGCAAAGCTCGCACGCCAACAGCGAGGATTTAAAATTATTATATTCGCTTCTCAAACCGAAATATATCGTCCCGATTAACGGCGAGTACCGGCATCAGCGGCTGCAGTACGATATCGCCCTCGACGCCGGTTATAAAAAAGAAAACGTCATCCTCCTCGATAACGGGAATATGGTGAGTTTCGTTAACAGGGAACTCGAGACCAAAGGCGAGAAAATTCCCGTCGGCGACGTACTCGTTGACGGCTCCTTCGTCGGCGACATTAACGAGATCGTATTGCGTGACCGCGAGCTTTTGTCTCAGGAAGGAATAATTCTCGTCATCGTCGTTTTGGACGTCCGGCTGAAAAAGATTGTTTCCGGCCCGCGGGTGATACTGAAAGGCTTTATGACCGGGACGACGGCCGAGAAGGTCGAGAAGAAGATCGAGAATGTGGCTCGCGATATTATCGATATTTATTTCCTAAAAAAATATATCGATTGGAACGACTTGAAAACATCTTTGCGCGACGCCATCGGCAAAGAAATATTCAAAATGACGAAGAAAAACCCGATTATTATTCCGTCTTTGGTAGACGTGGAATCGGATAAATAGAAACAGTAGGTGCAGGATATGAAAAAGATGAAAAGCAGCGAAATAAGGCAGATGTGGCTGGATTTTTTTCGGGAAAAAGGGCATGATATTATCCCGAGCGCCTCGCTCGTCCCCGTCGACGACCCGACGCTGTTGTGGATCAACGCCGGGGTGGCGCCGCTAAAGAAATATTTCGACGGTCGGGAAATCCCCAAAAACCGGCGGATGGTCAACTCGCAGAAATGCATCCGGACCAACGATATCGAAAACGTCGGCAAGACCGCCCGTCACCATACGTTCTTCGAGATGCTCGGAAACTTTTCCATCGGCGATTATTTTCGCGACGAGGCCTTAACCTGGGCGATTGAGCTTTTGACCTCGCCCCGCTGGTTCGGTTTCGATATTAATCGCCTGTATTTTACCGTCTACCCCGCGGACGTCGAGTCGGTCGAGAAATGGATCAGTCTCGGCGTTCCCCGCGACCATATTATCGCGCTGGAATCGAATTTCTGGGAGATCGGCGAAGGCCCGTGCGGTCCCTGTTCGGAAATCTTCTACGATCGCGGCTCCGAATTTGATCCGGAAGGACTCGGCGTCGAGGCGATCCGCCGCGATATCGACACCGACCGTTTCGTCGAGATTTGGAACATCGTTTTCAGTCAATATAACGCCGAATCCGGCAAGGACCGTTCCGAATACCGGGAGCTTCCGAGCAAGAATATCGATACCGGCATGGGATTGGAGCGGGTGGCAGCGATTATGCAGGACGCTAAAACCAATTACGAGACCGATCTTTTCCTGCCGATAATCAAGGCGACGGAAGCGATTACGGGCGTCCCGTATCATGGCGAGATGGCCTTTAAGGTGATAAGCGACCATTTGCGCAGCGTGGTTTTTGCATTGGCGGACGGCGCGATTCTCTCGAACGAAGGCCGCGGTTATGTCCTGAGGCGTTTGCTTAGACGCGCCGGGCGCTTCGGGAAAAAACTCGGCATGGATCGGCCGTTCCTTTACAGGTTAGTCCCGGTGGCGGCGGAAATAATGAAAGAATATTACCCGTACCTGACTGAAAAGACCGAACTTTTAGCCGCGCAGATCAAGCGGGAAGAAGAAAAATTCCTCCAGACCCTGGAGACGGGCGAGAACCGCCTGCTTGAGTTTATCGCTTCCGCCCCGGGAAAGACCGTTCCCGGCGAGATCGCTTTTCTTCTCTACGATACTTTCGGATTCCCGATGGAACTCACGCTTGAAGTCGCGGGGGAACATGGGTTTAACGTCGACGTCGAGGGTTTTAATCGCGAGCTTGAGAAACAAAAAGCGCGGGCCCGCGGTTCCCGGCAGGTCGAGGAATCGATGACCGCGCAAAACGAGGCGTTTTTGTCATTTACGGAGAAAAGCGAGTTCCTCGGTTACCGCGAGCTTAGCGCGGAAACAGAAACTCTAGCTCTATTTAAGGAAGGAGCACGGGTCGACTTGGCCTCCGGCGAGGCGCTCGTCGTCTTTAAAGAGACGCCGTTTTACGCCGAGTCGGGCGGCCAAATCGGCGATAAGGGCCGGCTCATATTCAAAGGAAAAACATACGAAGTTACGGATACGATAAAATTACCCAACTTTCAACACGCTTCGGTGGTACAATTGGGACGGGATAGTCTCGCCGTCGGCGAACGGGTGAAACTCGAAGTCGATCCTGAGTTCCGTGCCCGCGTGACTAGAAACCATACTGCGACTCACTTGCTTAACGAGAGTTTGCGTCGCGTTCTCGGTCCCCATGTCCGCCAGCAAGGGTCGTTCGTCGGCGACGAATACCTGCGCTTTGATTTTAATCATTATCAAAACCTTACCGAAGAGGAGATCCTTTCGGTCGAGGATATGGTCAACGGGCAAATCAGGGAAGGGTTCCCGGTCGCTATTTACGAGCTGCCGTTTAAGGAAGCGCAAAAAATGAATGTCCAGGCCGTTTTCGGCGAAAAATATGATGAGATCGTTCGCGTCGTCGACACCGTCTTTTCCAAAGAACTGTGCGGCGGCTGCCATGTCGCGAACACCGCCGATATCGGCGGATTCGCAATCTATAATATCGAAAGCAAGGGATCGGGGATCTTCCGGATTGAGGCCGCGACCGGCGACGCCGTCAAGACCGCCGTCGATAGCGCAGCGGCGCATTTGAAAACGGAGATCAGGGACCTCGCCACGAAGGCGGAGAAGATTCTTACCGCCGCCCGGGAAGAGGATATCAAACTCGAATTCCGACCGCCCGCGTTAAGCGCCCCCCGGCCCGGTTACCGTTACCTTATCAACCTTGGCCGGGACGCCGCGGCGTGGCGCGAGGCGGCGCGGGAATTGGATAAAACTTACCAAAAAAGCAAAAGAGAGAAAAACGCCGTTTCCCTTGACAATTATTTGAAAAATGTCTTGACAATCGGCGACTATAATGTTTTAATTATCACAACGGAGGGAATGGACGTCGAACAACAAAAAGACCTGGCCGACCGTCTTTCCGACAAACTTCCTTCCTCAATCGTGTTTATCGCCAATATCGTTGCCGAGAAGGTCGTTTTTGTTTCGAAAAACAAAATCGACAAACTTCATGCCGGCGAGACCGTCCGACTGGCGGCCGGGATCTTGGGCGGCGGCGGCGGCGGTCGGAAAGAC
>Ga0208693_1000326_pt1 | contig 39211 bp, 35 predicted proteins | sample AD_UKC071_MetaG_FD_184438 | JGI IMG/M metagenome (GOLD analysis project Ga0208693, IMG submission 184438) | Active sludge microbial communities of municipal wastewater-treating anaerobic digesters from USA - AD_UKC071_MetaG (SPAdes) (version 2) | ecosystem: Engineered > Bioreactor > Anaerobic >... | reverse complement strand
CTTATCACCGATGACCCCCCAGTTCCCGCAGGCGAGATCGGCCTGGCGCGGGATCTTCATCTTGCACCGGCGACAGTTCGGTCGGCGGCCATACCCCGCATCCTCAAGATCGTCCATCGAGATGCCCCTGTGCTCACCATCCTTTGTCATGATGATGAACTGGCCTTTGTCGATCTCCTCCTTGACGACATCGTCAGGGTCGACCTCGAACTTCTCGCGGATCATCTTCCGGGCGGTCACCGGGCTCACCGAGCCGCCGCAGTTGAGGCCGATCAGGAGGAGGTTGTCCAGGTTGACCTGGTTGCGCTTCGCAAGCTCGTATATGCCCATCGCATCGCAGCCCTTCACCGTCACAGCAAGGCGCTTATCCCGGGCGCCGTCCAGATAGTTCTTGATCAGTTTCGAGAGCAGGAGCGTCCCGCAGTGAAGCGATCCAGCCGTCTCTGCGATCTCGTCAGGGTCGGTGATGAACACCGGCACTGCATCGTAGATATCCTGCCCCTTCTTGACCGCAAGGACAGCATCCACCATGCCAGACCTGAGAGCGTGCGTCAGCAGAGCGGTGACTGCTCCACCACACTCTCCTCTCTCCTGGCAGGCGGCATCCGCTGCCCATGCGTACATCCTGTCTCCTTTTGTTGCCATGTGTTCAGGCCTCCGTGATCTTCTCAACCCTCACAGCACAGGCCTTGAACTCCGGGATCTTGGCTATCGGGTCGAGGGCGTTGTGAGTCAGCAGGTTTGCCGGGCATTCGGCGAAGTGGAACGGCATGAACATGACACCCCTCATGATATCAGGGGTCACCTTCGCAGGAACGTTCACGGAACCACGGCGGGTGACCGCCCGGACGATCTCTCCGTTCTGGATGCCGAGCTCTTTTGCGTCTCCGGCGTTGATCTCGATCCAGCCGGTGGGGACCTCGGAGTCGAGCGTCCTGGACCGACGGGTCATGCTGCCGGTATGCCAGTGCCAGAGGATACGCCCGGTCGTGAGGATATAGGGGTACTCAGCGTCGGGGACCTCCGCCGGCGGCTGCCACTCGATCGGTGCGAATACACCGAGACCATCCGGATGAGAGAACTTCTCACGGTGGAGAATCGGCGTGCCAGGGTGCTCCGCGGTCGGGCAGGGCCAGTGGAGCGCTTCAGGCCGTTCGAGCCGCTCGTAGGACATACCGTGGTAGGAAGGCGTGAGGGCGGCGATCTCGTTGAAGATCTCCTCCATGTCCTGGTAGGGGAACTGTTCCGCGTAGCCCATCTTTGCGGCGAGCTCACAGAGGATCTTCCAGTCTTCCTTTGCTTCGCCTGGCGGTTCCTGGGCTTTGCGCCACATCTGGACGCGCCGCTCGGTACTGGTCTGGGTGCCGTCCCGTTCCGCATAGCAGGCGGAAGGCAGAACGACGTCGGCGAGTTCGGCGGTCTCGGTCAGGAAGATATCCTGCACGACCAGGAACTCCAGGTTCCCGATGGCCTCCCTGACATGGTTGATGTCCGGATCGGAGAGCATCGGGTTCTCGCCCATGATGTACATGCATTTCAGTTCGCCGGGGTTATCGACCAGGACGTTCATCATGACGGTGACCTCGTAGCCGGTCTCTGGCTCGCAGATGCCGTCAGGGAAGCCCCAGGCGTCGGCAAACTTCTTGTGGACGCCCTCATCAGTGACCTTCTGGTAACCGGTGAAGACGTTTGGGAGACAGCCCATGTCACAGGCGCCCTGGACATTGTTCTGACCACGGAGCGCGTTCACGCCGGCACCGGGCTTGCCCAGGTTGCCGGTGAGCATCTGGATGTTCGCGATCGACCGGACGTTGTCCACGCCGACGGTGTGCTGGGTGATGCCCATCGAGTAGAGGATGGCCCCGGGCCTGATCGTGCCGAACCACTCTGCAGCGGTCTTGAGGTGCTCAACCGGGATGCCAGAGATCTTCGAGACGTTCTCAAGGCTGTAGTCCTCCTTCATGACGACCTCCTTGAGTTTCTCGTAGTCCCTGGTCCTCGTTTCGATGAACTCCTTATCCTCCCAGCCGTTTCTGATGATCTCCTGCATCAGGCCGTTTAAGATGGCAACGTCGGTCCCGGGGACAAACTGCATGTAGAGGTCAGCCTGCCGGGCGGTTGGAGTGTACCTCGGATCAGCGTAGATGACCTTCGCGCCGTTCATTCTGGCCTGGACGATCCTGCGTCCGATCAGAGGGTGCTGCTCGAAGGTGTTGCTCCCGATGACAAAGACGCACTTTGACTCAGCGATGTCAGGAATAGAGTTGGTCATCGCACCCGACCCGAACGATGCGGCAAGTCCCGCGACGGTGGATGCGTGGCAGAGCCGTGCGCAGTGGTCGATGTGCCGGGATTTCATGACGCCGCGGGTGAACTTCATCATCAGGTAGTTCTCCTCATTGGAGACCCTGGCTGATGCGAGCGCCGCGAACTCGTCGGGCCGGTACGACCTGAACTTCTGAACGATCAGGTCATACGCCTCGTCCCAGGTCGCCTCAACAAACCTGCCGTCTTTCTTGATCAACGGCTTCGTGAGACGATCCGGGCTGTTCACGAACTCGTGAGCATAGGTGCCTTTGGGGCATACCTTACCCTCGTTGACAGGTGAGCGGGTGTAGGGTTGTGTGCCGACAACCTTACCCTCCTTCACCACGAGGTTGAAGCTGCATCCCGTACCGCAGTACGGGCATGTCGTCTGTACGAACTTGAGTTCCATGGTAAAACCTCGGATACCCTAATATAGGGGTATATAATATTTAACAGTAGTGGTTAACTTGCCGTTTTTCGATGAATAATGGTGGAAAGGAGGAGTATTTCTGCGAATATCGGTGGAAATGCGCATATCTTCAGCAATGACCGGATCTCAACAACCCCTGGCGCATACCCCTTCACCACAGGTATGCTGGCGTCCTGCACCGCACCTCCTGAACAGAGGAATTAATTGCTGGCGAGAGAAAAACATCTTTGAGGACACCTTCCAATTGTGAGGGCATAAAAGAGGATTTTTGGCAGAGGCAACTACCCCCGGTTAAAACCAGTGGCTTGCGAACGGCTAAGCGAGACCAAACAGTAGACCAGGAGGCGACCAATCGATTGCAGCAGCGTTTTGGGCTACAAGAACAGACGGGTGTTTCCCTGGCCTGTCCTTCTTCCGGGCACGCCAAAACCCGACGTGCTCTCAGGAGCACTAAGCCTGTCTCGCAACTCCGAAGGGAAATGTAACCCCGGTTTGACCGGGAGAAAGGAATACCTGCCATGCGTGTACCTGTATTAGACACCAACTACATCACCGGAGGACGGGTGACTCAAACCGCAAAGGTGGAGGATTGTACGATCCTGACGCGTATCGCCGGGAGAACAGAATGGTATGCCGGGAATAGGCAGACGGCATTCCTCCCCGGCCTGAAAGACCGAGGTCTCCTGCCTGAGACTTGACTTATGACGAGACTGATACCCATATCTCCCATGCTCGCCGACCTGGTGGGAAACGCTCTGGCATCGATGGACGGCGTGAGATTCACCGACCTTGATGCCTGCCCATCGTGCGGCGGTCCTGTAGCCGGGCACGATCTGCGGGCAAAGCGGTTTGCCGTCATCCTTGAGCAGGGAGAGGAGCGCACAATCAGGGTCTACGTGAAACGCTTCTACTGTCAGGAGTGCGGCCATCTCTGCTACGCAGACGCACCTTTCTACCCCGGTACACGCCTTGGCTCGCCGATAGTCGATCTCTGCCTCGTCCTCTCGCAGCAGATGCCTTTCAACCAGGCAGCGCAGCACCTCAGGGCGATGGGGATCGTTGTGGACCGGGGGACGATCCGGAACTACGCCTCCCGGGACTTTGGTCCGATACCGGCAACCGAACTCTTCGGCCTCCCTCTACCGCTCTCCCTCCTGAACCTCTCCATCGCTGCCCTCAGGCACAAGCAGGACCCCATCGTAGGGGCAGAAGCGCTCGCTGCCTGCGGTTTCCCAACCACAGACAGGACAGCGCCTCACAGAAGGCGGTCTCCCGAAGAACGGGATCAACGGTATGAATAGGAAGAGAAAGAAGAACGGGAAGCCGAGCGCCAGCGATACCCCCGTGATGATGACCGACACCGCGAGCAGGATGAGAGTCAATCTCCAGCGGCTCGTAGTGCCACCTCCCTGACAGCATATGCTGGAAGCGCGGCCGAGACTTCCCCGAGTTCCTGGTTCAACGTCACGCCGCCCAGTTCCCGGGCAAAGAGATCCGCTCCTATCCCTGCCGTGATCACCCGCCCGGTACCGCTCTGGAAGAGTGCGCGCCCCACCGCGCGGGTGATCAACGTCCGCTGGGCCTGCCAGAACTGCCTGGCGATCTGGAGGGCTCCGTCTTTCCCTATCTCATCGATATCTGCGCAGACAACCCGTGCAAGCCTCCGGAGCGCCGCATCCGGTGTTTTTTCACCGTTATCCGGTGCAGGGCAGGTGTAATCTTCCGGAGTGATGTGGCCAAGTACGAGGTGTGCGTCGGCGCTTGTAGCGAAGTACTCGGTGCTCACCGGGGTCACCGTCCCGTCCAGCATGACTGACGGGAGGAGCGTTGCGATATTCGTCCTGAGCATACCGGTGTAGACGAGGTAGTGCTTCTGTAGCCGCCGGGTATCAGTCAGTCCTTTAAGGGCCTCGAAGCAGTTAAGGGGGATGACGTCGGCGGTAGTGCTCCCGACATCGAGGAGAACCGCATCAGCGTAGTCTTTCCGCAGGTAATCGGCTGATGCCAGCCAGTTCGCGGCAGCAAGAGCCGGGACCGGCCGGGTATGAAACGCGGCATCGATGCCGTAGAAGACGGCGTCCGGGATGACCGCATGAACGGCATCGACGATCCACCGGATCCCTTCGATCTTGCTCGCGAAGCAGTCTGCCAGTTCCCCGCTCATCACCACGGCGGCGGGTTCTCTATAGGCTTCAAGGAGATCGGTGAGCGGTGCGCCCTGCCAGAGCGGGCAGTAGTGAATATGCACACCCGCGTCGTCGACGACCTTGAGGTTCGCACCTCCTATATCGATGCCGATCATATCCGGCTGATCCCTCCGTCTTTATCGAACCGGACCCTCCCCGAGAGGTGTACCTCTGCCGGCGCCTCGCCGCGAGACGCCGCTACCAGGATATCTGCGATCTCCTCTTCCATGACCTCCGCGATCCCGACCAGGCTGGTCGTGGGTCTCGGGTTGACATCCACCACGTAGATGCGGTCACCGGCGATGATATCGATCCCGGTGTATCCCTGGCACCCGAGGACGCTCATCGCATGGATGGCGGTGGATACGATCTCTTCCTCACGGTCAGGGTGGATGGGCGTCTCGCCCCCGAGGTACCGGAAATTCCCATCTCTATCAATACCCATCTCCTGCCGATTGACGGCAAGCAGGAGTGGAGGAGCCCCCGAATAATACTCACAGACGTTACCGGTCACCCGGCTCCCCACGAGACTCACGCTCAGCGTCTCCCCCTCCAGGTAACCCTGGGCAAACTCGTCGGCGCCGGGTTCCTCATCAGTCAGCCTGACCCCCAGGGAGCCGCAGCCCATGATCGGTTTTACGACCTGCATCCCCCCCGGGGGGGCAGGGGGAGGAACCTCTATCCCGTGCCGGGCAAGGATCGCTGCTGTCCGCAGTTTGTTTGCACAGACCGCTGCATTCATGCTTCCGCACCCGATGTTGTGAGTCAGCTGCTCAAGGAGGTGCGTGTACCGGAAGATGAGATGATCCGGCGCAATAACCAGTCCCACGTCGCAGCCGGGTGCGAGCCTCCGGATCTCGCCCTCAAAATCAGGCCCTTCCGGCGTCACCACATCGTAACCGCATCGGGTAAAACTCCTGCTGAGAACCGAGAGCATGGCAGCGCCTTCAGGTGCAAGTTCGGGGTCATTGCATACGCTGTATTCGGCGAGAAAGGCCTTCATCGCAGTACAGGTTGGCTGGCAAGCACTTGACCCTGACGATCGACAGATGTTTGATGCGCAGGAACGATCCATAATATAGACGATGAAGCCAAAGATAATGCTCACCAACGATGACGGGATCACGTCCACGGCGCTCTGGGCGGCGTACGAGGCGCTTGAGCCGATCGCCGACGTCACCGTGGTCGCACCGGCTACCCAGCAGAGCGCGGTGGGGAGATCGATCTCCATCTTTGAGCCGATCCGCGCAACCCGGGTGACGCTGAACGGGGTGCCCGCATACTCGGTTGGCGGGAAACCGACAGACGCCGTGATCATCGGGTTGTTTGCGTTGCGCCTGAACCCTGATCTCGTGGTCAGCGGTATCAATATCGGCGAGAACCTCTCGTATGAGTCTATCATGACCTCGGGCACCGTCGGAGCCGCGCTCGAGGCATCCAACCAGGGGGTGCCGTCTCTTGCCTTCTCACTGCAGGTGGAAGACCAGGGCGATAAGTTCGATGACCCTTCCCGGATCACGGAACGATTTAGTGACGCGAAACGGGTGGTCCGCGAGATCTGCGAGAAGATCCTGGAAAACGGGTTCCCGAAGAGTGCACATGTCATTAATGTGAATATCCCGACGCCGGTGCGCGGCGGCTACGAGATCACCCGCCTTGCCGAGAAACTCTTCTACACAGGTGTGGAGAAACGCCTTGACCCTCGCGGCCGCCCGTACTACTGGATCAATGGGCCTCTGCGTGAAGATGCAGAAGAGGGGACCGATGTGCACGCGGTTCAGAAGGGCAATGTCTCGATCACACCGATTACACTTGACTGCACGGCGTTCCGCGCCGAAGACGACCTCAGGGATATCCTCAACGGCATGAATATCTGAATGCAAGGTGAAGAATACACATGGATCCAGCGCATCAGAACGATTTAAAGCGGAATGCAGGCTACCACGCGGCCGGGATGGTCGAGGATGGGATGATCGTTGGCCTCGGCACGGGATCGACCGTCTTCTTCGCGATGGAGCGGTTGGGTGAGCGGATCGCCAGAGACGGTCTATCCATCGCCGGCGTCCCGACATCCTACCAGGCAGCCATCCGGGCCCGCCGGTACGGCATCCCGCTCACCAGTCTCGATGAGCATCCCGATCTCGACATAGCCATTGACGGAGCCGACCAGGCCGACCCGGATCTCCACCTGATCAAGGGGCGGGGAGCAGCGCTCCTCCGGGAGAAGTGCGTCTGCGACGCTGCCCGGACGGTGTATATCGTCGTCGATCCGACAAAGATGGTGGAAACCCTGAACGCACCTGTGCCGGTGGAGGTACTCCCCTTCGCCTCATCGCCCGTCTCCCGGCGCCTCGCTGCGCTCGGAGCCAGCCCTGCCCTCAGAGAGGGGACAAAGAAGGACGGTCCGGTCATCACCGACAACGGAAACTTCATCATCGACTGTGACTTCGGGACGATCACGGACCCCGAAAGCCTGGAAACGGCGATAGCCGCCATCCCTGGTGCACTGGAGTGTGGTCTTTTCTCCGTCTACAAAGAAAAGATAACGGTCATTGTTGGTGAGGAAAAGGGTTGTCGCGTCGTATCACTGCATTGATATACATTCTCGCATCTTCTGGATAAGGTCTAGCTGTTGACGGGCTTCTTTTCTCTTTTCGTTCTCAATCGTGTCCATGATCTCGGTTATGGGACGGGAAAGCGTGTAGATCTTCACCGGCCGTCCCTTGCTCTCTGACTTGCTCTCACGGGTATCCACCCAGTCGCACTCCCTGAGGTAGCGCATGGCGATACTCACTTCGGGTTGCCGGAGATCAGTGCCGCGCTCGATGTCACGAGATGTGGCTTCCTTTGTGTTCGCAAGGTATACCAGCACTTTTGAGACATTCCTCTTAAGGCCGATACCCATGAGGAGTTCGGCGAGTTCTTCATCGCGTGGTGTAAAATACCGTACTTTGTCTGACCTCATCCGCTCACCATTAGGTCGCATCTATTGTTTTAAATCTGACTATAAAAATATTATTATTTCAATGAGAGATTTGGCGATTATGGTTGATCTAAGAGAATCAATGGGGTATCGCGTCGATGCGAACAATTCTCTCTCCGTTTGATAGGTACATCCGGTGCTGATGAGGCAAAAACTGCTGGAGAGGAGCGGGCCAGGGGCGCTGCTTGTGAGCGATGATTGGTGGGGAGCACGGATGGACTGGCCGGTCCCCGAAGCGCCCCGGCGCCGCCCGCAGAGTTGCCTGTCAGGTCAATTACTGCGTTTAGATCAGGTCTTCCTGCTGGAATATTACATCTTATATAAAGCGCACTGGATGCCCCACGTCGAGGTGCGCGTTGCCGCAAACGTCCCCCCACCCCACCCGCCCCGGCAGGCAGCGCCGGGAAGTGCGTGGGATGCCCGGGCACCTGACCACATCGATGGCACAGGCATGCCAGACTACGATGGACACTGCCGCAGGGAGGGGGGCATTCCCTGAAAGGGGTTATAAGTTCTTTAAGGCGACGATATCGGTCACTCCGGTAAGTTTCCAGATATTCGAACGCTCCTCAGATGCTATCACCTCGATTGGCTCTTCGGGTTTGTGGCCGAGCGCGGCAAGGACGTTATTTGAGAGGTTGTGCCTCTCGATCATCTCCACAAACTTCTCCCTGATGATCTTCTTCTGGATTGCATCCTCAAGCTGCACCAGGTAACCCTGCATGGTCACGAAGGTGTAACAGGAGAGGTCACTCGAGTACTTCTCGATCTCCACAGAGACATAGGGGTGCTGCCGAAAGAGGTCATTCTTCCTCCCGTACTTAGTCGCCAGGAAATAGAGGAACTTCCCATCGAAGACATAGAGGAAAGGGGCAATGTATGGGTATTTATTCCCCTGGAACGCGATACGGCTGATAAACCCCTCCTCGATGAGCTGATCATACTCTGCCTTGTCCATATTCGGGATCTTCACGATCTCCACAGGCATCCCTCCTATCCCGGTAACCCGTAAGAGTTCATATATGTTTCCACAAGAGGAGCCTTCTCCTGCGCAGAAAGATACCCATGCCCGACGATTCCTGTGTGAAACGCAAGATCTCCCCGGCCACAGGCTCGACTGATGAACCATCTCCAGGTCGGGCACGTGAAAGCCCCCGGCCTTTGCATAACGGGGAGGGGGCTCCCCTATGGCGCTAATGTCAGGTATGGGGATTTGCCGGGGTACTCCCTGGCTGGGTCCTCCAGTGCCTGAGAGCGCGACGGGTTCACATCGCGAAGGCCCGGGATCCGCGGGCGCGCCCCCTCCCCCGCGGTCCACTGCCCGCAAGAGCAGTCACGGCCGTGCAGAATGAGCCTCCGCCTTATGGGCGTCTCGTGAGAAACGACCTTCCGGGGGAGGGAGGGTACCATGATGCACCGGTCCAGGACCAGCGGATTTTGGTTGATACAGGGAACGGTTTTGTCGGAGAGTCCCTTTTTTCCAACGGACAATATAATAATATTAATATTCAGATGTTGCTAAAAAATGCGCATGAGCAAACACCACGCAAACGCTCTCATTGCTCTCGGAATCGCCGTCTGCACGGGATTCCTCTTTACGCCTGCCATCGCCGACCCCGGCTACGGGCTCGCAGCACTGGAGTCAGGAGAACTTTTACCGTTCTCACCTGGCGATCTGCTGGCGGCAGGAAACAGTTTGAAGGTTCCTGACACCCCCGCCCCCGAACCATCCCCGGGCATTGAGGAAACCCCCGAACCATCCCCGGGCACCGGGGAGGAAGACGTGACACCGGTCACCCCGGAAAGCAGCGAGACATCAGCCCCGCCGCCGTTGACCCTCGCTGATGCTGCTCCTCCCGCGTGGACCGGCCACTACGACGATGAACAACTGGCAGCACTGATCAACACTGCCAGCATCCGCCTGATGAAACTCTCGATGGAACATGCCCATGCCCTCTACCTGCAGGATACAGATGCGGCCTCTGTAGCGGTGGACGACCTCTACGCACTCTCCACCCGGTTGATCGGCGAGGCACAACCGCTCCAGGTATCTCCCGGACAACAGCCCATTAAAGAAGAGTTCATCAGGTTGCTCGAGACCTACTCCACGACCAGCCGGAACCTCCTCAATACCCCTGAATCGATGCCTACGGCCTTCAGGGAATTCGTCGAGGCATCAGAAAGGCTTGAGGCACTCGACCTGCAGGTCGGCGCGCCTTTGATGAGCACCGCCGCTACCAGCACCCTGGCGGCGATACCTGTCACCGGGGTCGGGGCCGTATCGGTGCGAGTCACGTCACCGTCAGAGATACTGTCTCTCCAGGAGCGCCACACCTATGACGACCCCCCGGGCGAGAACATGGTCTCGCTGCTCGTGGAGTCTACCAGGACCGCAAAAGCATACCATGCAGAACCTGTCAATGCATCAATGACAAAATTCGAGGCAGGCGAAGGGCGTATGTTCCTCCTTGTCACCGTCAAGTCGACGAATCTCGGACACAAGGGCGACTCTGATCTCTACACCATCGTGACACCAGATCGGAGCGCATTCACCCTCGAATACCAGGGAGCGACGTTTGCACCTCTTGATGTCCCGCCTTTCACCTCATTTGGAGAGTCATTCAGGCAGAAGACGCTGGACCGGTACGAATCACAGAAAGGCTACCTCTACTTCGATGTCCCGGACTCGCTGAACACCTCTGAGGCGATCCTGAGGGCAGACCTCGGGTATGCCGGAACTCCTGCGTGGAATCTTGGGGAAAGAGCCAGAGAAGAGCCCGGAGAACCTGGTGCGGCATAACCCGCATCAGGTTTTTGTGAACGCCCTCGAGTCCTGAGGCAACCTCCTCCCGCACTCGCACCGTTTCCACACGATCAGAGAGAGAGCACCTCCGCATCCCTGGCTACCGTATCCAGCACCGCGATGGTAGGCCTGCCGGTCAGGTAACCACAGGTCTCCCCGGGGTTGACGACCAGTGTCTTCCCGGTATCCCCGACCCTCGCCTGGTGGGTATGACCATGGACCAGGACGTCGAATGCCTCCCTCGCGATGAGCGCCTGCAGGAGTTCACGGTCGTCACCGTGAAGGAGTCCTATCATCGTCTCCTCCGCGTTGACAGCGGCGAAAGCCCCCCGCAGGCTGAGGTGCTCGTACTCAGCAAACCGCGCCGCCAGGAGATGACGGTCGCCATCATTGTTCCCGAAGACGCCGATCATGGGCGATCTCAGGTTTGCCAGCCGCGGGATGACAAAAGGCGAGATGTAATCACCGGCATGGAGTACCAGGTCAACCCCTTCCCTGTTCAACCGTCCTACGGCCGCGTCAACCATCGCAATGTGGTCATGTGTGTCGGAGAGTATCCCTATGCGCATGTATGCACTCCTGACCGCAGTCACGATATAGTTATTTGCGCCCTGTTTTGCGGTGATCAGCCACCCGCGATTGAGGCCTGGATGCCGGACCGAGAACAACCCCTGCGGTGGTCGGCCTGCAGATGGAAGAGGTGAGAAAAGATGGGATATATCAAAGCGCCGGGAGGGAGATTTGAACTCCCGAGGTGCCAGGCACCAGTGGCTTTCAAGGCCACCGCCTTACCAGACTAGACTATCCCGGCCTGCTTCTACCTATTGGTCACCTGATGAAAAAAAGGTTGCTCACCCCCGGCGGCCGAAGACGACCACGAGAAGCGCAAGGAGTGCCAGCACTGCAGGGAGTGGTGTGGCAGCCTCTGTGGTGGGGGTGGGCACCTCGTCACCGAAGAACCCCGGCGCATCCTGGCTCACCCGGATCGCGTCGACATTCGTGCCCGAGAGCCGCACCGTTTTGCTGTCGCTGTAGCCAACCGGGTAGATCTTAACGTAGATCCGGCCTCCCTGGGCGGAGAACTCAATGACCTCGGGATCGAGCAGCCCCTTCTCGTTGACCTTATGGAGGTCTCCGTCCTCGGAGATGTACTCGACCACCCAGTCAACCCCGGATGATGTTGTGAGCGTCACCTTGCCGGTCCTGGTATCAACCTCAAAGTAGGCCGGGGCAGACCGTGTAGCAGGTGCACTGGCCGAGACCACCGGCTCCTGCGTCTCTGTGGGAGTCGGCGCACCCGTCACCACAAACTCGGTGGTGCCGATGTAGCCTCGCGTGTCAGAGAATGTGACATGATACGTGCCTGCGCCAGGTATGGGCACGGTCACTGAGAACGCCCCATTCGCATCGGTCCTGATGTACTCAGGCCCATAGACGGTGGTGCCGTTATGCTCGACCAGGATCCTCACGCCCGCGTTCCCGATCCCGTCTATTGCGCCCGCGATATCGAGGCTGCCATCAAATTCCTGATTGAGATCAGAGGTTATCTTGATATCCCCTGACCGGTCGACCAGTTTGAGGAACTGCAGGGTCTTTGAACTACCCCCGAAGGTGTTCGGATAATCGGGGTCGATGATCTCGACCGTGTACGTCCCTGCAGCAAGACCCCTGGTATCAAACGTCGCTGAGAACGAACCATCCTCCTGCACAACGATGGTCTTCCGATCAACCTCGCTCTTTGAGTGCTTGATACGGTATAAGACAACATCAGTACTGAACCCCGGGTTGAGCGTAGGCTTTGTGAGCCCCCCCGTGACCGTGGTGCCGGTGACGACGAGGGGTTCGCCAACGTATACCGTCTCTGGAGCATTGATCTCGACGTACGCAGCTGACGCCACAGAGACCAGCAGCGTCGCAGCAAGGAGTGTCAACCATGCGATCCTTTTCATACCATTACATCGACGAATATGAGGTATAATGCTATCCAAATCAGTTGAGAAACCGCTGGCATCCTGGCGAGGGAAGGACCGCATCGGAGGGCAGGTACTCAATACGCTGACGGTTATCCTCAGGAGCGGGGGATGTTCCTGGAACCGGTGCCGTATGTGTGGTTACCGGCACGAGCGTTACTCAGAGATCTCCCGGGATGACCTCGTCGACCGGCTGATCCACCAGGTCCGCTGGGTGAAAGAGAACTTTCGCGATGAGGATTACCAGGTGCTCAAGGTCTTCACGTCAGGAAGTTTTTTCGACCCCGACGAAGTCCCCCCGGCTGCGCGGCGCGCCGTCGCGGAAGCGTTCCAGGGCAAGATGGTGATCGCTGAGACACGGCCAGAATACATCGATTCGGATACGCTCCAGGAGTTTCGGGAGATGATCGATACCGGTGCCTGGACCACACCGCTCTCTGTCGCCATAGGCCTTGAGACCACGAACGATTTCATCAGAGAGAAGTGTATCAATAAGGGATTCTCGTATGCCGACTTCCGCCACGCCGCAGGGGTTGCGCACGCCGCTGGCGTGGGCGTGAAGGCCTACCTCCTGATGAAACCGCCGTTCCTGACCGAGCGCGAGGCGCGCGACGACATGATGCGTTCTATCAGGGAGGTCTCCTCTGTCGCCGACAGCATCTCCATGAACCTCTGCACCGTCCAGGGCAGGACCGAGGTCGAGCGTCTCTGGAGGCAGCACGCATACCGCCCGCCCTACCTCTGGACCGTCCTTGACGTGCTGATCAGTTCCCCGGTACATCTTCTCTGCGACCCCGTCGGAGGCGGACAGGTCCGGGGTCCGCACAACTGCGGTAACTGTGACCGCTCACTCGTGAAGGGGATCCGCGACTACTCGCTGACCGGGGATACCGGGCTCTTACGCGCGCTCGCAGAGATGGATTGTGGGTGTAAAGAAGAGTGGAAGTTCGTCCTGGACCGGGAAGAGCCATACTGTATGCCGCTTACGCGGTGACGCGCCGAACCGATCGTTTGCAGGGAAGGGAAGCCGTCCCCACCCACCCGGGTGTGATGTTCACCGCGGTCCGGTGTTCCGGGGGATGGGCCCCTTAACCGGTACGGGGGGTCTGGCAGAGTCCGACAATTTGGAATCGATACCCTATCAGGCCTTCTTTTGCTCCTCCAGCTGTTTTGCAAGCAGCGGGAGGAACGTCCCTGCATCACTCACGACGCCGACCGCCTGTGTCGTGCCGCGGTCCATCAGTTTCGTCACCGCTGCGGGGTTGATATCGACGCAGACCGTCTTGACGTACGAGGGGAGGCAGTTCCCAACAGCGATGGAGTGAAGGAGCGTCCCGACCATCAACACCATACCAACATCCGAGAGATGGCGGCGCATGGCATCCTGCGCCTCTACAACATCCGTGATCGTGTCAGGGAGCGGTCCGTCATCCCGGATGGAACCGGCGAGCACGAACGGTATGCCCTTCTTCACGCACTCGTACATGATTCCGCCGGTAACAATCCCCTGGTCGACGGCGTCTTTGATGGACCCGGCCCGCATGATCTCGCTGATGGCACAGATGTGGTGCCTGTGCCCGCCCGTGACGAGCGTGCCCGTCTTGATGTTCATTCCAAGAGATGTGCCATAGAGATTGGACTCGATGTCATGGGTTGCAAGCGCGTTCCCCGCAAAGAGCACATCGATGTAGCCTTCGCGTATCATCTTCGCAAGGGCCCCTGCCGCCCCGGTATGGACGATTGCCGGGCCGCCGACGAGCGCTATCTTCCCTCCCTCCTGCTTCATCTTGAGAATCTCGCGGGCGATCTTTGCGATGATCGCCTCGCTCGGTCGCTCCGACGAGACGGTCCCATGCATGAACTCGAACGTGCTGGCCTTCCTCGGCCGCTCCGGATAGATCACGCGCACCCCGGCCTCGCTGACAACGACGGCATCGCCAGCCTTGATCTTAGAGATCGGGGTGCAGATGGCCCGCCGATTCACCTCATCGACCACGATATGGCAATCCATCTCGATCCGCTCGACGGGCAGCCATTCACCCTGATATTTCACGAAAGTCGGGTGGTTGGTGGTCGAGTAGAACCCCTTCGGGAGGATCCGGTCACCCTCTGCCGGTACAAGGATGACGTCGCTGATCTCGGGCGTGCGTGCGCCGAACCGGTGCAGTTCAGAGAGGATGGCATCGAGTTGCTGAACGGTGGGCGCAGACACGCGCAGGCGTGCATAACTTGTATCCGTCTTGAGCTTCCCGACCTCAAACGTGAGGATCTCAAACTCCCCTCCCATATCCATGATCTTATCGAACACCAGGGTCATAACACCCGAATCGATGATATGCCCCTCCAGTTCGATTTCCCGGCAAGACTCCATGTATAGAGGTCAGCGATAATCTGATAATACAGTTTCTCCCCGGGAAATGAAGGTGGGAGCGGCACCCATCGGGAACTACGGGATCCGCTTCCGGCAGAGGTACTCCTGCACCAGCACCAGCTCCTCGCGCGTGTTGATGTTGAAGACGAGCCGCCGGTCATGCAGGAGGAGCTGCAGTTCCTCCTGGGGTTTGTCAGGATCGCCCGCCGTCAGGATGTTGATTCCGGCGGGGCAGGCCACCGTGTCGTCGACCATCGCCGTGTACTGCGTGCGGCAACCATGTTCCTCGCAGAGGTCACGGGGCACCCACGTGGAGCACGCCAGCGTTCCCGCCCGGCGCCAGGAATCCTCGACATCGGCGATGATATCGGGTGCAAGACAGGGGAGATCCGACACCGAGGTGAAGAAAGGCGTCCCCTCTACCACGAGGTCCTCGGCCGCTGCCCGGATATCCTCAACGTAACCAAGCCCTTCGGCCGCATAGAGGGTTATCCCCCTTGCCCGGCACCAGTTTTTGGTGTACGGTGTCCGGTGCGAGGCGACCACGACAACCTCGTGTCCTGCGGATTCAAAGGCGTCGATGACGTAGGAGAGCATCGGCCTGCCACAGATGGTGACCAGCGGCTTCTCACCCATCCGGAGCCGGGACCCCTTTCCCCCCGCCATGATCAGGACAAGCATGCCTTGAGCGCCTCAATGAGCTGCCTGTTCTCATCATGGGTCCGCACTGCCACGCGGATGTGGCGGGGGAGCCCGAACGATCGGCAGTCCCGGACCAGGATGTCATGGCTGAGGAGCCGCTCGACCAGCACTCCAGCCTCCATCGGAACCTCTACCAGGATGTAGTTTGCAGATGGGGGCTCGTAGACGAGGCCGAGGTCGGCCAGACGGTCACAGAGCCACCTCCGTTCCCGGATGATCTTCTCCCGCGAGTCTTTGAGCGTATCGTAATTTCGGAAGGCCTCGATCGCAAAGGACTCGGCGAACGCGTTCACCGTCCAGGGAAGGCGCATCGTCTCCACCCTCTCAATGAGTTCGGGGGCGGCGAAACCATACCCGAACCTGATGCCCGGCACAGCGAAACTCTTTGTCAGGGAGCGCAGGACAAAGAGGTTCTCGTGGGAGACGTCAACGAGGCTCTGGCGCGGATCAGAGAGTTCAATGAACGCTTCGTCGAGAAAGAGGTACGCTCCCTGCTCCGCCGTCCCTGCAAGCAGCCGGAGAACTTCAGACCGGGTGTAGAGTTTTCCGGTCGGGTTGTTTGGGTTGCAGAGGAACCGAACAGAGGCGCCGGTGCTGTCAGCAGAGCACCGGGCGCCGGCCAGCAGCGCCGCCATCTCGTATTCGGCAAACGTCGGGGGTGTGACGCAGACAGTATCTCCCTCCCCGAGCATGGCAGAGCAGAACGCGCGGATCAGTTCGATAGACCCGTTGCCGACAGCGACCTCTGCCGCATCACGCCCAAATGTCCTGCCGATCACCTCTTTGAGCGCCTCATACCGGTCGTCCGGGTAGTCTTTCAGCATCGAAAGGTCCGGTTCCCAGGGAATATCTGGGGGGTAGGGGTTTATGTTGGCGCTGAAATCAAGCAATTCCCCTCTCCCTCGCGCGCGATGCCAGCGCACCTTGCCGCCATGTTCCATTCTCTCCGGCAGGTCTCTTCTCATAATCCTTGAAGCCCTTTTGAGGTACGTTGTCGGCTGCTATCCATAAAACCGTTATGCAGGGTGGTGATTCATTTCAGAAGATATTTATAACATATGGAAGCCATTATCACCTATCTGATGCAGTCAGACATGAAGATTACGATTGTCTGACAGATGACAGCCGGATGTCTGCCATATGTCAGATATGAGTGATTGCGATGATGGATCGGATAACTATCAGACTGCCCCGGCAGCAGGTTGAGATGCTCGAGAAGCTGGTGGAGGCTGGCGAGTTCCCCACGGTATCAGAAGCCGTGCGGCACGCAGTCAGGGCGCTTCTCGAGAAGCATGGAAACCGTGTTCTCCGCGAGGCTGAACAGATTTCATTCAAGGTTTAGGAGGTATTTAATGCAGACGATCATCAACGAAGCGTTAAAACACGCAGAACGTGAAAAGTACCTGAAGACGGATTCCGTCGAGGATGAAGATGATCTCCTCGGCCAACCACGGATCGTCATCGTAGGATGCGGGGGTGCAGGCAACAATACCATCAATCGTCTGTACCACATGCAGGTCAACGGTGCAGAGACGATCGCGATCAACACAGACAAACAACACCTGGACATGATCCAGGCCGACAAGAGAGTGCTTGTCGGCAAATCGCTCACCAAGGGTCTCGGGGCTGGCGGGTTCCCTGACGTTGGCAGGCGCGCAGCCGAGATGGCCCGGCCAACCCTTGAGGGGCTGCTCTGCGATGCAGACCTTGTCTTCATCACCGCCGGTATGGGTGGAGGTACCGGCACCGGGACGGCCCCCGTCGTCGCGCAGATTGCCAAGGACCAGGGGGCGATCGTCGTTGGTATGGTCAGTTATCCCTTCCAGGTTGAGAAAGCCCGGCTTTTGCGCGCGGAAGAAGGACTTGAATCGCTATCAGCTGCTGCCGACTCAGTCATCGTGCTAGACAACAACCGGCTCATCAAGTATGTTCCAAACCTGCCTCTCGGCCAGGCGTTCTCGGTTATGGACCAGCTCATCGCAGAGACCGTCAAGGGCATCAGCGAGACGATCACTGAACCCTCGCTCATCAACATCGACTACGCAGACGTGCGTGCCATCATGAGCAAAGGCGGCGTTGCTGTGATGCTCGTCGGAGAGAGCAAGCAACAGAACAAGGCCGAGAGCGTCGTCCACGAATGCCTCAACCATCCCCTCCTGGACATCGACTACCGCGGAGCAACCGGAAGCCTCATCCACATCACAGGCGGAAACGACCTGACCCTCCAGGATGCCGAGGAGATCGCAAGCTCCCTGACCTACGAGCTCGACCCCCATGCAGACGTCATCTGGGGAGCACGGGTCAACAGCGATTACGAAGGCAGGGTTCGCGTCATGGCGATCATGACCGGCGTTAAAAGCGCACAGATCCTCGGGAGCCGGCGACCCTATGATCCAGTAACGCAGCGATCTGATACTTTCAACAGGCGCGGCAGGGGTAGGGACACGCCGAGCGGACATCTCATAGACTTCCTCTGAATTCCTCATCCCCACTCACCACTAATTTTTATTCCTGCCACGCTGGTGCGCTCACCAGCGTCTATAAATGGCTTCTGCGAAATACTTAATAGCGCGAATGACGTTTGGACTATAGACGTTCTTGTATAATCCCTCCAGCACGGGGTGCATTGTGCAGGGTGCAGAACCTGGATCTGCAATAACCATGGTACCGGGGGTTGAGCACATGAGCAGACAGATGAATGACGGACTCGAACGCGAGTCCGGGAAACGTCTTTTCTTGTGGTGTAACCGCTACGGAAGCTTCCGGTATCCCTGCAGGCGCATGGGAGCAGTCTCGCTGGTGGGGACTATGAGACAGGTATCGAATGTCGAGGATTGGTAGAGAATGCTGAATGATTTGATTGAGAAGAGAAAAAAAGTCCTTGCGGAGTCTGAACAGCACAAAAACCGGCGAAACGAGCTAAACGCGCTCGCCAGCAAGAACGCCCGTGAACGCAACGCGCTGAATGCACAGACCCGCGAATTTGTCGAGGAGGCGCAGAGGCATAAAGAACTGCGGGATAAGATCAACGAAGAAGTCCAGGCGCTAAAAGAGCAGAGGAACGAATACAACGAGAAAGCGAACGCGCTCTTCGAAGAGCTCGAGGCCTTCAAGAGAGAGCACGGCAACCTCCGGAACCGCGGCATCAAGGAACTGCAGAAGCAGATCGAACACCTGGAGTTCAAGCAGCAAACAGAGGTCTACAGCGCCGATAAAGAACGCGAGCTGATCGAGAAGATCAAGCATCTGAAAGCGTCGATCAAGGACCAGGAAGCAGAGCTCGAACAGAACAAGGAGATGCGGGCGAAGCTCGCAGAAGCCCGGGAATACCGCCGGCACGCCTCTGAACTCCACAAAGCGGTCACCGAGAAGGCCGAGATTGCCCAGCAGCACCACGACCTGATGGTGGAGGCGTACAGGAAGGCCGACAAATCGCGTGAGGAGGCAGACGCAGCTCACCGGCGGTTCGTCGAAGCCCAGGAAGCAGCAGATGAGGAGCACAAACTATTCATCGCGTGCCAGAAAGAGATCCGTGATTACGACAAGGTGATCTCGGGGCTGCGCAAGAAGACCCGGAGGACCAGGATCACCAGGGAACAGAAGGCCGTCCGGAAAGAGGCGGAACGCATCTTCGAGCAGTTCCGGAGCGGAGAGAAACTTACTACAGATGATCTGCTCCTGCTTCAGCGTGCAAAACTCATCTAATACTTTTTCCCACCTTTGCTGCAAATCATTTAATAGATCCGAAGAGATGTTCTAGTCAATGGCAAAAGAGCGGACGCTTGTCCTCTGTGTCGATCGTGACGATGACCTCGGGTTCAAGGCCCGGATTAATGGTCCTATCGTGGGCAGAGAGGCATGCCTCCATGCGGCAACCTCGCTTGGCCTGGCCGATCCGGAAGACTCTGATGTTAACGCGCTCTTCGAGACGGTCAGGCTCTACGACGAGCTTGCCAAACGGGGGGAGGAGGTTGCCGTTGCTGTCATCTGCGGCAACCACATGAACCTGCTCGATGGAGACCGGCGGGTAGCGTCCAGCCTCGATGCGATTCTCGCGGAGACAGGTTCAAACTCCTGCATTCTTGTGACAGACGGTGCTGAAGACGAGTATGTTCTTCCGATCATCCAGTCCAGAGTGCCGGTCAGCAGCGTGCGGAGGGTTGTGGTCAACCAGATGCCAAACCTTGAGGGAACCTACTACATCCTCAAGCGGCTCCTCGATGACCCGAAGGTCTCAAAACTGGTGCTTGTGCCGCTCGGTCTTGCCATGCTCCTTTACGCCGCCGGCTACCTGCTGGGATACCCGGAGGGTGCAACCATCGTCGTCGTCGGCGTCGTTGGCATCTACCTGCTCTTCAAGGGCATGGGAATCGACGAGATCTTTGGATATTTCATCTCGTCATTGAAGGCGTCGCTGCATGGTGGCAGGTTTACCTTTGTCTCGTATATCACCGCAATACTGCTTGGCATCATCGGTGTCATCCTCGGGCTCATAAGTCTCCTTGACTACTATACGCCCTCAGGCTTTTTTTTTCAGATCCTGGCGTTCATCTACGGCGCCATCGCCTGGTTTACCGCCGCCGGTCTCGTTGCATCGGTGGGAAAGATCATCGATGTCTTCCTCAATGAACGGGAGGCGGTCAAGCGGGTGGTTGCCCTGCCGTTCTTTGTGCTGGCGATAGGGATCATCGCCTACGGCGCAAGTATCTACATCCTCTCGATCAGCGACGTTCCCAGGTTTCCCATCGGAGATGAGGCCAGCGTGAAATATATCATCTTCACCACGATCGGAGGCCTTTTCTGCGCCTTCTTCGGCGTCTACCTCCAGTCGCTCCTGGACAGGTGGGAGGGGGAGCGGGAACCGTTCCCGCTGCAGAGAGAAGGGGCATGACGTGGAGGAGCGGGGGACGCGTCAGTCCTCCTCTCCTGAAAATGCCATCCAGCGCGACGACGCGGCGAGAGTCTGCACGCACGAAAGGAAAACGGTCTTTCCCGGGCTCACCGGAGTAGCGGTGGGCTGTGATGATCGTCGCTCCCGGGCGTGAACCCCTCCCCCCTGATACGGGATGAAAACGACCTCCTGGCCGGAGGTGGTTGGGAGTGGACCGCGAAGAGAATCACGCTCACGCCCCGGGCGGGGCGGGGACCAATCCATCTCCGGGCAATGACCCGGAGGATGCAGGCAGATCGGGCTTTCACCGATTGCTACCGGCACTACTTGGGGATGATGTGCGCCTGCCCCGGGAGGGGTGTAGTTGCCCATCGGGATCCTCCCAGAAAACGTGAGCATTCAAAGAGATAGCGGTCCCGGGAGCCCCCCTATACCTTCTCTTCCACCCGGATCTTCAGCCCCTCGTTATCGACCTCTGTGGTGATTGCGATCTGGAGGCCCACCGATGAGAGGACCGCCGCCACCTCCTCCTCCGGGCGGCTGGTGATGATGGCGATGGAAGGGCCAACCGAGCTCATGCCGACGAACTCGAGACCAGCATTCCGGAGCGCTGCCATGTAGCGGTAGATCTCAAACCCATGGTGCTCCACTTCGGCACGTTTTGAGCCCCGGAACTCGATCTCCCAGATCACATCGCCGATCTTTGCAAGGTCGCCCTGTTCCAGGGCCGGGATGAGATCCATCATGATGAGATACGACTTCAACGTGCGGTCGCGGTAGTCGAGGGTCCGGGCTTTGGTCATCAGGAGATCAAACTCTTTCTCTCCCGCCGACGAGACACCAGAGGCCGGGATGGCGATGTAGACCTGCTTCCCCTCCGCAAAAGGGCGCTGGTAGACAAGCGTCAGTTCGTCGCCCATCACCGCCATGCCGCCGTAGGTGCTGGCGGCCGGGCCGACACCGGTCTCGAACCCGAACGCGACGTTCCCGGCCTCGGTCTCCTCGACGAAGTTGTTGCCGAGGAGCAGGCGAAGCTGGTCAGAGGTCAGCGGTGATCCCACTGCGGTATTGAGGGCGTTTGCAACTGCGATGAGGATGGTGCTCGTGGACCCGAGCCCCACGTGCTCGTGCATATGATCACGTGCACGAATCCGGAACCCGCCAGTGTAGCCGACCACGTGCCTGAAGACCTCCGCGAAATGTCGGAGGATCGGTTCACGGGAGTAGTTGATCTCGAGTCCCGATGTTGTGCACTCGACCTCGGCGGTGCAGTAGGTCTTGATAGCAAAACCGACGCCGCCACCCCCGGGGCGATCCGGGGAGAACCGGTTCATGTCGAGCACGGTGAGGTGGATCCGGGCAGGGGCATCGACGACGACGGTACCGGCAACCGGCGAGAGGGGGTAGTTTTTCCTGAGGCCGCACGGCCTGATATTCTCGCCGGGCGTGAAGGAGGTGAACTCGTACTCGACAAGGTCCAGGTCTCCTCCTCTGATCTTCATGGTGGCCATGCTGTATCCGGTTACCGTGTGCGGTCAAAGAAGATATTCTTTCCAGATGCCCGGAGCGGAATACCGTAAGCGATACCGCATCCCTCCAGCCACCCAAGCGAGAGCGCGCCGACCCCGACGGTGTACATGACCCGGTTGTCAACGTTGTGGATGCTCGCAGTCTTCACAGCAGAACCAACCGCGATACCGAGGTCGGTCATCCTGATGGCACAGTTCGGGCCACCAAACGGAGCAGCGTGCGGGGGCCTCTCACCCTGCGCTTTGAGCATATCCGCACAGGTGCGATACCCGCACCCGCCGCAGTCGAGCCCGACGGTATCAGCCAGCAGTGAGCCGATGATGACACAGGCATCACTCGCCTCGATGTTGCCCGCATCCCGGACAAAGAACAATGCGTTGTGCTCTTCGCCGAACTCCCGCATCGCCCGTGCGAGTATCGTCAGCTCCCCTCCGGTGGCAACCATCGTCCTGATCGCGTCTACGCCCCGTGCTTTCGGGGCAGTGCGTGCGGAGAGTGCCATCAGTCGCGCAACCATCTCTACGGCATCAGATTCGAGAGTCATAGGAGTAGGTATCACCGATAGGAGATAAGAATCTTCCTTCTGCGGGAAATCAGAGCCCCCCTGTTCCAGTTCAGGTGCTCGCCCCCGGGCACCGGACCGAACAGGGGGTGTGCGCGTGGCGATACTCTTCTGATACTCATCTCCCGGGACTGGTTGAAGACCCGGGTTGCCATGGTATCTGAAACAGAGAAGGGCACCTTCGGCACCTGCACCGGCGTTGTGGATACAACAGGGGTTCCATGGAGGCGCACTCTCATGAACTCGACATACCTTGAAGTCTGCATCGAGAGGAGCCGGGCAGGTGGAGGTCGTGGACCTCTCAAAACCAGATAGTCAACCATATATGGCTCTGCCATTAAACAATACGCACGTGAAATCGGCTGTACTGGGTGGTGGTCTCACAGGGGTCACGCTGGCCCGTCTGCTCCACGAACTGGGTGACGAAGTGACCGTTCTTGAGCGTGAGGAGATGATCGGGGGGCTCTGCCGGTCGAGAACAGAGGCAGGTTTCACGTTCGATCTCGGCGGCTCACATATCATCTTCTCCCGCGATGCCGAAGTCCTCTCCTTCATGCTCTCAGTCCTCGGCGAGAATGCCGACCGGCGGAAGCGGAACACCAAGATCCTGTATAAAGGGCGCTACGTCAAGTATCCATTCGAGAACGGCCTCTATCAGTTACCCGCAGAAGACCGTTTCTTCTGCATCAACGAATTCATCAAGAATCTCATCGCTGTTGAGAAGGGCGAGATCTCGCCGCCCACGAACTTTGCGGAGTGGATCACCTATACCTTCGGCCGCGGCATCGCCGAGTGCTACATGATCCCCTATAATGAAAAGATCTGGAACTACCCGGTGGACCGGATGTCCCTCCACTGGGTGGAGGAGCGTATCCCCCGCCCACCGGTCGAGGATATCATCAAATCAGCCATCGGCATCGAGACCGAGGGTTACGTCCACCAGGCGGTCTTCTCCTACCCGGTGAAGGGCGGCATCGAGGCGCTGGTCCGGGGGATTGCAGAACCGGTGCTTCCCGCCATCAGGACCGGGTTCTCTGTCGCGTCCATCAGGGAGGAGAACGGTGGTTTTGCTATCAGCGACGGCAGAGAGACCATCCGTGCGGACCGCCTGGTATCGACCATCCCGCTCCAGAACCTGCTCCCCTGCCTCGAGGACGTCCCGCAGGAGGTGCAGGCAGCATGTGACGCCCTCCGCTACAACTCGCTCTGCTCGGTCTTCATCGGGATCGAAGGCGAGGTCCCGGACATATCGTGGCTCTACGTGCCCGCCCAGGAGACAGGACTCTTCAACCGGGTCTCGTTCCCCTCAAACTACAGCACAGAGGTTGCACCGGAGGGTCACTCTTCGATCCTCGCCGAGATCACCTACAATGACGGGGATGCGGTCTCCCGGATGTCTGATGCCGCGGTGATCGACCACACCATCCGATCGCTTGTCACCGCCGGGCTCATCCCCTCCCGTGACGCGGTCATCTACACCGGTATCGAACGGCAGAAGTTCGCCTACGTCGTCTACGACATCGACTACCAGGAGAACATCAGGATTGTCAGGGAGTTCTGCCAGGAGCGGGGCATCGACCTCGTCGGGCGGTTCTCCCGGTTCGAGTATCTCAATATGGATGGCTGTATCAGGAGCGCAATCGACTTTGTGAGAGGATTGGCATGAAGGTCAACTTTTTCGTCGAAGATATGCTCTTCTTCAAGTACATCGGGTGCGCCACCCTGGCAAAGACGCTCTACGGCGCCCTCGCAAGGGAAGACTCCGGCCCGAAGGTCTCCTGGAACAGCCGCGGTCGCGACTTCGACCTTGTCCACTATCACACCTTCGGCCCCCTCGCCCTGACGAACAAGAAGTTCGAGAACGGTATCACAGTGCTCACCGCCCACTCCACCCCGCGCCTCAACAGAGGGAACATCGCCTTCTCAGAGACCATCAACAGGTTCTATCCCATGATCTACCGGAGCTTCGACCATATCATCACCATCTCCCCCCTCTGTGAAGAAGAAGTGCATGCCTTCGCTCCCGACGTCCCGACCACCCTCATCCCGAATGGCGTGGATAGGGAGAGGTTCAGGCCCGATCCGGCAAAGCGGGCGGCATTCAGGGAGACGTACGGCATCGGCGAGGACGAGTGGGTGGTGCTCACCGTCGCCCAGCAGACGCCGCGGAAGGGCATCTACGACTTTCTCGCCCTCTCGCACGATCACCCGGAGACCAGGTTTGTCTGGGTCGGTGGGTTCCCGTACGGGAGACTCTCACAGGACTACAGTGCAATCGAGGAGGCAAAAAGCCGTTGCGGGAAGAACATCCTCTTCACCGGTTTTATCGAGGACATCACCACCGCTTACTGCGGTGCCGATGTCTTCTTCATGCCCTCCTATGCAGAGGGGCTCCCGATGGTCATCCTGGAGGCGCTCGCAACCGGCCTGCCGGTCGTCGCCCGCAGGATCCCCGAGTTCACCATGAATTTCAGGGATACAGCCCTGTACTTCGACGAGATGGAGGAGGCAGGTATGCTGCTTGAGGACAGGGCGTTGCTCGGGCGGCATGCAGCACTCTCCCGGCCCTTCACCGAAGGGTATGATATCAAAGGGGTTGCCGACCTCCATGTGAACCTCTACAGGGAGTTGATCGAGCGATGATCTCCATCGTCATTCCAACCTATAACGAAGAGCAGAACATCGAGCGCTGCCTGCGATCGCTTGCCGACCAGACAGTGCCGAGAGAGACCTACGAGGTCATTGTCGTCGACGGAAACTCAAAGGACCGGACCCGGGAACTGGCCGCGCCCCTGGCAGATGCAGTCTTTATCCAGAAGAGCAAACGGGTGGGCGGGGCACGGAACGACGGGATAATGGCAGCCAGAGGGGAGATCGTCGCCACGACTGACGCCGATTGTATCCTCCCCCAGGACTGGGTGGAGAGGATCGGCAGGAACTTTGCGGAGAGGGAGATCGTGCAGCTCTACGGCACGGTCTACCCGATCGAGGGGGGGTTCTGGAACCGGCTCTCGCTTGCCGGGGCAAACACCTTCTCGCGCATCGGCTACCACACCCGGACGATCTATTTCACGCTCGGCTGCAACACGGCGTTTGACCGTGACGCGTTCATCAGGGCAGGGATGTATCGGTGCATCGATGCCGGGGATGACCTTGAGATCGCGCAGCGGATGCGGAAACTCGGGAGGGTCTACCTCGATCCCGATCTCACGGTCGGTTTCTCGATGAGGCGCTACCAGCAGTTCGGGACGCTTAAATCGATCTCGGAGTGGCTGTATATCGTTCTCCGCGGAGGCGACGCCTCCGGCGTCACCTACTCGCAGCGGGAGTACAGGTAGGTCGTCCCGTCCCGGTATGAAGCGCAGAAGACCCGCCCCGGAGACTTACGCTGAAGTGGTGAGGAAGAGCAATGCCTGCGGGTTTGCCCGCCTCCTCGGTATGGAGGTCGCTGAGGTCGCCGACGGATGCGCCAGCGTGGTCATGCGGGCAGACGGCATGGAGAACGTCCACGGCACGGTCCACGGCGGCGCGATATTCGCCCTTGCCGATCATGCCTTCGGCATCGCCGCGAACCTGGAAGGGGTGGACCAGATGGCGATCTCCGCCCATATCCATTATTTTTCTCCACCCGCGGCGGGCACGGTGCTCGAGGCGGTAGCCAGACGGGTTTCTGAGACGGAGAAGACGTCTGTGTATGTGGTGGATGTCTATGCGGGCGACCGGCATGTCGCCTCGTTTGAGGGGATCGGGTTCAAGACGGGCAGGGTTGAGGGATAGTTCCTGGGTGGCAGCCCTGTCCTGACCACAGAGATCTGATTCCCACCGCGGTGCAGCGGCCTCGTGCAGGCGAACTCAAGAAATTCCCCTGACTGCCCCTGGCGTGTCCCGATACCACACGAATCCCCCGCACGGGTATTCTTTATTCTTTATGCCGGTGGAGCCCTCCCGCCAGGTAAGTGTATGCAATCGGTGACGAAGTTTCGGTTGTTTGCGTCTTCTCTCTGGAGAGAACGCTGGTTCACGACCGATACCAACCACGTCATCAGCAAGCGGCGGGCGAACTGCTCTGGAAGATCTGATGGGCATCTGCCAGCGGACCACGGTTAGACGCCACAAACGACGCCACAATCTCCTCAAGCCTCCGATTTCTTCATCGAGTACAGGGCCCGGATGGCGGGCATACACGAGCCAGCAGCCATCGACCAGAAGAACCGCGCGACCCGGGCAGGGTTTCCCCTGCCTCGCGGGCGGCATATGGAGAACGCCGATCCGAATGCAGCGGGGCCGCTGCCAACCGGCCTATTGCGGTCCGCTCCCCCATCACCGGGGGAGAGGTGGAATCGCAAAGCCTTCTAAAGAGCATGGTGCCACCCGCGGCATCATGCCCCCTCCTCTCATCGGGGTAGTTGACGGGCACATGACGACGATACGCATAAGTGAGATTGGGTAAAGGTATGCCAGACCGCGGGTTCGCGGAGAACTATGATGCCTGTCGCTGCCAGCATCCTGGTCATCGTCCTGCTGATACTTGCAAACGGGTTCTTCTCGATGACCGAGTTTGCGCTTATCTCTGCACAGAAGGTACGCCTGCAGAAGAGGGCAGCCGACGGCGACGCCAGGGCGGCGGTTGCCCTCGAACTTGTGGAGGATCCGGCACCGCTCCTCTCCACCATCCAGATCGCGATCACCCTCATCGCGATCCTGGCGGGAGCCTTCGGCGGGGCGACGATCGCGGGGCCCCTTGCCGATATACTCGTTGATATCTCCCTGCTTGCCCCTTACAGCAGGCCGCTCGCGGTCGCGATCGTCGTCGCCGCCATCACCTACCTGACGCTGGTGATCGGTGAACTGGTGCCGAAGCGGGTGGCCATGGGTAATGCCGAACGGATCGCGTGCCTGGTAGCACGCCCGATGCGATTCCTCTCCAGGGTCGGTGCGCCCTTTGTCCGGCTGCTGAGCACCTCGACCGAGATGGTGCTCACCGTGCTCAGGGCGCGGCAGCCGTCCGGGCCTGCGGTCACCGAGGAGGATATCAGGATCCTGATAGAACAGGCCACCCGGGCGGGCATCTTCCGGGAGGCGGAACAGCAGATGGTGGAGAGCGTCTTCCGCCTCGGTGACCGGCGGGTCAGCGTGTTGATGACCCCGCGGCCCGACGTCGTGGCCGTGGACGTGGATGACCCCCTTGAAAAGAACTGGCAAAAGATGGTCAAATCCGGGCACGTGTACTTCCCGGTCTACCGCGAGCACCTGGACAACCTGCTCGGCGTCGTCTCGGTTCGCAACCTCTGGGCACGGATGATCGCGGGCGAATCCCCTGACCTCTCGGCCGCCATCGAACCCGCTTTCTTCGTGCCTGAGAGTGTCCTGGCGCTAACGGTCCTCGAGGAGTTCAAGACCTCGGGTGCACGGCTCGCCCTTGTCACCGACGAGTACGGGAGCATCCAGGGGCTGGTGACGGTGCATGATATCATGGAGGCAATTGTCGGGGGTATCCCGTCGGTCGAGCACCCGCCTGAGGCCATGGCAGTCCGGCGTGAAGACGGGTCATGGCTCCTCGACGGAATGCTCCCGGTCGACGAGTTCCACGACCTCCTCGATGTGGGCCCCCTGCCTGACGAGGAACGTGGGTACTACCAGACGCTCGGAGGGTTTGTGATGATGTACCTCGAGCGGACACCCGAGGCTGGAGACCGGTTCACCTGGGATGATCTCCAGTTTGAGGTCCTCGATATGGACGGCTACCGGGTCGATAAAGTGCTGGTCACCCCGGTGGCTGCCGGAGAGGAGGAAAAACCCCGCAAATTCGCGCAAATGGGGGGACCGGGGCAGCGCGATTGAACAGGACCCCGTGGATCCCGGGCAGATCACCTCCTGATCTCGACAAGCTGGATGGTAAACGTGAGATCCTCTCCCGCGAGAGGGTGGTTCGCGTCGATGACGATCCCGTCGGGCGATATGCCGGTGATCGTTCCGATCAACCCCTGATTGCTGGATAGGGTTACCCTGACCTGCTGCCCGACGGTCAGGTTCTCCCGTCCCGGGACGCCTGCCGGGTCGGCGATAAAGACGAGATCTTCCCGGTAATGCCCGTACGCCCGGTCTGCAGGAACCCAAACGGTCTTCGTCTCTCCCACCTGCATCCCCACAACACCCTCCTCAAACCCGGGGATCACCTCTGCCCCGCCGACGGTAAACTCAAGCGGTTCGCGCCCGACGGAACTGTCAAAGACCGTCCCGTTCTCAAAGGTGCCGGTGTAGTGGACCCTTACTGTATCCCCCGCTTTCACCTGCTCCGCTGCTGTGTCGGTGCACCCCGAACAGGATATAAGGAGCACCATAACCAGCAGCAGGAACCCCTGCAGGCACCTCATGGTGGTTCCCCGCTCTCCAGCGCCTTTCTGAAACACTCCACCGCCTCCACAAACCTGCCCTGCCTGTCAAGCGCTCTCCCTTTCAGGTACCAGGCCCGGGCATGCCCGGGGGCCGCCTCCAGGACGTTATCGAAGCAGGTGACTGCCTGGTCATAGTGGCCAAGGTGGCCAAGGGCGATCCCCTTACAGAGCCAGGCATGAATGTCCCCGTTGCCGAGGCCTATCGCCGTATCAAACGCCCTGACGGCGTCATGGTAGCGCCCCAGCGCATCCAGTAGCATCCCGGTCGCGTTCCAGATAGCTGCGTTCTCCGGGGCCACCTGGAGCGCTTTTTCGTAGCTTGCCAGAGCATCGTCGTACCTACCTGCCTTCTCAAGCACCGCCCCTCGCGTGAAGAGGATGGCAGGATTCTCGGGCTGGATGACGATGATCTTGTCGATGGATTTGATCGCCTCGCTGTACCTGCCAAGGTGAATAAGGGCCGACGCTCGTGCGTGAAGGGTCTCGATATTCGCTGGCTCCTGGTCGAGCACCCGGGTATAGGCGGCGATCGCTTCTTCGTACCTGCCCGCCTTCTCGTTTGCCTCCCCGAGCCTCCGCCGGGTAAGGGGGTCCATCGGGTCGGCCTCAAGGACCTTCTCAAAGCAGGCTACTGCCTCCGCATAGCGTCCAAGCCACATGAAGATCTCTCCCCGCCGCTGCCAGGCAGCCCGGTTCTCAGGGCTGACCTCGATGATGCTATCCGAGCACTCCAGCGCCTCCTCGTACCTCCCCGTATACACAAGAGCGCTCTCGAGGGTATACCATGCTTCGACGTCACGCTCATCATCCTCGAGAACCAGCGCGTAATGCCTGATGGCGTCGCTATACCTCCCGTCCCGCTCGAGCGCCATACCAAGTGCCATTCGCGCATCCCGGTCGTCGGGGGAGACCTTCAGGTAGCGCTCATACGCCTCGGCCGCCTCTCTGTGCCTGCCGACAGCCTCCAGCATCTCCGCCCGGAGCTTTGTGACCGTTGCATTCGAGGTACCGGATGCAAGCACCCGGTCGCAGTACTCGATCGCCTCTCTGTGCCTGCCAAGCCCCGCAAGCACGACCGCGAGCGCAAAGCAGGCACTGGTATCTTCCGGTCGCCCGGCGGCCACGGTCGCATAGCACTCCGCCGCATCCGCATACAGTCCCATTCTCTCCAGGGCCCGGCCCCGGTTAAACCAGGCAAAGAGGTCGCCGGGGTCGGCCTCGACGACCTGCCCGAACCGTTCGGCAGCTTCCTCGTAGCGGCCGAGCGTGGCAAGGACGATCCCGAGATTCAGCAGGTTTCCTATGGCGCCGGGATCGGTTTTGTGGAGAGCTTCGTAGCAGTCGGCCGCTTCAGCATAACGCCCAAGCCTCTCGAGGAGCCATGCCTTTCGGGTGAGCGTTCCGATATCCGCGGGACCGGCCTGCACCGCCCGGTCGATGGACCAGAGAGCCTCCTCGTAGCGGCCGAGATGTTCAAGCGCCTTGCTCCGGCCGAGCAAGGCGCCCCGGTCGGCCGGGTCTTCCTCGAGCACCCGGTCAAAGCACTCGAGCGCTTCCTCGTAGTCACCAAGATGCATGAGCGCCTCCCCCCTGCTCATCGCCGCAGCGGCATCCCCGGGATCGACCTTGAGAAGAGCATCGAATGTTGTTGCCGCCTCTGCATACTGTGCCAGGTGCATCAACACCCCTCCCTTCCTGTAGAGGGCAAGGAGATCCTCTCCACCGGCATCCGGCACCTTCTCAAGGTGCGCCAGCGCAGCGCTGTATCTCCCGAGGTTTTCGAGGACGTCTACTTTCATCAGACGGGCGATGACGTTATGCGGCTCCCTCTCAAGAATCGCGTCCAGGCAGATGCTGGCCTCCTCATACCTGCCGAGATGGATAAGTGCGGTGCTGCTCCGCTGCAGGACAGCGATGTTCCCGGGATCCGACTCGAGGACGCGCTCGAAGTCTGCCTGCGCCTCCGCATACCGGCCCAGGTGAAGCAGCGCGGTCCCCCGGCAGTTCAGGATAGTCTCGCCCCGGCTATCGACCTCCAGCGGTTTCTGCTTCAGGGGAGCCTCTGACTCGTATCTCTCGAAGAGCGCAAGGTCGGTGCCGCTCCCGATCCATTTCATCCCGGTCATCGCCTGGCTCTTAAGCACGCGATCAAACGACTGGACCGCATCGGCGTAACGACCGAGGCGGAAGAGCGCCATGCCGCGGGCATACCAGACATGGATCTGGCTCTGGTCGTGTTTCAGGATCTGGTCAAAACTCTTGACCGCCCGTTCGTAGCGGCCGAGCGTGTCGTAGACCAGGCCCATGGAGTAGCGGACCGCGATATTATCCGGGCTGGCGAGGGCAACTTTATCAAAGCACTCGAGTGCCTCTGCGTACCTCCCGACCCGGAGGAGGAGCGAGCCGCGGTGGTATAGAGCGGGGAGGTTCCCGGGATCAGCCGCGGTGATCGTCCCGTAACACTCGGCAGCATCCTGGAAGCGACCGAGGTGCTCAAGCGCCCGGGCTTTACCGTAGAGGGCGCCGGGGTCATGCGGGTCCCTGGCAAGCACCCGATCGAATGAGTCGATGGCCGCGGGGTAATCTCCCTGGTACAGGAGAGCAACCCCCATCTCTGCGGACGCGTCGGTGCTTTCAGGGTTCGCCCGGAGAATTCTCCCGTAACAGGCCGCTGCTTCACGGTAGGCACCGGCCCTCTGCAGGGTTCTCCCGAGTTTCTCCTGGAGGACGCTGTCTTCCCGGTTCCCATCCAGCGCTCGCGCGTAGGCTTCCGCTGCATCGGCATGCTGACCGAGCCTCTCGAGCATCTCGCCTCTCCAGTACCAGGCGTTTGAGTCAGCAGGTTTCTTCTCCACGATAGCGGCGAAGCACTCAGCTGCCTCCTTGTAGCTGCCGGTCCTGGCCAGGACATGCCCCAGCGTGCAGAGTGTTTCGAGATCGCCGGGGGACAACGCGAGAGCCTTTCTCAGCCACTCCGCGGCCTCCTCGTCCCTGCCAAGGCAGGCGAGCGCCCGCCCCATGGAGAGCATGACGGTGCTGTTCTCCGGATCAACCCTGAGCGCCTTCTCAAAACTCTTTACTGCGTCAGTGTAGTTCCCGGCTTCAAACTGAGCGTTCCCCTTGTTGATTGCGGGGTTCGCACCTTTTCCCTGACCCAGAATATTACTGAAGAAATCCATTTGATACCATCTGCTGCTCGTTTTGTACGCGATCGCTTATCATAGGTACCCCATGAATGGTCGCCCGGGAGAGGGGGCCAACCGTTCCTGTGACTGCTCCCTGCTCCCTCTGACATGGGGCATCCAGGGTAATTCGGCCCCAATCTCATAATATTGAACGCCCGCGTTCTCATCCCGGTCCATCGCGAGCCCACAATGCGGGCAGGAGGAGTGGGTCCGATCGGAGAGGGTCCTGGCGACGATCATCCCGCATCGGGAGCACCGCTGAGATGTCTCTCCGGTCTTTCGGGTGATCGTGATAAATATCTTGTAGGCGAGAACAGCCTATAATGGTACCGGTGGAGTGCTGTATCCCGCCAGTAAAATGGCAGAGATCAGCCCGGTTTTGATCTTAAGAGAATTTGAGAAGACCGGTTTGTTCACCTGTGAACCGGCCAGAGAGGCTTCGTGAAATGCCCACCCTGAAGGGGGCGGGTTTCCCGGCTATCATGGACAACACCTGCATCAGAGAGGTATGATAGAGGTTCAAGAGAAGGGCTGTTTCATCCCCACGCGGAGGATGTTCACCGCGGCATTACTAATCCCGGTCAGCAACAACCCCCAATCTGATACCAGAGATGCGATATCCATCGCGAGAGAGGAATGGGGGCGCTGCTTTCATCCCCCTACCTCGCGACCGGGGACTTCCCGCTCATGCCGCCGCACACCCGCAAGTTATCACAAAGGGAGCACGAACCCCGGCGTCGCGGACGCGCGGGCGCGAACACGCCGGTACGAGACTATAATAGGGGGCAGGCCCAAACGGTCGGATCATTCTCTCCGAGGGATTGACAGTGATCCATACACGGGGAAGCGGAGTTCTCCTCCATATCACGTCCCTGCCGTCGGGATACGGCATCGGGGACTTCGGTCCGTCGGCATACCGGTTCGTCGATGCGCTGACAGAGGCCAGACAGCACTACTGGCAGATCCTGCCACTCAACCCGACGCGGGTTGAGCATGCCAGCTCCCCTTACTACAGCCCATCGGCGTTTGGTATAAACACCCTCCTCATCAGCCCGGACCAACTTATCCGGGACGAGTTTCTCAGGCAGGCCGACCTGGAACCCCTGCCCGGTCTCCCGGAGGGGTGGGTGGCCTACGAGGCGGTCGCCTGGTACAAAGATCGGCTTTTTTCGGCCGCATACCAGCGGTTTCTTCACGCAGGACCACCGGAGCGCGGGTATGAAGAGTTCTGCAGCAGGAATGCGTGGTGGCTGGAGGACCATGCGCTCTTTGTTGCGCTCAAAGATCACTTCCGCGGGCAGGAGTGGAACCGGTGGCCGGAAGGGATCCGGACCCGGCAGCCTGAATCCCTCAAAGAGATGCGCCGACTCCTCGCCGACAGGATCCAGAAGGAGAAGTTCCTCCAGTACCTCGCCGCCCGGCAGTGGTCTGCCCTCCACCGGTACTGCACCGACCTGGGCGTCCAGGTCATCGGTGATATACCGATCTATGTTGCCTACGACAGCGTCGACGTATGGCGGAACCCCGAGATCTTCAAACTGGACGAAGACCTCCGCCCCACCGTGGTGGCGGGGGTGCCCCCTGATATCTTCAGCAAGACCGGGCAGCTCTGGGGAAACCCCGTCTATGACTGGCCCGCGCTCCGGGAGCGGGGGTATGACTGGTGGATGCGCCGGATCCGGCGATCTGGCGAACTCTACGATCTCTTCCGGATCGACCACTTCCGGGCGTTTGCTGATTACTATGAGATCCCGGCCGGCGACAAGACCGCCGAACACGGTACCTGGGTCGACGGCCCGGGGACCGATTTCTTTGAGGTGCTCGCCCGGCAGTTCCCCTGCTTTGCCATCGTCGCTGAGGACCTGGGCGCGAACACGCCGGCCGTCCAGGTGCTTCTCGATCGGTTCGGGTTCCCGGGGATGAAGATCCTGCTCTTCGCCTTCGGCGAGGGTCTTCCCCGGAGTGCTCATATTCCTCATAACTATGTCCCAAACCTCATATGCTACACCGGGACACACGACAACAATACAGCCCGGGGCTGGTTTGAGGAAGAGGCGTCGGAGGAGGATAAACAACGGTTCTTTGCCTACATCGGCCGGGAGGTGACGGCGGACGAGGTTCCCCGGGAACTCATCCTCCTCGCGATGAGATCGGTTGCCCGGACGAGCATCATCCCGATGCAGGATATCCTCGGTCTCGGGGCTGAGGCGAGGATGAATTATCCCTCAACCTCAGACGGGAACTGGGAATGGCGCATGACGCCAGCGGAGTTTGCCGATGCGCCCTTCGACCGGCTCAGACGGCTCACGGAACTCTGTGGGCGGGCCTGAAACAGGAGTGACCCGGAACGTTCTCAAACATTGGCTCCGGGAGATCGCGGGGGTCGAGAAGAGGGGATGAAACACGTCTGCCGGGCGAACAACTTGCGGGTAACAAGCGTTTCCCGACAGCCGGGTCCTTGCTCCCGGGCCTGGCTGTCGCCGCTGGCAGGAGGGACAGACCCATATGCGCTAACGTCAGGTATGAAGATTCGCGGGGATAACGCTCGATCCGGGGTACTCCTCCACTCTCAGGAGCACGAGATGAGAGCCCCGATCGCGCTTGCTTGCATCAATCATACGCACTGCCCCATGAGCAGGCGGGTTTGGGGGTTTACAGGGATCGTCTTTTGGGGGAGGGGTGACCGCTCCCCGGTCCCTGCCCCTGTGGGGTTTCCACCATGGTCTACTGCGCGGCGGGCTCGAGACGGGGGAAAGGCAATTTTCATGGTCGTTTCACACGGAACACTGTCTCACGCGAAGCCGCGAACGACACGAAGGATGACGAGGGGGGGCGGAGCTATGTCTTTCCCGGCAACACGAACTTCCACGTGGGGCGATGCTGCTGCACCTGAAACGAAGATAAGATAGTCCACCATCAGTACCTGGAGGCCAGGACCTCAAGTTCTTCCCTGATGGCCCGGCGGATCATCTCCTCGATGGCGTTGTAGTCTCGCTTTGTCTTCTTGTGCTTCTGGATCATCTCTTCCATCTTCATGACGCCGAGGGAGAGGTTCTTCCCGTACTTCAGGGCGATCTCCAGCGCCTCTTCGTCGATCCGGACAACCCTGGACATACAGAGAAGTTTTCCCGGTATAAGATTTATTTGTTACAGTTTGTAACAGTGAAACGGGAATTGTTAGAGTTCTGTTACACCTCCATGGTATCCGTAACATTTTGTTACATGACTTGCTCAAAACACCCTGGCCCGGGGTTGAGGGCCGGGCTGGTGCGGTACCCGGTGGCTCGGAGCGTCGCATCGCAGAACCTCTAGAATCCTCTGGTTTGACGAACCAGGAACGTATAGGTTCGATTTTTTTCGTAGTTTACCATTTCTTTATCACTCAACCGCGCCTATACACTGATGTAATGGCACCGAACAGAAGAACAAACAGGAACATCCTCGCGGGGGCGGCGCTGCTCATCATCGTTGTAGCATGCATCATCACCGCAGGGTGCACGGCAGGCACGTCAACGCCCGGCGCGACCGTCGGGCTCACCGGGGTTTCCTGGTCCCTGGACTCCTACCTCGCCGTGAATGGCACGCTCATCCCGGCCCTGCCGGGGACAGAGGTCTCAGCCCGGTTCGACAGCGACGGAAAGGTCGTGGGCTCTGCCGGGTGCAACGAGTACGGCGGCGACTACCAGCTCAACGAAACAGCTCTCTCGGTCTCTTCGCTTGTTCAGACACAGAAACTCTGCGAGAAGCCGGAAGGCATCATGGAGCAGGAGGCACGGTTCCTCGAACTCCTCGACTCGGCGGCAGGATACCGGGTCGAGAATGATCGGCTGGAGATCACCGACATCTCTGGCGCTACAGTGCTCGCCTTCGTGAAGGAGGCGCCCGCAGATCTCGCTGGAACGTCCTGGACGCTTGCAAGCCTCGCCGGTGAGAACGGGTCTATGGTTCCGGTCCTCGCCGGCACGGTGGTCACGGTGGAGTTCGACGCTGAAGGCACCCTCGGCGGGTCGGCCGGGTGTAACCACTACGGCGCTGACTACACCAGAGACGGCGCAAACCTCTCCATCGGGCCCCCCGTAAGGACCGAGATGTACTGCAGCGAGCCGCCCGGCATCATGGACCAGGAGGACCGCTACCTCGCGCTCCTTGCAAACGTCACCTCCTACCGGGTGGAGGGGGACCGGCTGGTTCTCATGGATGAGGCGGACACCGACCTGCTGATCTTTGACCGAACCGCTGAGGTGCCCGACCTCCCGCTCACCGGGACTGACTGGGTCCTCGAGGGCTACAACACCGGGGGAGATGCGGTATCCTCGGTGATCGCCGGCACGACCATCACAGCAGAGTTCGCGCCCGACGGCAGGGTCACCGGAAACGCCGGGTGCAACCACTACGGCGGTAACTACACTGCAGACGGCGCAAACCTCTCGATCTCCTCGGTCTACAGCACCCTGATGTACTGCAGCGAGCCAGAGGGTGTCATGGACCAGGAAGCGCGATACCTGCGCCTCCTTGCAAACGTCACCTCCTACCGGGTGGAAGGCGACCGGCTGGTTCTCACGGATGAGGCGGACACCGACCTGCTCTTCTTTGTGCAGGCAGAGGAGTTGCCGCCGCTCCCCCTCTCCGGGACCAGGTGGCTACTTGAGTCCTATAGCCTGGAAGGAGACGGGGTATCCTCGGTGATCGCCGGCACGACCATCACAGCAGAGTTCGCGCCCGACGGTAAGGTCACCGGAAACGCCGGGTGCAACCGTTACTTTGCCAGCTACGAGGTCTCGGGCGACACGATGACCATAGGGCCGGCCGGTTCAACAAAGATATACTGCAGCGAGCCAGAGGGTGTCATGGACCAGGAAGCGCGGTACCTGACCCTCCTCGAGTCGACGGCAGGTTACCGCATCGACGGGGACCAGCTCAATCTTCTCGATGAGGCCGGAAAGACCCTCCTCTCCTACCGGGCAGGGAACAGAGATCAGCCATGAACGGCTCTCAGTTCCCGGGGGCCTCATCGGCCCCAGATCCCGATTTTACGAGGAAAACTGGCGGGAAGGCCCCCACTGAAGCGAGGGGGTGAGATCGGGGCTTGCAATCTCCGGGATGAATTACCCGATGACCGCGACGAGAGGAGGGGGAGCAGTCACTGCAACGAGAAAAACCCCTTCTTCCCGCTGCGCCCTGCTCAGGGGGCGAGTGGCGGATCGTCGCGCCCTCCGTCCGTTCCTCCGGGCAAGAGCGATTGAGAGTATCTCGATGAAAATGAGTTATTTTTTCTTCTCTCGCCTCCCACGCTTATCCGTGGGATAGATGCGCAGAAGAGACGGACACCACATACTCGCGAAGTTTGCACTCCTGGTCATCATGGTGGCATGCCTCTTCTCGGCCGGCTACTCCGGCGGAGCGGGCATGCCCACGGATGATGCCGGCTGGATCGCCGAACCGCTGGCCGGGACGGCATGGAACCTGGTCGCACTCCGTACCGACAACGGCTCGATCGCCGCACCCCTCCCCGGGGCGGAACCGCTCATCATCTTCGGCGAGAGCGGCACGCTCTCGGGATCTACCGGGTGCAACCTCTACTCCGCCTCCTACCGGATCAACGGTTCCAGGATATCCATAGAATCTATCGCTATCACCGGCGCATACCCTGCGGCAGCAAAGGGGCTCATGCAACAGGAGAGCCGCTACCGGGAACTCCTTGTAGCGGCTTCTTCCTATCGGGTCAATGGTGACCGGCTGGTGCTCTCAGGGCCTTCGGGGAAGGATCTGCTCATCTTTTCGCGGGCAGAGCAGCCTGAGGCCGTGCCGTTGCTCGCAACGACATGGCGGCTGACCCATTACAGCATCGGCGGCAGCAGCGCCGTCACCTCGCCCGTTCCCGGGACCAACGTGACCCTGGTCTTCGACGATGACGGTACGCTCTCGGGGTCAGCCGGATGTAACGCCTACTCGGCAGCGTACCGGCTTAACGAGACAGGACTTGTTGTGGAGCGAGTCATCGCCACAAAGACTTCCTGTACCGAGCCTGCCGGGATCATGGAGCAGGAGAGCGCCTACCTGACCCTGCTCCGGTCGGCGGCGGGCTACCGGATCGTCGGGAACACGCTCGTAGTCATCGACAACAAAGGCAGGGCGATACTCTTCTTTGCGGCAGAGCCGTGAAGATTCAATCGCCGATACAGCATCTTCGCCGACATCCTGAGGGGGACGGTGTTGCCGCGGAACGTGATCTTCCCTGCACGCGGGAAGACGACCGCTGGAGTGGACCCCCATCTAATTTCAAGATAGCGCGGAGGATGGGCAATCCGGGGTGCGGAAGAAACTTTTGCATCCTCATCAACCGACTTCAAGGTCTGCCAGGCAGCCCGGGTTTCTGCATCAGACCATAGTTCTCGTTCGGTTCTGAGAGAACATAGTTGCTGACCGTCCTGATCATTGAGAATCGATGCAGCAGTGCATCTTCACAGAAGAGAAACCACGGCGGAGACGGTGCAAATAAAGTGAAACGCCGGGAGCGGCAGGCATTCAGAAACCAGAAACTGCCAGAAAAAGAGGCCGGAAGTGCCGGGAGAGAACATTTCCAGGGTTTCGCCCCGCTCCCCGGCACCTCTGCGCCCCGGCACGGGCGCAATCGAGGTTATTTCTGGAACTCAAGTGGTTCTTCGACGGTCGTTCACACGCCCACCGATCCGGCCCCGGGCGCAGTCTGTGATCCCTGTTCCTATCGTACACCGCGTGGGTGCTGGAGGGAGATCCCCCGGAGGGGGGATCTTACTTAAAGATATCGAAGATCTGGTCGTCGCCTGTCGCGAAGAGCCGCTCCCGCTCCGCCTGCTCTTCAACGAGCGCAAGCACCGGGAGTTCCAGGTCCACACCCGGGGTGTGGCCAAACATCC
>Ga0208693_1000322_pt1 | contig 39351 bp, 42 predicted proteins | sample AD_UKC071_MetaG_FD_184438 | JGI IMG/M metagenome (GOLD analysis project Ga0208693, IMG submission 184438) | Active sludge microbial communities of municipal wastewater-treating anaerobic digesters from USA - AD_UKC071_MetaG (SPAdes) (version 2) | ecosystem: Engineered > Bioreactor > Anaerobic >... | reverse complement strand
CCACACGCTGGGGCTGATGCACAACCAGATCGCCTCGACCACGCACACGGTGGCGCAGATGCGCAACCCGGTGCTTGCCAACCGCTTCGGACCCAACAGCTCGATCATGGCCGACGGCCGCTTCAACCAGGCTGCCCAGCCGGGCGACGGCGTGACCCAGCTGTGGACGCCACCCGGCTGGGCGTGGCCAGCTTGCAGCGCTCGCTGGCGCGGCTGGACGCCGGCACGGGGGGCGATGCCCGGCTGTACGCCGGCACCGACGAGGTGATCCTCGGCCGCCACGTGGCGCTGCTGCAGTCGGTCAACCGCCTGCTGGCCGGCGCCCTGCCGCCGCTGGCGCCGGGCGACGGCCCGACCGCCCGCCTGGTGCCCGCGGCCGAGCAGCGCGCCGCGCTGCAGGTCATCCTGGGCGACGGCGCCGCGTCGCTGGAGCCCTTCGCCGCGCCGGCGGTCATCGAGCGGGTGGCCACCTGCGGCGGCTACCGCGCGATCGACCGCCTGCAGTCCGCCCTGGTCAGCGACCTGATGGCCGGTGCCAAGACCCTGCAGGCGCTGGACGTCGGCGGCTTTGCGGCCGTGCGCTGGCCGAGACCGGCGACGACACCCTCTTCATCCCCTGGCTGCGCGCCAGCCTGCCCGACCTGAAGACTCGGCTGGAGGCCGCCTCGCGCAGCGCGGCCGACGAGGCTGACCGCCTGCACGACGGCGAGATGGCGGTGCAGGTGGGCCGGCTGCAGAAGCTGGGCATGTGACCGGCCGGCCGGTCTGGTTCAACCCGCCTGCAGCCGCCGCTGCACGAAGTCCAGCCGGTCCTGGCCCCAGAACAGCTCGCCGTCGATGACGTAGGTGGGCGCGCCGAACACGCCCAGCGCACGCGCCTCGTCGGTGCAGGCGGCATAACGTGCACCGGCTGCGTCCATGGCCGCAGGGTGCAGCAGGTTGTCGGGCAGGCCGGCCTCGGCCAGCAGGGCCGCCAGCGTCGCGCGGTCGGCCACGTTGCGCTGCTCGGCCCAGATCGCCCGGCCCACGCGTTGCGCCAGGTCCAGTGCCGCGGCGCTGCCCAGGGCGGTGTCGGCGGCCAGCACCAGGCGCGCCGCATCGTTGCCGTCGACCGGGAAATGCGCCGGCTGCGGATGCAGCGGGATGTCCAGGTGCCGGCTGAAGCGGCGCAGCTCCATCAGCCGGTAGGCCTGGCGCTGCGGCGCCCGCTTCGCCAGCGGCAGCCCGCCCGAGACCGGGAAGATCACGCCCAGGTCCATCGGCTTGATCCGCACCGTGGCACCCGCCGCCCGGGCGATGGCCACGAAGCGCGCATGGCCCAGGTAGGCCCAGGGCGAGACGGTGGCGAAGTAGTAGTCGACAACGGGGGCGGGCATGGCGGAACTCCTGGCGAAACAGCAAAAGCATTGTGCGCGCAGGCGGGCGGGCGCGGCCGATGGCGGTGGCACATGGCGGTGGCACATGGCGGTGGCACATGGCGGTGGCTGCTGGCGGCGGCTGTCGCGTGGGTGCAAGAGGCCGGCATTGGCCCGGTCGCACACTGGACGCATCCCCCTTCCACAGCCGGAGACACCGATGCCTGCCCCCGCCCAAGCCCCCGCGCCCCTGAACCGCCTGGCCGGCAAGGTCGCCATCGTCACCGGCGCCGCGTCGGGCATCGGCCGTGCCAGCGCGCAGCTGTTTGCCGCCGAGGGCGCCACGGTGCTGGCCGTCGACCGTCCGGGCAGCGCGATCGCCACGGCGCACGAGGGCCTGGCCCGCATCACCACGCTGGCGCAGGACGTGGCGGCCGACGACGCGCCCGAGGCCATCGTGGCCGCTGCGCTGAAGGCGGGCGGCGGCCAGCTCGACATCCTGTTCAACAACGCTGGCGTGTCCTACAACGCACTCGGCGAGGTCAGCACCGATGCCGAGTGGGACCGCGTGTTCAGCGTCAACACCCGCGCCGTGTTCCGCATCTGCCGCGCGGCCATCCCGGCGCTGAAGGCGCGCGCCGCCGTCACCGGCCGGGGGCGCATCATCAACACCGCCAGCGTGATGGCCGAGCGCACCGACATCGGCCTGACCGCCTACACCGCCAGCAAGCACGCGGTGGCCGGCATTAGCAAGACGCTGGCGCTGGAGCTGGGCAAGTTCGGCATCACGGTCAACTACCTGCTGCCCGGCGCCATCCACACCGGCATGACGGCCAAGAGCTTCGCCGACGAGAAGATCGCCGCCGTGTGGGCCAAGAAGGCCGCGCTGCGCCGCCTGGGCCAGCCGATCGACATGGCGCGCTCGGTGCTGCTGCTGGCCAGCGACGACGCCGACTTCATCACCGGCCACGGCCTGGTGGCCGATGGCGGGCTGACGCTGAGAACATGACGGCACCGGCCGCCTGGCGGCCGCCCCCGGGGGGCCACCGGACCCGACCGGGAAACCCGGATCGGGCCCGGCCCGCTTCTGCATCACCGCCCCTGGTCGCCAGTGGCGACCTGTCCCAGGGGGACGATCACTCCGCCCACAGCCGATCGGCCAGCGCCTCGAAGCTGGCGGCCTGCTGCCAGCCGTCCAGCCGGATCTGCGCCCGCAGGCAGCTGTAGCGGTGCAGCAGCATCAGGCGCAGCAGCTGGCGGCGCTCATCGGCGGACCAAGGCGCCGCCAGCCCCAGGCCGGCGCGCAGCGCGGCGATGCGTGCGGGCTGGCCGGCGGCCAGGAAGCACAGCGGCCCCAGCCAGTCGTAGGCCCGCGGGCCGATCAGGCCGTCGCCGAAGTCGTACATGCCGGCCAGGCGCGCCGCATCGCCGGCATCGACCAGCAGGTTCATCGGCGTGTACTCGCCGGTCAGCAGCGCCTGCGGGCCGTCGGGCAGGGGCCCGTCGAGAAAGGCCGCCAGCTGCGCCAGCAGGTGATCCGGCAGCCCGGTGCGCTGCTGGCGTGCGGCGCAGCCGGCGCGCTGGTGGGCGATGAAATCGACCCACACCAGCGAGCGCGGGCGCATCGATTCCGGCACCGGCAGCGCGTGCACCTGGGCGATCAGCGCGCCGATCTGTCGCAGCAGCGCGTTCTTGCCCGGCTCGTCGCGCACGGGCCAGGCGGCGGTCATCGGCGTGCCGGCCAGCCGGGTCATCAGCATCCAAGGCCAGCCATGGTGCACACCGTCGGCCAGCAGACGGGGCGAGGGCACGGCCAGGCGGTCGGCCAGCACCGGCAGCGCGCCCAGCTCGTAGGCGAAGTGATCCTGCATGTTGGGCGGATAGCACTTCAGCACCCGGTCCTCGCCCAGCAGCGCCACCAGGGCCGAGCCGCCGCCGCTGGCGGGCCTCAATTCGCCGTCGCCCAGGGGGCCCAGCGCATCAGCCAGCGTGCGCAGTTCGGGCAGCCAGTCCTGCGGCCGTTCGTGCAGCGCGTCGAAGGCATCGTCGTCGATCTGGGCGGGCAGCATGGGCCGGGCTCCTGGCGGGCGGATCGGCGATTGTGTGCAGGCAGCCCTTCGGCTGGAAGCCGCTGGCGTCTGCCGGGCAATGCATCACAACCCGGTGCCGGGAGCGGGCCCGAAACTGGCTTCGAGTCGGCCAGACTGCCCCATCCGGGCAGCCCTTGCGCCACAGCGACGCACGGAGGCACCAAAACCATGCACACCTGGGTCATCGACCAGCACCCGCCCCTGCCCAACGACCCGCAGATCGTGCAGGCCCTGCGCCCGGGCGACGGCCTGCTCACGGGCGGCGGCATCGCCCTGAACCTGGGCATCCTGGCGCGCAACGGGCAGGTCTACCGCGTGGCCCGCGCCTTCGACCCCGACGACTACAACCGCGCCGCCGACGCCCTGGAGCGCCTGGGCCTGGTGCCCACCGGCCGCCCGCTGCGGCTGCGGGATGTGAGCCTGGACGAGGTGTTCATGGCGCCCTGAGCTCAGGCCGGCACCAGCCGCCCCCTGCCCTCGCCCGGCGGCGTCCCCACCGCCACCATGATCTGCACCAGCCCCGCCACCAGCCCGATGCCCACGCCCAGCCGCCAGGACAGCTCGTAGTTGCCCAGCGCGGTGTAGAGCAGGCCGCCGCCGAAGGCGCCGAGGAAGCTGCCCATCTGGTGGCTGAAGAAGGCCACGCCCTGCACCATGGCCTGCCAGCGCAGGCCGAACATCTCGGCCACGCTGCCCGAGACCAGCGGCGCCACGCCCAGCCACAGGAAGCCCATGATCGCCGCGAACACCAGGGTGCTGGTGGGCGTGGGCGGGGCGATGAAGTAGCCCGCCAGCACCAGCGAGCGGGCGGTGTACAGCAGGCCCAGCAGCAGCTGCTTGTTCCAGCGCCCGCCGGCCCAGCCGAAGAACAGGCTGCCCAGCACGTTGAAGCCGCCGATCATGCCCAGCACCTGGGCGCTGAGCATCGGGTCCATGCCGCAGATGGCCAGGTACGCCGGCAGGTGCGTGGTGAGGAAGACCAGCTGCATGCCGCAGACGAAGTAGGCGCCCGACATCACCAGGAAGGGCGTCGAGCGCAGCGCCTGGCCCAGCACCTGGCGGGCGCTGTCGCCGTCGGCCGAGCCGGCCGCCGGCTTGGGCAAGGGCACCTTGTCGGCACGCCCGGCGATCCAGGCCGCCGGCAGCATGATCAGCGCCAGCACCGCGAAGCCGCCGACGCCCCAGCGCCAACCTTGGGCCGCGGCCAGGCTCTGGCCGATGGGCGCGGCGACCATCGCGCCCAGCGAGCCCATCGCCGACACCACGCCCAGCACCAGGCTGCGGCTGGCTGGCGGCACCACGCGGGTGGCGACCGACAGCGTGAGCGCCGAGCCGGTGCAGGCCAGCGACGCGCCGATCATCACGCCAGCACTCAGCACCACCGCCAGCAGCCCCTGCGCGCTGGCCAGCAGCACCAGGGCGGCGACGTACAGCGCGCCGCCGGCCAGCATCAGCGGGCGAAAGCCGATGCGCGCCGCGCAGGCGCCGGCCAGCGGCTGCAGCAGCCCCCAGGCCAGGTTCTGCACCGCCACCGCGGCGGTGAAGTCGGCCACGCTGATGCCGATGGACTGCGGCCCGCCGGTCATCGGCGGCATGAACAGGCCCAGGCTCTGGCGCAGGCCGAGGCTCAGGCTCAAGACGGTCGCCGCGCCGACCAGGATCGGCCACACGGGCCGAAGCGAGGCCAGACCGGACGCAGGCGCGGCGCTCAAGCCGGTCGCCTGTTCAACCCGCACCAGCGGGCGATGTACAGCGCCAGCACCGCGGTCACCCGCTGCATGCTGGCCAGCGACACCCATTCGTCGATGCCGTGGATGTCGGCGCCGTTGGGCCCGTAGCAGGTGCTGGGGATCTGGCCGTAGAGGTGGAAGAAGCGCACATCGGTGGTGGCCGGCGTGGCGTTCAGCGGCGGCTCGGCGCCGGCGATGTCGCGGTGCGCCTGCATCAGCGCCTGGATGGCCGGCTGCTGCACGTCGACCACGCAGCCCTGGGCCTGGAAGCCCTGGTAGCTGACGGTGTACTTCAGGCTGTCGCTGCCGCTCTGCTGCACGAAGCGGGCATGGCTGGCGGCCAGGTGGGCCTCGACCTCGGCGCGCACCTCGGCCGGCGTGCGGCCGGGGTAGAAGCCCAGGCGCATGTCGACGCGGCAATGCGTGGGCACGCTGCTCGTCCACTCGCCGCCCGAGATCCGGCCCAGGTTGAAGTTGATCGGGTGCGGGTGGCCGGCATAACAGGCATGGCGGTTGGCCGGGCGGTTCCAGGCGGTTTCCAGCTCGCGCAGCCACTCGACCATCTGCTGCGCATAGCCGATGGCCGACAGCCCGGTGTGCGCCACCGAGGCATGCACCGGCAGGCCGTGCACGTCGATGGTCAGCCACATCACGCCCATCTGCGCGCTCATCACGCCTTCGAAGGGCTCGGGGATGATGGCTGCGTCGGCGGTGTAGCCCTCGACCAGGCAGGCCAGCGCGCCGTTGCCGGTGCATTCCTCCTCCACCACGCTCTGCAGGTAGACCGGGGCGGCGGGCTCGTAGCCCAGGTTGCGCAGCGCGCGGAAGGCCTGCGTGTAGGCGACGATGCCGGCCTTCATGTCGGCGCTGCCGCGGCCGTAGAGCCGACCTGTCAATGGATGGCCCTCGATGCGCGGCGCGAACGGCGGCGTCGACCACAGGCTGTCGGTGCCCACCGGCACCACGTCGATGTGGCCGTTGAGGATGAGGCTCTTGCCGCGCACCGGGCCGGCCGGCTGGTGGATGCCCACCACGTTGCGGCGGCCGGCATACGGCAGGATGGACGGCGAATAGCCCGGGTGGTCCTTGATCTTGGCCTCGTCGACCTCGAATTCATGCACCTTGAGGCCCAGCCCGGCGAACTGCTGCGCCATCAGCGCCTGCGCGCCGGCCTCGTCGCCCAGCAGCGAGGGCTGCGCGACCAGATCGGACAGCAGCGCCACCGAGGCGGGCTGCAGCGCGGCCACGGCGTCGAGGATCTGCTGCTCGGTCAGCGGGTTCAGGGTCTGCGCGTCCATGGGGGCTCCTTCGGGTGGCTGTGGGCCGGGGCGCTGTGCATGATGCATGCCACCGGTTGTCCCGGCCCGCACCTTCCCAGGAACCCCCCATGACTGCATTCACGTCCGGGACAACCCCGTGGGCCTCGAACTGATCAGGATGACACCGATGCTTGGCGCACTTCCTCTAGGTAATCAAGGATGGCCGCCTCCGAGAATGACAAGAGCTGCCGGTCAAGCTCGTCCAGATCAAAGGAGGATTCAAGCTGAGTTGTTCCGCAGTCGTCCGACCAGATGACGTTAAAGGAGTGCCATCCGATGTCTGTTTTGACGACATCAAAGACCAAGTGACTCAAGTGATTGAACCGGCCTTTCACAGCGGTTGGTACGTGATTCATGTGCATTCAGGACATTGCGATCCAACGAGTTTCAGTGGCCTTTTCTGAAAGTCAACCGCACGGAATCTCGACTCCAGCAGTTCCCTTGGCGGCCCGATTGCATTCGGGTCCGCGATGCCGCGAGACCTATTGGCCGGCGCGCTTCAATGCCTGGCGGATGCGCTCCACCGTGTCGCCCACCGGCGCATGGCGCGACACCTCCAGCCCCAGGCTGCGGGCGATCTGGTTGACCCGCGCCGGGTTCAGCGGCAGGCCGCCGCGGTCGATGGCGGCGATCAGGGCCTGCGCCTGCTGGTGGTCGCTGGGCGGGGCGCGGCGCCGGGCCAGCCAGGTCTTGAGCCATCGCATGGCGGCAGTCTACGTTTGCGGCCCTGCGGCGGAGGTGGCTCTGCCATACTGGCCCGGCCATGGCGCGCTGCTGCAATGGCAGGGAGCAGTCGGCAGCGCTCAACAGGGACCGTGCGATGGCATGACCGACACACCGGATCCGGCTGTTTCCCGTGCCGCGCCCGCCTGGCCGGCCGACGGCCTGACGCTGGAGACGGCGCTGGCCGCCACGCCGCCGCGAGCCCGGCCTGCAACTGCCTCGGCTGCCGCGCATGCCGCAGCTGCCCCGTCGAGCCCCAGCGCCACTGCCCGCCCCCGGCCGCGCCGCACGCCTGGGTTGCGCGCCGGCCTGTGGCTGCTGCTGGCCATCGGCCTGCTGCCGGCCTTGGCCGGCACCGTCTGGTATCTGGTGCAGCTGCGTGACCTGGCCATGCGCGACGCCTTCGCGAAGGCCGACCTGATGGCCAATGGCACCGCCGCGGCGCTGCACTGGCAGGTGCAGGACGCGCAGGTGCTGCTGGCCGCCGCCGCGCAGCGTCCGCGCCTGCGTGCCTTCGATGCCGCGCAATGCGATCCGCTGTTCCGGGAGTTCCACCTGCTGGAGACGGCCCATGCCGGGCTGGCGCTGCGCCGGCGTGACGGCCAGACGGTCTGTGCCAGCCGCCCCGAGCCCGCTGCCGCCGCCGTGATCGCGGCGGCGCCCTGGTTCCGCGCCGCGCTGCAGGCAGGCGGCTTTCACGTCAGCGGCGTGCACTTGGGGCTGGATCCCGGCGTCTGGACGGTGTGGCTGAGCCAACCCGTGACCGGCCCCGGCGGCACGGTCGACGGGCTTCTGAGTTCGCCGCTGGATCTGGCCCAGCTGCACCAGCGGGTCTTTGCCCGCATCCCGAGCATGGCCCGGGTCGCGGTGATCGATGCCGACAACCGCGTCGTGCTGCAGTCGCAGAACCAGGCCGAACGCGTGGGCAAGCAGGCGGTGGCCGGCGTGGCGCAGCAGGTCGACCTGATGCGTGCCGGCCAGCCCGGCCAGGGCGGGGCCAGCACCGAGGCACGCCAGTTCGTCGATGTCGGCTTCGACGGACCGCCGCGGCTGTTCGCGCTGCGGCCGGTGGCGCAGACGGGCTGGATGGTGGTGGCTTCCCTGCCGCTGGACGAGACGCTGAGCGGCTACCGCCAGACGCGCAATCAGGCGCTGGTCGCGGTGGCGCTGGTGCTGCTGGTCGTGGCCGTGGCCGCGTGGCGGGTGGGGCGCGGCATCCTGGTGCCGATCCGCGGCCTGGCCGACGCCGCACGCGGCGTGGCCGCCGGTGACGACAGCTGCCGCGCACCCGAGTCCGGCCCGCGCGAGATCGCCGACGTTGCGCGCGAGTTCAACCGCATGGTGCAGGCCGACAGCGCCGCCCGGGCGCGGTTGCTGGCCAGCGAATCGAACTACAGGCTGCTGATCGAGAACCTGCCGGTGGCGGTGATGACGCACCGGCCCGATGGTGCGATCGAGCTGTTCAACCCGCGCGCCTGCGACCTGATGCGCCTGAGTCCGGCGCAGATGGCAGGCCGCGCGGCGGACAACGCCTGGCACTTCGTCGACGACCAGGGCCGGCGCCTGCCGGCGGCCGACTACCCGGTGCGCCGGCTGCTGCGCGCGCTCCGGGCCCTGCCGCCGGCGGTGGTCGGCATCGTCAGCGAGGCGCCGGGCCAGCCGGCGGTGCCGCACACCTGGGTGATGGTGACCGGCTATCCGCAGTTCGACCCGCCCGGCGTGCTGCAGCGGGTGATCGTCGCCTTCGTCGACGTGAGCGACCAGCGCCAGGCCGAGGCGCTGCGCCTGGCCAAGGAATCGGCGGAGGCGGCCAGCAAGGCCAAGTCGCTGTTCCTGTCGCGCGTCAGCCATGAGCTGCGCACGCCGCTGAACGCGATCAACGGCTTTTCGGAGCTGGTGCTGATGGACCCGCAGGTGCCGGCGGCCAGCCGCGACAAGCTGAACCATGTGCTCAATGCGGGGCGCCACCTGCTGTCGCTGATCAACCAGGTGCTGGACCTGAGCCAGGCCGAGACCACCGGGGCGCCGGCCACCCTGCAGCCGGTGGCGGCGGGCCCGTTGCTGGCCGACTGCGTGGCGCTGTGCAGCCCGCTGGCGCAGGCCTGCGGCGTGGTGGTGGAGCTGCCGGCGCGGCCAGCCGACGCACCGCCGCTGCCGGCGGTGCTGGCCGACCCGACCCGGCTGCGCCAGGTGCTGATCAACCTGCTGAGCAATGCCATCAAGTACAACCGCACCGGCGGCAGGGTGCGCCTGCGCTGCGAGGTGCTGCCGGCCACGGCCGACGGCGCGCCGGGCCTGCTGCGCGTGCATGTGCAGGACACCGGCCCGGGGCTGAGCGAGGCGCAGCAGGCGGCGCTGTTCCAGCCCTTCAACCGCCTGGGCGCCGAGTACAGCGGGATCGAGGGCCATGGCCTGGGCCTGTCGATCGCCCGCATGCTGGCGCAGGCGATGGCCGGCGACATCCTGGTCGACAGCGCGCCCGGCCAGGGCGCGACCTTCACGCTGCAGTTGCGGCTGGCCTGACGCGGGCCCGGGCTTGGCCGGTCGGTCAGCGTGCGTTGTCGTCCCAGGCGGGCGGGTGGCTGCCGGGCGGCATCGACGGCCGGTCCAGGCGCACCGGCGTGGCCGACAGCTGCGCCGCATGGCGGATGGCGCGCAGGCGGCTGCGGCCCGGGCTGGCGGCATCGGTGGCAAAGCCGCAGTCGGTTTCGGCCATCCATGGCGTGCGCTCCGGTGCGGTGGCGCCCAGGCCGGCCGCGTCCTGCCCCAGCGACCGCAGCCAGGCGCCCACGCCCGCCAGCGTCACCCGCACCTGCCAGCTGCCGCCCAGGGTGCGTTGCCGCCACAGCGCGGCCTGGATGCCGAAGGCGAGCAGATGGCCGGCGGCGTAGTCCAGCGCCTGCATCGGCAGGGCGCGCGGCGTGGTGCTGCCGGCGGCGGCCGCTTCGGCCAGGTTCAGGCCGGTGCAGGTCTGCACCAGTGAATCGAAGCCGCGCCGGCCGGCCCAGGGGCCGGTTTCGCCATAGGCCGACAGCGTGGCGACGACGATGCCGGGGTGGCGGTGGGCGAGCTCGTCGGCGCCGAAGCTGCGCGCCGCCAGCGTGCCGGGGCGGTAGCCCTGCAGGAAGACGTCGGCGCTGTCGGCCAGCCCGTGCAGTCGGGCGCGGTCGGCATCGGTGCGCAGGTCCAGCAGGGCCGAGCGCTTGCCGCGGCTGGTGTCGGCGATGGCGGCGATGTTGGGCAGGTGCGGGCCGTTGACCAGCAGCACGTCGGCGCCATGCGCGGCCAGGCAGCGCCCGGCCACCGGGCCGGCGAGGATGCGGGTCAGGTCGAGCACCCGCAGGCCGGCCAGCGGGCGGTCGGCGGCCGACGTCGGCCAGGGGCGCGGCGCGGCATCACCGCCCGCGTCTGCCGCGATGCGCGTGATGGCCACCAGCGGCTGGCTGGCCAGGGCCCGGGCCTGCGGATGGGCGTCCCACTCGGCCAAGCTGCGGGCGGCCGCCACCACGCCGCCGGCGTCGGCCACGGCCTGCTCGAAGCCGGTGGCGGTCCAGTGCGCCAGCGCGGCGGTGACGGCGGCGCGCTCGGTGGCACCGCCCTCGGGCAGGCCCAGCACCCGCAACGCCGCGTCGCGGTGGTGGGCGAAGTTGGCGTGGATGCGCACCCAGCCCGGCTGGCCGACGGAACTGCCACAGGCGTAGAGGCCGGAGAGCTTGTCCCACAGCGGCGGCACCTGGCCATCGAGCGCGAAATCGCCGGTGAACTCCAGCGCCGCATGCGCCCGGTCGACGCTGACCCGCTGCACCTGCCCGCTGCGGCACTGCCACAGCCAGGCCGCGGCCAGCGCCGCGGCACCGACGCTGGCCTGCGCCAGGGTGGCGACGTCGAACGACGACGGCAGCACGGCGCCCTGCCCTGGCAGCGAGGCCATCGCCAGCGCGTCCGGCGGCAGGCCGGCGGCGTGCCAGAGCGTGGCCAGGGCGGCTTCAGCGGGTGTGGAAGGCAGCGTGGCGGTCGGCATGGCGGGCCTTTCGGCGGCGGAGGGACGATTGTGGGCCGAGCCACGACGCGATGAAAATGAACTAACGCCTCCTATTGCTCCTCGTCGCAACTGCTGCATGCCGGTTTGGATCTCGGTGGCGTTAGTTCATAATTTTGAATGGCTTCACGATCATTCGCGCTGCAGCAAGCCTTCGACCACTGGCTGGCGCACCAGCGCAGCACCGGACGGTTGCGGCGCAGCGCCTCGGTGGCGGTCTACCAGGCAATGTGGCAGGCGCTGGTGGCCTGGTGCCGCACGCAGAAACCAGCGCCCAGGCTGGCCGACCTGCAGGGCACCACGCTGCTGGGCTACCTGGCCAGCCGGCACGGCATGCTGACCGCCGATGGCGTGCTGTCGCCGCGCTACCAGCAGCGCCTGGTCAGCCTGGTCCGGCGGGTGCAGGCGCACCAGGCCTGGCGGGCGCAGCAGGCCGATGCCGGCCCCGGCCAGGCCTTGGCCCTGGCAACGGCGTCGCCTTCCCCCACCTCACGCCAGCCGCTGCTGCAGCCCGTCCACCCCGGCGACGGCCCCGAGCCGCCGCTGCACCTGCTGCCTGACCAGGCCGGGCGCCTGCAGGCCCTGCTGGCCGACCCTCAGGACGACCCGCGCGCCCGCTGGCAGCAGCTGCGCGACCGCTGTGCCGCCGCGTTGCAGCTGGGCGCCGGCCTGGGCCCGGGCGACGTGCGCGCGCTGCAGCTGACCGACCTGCGCCCTGGCGCCATCGACACCGTACCGCCGCACCGCTGGCAGCTGATGGTGCCGGCCAACGGCAGTGCGCCGGCCCATCTGGTGCCACTGGCCGACTGGGCCGCCGCCGTGCTGGCGCGCTGGCTGGCGATCCGCAAGGCACAGGACCTGGGCGGCCCCTGGCTGCTGCCGTCCACCCGCAGCGGCAAGCCCTGGGGCAAGGTGGCGCAGTACGAAGCCGCCCGGCGCGTGCTGGCCGACGCGGGCCTCGATGCTGATGGCGGCGGCTCGTTCCGCCTGCGCCACACGTTCGCGATGCGCCAGCTGCAGCACGGGCACGATGCCGGCACGGTGGCCGGCTGGCTGGGCGTCGTCGATCCGCAGGTGATGCTGCGGTATGAACGGGCGTTGCCCGTGGCGACAAGCGTCAAACCGCAGCCCGAGGCCGACGCACAGGCCACCACCGCCTCGCTCCTCTGGCCGGTCTGAGCGTCCACGGTGGCGGGATGGCGGGCTCCCGCCCGGCAGCCACCCTCAACCCGGCAACAACCCCCGCACCCTTGCCTGCAGCCTCGCCAGCCCATACAACGTGTCGATCGTCGGCGTGGCCACACCCACGCGCTGGGCCAGTTCACGCACCGCGCCCACCAGCGCTTCCAGTTCCACCGGCCGGTTGGCCTCCACGTCCTGCAGCATGCTGGTCTTGAAGGCGCCCAGCTTGCGGGCGATGGCGTGGCGGTCTTCCGGGGTCTGGTCGATGGCACAGCCGATGCGTGCGCCCACGGCCTGCGCCTCCAGCATCGCCTGGCTGCAGAAGTGGCGTGTCAGCGGGTCGTCGAGCACCTTGTCCACGGTGGCACCGGTCAGCGCGGTCACCGGATTCATGGTCATGTTGCCCCACAGCTTGAACCAGATGTCGCGGCGGATGTCGGCCGACGCGGTGCACTCGAAGCCGGCACGCTGCAGCAGGGCGGCCAGCGTCGCCACCCGCTCGCTTGGCCCGCCGGTCTGGTCAGGAATGGGCTCGCCGATGATCAGGCCCTGCCCCATCACATGCCGCGCCAGGCCGCCGCCTTCGGTCGCCACGCTGGCATGCACCACGCAGCCGATCACCTGCGCCAGCGGCAGTGCGGCGGCGATGCGGCCGCCGGGGTCGATGCTCTGCAGCGGCGCGTCGCCGATGGCCGCGCAGCCGGCGCCGAACCACCAGGTCACGCCGTTCATCGCCGGCAGCAGCAGGGTGTGCGGGCCGATCAGCGGCCGGCAGGCGTCGGCCACCGCGGCCAGCGCCGGGCCCTTCACGGCGATCACCACCACGTCCTGCACGCCCAGGTCGGCGGCGTTGTCGCTGGCGGCCACCGGGGCGGCATGCAGCTCGCCCGCTTGCTGCAGCCGCAGGCCATGCTGGCGGATCGCCGCCAGCGTGGCGCCGCGGGCCAGCACCGAGACCCGGCTCTCGCCGGCTAGCGCCAGCCGCGTGCCGATGAACGCGCCGATGGCCCCGGCGCCGGCGATGCAGACCTTCATCTCAGGACCGCCCGGCCGTTCCGAAGGTCCTGAGAGCCCCCTCGGGGGGCAGCGAGCAAAGCGAGCGTGGGGGTTTCATTTCTGCCTTTACTTGGCGAAGACCTGGCTCATGTCGGCGAAGGACTTGAACTCCAGCGCGTTGCCCGACGGGTCGAGGAAGAACATCGTCGCCTGCTCCCCGACCTCGCCCTTGAAGCGGATGTGCGGCTCGATGATGAACCTGGTGCCCGCGGCCTTGAGCTTGTCGGCCAGTGCCTCCCACTGCGCCATCGGCAGGATGGTGCCGAAGTGCCGCACCGGCACCGCATCGCCATCGACCTGGCCGGTGGCCGCCAGCTTGCACTCGTCGGGCGACAGGTGGGCCACCACCTGGTGGCCGTGGAAGTCGAAGTCGACCCACGACTCGGAGCTGCGACCCTCGGGGCAGCCGAGCAGGCCGCCGTAGAAGGCGCGGGCCTCGGCGATGTCGCGGACGGGGAAGGCGAGGTGGAACAGGGGCGTGTTGGACATGGAGACCGCTTGTAGCGTCAAAGGATCGGCGGATTCTGCCCCGCAGCCGGCAGTGGGCCCGCTGGTCGGTGCCATCATCGCGCCATGCGCATCCCCCAAAGCTTCTTCATCCTCGCCGCCCTGGCCACCGCCTGCAGCAACGCCGCCGAGCCCATCGGCGAGGTCGACACGGTGTTCAAGCTGATCGGCCCCGACCACAAGATCGTCGTCGAGGCCTATGACGACCCCGACGTCGAGGGCGTGACCTGCTATGTCTCGCGCGCCAAGACCGGCGGCATCAAGGGTGGCCTGGGCCTGGCCGAGGACAAGGCCGAGGCCAGCATTGCCTGCCGCCAGGTGGGGCCCATCCGCTTCGCCAAGCCGCTGAAGAAGCAGGACGAGATCTTCACCGAGCGCACCTCGCTGGTCTTCAAGCGGCTGCGCGTGGTGCGCATGGTCGACGCCAAGCGCAACGCCCTGGTCTACCTGACCTACAGCGACCGCGTGATCGAGGGCAGCCCGCAGAACGCGGTGACGGCGGTGTCGGTCGACCGGGCGACGCCGATCCCGCTGCGCTGATTCAACAAGCGTCGGACCCGTCATCCCTCGGGCGGGTGGCGACCCTGCAGACAAGCTGCGGCTTTGCGCCGAACATCCGGCCATGGACGGCGGCAAGCAGCACTTCTTCGTCAGCTACACCCAGGCAGACAGGCCGATGGCCGAATGGATCGCCTGGCAGCTGGAGGCGGCCGGCTACAGCGTGGTGATCCAGGCCTGGCACTTCCGCCCCGGGCAGGACTTCGTGCAGGCGATGGACAACGCCGCCAGGCAGGCCGACCGCACGCTGGCCGTGTTGTCGCCGGCCTACCTGCAGTCGCAGTTCGCGGGTGCCGAGTGGCGCGCGGCGTTTGCGCGTGACCCATCCGGCGAGCGGGGCCTGCTGCTGCCGGTGCGGGTGGCGCCCTGCCAGCCCGAGGGGCTGCTCGGCCAGATCGTCTACATCGACCTGGTGGGCGCCGTCGACAAGGACACCGCCCGCCAGCGTCTGCTGGCCGGCGTGGACCTGGCCGCCCGCAAGCCGCTGGACGAGCCTGACCTGCCGCCCCTGGTGCCCGGTGCCGCGGTGACGCCGGCGCGGCCCGAGCCAGCCTGGGTGGCGCATGTGGAAGCCGGCGCCGAGGTGGCAGGCCGGGCGCTGTGGCGGGTGTTGCGCGCCGCCGGACTGGCGCTGGCCGGCGCACTCGCGGTGCACCTGCTGCTGGGCCACTGGTTTCCTGACTGGCAGGACCGCGACCCGCGCGACCTGGCGCTGACGGCCGGCGTGCTGGGCATCTTTGCTGCGGTGCTGGTCGAGGCTGCGCTGCGTGGCTGGCAGCGCCTGCGCCGGAGATCCCCATGAACCCCAGGTTGCCGACTTCGCTGCCGACCCGCCGCGCCCTGCTGGCCGCCCTGCCGGGCACGATGGCGCTGTTCAGCCCGGCCGCATCAGCGCTGGCGGCCGAGGCCGCGCTGCCACCGCCCAATGCCGAGGTGCGCCGCACCCGCCAGCAGCTGGACACGCTCGACGAGCTGCTGGCGATGGCCAGGCGCAGCCAGTCCGACGCGCTGCGGCTGGCGCGGAGTCTGGGCGCGTTGGCCGACCTGTGGCGGGATGCCCAGGCCGCAGCCCGGGACGACGGCGCTGGCAGTGCGCCGCTGGCGGCGGTGCTGGCCACGCTGCGCCAGGCCACCCTGCCCGGTCTGGCCGACCTGCAGACCCGCTGGCAGGCGGCGGTGGGCGAGGTCGATGTCCGTGCGCAGGCCCACCTGGCGGCCGTGCACGGCGTGCTGGCCGCCCACGCAACCAGGCGCGGCGCGGCGATGGACCGCCTGGACGCCGCCGCCGGTGCGCGCCGGGCGGCCGAAGCTGCCGAACGCCGTGCCCGGCAGTCGCTGCGCGAGGCGATGCAGCAGGGCAGCGCGACCCTGAGCGCGCTGGGCGAGCGTTGGGGCCGGCTGGGCAGTCACCTGGAAGGCACGACCAACGCCTTGCGCCATCTCGCTTCCAGCTGGACCGACCTGCACACGCAATGGCAGGCCTTGCAGGCCGCCGCACAGGCCGCCGCACAGGCCGCCGACCAGCGCATGGCGCTGCCGGCGCTGCCGCAACCCGGGGCGCCCTGGACCGTGCCCACGGCCTGGACACCGCCAGCGCCGCCCGATGGCCGGCCGCTGCGCGATTGGCGCGACAGCCAGGCGCAGGCCGCCCAGGCGCAGGCGGCGCTGTGGCTGCAGGCCGATGCCCTGGCCGCCGCGCAGCAGGCGCTGGCCGATGCCACCTGCCAGCGGCCCAAAGCCGGCAGCCGCGCCGCCTGCGCCGCCTGGCAGGACGACGCCACCGGCCTGCAGGCGGCCCTGGCCGCACAGCACGCCGCGCTGGCACAGGCCCGGGACGGCCAGGCCCGCCACGCCGCGGCGCTGCACGACCAGCTGGCCGCCGCAGAGCGGCAGTTGCAGGCCATGCTCGACTGGCAGGACGGCATCGCCCCGGCCGCGGCCACCGCTGGCGGCAGCGCGCTGCAGGCGGTGCGGGCGGCCCACGCCATCGGCGAAGCCGCGGTGGCCCACCTGGCCCAGGCGCGGCAGCAGGCCGAGGCCGCCTGGATCGCCGCGTGGCGGGCGCAGTACGGCAGCGACCCGCCACTGCCGCCGGTTCTGGCCTCCATCGACCCGCAAATTCTGCCGCCGGCGCCCGCCATGGCCAGCATGGCGCGCATGCTCAGCAGCCACGCCCTGCACCGGCTGCGGCTGCGCGACGACGAGCCCGCCGGCTTCGGCGCGTACACCTATGTGCTGGTCGGCGCCAGCGTGCGGCCGGACACGCCAGGTGTGTTCAACCGGCTGCAGCGCCTGCTGGGCGAGGTGCGCCACCTGCCGACCGCGTCCGAGCTGTCGACCGACCAGCGTGCGCGGGCCAACACTTTCGTGGTGCCGGTGCCGGCCGGCAACACCGAGCGCGACGCCCTGGTGGTCGACCTGCCGCTGGCGCAGAGCCTGCTGACGCACCTGCCGCCATCGCTGCGCCTGGCCGATGCCACCCGACGCCGGCTGTACGTGGAGAACGGCCCCTTCCTCATCACCCTGCCGGGCCGGTTGTCGGAGGCGCGCGCCGACTGGCCGCTGCTGTTCGCCGACCTGAGCCGCACGCCCGAGCCGGTGGTGGCGGACGTGGTGCGACGCTACATGGCCGACCTGATCGGCAGCTTCAACCCGGCCAGCACCGACTGGCAGCCGCCGGCGGGCATGCAGGTGGCGATCACCCTGGTGCGCCTGGTCAAGGGCAGCGGCGACGTGGCGCAGGCGGTGTTCGGCGGCTTCGGCCGCTGACATGGCATGAATGAACCTGCTGCGCGGGCACATGGCGGCCCTGCGGCCCAGGCCAGTGGCCTGGGCCTTCGCCAGGCGTGAACCGTCCACTGGACGGTTCACGTCCGGGCTCAGTCCATCGCCGTACGGGTGGACGGCTGCGGTGCTCGAACCACCCTGAGCCCGCTCGCGACGGTTCCTTCACACCATGTGAACCGGCCGCAGGCGCATCACCAGCCGATCTGCGGCTTCGCCGGCGTCGGCTTGAATCCGCGCTGCACACCCGCCACGGCGACAGCCGCGTCCAGTTGGCGCAGCCGTGGGACGGCGCTGAACAGCCCGCCCAGCGCGAGGCCCTTCAGCGCGGTGGGCGTGCGGCAGTCGAATGTGAACGTGGCTTCCAGGTCGGCATGGCCGCCAGCGGCCGGCGGCTTGCCGTTGCCAGCGGGCGAAGCGCCCTTGGCCAGCAGCGCGGAGTCGATCACGTCGGACTGCAGCGCCACGCCGCGCAGCGTGCAGCCGGCGGCGGGCGTGGGCTGCAGCAGCGTGGTGCCGTTGTGCAGGGCCTGCGCCATCGCCTGCACCGCGCTGCGCTCGGCGGCCGTGCGCGGGCCGCGCTCGAAGCCGACCAGGCTGTCCAGCGGGCTGTCCAGCGTGACGGTCAGCGTCGGGCCCTCGGCCACCACCTCCAGCCGGGCGACGCCGTGCTGATGGGCACCCTCGGCCTGGACCCAGCCCGCGGAGCAGGCCAGCAAGGCACACAGAAGTCGCTTCATCGGCAATCCCTCGAATCAACCCGGCCGCACGGCCACCGGCACCCGCCTGCCCCGGGCTGGCGGCGGCGCGCAGTCCTGGCAGCAGCCGTACAGCGTCAGTTCGTGGCGCTCGACCAGGAAGCCGGCGGGCGCCAGCTGGGCCATGTCGCCGGGGCAGTGGTGCACGTCGAACACGCGCTGGCAGCGCGTGCATTGGAAATGGTGGTGGTGGGCCTGGCGCGCCGGCTCGTAGCGGGCGCTGTCGCCGGGCAGGGTGACCTGCGCAATTTCGCCGGCCTCCACCAGCAGCTTGAGGTTGCGGTAGACGGTGGCCAGGCCCAGGCCGGCCACCTCCGCTTGCGAGGCGGCCAGCACCTCCTGCGGCGACAGCGGCCGCTGCGCGGCGTCGATGGCGGCGCGGATCGCGCTGCGCTGGCGGGTCGATCGTTCCATGGGGTGGGCGCGGTGGTGTGGAAGCCGGCGGGCAGGCGCCGGCGGGACCTGCATGCTACGATATTGAGAGTGCAATTTCATTAAGAACGTCGCGCCATGTCCCGCCCTGTTGCTCCGCTGGCTGCCGCCGTGCCTGTGCGCGGGGACGGACATGCGCATGGGCAAGGCCACGCGGACCACGGGCCTGGGCATGCGCACCACGGCCACGCCCACGGCACACCGCAGGAAGCGCCACCTGCCCTGCCCGCCAGCCTGCTGATGGCCGGCGCCGGCGGCCGGCTGCTGGGCACGCTGGGGCTGCTGGTGCTGCTGTGGTTGGCGGTGGCCTGGGCGCTGGGAGAACCTGCATGAGCGCGGTCGCACCCGGTGCGATCACGCTGGAGAACGTGACCCTCTGCCACCGCGACCGGCCGGCGGTGCACCATCTGTCGGGCCGCTTCGAGCCGGGCAGCCTGACCGCCATCGTCGGCCCCAACGGCGCCGGCAAGAGCACCCTGCTGGCCGGGCTGATGGGCCGCATCGCGCCCAGCACCGGGCGCATCCGCTTGCCGGCCGACGGTGCCGGCCACATCGCCTACCTGCCGCAGCAGGCCGACATCGACCGCGGCTTTCCGGTCAGCGTGGCCGACGTGGTGATGCTAGGCCACTGGCGCCGCCTGGGTGCCTGGCGGGCTGGCGGCGCGGCGCAGCGGGCGCAGGCGCTGGACGCGCTGGCGGCGGTGGGCCTGGCCGGCATGCAGCGCCGCGTCATCGGCGAGCTGTCGGCCGGGCAGTTCCAGCGTGTGCTGTTCGCCCGCCTGCTGCTGCAGGACGCGCCGGTGATCCTGCTCGACGAACCCTTCAACGCCGTCGACGAGCGCACCACCGCCGACCTGCTGGCCTTGCTGCACCGCTGGCACCGCGAGGGCCGCACCGTGGTGGCCGTGCTGCACGACCTGGCGATGGTGCGGGCGCACTTCCCGCGCACCCTGCTGCTGGCGCGCGAGCCCATCGCCTGGGGCGCCACGGCCGAGGTGCTGCTGCCGGCCCATCTGCAGCGCGCCCGCCTGCAGGCCGAGCACTGGGAGGCGCAGGCGCCGTGGTGCGCGGTGCCGGACCAGCCCGCGGCCACCATGCGCGCGGCATGACCTTGCGATGACGGTCTACGACGCGCTGGTCCAGCCCTTCGTCGAGTTCGGCTTCATGCGCCGGGCCCTGGTCGCGTGCCTGGCGCTGGGCCTGAGCTGCGGCCCGGTGGGCACGCTGCTGGTGCTGCGCCGCATGAGCCTGGCTGGCGACGCGATGGCGCATGCGCTGCTGCCGGGCGCGGCGGTGGCCTTCCTGCTGGTGGGCCTGAGCCTGCCGGCGATGAGCCTGGGCGCCTTCATCGCGGCGCTGGCCGTGGCCGCGCTGGCCGGCGGCGTGGCGCGCTTCACCGCCCAGCGCGAGGACGCCAGCCTGGCCGGCTTCTACCTGATCGCGCTGGCGGCGGGCGTGATGCTGATCTCGCTGCGCGGCAACAGCGTGGACCTGATGCGGGTGCTGTTCGGCAGCATCCTGGCGGTCGACGATGCGGCCCTGCTGCTGGTGGCCGGCGTGGCCAGCGCCAGCCTGCTGGTGCTGGCCCTGGTGTGGCGGCCGCTGCTGGTGGAGTGCTTCGACCCGAACTTCCTGCGTGCGGTGGGCGGGCGTGGCGCGCTGCACCACCAGCTGTTCCTGGTGCTGCTGGTGGCCAATCTGGTGGCCGGCTTCCAGGCGCTGGGCACGCTGATGGCCGTGGGCCTGCTGATGCTGCCGGCCATCGCCGCGCGCTGCTGGGCCCATGGCGTGGGCCGGCTGTCGGTGGTGGCCTTCGGCATCGCCACGGCCTGTGGCTGGGGCGGTCTGCTGCTGTCGTACCACTTCGGCCTGCCCTCGGGCCCGGCCATCGTGCTGCTGGCCGGCGGCGTGTACCTGGTGTCGCTGGCGGTGGGCCCGCGCGACAGCCTGCGCGCCCGCTTCATCACGGCCCACCGCCACAGGACCGCATGAACCTGCTCCACCGCCGTCATCTGCTGCTGGGCGCCCTGGCGCTGCCGGCGTTCGTGCAAGCCCAGGACGCGCCACTGCAGGTCGTCGCCAGCTTCAGCCTGCTGGCCGACATGGTGGCGCAGGTGGGTGGGCCGGCGGTGCAGGTGCATGCCCTGGTGGGGCCGGATGCCGACGCCCACGCCTTCACCCCCGCGCCGGCCGATGCGCAGCGGCTGGCCAAGGCCGGGCTGATCGTGGTCAACGGCCTGGGCTTCGAGGGCTGGATCGACCGGCTGGTGAAGGCCTCGGGCAGCAAGGCGCCGGTGCTGGTGGCCAGCAGCGGCATCACGCTGCGGCGCGTGGCCGGCCACACCGACCCGCATGCCTGGCAGAGCCTGGTGGCGGCGCAGCGCTACGTCGAGAACATCCGGGCCGCGCTGGTGGCTGCCTTGGGAACGACCCGCCCGGCACAGGCCGCCGCGATCGACGCCCGCGCCAAGGCCTACACCGCGCAGCTGGCGGCCCTGGACACCAGCGTGCGGGCCCGGCTGGCGGCGATTCCGCCGGCGCAGCGGCGCATCGTCACCTCGCACGACGCCTTCGGCTACCTGGCAGACGCCTGGGGCCTGGAGATGCGTGCGGCCCAGGGCTGGACGAGTGCCGGCGAGCCGTCGGCTGCCGACGTGGCCCGGCTGATCCGCCAGCTGAAGGCGCAGCAGGCCCGCGCGCTGTTCGTCGAGAACATCAGCGACCCGCGCCTGGTCGAGCGCATCGCCCGCGAGGCCGGCGCCAGTGTCGGCGGCACGCTGTACAGCGACGCCCTGTCACCGCCCGGCACCCGCGCCGACAGCTACCTGAAGCTGATGACGCACAACGCCGACACGCTGCTGGCCGCACTCGCACCCGCACCCGCACTCGCACCCGCCGCAGCGCCCACCGCAGCGCCCACCGCCGACAATAGCCGGCGTTAGTTCATTTTCCCCAGCGGGTCAGGCGCCCGCCAGCAGCGCCTCGATGGTCTGCTGCACCGCCAGCGCCTCGGCGTAGCCGGGCAGGCCGTGCGACCGGCCCTCGATCAGCGCCACCCACTGTTCCAGCTGCGCGGCCTGGCCCTCGGCGCGCATCGCCGCCGCGTCGCCTTGCGGCTGCCAGCTGCCGCCGGGCGACTGCTGCTGCAGGCCGAACCAGTCCTGCAACGCGATGGCGCCGGCGCTGCCCTGCCACAGCATGCGGTTGAAGTCGTCCGGCGCGTCTGCGCCAACACGGCCGTTCACCGTCACCGGCACGCCGCCAGCCACCAGCTGGGCGGTCAGCGCCGTCTCGGCGCCCACGCCGTCGGCCGGCCAGACCGGCTGTGCCCGCTGCACCGTCGCCGGGCCCAGCACCCGCTGCAGCACGAAGACGAAGTGCGACAGCACCTCGCGGCTGAAGCCGCCCTCGGCGCGCTGCGCCAGCCAGGCGCCGGCCGCCGCCTGCCAGGGCCGCGGCCAGGCGGCAAAGGCCAGGCCGATGTCGACCTGCTGCAGCGCGCCCAGCCGCGCAACGTTGCCGTCACCCCAGGCCGCCTGCAGCGCAGCCAGGCCCGGCGACGAGGCCAGCGAGAAGTTCACCGCCGCACGCCGGCCCTCGCGGTCGATGCGGGCGATGCAGCGCCGCGCGGCGTCGAAGTCGGTGGTCAGCGGCTTCTCGCACAGCACGGCCAGGCCGGCGTCGAAGGCGGCGTCGCTCAGCGCCATGTGCGGCCCCGGCGGCGTGGCGATGTAGAGCGACGCCAGGCCCGGCGTGGCGATCACGGCCGCCGCGCTGCCGGCCGCCCGGCAGCCCGGGTAGGCGGCCAGCGTGCGCGCCAGCGCGGCGGGGTCGGCGTCCCACACCACCGCCGCACGCAGCCGCGGGTGCGCCGCCAGCCGCGCCAGCATGCGCTGGCCCATCACGCCCAGGCCGATCAGGCCGATGTCCAGGGTGTCGCTCATCCGTCCGCGTCTCCACGCACACCGGCAGGATGGCCGGCGGCGGGAGTCTAGGCGGCAGCGTCAGTCGTGGCCCAGGTGCAGCACCGCCGCCACGCAGCCGAAGACGATGGCCAGCACCACCTCGCCGGCCGTGGGCACGGCGGCGGCGGCCACCAGCCAGCCCGAGACCTCGGTCGCCTCGGCGGTGTTGCACACACCCAGCAGCAGCAGGGCCAGCACGCCGTGCACGCGGGCGTAGTGCGGCATCCAGCGGCGCAGGCGGTGGAGGTTGCGGCGGCGCACGGCATGGGCCAGGAAGACGTCGCCGCGCGGCTCGTCGCACAGGCCCACCGGCAGCAGGTAGCGCTTGAGCAGGCCACCGTGCGCCGCAGCAGCCGGCGAGGGGGCCTCGGCCTGGGGCGGGTTGGGCGGGGTCGGGTGCATGCTGCGCTCCTCGGGACTCGGACGGACAACCGCAGGGATTCTTCCCGTGGCCGCGCCGGCCCAGGCCACGATGAACCGTGAGTCTGCGCCGCATCTGCGCGCCCGAGCATCCCAAGGACAGCCGATGGCGCCGACGCAGAATGCGCCGGATGCCGCCACCACCGCCCAGCCCCGCCCGCCGCCGCTGCCTGCGCCAGGGCCTGGCACTGGCGCTGCCGGCGCCGGCCGTGCTCCTGGCGGCCTGCGCCAGCACCGGCACGCCGGCCGGCGCCACGCCCGGCTGGCGCGCGCAACCCGGCCAGGCCCTGCTGCTGGGCGAGGTGCATGACAACGCCGAGCAGCATGCGCTGCGCACCCGCGGCCTGGCCGCGCTGCTGGCCGCCGGCGACCGGCCGGCCCTGGTGCTGGAGCAGTTCGACCTCGGCCAGCAGGCCGCCATCGACGCGCTGCACTCGCCCGGCGCCATGCCGGCCGACGCTGCGGCGGTGGACGCCACCACCGACGCCCTGGTGCGCCTGGGCGGCCCCGGCTGGCACTGGCCGTTCTACCGCCCGGCGCTGCGCCTGGCCGTCGCCCACGGCCTGCCGGTGCTGGCGGCCAACGTGTCGCGTGCCGACGCCCGGCAGGTGCAGCAGCAGGGCCTGGCCGCCACCGGCTGGCGCGCCGACGTGCCGGCCGACCTCCTGCAGGCGCAGGCCGCCGCCGTCGATGCCGGCCACTGCGGCCAGCTGGATGCGCCCACCGCGGCCCGGCTTGCACTGGCCCAGGTGGCACGTGACCAGGCCATGGCCCGGCTGGTGGCCCGCCATGCCCACCGCGGCGTGGTGCTGCTGGCCGGCAACGGCCATGTGCGCGCCGACATCGGCGTGCCGCGCTGGCTGGATGCCGACCTGCGTGCCCGCACCCGCGTCGTGGGCCTGCTGGAGGCCGACGGCAGCGTCGCACCGGCCGCCTTCGACAGCGTGCTGACCACCCGCGCCCAGCCGCGGCCCGACCCTTGCGACGGGCTGCGCATGCCCGCACCGCCACCGCCCTCCCCACCGAAAGGCTGAGCATGTCGCCCCTGCCCACCCGCCGCGCACCCGCGCTGCTGCCGCTGCTGCCGCTGCTGCTGGCGGCCATGCTGGCCGCCTGCAGCACGGTTCCGGCCACCACCCCGGCCACCGCCGCGTCCGGCCAGCCGGCCACCGCCAGCCGCGGCCCGGCGGCGCAGGCGCTGCATGCGCTGTTCGACCGCAGCTGGGACGAGGCCCTGCGCCGCCACCCGGAGTGGGCCACCTATGTCGGCGACGACCGCTTCGGCGACCGCCTGGGCGATGCCTCGCCCGAGGCCGAGGCCGCCGAGTTCGACGCCGCCCGGCGCGACCTGGCCGCCGCGCAGGCCATCGACCGCCGCGCGCTGGACGCCACCGACCGCACCTCGCTGGACCTGTTCATCCACGCCCAGGAGGACAACCTGGCCAGCGAGCCGACGCTGGGCTGGCGCCGGCTGACACTGGGTGCGCAGGGCGGCTTCCACACCGACTTCGTGTGGCTGCTGCGCGCCGCGCCGGTGACCACGGCCGCCCAGGTGCAGCAGCTGCTGGCCCGGCTGGCGGCCTACCCGCGGCGCGTCGACCAGGAGCTGGCGCGGCTGCGCGAGGGCATGGCCCTGGGCTGGGTGGCGGCCCGCCCGGTGCTCGACCGGGTGGTCGCCTCGCTGGACAAGCAGCTGGCCCAGGACAACGACCAGGGCCCGTTCTTCGAGCCCTTCACCCGCCTGGGCAGCGCCATTCCGGCGGCCGAGCAGGCGGCGCTGCAGGCGCGGGCCCGGGCGCTGATCACGCAGCAGGTGCTGCCGGCGCAGCGCCGGCTGCGCGACTTCGTGGCCGGGCCCTATGCCGCCGCGGCGCCGGCGGCGGGCAACCTCAGCGGCTACCCGGGCGGCGCCGCCGCCTACGCGATGCTGGTGCGCAGCAACACCACCACCGCGCTGACGCCGGCCCAGATCCACGCCATCGGCCTGCGCGAGATGGCGCGGCTGCGCGGCGAGATCGCCCAGGTGATGCAGCGCATGCAGTGGCGCGGCGACTTCGCCGGCTTCGTGCGCCACCTGAACACCGACCCCAAGTACTTCCACACCAGCCCCGAGGCCCTGCTGGCGGGCTACCGCGACATCGGCAAGCGGCTGGACGCCGCGCTGCCGGCGCTCTTCGCCGAGCTGCCGCGCGCGCCCTGGGGCGTGCGGCCGATGCCGGCGCACATGGGCCCCGACGCCGCCGAGAGCTACGACGGCCCCGACCTGGACGGCCGCCGCGCCGGCTGGTTCAACGCCAACACCGAGGGCTGGCGGCGGCGCCCGGTGTGGAGCATGGAGACCCTGGTGGCGCACGAGGCCGTGCCCGGCCACCACCTGCAGATCGCCCGCGCCAACGAGCTGGGCACGCTGCCGCGCTTTCGCCGCGCCAGCAACTACACCGCCTATGCCGAGGGCTGGGCGCTGTACGCCGAGACGCTGGGCTTCGACCTGGGCCTGTACCAGGACCCGGCCAGCCACTTCGGCCACCTGCAGTGGCAGATGGTGCGCGCGGTGCGGCTGGTGGTCGACACCGGCCTGCACGAGCTGGGCTGGACCCGCCAGCAGGCCATCGACCTGATGCTGGCCGAAAGCGGCGAGGACCGCGGCGTGGTCGAGTCCGAGATCGACCGCTACCTCAGCTGGCCCGGCCAGGCGCTGGGCTACATGGTGGGGCAGCTGAAGATCATCGAGCTGCGCGAGCGCGCCCGCGGCGCGCTGGGCGCGCGCTTCGACATCCGCCGCTTCCACAACGCAGTGCTGGACCAGGGCGCGCTGCCGCTGACCCTGCTGGAGCGCCAGATCGACGCCTGGATCGCCGCCGAGCAGGCTGCCGCCCGATGAAGGCGCTGCCGCCGGCCCTGCTGACGCTGCGCGAGCTGCTGCTCACCACCGCGCCGTTCACCCTGCTGGCCGCCGCCCTGCTGTGGGGCGCCTACCAGTGGCTGCAGCCCAGCCCGCCGCGCCGCGTGGTGCTGGCCACCGGCGTGGACCAGGGCGCGTACGCCGAATTCGGCAAGCGCTATGCCGCCGCGCTGGCGCGCCACGGCATCACGGTGGAACTGCGCCACACCCAGGGCTCGGCCGAGAACCTGGCCCTGCTGCGCGCCGACTCGGGCGTGGACATCGCCTTCGTGCAGGGCGGCACCCGGCCGCAGCCCGCGCCGGCAGCTGGTGACGGCGACGGGGCCGGCGACGACGACCCCGGCCTGCGCAGCCTGGGCCGCATGTTCCACGAGCCGGTGTGGCTGTTCTACCGCCAGGACAGCCTGCGCCGGCGCACCGGCGGCGCCGCCATCACCCGGCTGCCGCAGCTGGCCGGCGCCACCGTCAACGTCGGCGCGCCGGGCAGCGGCGTCACGCCCCTGGTGCAGGCGCTGCTGGCGGCCAACCGCATGGAGCCCGGCACCGTCACGCTGCAGCAGCAGGCCACCACGCCGGCCGTGGTCGACCTGCTGGCCGGCAGGATCGACGCGGTGGTGCTGGCTTCGGCCCCCGAATCGCTGATGGTGCAGATGCTGCTGCAGACGCCGGGCATCGGCCTGTTCGACGTGGCCCAGGCCGAGGCCTACAGCCGGCGCTTCCCGGTGCTGAGCCCGGTGCTGCTGCCGCGCGGCGTGGTCGACCTGTCGCGCGACCTGCCACCGGCCGACGTGCGCCTGCTGGCGCCCACCGCGTCGCTGGTGGCGCGCCAGGACCTGCACCCGGCACTGGTGCAGCTGTTCGTGCAGGCGGCGCAGCAGGTGCACGGCGGCGCCGGCTGGTTCCAGCGCAAGGGCGACTTTCCGAACGCCGCTGACAGCGAATGGCCGCTGGCGCCCGAGGCCCAGCGCTTCTACCGCAGCGGGCCGCCTTGGCTGCAGCGCTTCCTGCCCTTCTGGCTGGCCAACCTGGCCGACCGCATGTGGCTGGCCCTGCTGGCCATCGTGGCGGTGCTGATCCCGCTGGCGCGGGTGCTGCCGCCGGTCTACGAGTTCCGCATCCGCCGCCGCGTGTTCCGCTGGTATGCGCAGCTGCGCGCGGTGGACGAGGCGGTGGGCCGGCGCCCGGCGCCCGAGCTGCAGGCCGAGCTGGACGCGCTGGAAACCAACGTCGGCCGCGTCACCGTGCCGCTGAGCTACGCCGACGAGCTGTATTCGCTGCGCAGCCACATCGACATGGTGCGGCAGCGGGTGCGGGCGGACTGACTGCCCCCTGACCCATCAAACCCCAGCCAACGTTGCGCTGGGTCAACGGGCCAGGAGACGGACCTGCGGCAATGGGCGCTCCACTCCAGGAGCACGAATGTCACGTCCCACTTCCCCTGCCGCGCGGCTGCGCGCGCTGGCGATTGCCGCGGCGGGCGCTGCCGCGTGCGCCACGGCGCACGCGTTTCCGACACCTGCGCTGTTCCAGGAATCGGCGGCCTCCTTCGGGCTGAACTTCTCCACCGGCGCTGTCAGCGGCGGCGGCTGCACGTCGCCGGACGAATCGCGGTCGCAGCAGTTTGACGGCCAGTAGTGGCGCGTGGCGCTGCGCATCACCGAGGACAGTTGCGGCGACGACGAACTGCGGATCGTCGGCACCGCGCTTCACAGATCCGCCTTCACCGGCGAGCCGGATGCACCACTGTTCAGCTTCATCTTCGACCTGATGAACGGCAACGACGCATCGCACGACGGCAACGGTGCGCACCAGATGAATGCCAGCCAGACGCTGCTGCACCTGATGTCGCACAACTTCACCTACGCCTACGACGTCTACCAGGCCCAGCTGGGTTTCAACGTCGTCTCCAGCGGCAGCTTCATCGTGGACCACAACATCAACAGCTACAGCCTGTCGCTGTCGGCGATGCATGTCGACGAGCCCGGCTCGCTGGCCGCAACCGGGCTGGCGCTGGCGCTGGCCGGCGCCACCACACTGCGCGGCCGGCGCAGACGCCACGGCCTGCCGGCCAGTTCCGCTGGCTGATCAGGTCCGCCGCTGCCGCGGTACATCGCAGCGCAAAGCGTCAACCGGGCGGGCAGTCGGACCCGGTCGCCCGCAGCAATCGCTGGTCGGCGCGCACCGGCGCGCCAGGCGGCGCCTGGCGCCCGTGCAGTTGCCCGTCGACCGCCATCTCGGAGGTCCAGGCCATGGCGCCGTCCGGGCCGCGCAGCACCAGCCGACTGCCGTCGATGCGACCCGTCAGTCCGACCTCGGCACCGGTCCCCGGTGCCAGCGATGCGCTCACCTGCTGGAACTGCTGCGCGATCCGCAGCGCCACGCCACCGGCCCCGCACCACAGCCCCTGCAGCCGCGACGGCACCACCCACAGCATCAACTGGCTGCGTTTCTCGCGGCCGATGGCCTTCTCGGGCACGTCCAGCGTCACCGTGCGGTCGGGTTGCCACTCGCCCATGTCCCAGTCGTGCGAAACGATGCGCGTGCCCGGCGCCAGGGCCAGCAGGCGCGGACGCAGCTGCAGGTTGACCTCGGGCAGCAGGTACAAGGTGATGACGCTGGCGCCCGACAGGTCGGTGGCGAACAGGTCCTGCACGCGGAAGTCGACGCGGTCGGCCACGCCGGCGCGGCGGGCATTGTCCAGGCTCTTGGCGACCAGGTCGGGCACGATCTCCACGCCCAGGCCGCGGGCGCCGAAGCGTTTCGCGGCGGTGATGACGATGCGGCCATCGCCCGAGCCCAGGTCGATCAGCCGGTCGTTCGCGCCCACGCCGGCCAGCCTCAGCATCGCCAGCGTCACCCGGTCGGGCGTGGTGATGAAGGGCACGTCGGTGTCACCGCCGAACTGCGCCCGGGCCGCGCCCGCGCACAGCAGCAGCGCCGCCGCAACGGCCAGGCGAAGCATCACGCCGCGCCAAGCGCGGTGGCCTGCACCAGCGCCGGGTCCACGCCCAGCTTGCCGGCGGCGGCCAGGATCTCCTGCCAGGTGGTGGCGTCCACCGGCACGCCCTCGGCGCTGCGCCGGGCCTTGTGGGCGCGCTCGGGTTCGCCGGCGATCTGCACGCGGTCGAAGCCCTCGCGCGGCGGCGAGGCCTGCACCCAGTCCAGCCACTGCAGCGCCTCGGCCTCGAAGGCGGCGCGGTCGGCCAGCGCGCCGGGGTCGACCAGCACGCTGAACATGCCGTTGAGCACCCGCTTCTGGCTGGAGTCGGTGTCGCGCTGCGTCATGCCGGACGCCAGCGCACCGCCCAGCAGCTCGCACATCAGCGCCATGCCGAAGCCCTTGTGGCCGCCGAAGGTGAGCAGCGCGCCCCAGGGCGGCACCACGGTGAAATGCGGCTCGCGCGTCGGCCGGCCCTGGTCGTCGATCAGGCAGCCGGCGTCGACCAGCTCGCCCTTGTTCATCGCCACCCGGGTCTTGCCCTGGGCGATCATGCTGGTGGCGAAGTCCAGGATCACCGGGGCCCGGCCCGCCAGCGGCACGCCGGCGCAGAACGGGTTGGTGCCGAAGCGCGCATCGCCCCCGCCGTGCGGCGCCACGATGCCGCGCGAGATCACGTTGACGAAGTGGATGGACACCAGGCCGGCGGCGGCCGCCTGCTCGGCCCAGGCGCCGATGCGGCCCAGGTGGTGGCTGTTGCCCAGGGCGACCACGCAAGTGCCGTGCTGCCGGGCGCGGGCAATGCCCAGGTCCATGGCCTGCGCGCCGATGACCTGGCCGAAGCCGCGGTTGCCGTTCAGGCGCAGCAGCGCGCCGCCGTCCAGCTCGGTGCTGACCGCGGCGTTGGGCTTCAGGCCGCCCTGCAGGTAGGCGTCGGCATAGCGCGGCAGCATGCCGATGCCGTGCGAATCGTGGCCGGTGAGGTTGGCCTCGATCAGGTTGCCGGCGACGGCATCGACTTCATCGGGGCAGCTGCCGAAGCCGCGCACCACCAGGTGCATGGCCTCGCGCAGGCGGGGCAGGGGGATCAGGAGCATGTCGGTCATGGCATCGGGCGCGCTGGGCGGCGGCGGCAGTTGAAGAAGGAGCCTTCGACTGTAGGCCGCCGCAGCGGGGCCGCGTGCCTTGGCGGTGACAGGCCGCCGGGCCAGCGGTCAGAAGGTCGGCTTGACCCGCGGGCAGGCGTATTCGCGGCCCACCATCGCCCGGGCGCCCAGGTAGGCGTTGCGCAGGCGCTCGGTCAGGTGGTCCATGTCGACATGGCCGCTGGCGTCGCAGGGCACGGACACGCCGCGGCCGGGGTGGAACAGCGATTCGAAGCGCAGCTCGTGCGAGGCGGCCAGTTGGGGCGGCGGGACTGCGGACAGTTGGGCGTGCATGACGGCCCTCCGGATGCAACGGGTTTCGGTGGCGGGAGCAGGTTCAGCGCAGTCGGACAGCCACCGGCGCGCTGACTGCATATTCGGCCGATCGGCCCGGTTGCCATCGTGCAAACAGCACATGTCGGGTGCGGCATCTCCTTCATTGGGCCGACGGTCGCAGGCACACCGTGTGCCTTGCATCACACTGGCGGCCAGCCCACCGGAGACCACCGCCATGCCACGCCTCGACCACCTGCTGCCATCGCTCACCGGCTGGCTGCTGCTGTGCGCCGCCACGCCCGGCCTGGCCGCCGACTGCAGCGGCCCACCGCGCCAGCAGGTGGCCGCACCCGAGGCCGTGGTGGCCGCCGTGCGCGCACGCGGGCTGCAGGTGCTGACCTTCGTCGGCTATTCGGGCGCCGGCTACCAGGACGATGCGGCGATGCAGGCACTGGCCGCGCGCGTGCTGGACGCGGCGGACCCGGCGCGGGTGCTGGTCAACGCCGGCGGCACGGCCGAGGGCATCGGCGCGGTGTATGCGCTGGCCAAGGCGCGCGGCTTTGCCACGCTGGGCATCGTGTCGACCCTGGCGCGGGACGAGGGCGTGGCGCTGTCGCCCTGCGTCGACACGGTGTTCTTCGTGCCCGATGCCAGCTGGGGCGGGCTGGATGGCGCCAGCGGCCGGCTGTCGCCCACCTCGCAGGCGATGGTGCAGGCCAGCGACCGGCTGGTGGCCATCGGCGGCGGCGAAGTGGCCCGCGACGAGCTGCTGGCCGCCCGCACGCTGGGCAAGCCGGTGCAGTTCCACGCGGCCGACCTGCAGCACGCCGGCGCCGTCGACAAGGCCCGGCGCAAGGGCCAGCCGGTGCCCACCGATTTCCGCGGCGCGGCGCACGCGGCGCTGCAGCCTGATTGACGCCAAGGCCGGCCCATGGCGCCGGGCCGAGCATGGGCCGGTCGTCCACTGCCCCCCGCCGATCACCATGCCTCCCCGCACCCCTGAAGAGACCGCCCAGCGGCGCATCCACCACCTGATCGGCCTGTTCCCCGTGTCGGTGTTCTTCTTCTTCGTCGCCTGGGTGGCTGGGCGCAGCAGCGCCAGCGGACCATCACCGCTGCTGCTGGGGCTGTTCGGCGTGCTGGCCGCCGCGGGCCTGGTCGGCTGGATCGCGCTGTCGGCCCACCGCGTGTCGCAGTCGCCGGGGCTGACCAACCGGCTGCTGAAGTAGCGCCGGCCGCCCCGGTCAGCCGAAGCGCTGGCGCGCCAGCGCGGCGCCGTCGGCCAGCGCGCGCAGCTTGGCCTCGGCCACGGCGCGCTGCATCGGCGCCAGGCCGCAGTTGGTGCAGGCGATCAGCCTGTGCTTGGGCACGAACTGCAGCGCGCGGCCGATGGTGTCGGCCACGTCCTCGGGTGTCTCCACCTGGTCGCTCGCCACGTCGATCACGCCGACCATCACGTCCTTGCCGGCCAGCAGGGCCATCAGCTCGGGCGGCACCTGGCTGTGGATGCATTCCAGGCTGACCTGGTCGATGGTGCTGGCGGCCAGCGCCGGAAACACCGCCTCGTACTGCCGCCACTGGTCGCCCAGCGTCTTCTTCCAGGCCAGGTTGGCCTCGATGCCGTAGCCGTAGCAGATGTGCACCGCGGTGGTGGCGGTCAGGCCCTGGGCCGCACGCTCCAGCGCCTTCACGCCCCAGTCAGCGGCCTCGGCCAGGTAGACGTTGAACGCCGGCTCATCGAACTGGATGATGTCCACGCCGTCGGCCTGCAGCGCCAGCGCCTCCTGGTTCAGCAGCTCGGCGAAGGCGAAGGCCATTGCCACGCGGTCGGCGTAGGGGCTCGCGTCGCCATTGGCCACGGTGTCGACGATGGTCATGGGCCCGGGCAGCGTGAACTTGATCTTCTTGCTGGTGTGCGCACGCAGCAGCCGCGCCTCGGTGGCATGCACGCGGCCCTTCAGCCGCAGCGGCGCCACCACCTGCGGCACCCAGGCCTTGTAGCGGTCGTTGCGGATGCCGATCTCGACCTTGTTGGCGAAGTCGATGCCCTCGACCTGCTCCAGGAAGCCGTGCACGAAGTGCTGCCGGCTCTGCTCGCCGTCGCCGATCACGTCCAGCCCGGCGTCCTCCTGCAGCTTGATCCACAGCAGGGTGGCATCGGCCTTGGCGCGGGCCAGGGCGTCGCCCTCGGCCTGCCACTTCGGCCACAGCTTGCCGGTCTCGGCCAGCCAGGCGGGCTTGGGCAGGCTGCCGGCGATGGTGGTGTGGAACATGGGGGCGTCTCCTTGTGGTGGTCGATCAGGCAGGGCGGCCGCCAGTGTGCCCGGGCGACGCCACCGCGTCAGCGCAAGGTCAGCGCACCCACAAGCGCGCCGCGCTGGCGCAGGCCCCCAGCGCCGCAAAACCCACGCCCAGGCCCAGCGCCAGCACCGGGCCCTGGGGACCGGCGATGCCGAAGCTGAAGGCCACCAGGGCCGCGCCCAGGGCCTGGCCGTTCAGCCGCGCCATCGCCACCATGCCGCTGGCGCCGCCGGCGCGCTCGGGCGGTGCGGCCGACATGATGGCCTTCAGGTTGGGCGACTGGAACAGGCCGAAGCCCAGGCCGCACACCGCCAGGTTGGCGGTGATGCGCAGCGCCGAGGCATCGCCCGGCAGCAGCGCCATGCCGGCCATGCCGGCGCTGAGGATGGCCAGGCCGATGCCGCCCATCAGCCCGGGCTGCTGGCTGTCCGACAGGCGCCCGGCCACCGGCGCGCAGGCCGCCACCACGATGGCCCAGGGCGCCATCAGGAAGCCGGTCTGCACCGGGTCGCGGTGCAGCACGGTCTCGAAGAAGAACGGCAGGCTGACGAAGGCCAGGCCCTGGGTGCAGAAGGCGCACACCGCGGTGGCGATGGACAGCGCGAACATCGGCCGGCGCAGCAGGTCCACCGGCAGCATGGGCGCCGGGTGGCCGCGCTGGCGGCGCAGCAACGCCAGGCCCGCGCCCGCCGCCAGCAGCGCCAGCGGCGCCACCACGGCAGCCGGCTGGCGCTGGGTGGCCGCGCTCAGCGCCCCCAGCAGGCTGCCGAAGCACAGGGCGGTGAGCAGGGCCGTCAGCCCGTCGATCGGCTGGCCACGCGCCGGGCTGCGCGGCAGCACCGGCCAGGCCACCACCAGCGACAGCGCCGCCAGCGGCAGGTTGATGGCGAACAGCCAGGGCCAGTCGGCCACCGACAGCACCAGCGAGGCGATGGTCGGCCCGGCGGCGAAGGACACGCCCACCACCAGCGCGTTCAGCCCCACGCCGCGGCCGAGGATCTGCGGCGGGTAGACAGCGCGGATCAGCGCGATGTTCACGCTCATCAGCGCCGCCGCGGCGATGCCCTGCAGCGCCCGGGCAACGGCCAGCGTGACCAGGCTGTCGGCCAGCGCGCAGCCGAGTGACGCGGCCATGTAGGCGATCAGCCCGCCCAGGTGCACCCGGCGTGCGCCCAGGCGGTCGCCCAGCGCGGCAAATGGCAACAGGCACGCGGCCACGGCCAGCTGGTAGGCGTTGACCACCCAGATCGACTGCGCCGGCGGCGCCTTCAGGCTGGCGGCGATGCCGGGCAGCGCGGTGTTGACGATGGTCGAGTCCAGCGTGGCCAGGGCCACGGCCAGCAGCACGGCCAGCAGGGCCAGGCGCTGCGGGCGGTTCAGCGAAGTCGCGTTCACGGGGTCAGGATCAGGAACAGAAGCAGGAACAAGGCCGGCGCACGGAGGCCAGGGGCGCCATCAGGCCAGCGCGGCCTGCAGCGCGGGCAGCTGGGCGCTGAAGGGCGCGGCATCGGCCGCCTCCAGGCAGCGCAGGTCCAGCAGCAGCCGGTCGTCGGCGATGCGGCCGATCACCGGCAGCGGCAGGCCGCGCAGCGCACTGGCCAGCGCGTCCAGCGCCCGGCCGGCGCCGGCCTTGTGCAGCGGCGCGATCGCCAGCCCGGCCGACGGCAGGCGCTCCACCGGCAGCGAGCCCGAGCCGATCTGGCCCAGCAGGTCGGCCACCGACACCGTGAAGCGCGGCGCCACCGCCTGCTGCACCGCCGGCAGCAGCGCCTGGGCCTGGGCGCGGATGGCTGGCGCCGGGCGCGTCAGCAGGCGCAGCGTGGGCAGGTCCTGCACCAGGCGCTCGGGGCGCAGGTAGAGCATCAGCGTCGCCTCCAGCGCGGCCAGCGGCAGCTTGCCCATGCGCAGCGCGCGCTTCATCGGGAACTTGCGGATGCGGCCGATGGCGGCCTTGCTGCCGACGATCAGGCCCGCCTGCGGGCCGCCCAGCAGCTTGTCGCCGCTGAAGCTGACCACGTCGCAGCCGTCGGCCAGCTTCTCCTGCGGCAGCGGCTCCTGCGGCAGGCCCCATTGCGCCAGGTCGACCAGCGAGCCGGCGCCCAGGTCGGTGGCCAGCGGCAGGCCGCGGCCATGGGCGATGGCGGCCAGCGCCGCCTCGTCGACCGCCGCGGTGAAGCCCTGCACCGCGTAGTTGCTGGTGTGCACCTTCATCAGCAGCGCGGTGCGTTCGGTGATGGCGCGCTCGTAGTCGTGCGGGTGGGTGCGGTTGGTGGTGCCCACCTCGACCAGGGTGGCGCCGGCGGCGGCCATCACGTCGGGCATGCGGAAGGCGCCGCCGATCTCGACCAGTTCGCCGCGCGAGACGATGACCTCGCGCCCGCCGGCCATGGCGGCGATCGTCAGCAGCACCGCCGCGGCGTTGTTGTTGACCACGGTGGCGGCCTCGGCGCCGGTCAGCGTGCACAGCAATTCCTCGACCACGCTGTCGCGGTCGCCGCGGCCGCCGCCGTTCAGGTCGTATTCCAGGTTGTTGGGGCCGGCCATGGTCGCCAGCAGGTGCGCCAGGGCGCTGTCGGACAGCAGGGCGCGGCCCAGGTTGGTGTGGATCACCGTGCCGGTGAGGTTCAGCACCCGCCGCAGGCGCGGGGCCAGACGCCAGGCGACGCGCCCGGCCAGCGCGCTGGCCAGGGCGTCGGGCTGCAGCGCCGCGGCCGGCAGGCGGCCCGCCAGGCAATCGGTGCGCCACTCAGCCAGCAGCGCCCGCGCCTGGTCGGCCACCAGGCTGTGGCCATGCTGCTGCACCAGGGCGGCCACGGCGGGCAGGTGCAGCAGGCGGTCGACGCCGGGCAGGTCGTGCGGGCGCGCCGGGGTAGGGGTCATGCGGGGGTCACAAGATGGCGGAAGGCGCGGGGCCCGGGATCGTCGCCGCAGTTCGCCGGCCCGCCTGTCGCCCAGGCAGCAGACCGGCCGGGCGGGGGCTGGCACCGTGCCGGTCCGCCCGGTGCGCCGGCACGGTTAACCTGCGGCCCCGGACACGATCTCCCCACCTGACTGGACGACAGCCATGCGCGACTACCTCAAGTTCTACATCAACGGTGCCTGGGTCGACCCCGTCACCCCGAAGACGATGGACGTGATCAACCCCGCCACCGAGGCGGCGGCCGGCCGCATCAGCATGGGCAGCGCCGCCGACGTGGACGCCGCGGTGAAGGCCGCCCGCCGCGCCTTCGACAGCTACAGCCAGACCAGCGTGGCCGACCGCGTCGCCCTGCTGGAAGCGATCATCAACGAGTACAAGAAGCGCTACGCCGACATGGCCGCGGCCATCACCGAGGAAATGGGCGCCCCCGCCGTGCTGAGCCAGAAGGCGCAGGCCGCGATGGGCGTGGGCCACCTGACCACGGCGCTGAACGTGCTGAAGGAGTACAAGTTCAGCGAGCAGCGCGGCAGCACCCTGCTGGCCAAGGAGCCGATCGGTGTCTGCGGCCTGATCACGCCCTGGAACTGGCCGGTCAACCAGATCGCCTGCAAGGTGGCGCCGGCCCTGGCCGTGGGCTGCACCATGGTGCTCAAGCCCAGCGAGCTGAGCCCGTTCTCGGCGCAGATCTGGACCGAGATCCTGCACGCTGCCGGCGTGCCGGCGGGCGTGTTCAACCTGGTCAACGGCGACGGCCCGACCGTGGGCGCGGCGATCAGCAGCCACCCCGAGGTGGATCTGGTCAGCTTCACCGGCAGCACGCGCGCCGGCATCGAGGTGGCGCGCAATGCGGCGCCCACCGTCAAGCGTGTGCACCAGGAACTGGGCGGCAAGAGCCCGAACGTGATCCTGCCCGACCTGGACGCCGAAGGCTTCAAGAAGGCCGTGGCCGGCGGCGTGCGCGGCGTGATGAACAACAGCGGCCAGAGCTGCAACGCCCCCACCCGCATGCTGGTGCCCAACAGCCGCATGGACGAGGCCCTGGCCATCGCCAAGGCAGCCGCCGAAGCCACCACCGTGGGTGCGCCCGACAGCGGCGCGGCCATCGGCCCGGTGATCAGCGCCAACCAGTGGGACAAGATCGAGACCCTGATCGCCAAGGGCATCGAGGAAGGCGCCACCGTGGTGGCCGGCGGCCTGGGCAAGCCCGCGGGCCTGGACAAGGGCTACTACGTCAAGCCCACCGTGCTGGGCCATGTCAACAACCAGATGACGGTGGCCCGCGAGGAGATCTTCGGCCCGGTGGTGTCCATCCTGGGCTACGACACGGTCGACGAGGCTGTGGCCATCGCCAACGACACGCCGTATGGCCTGGCCGCCTACGTGTCGGGCGCCGACCCGGACGCCACCCGCAAGGTGGCCTCGCGCCTGCGCGCCGGCCAGGTCAACCTGAACAGTTCAGCGCCTGACCTGATGGCCCCGTTCGGCGGCTTCAAGCAGTCGGGCAACGGGCGGGAGTGGGGGGAGCATGCGTTCGGGGAGTTCCTGGAGACCAAGGCGGTGCTGGGGTTTGCGGCGAAGGCTTGATCGGAGGGGCTGCTGCCTGATGGGCAGCGGCCTGCACGCGTGATGTGAGCGTGTGCGGGCTTGCGGGGCGCACAGCAGTTGAGCCGCTTGTGCGCCCTGTTCGTTTGGGGTGGCGGGGTTGGTCGAGTGCTGCAGATCGCCGCTCCCGCTGGATCGGGCTGCAAACGCACAATCAGGCTTTCAAGCTGCGTGCCTGATCGCACTGGTCAACCTGGGGGTCCCATGACAGTTCCACTCGAAGCTCTTGAGTCCGAAGTTCTGCGGCTGCCGACCGCCGAGCGAAGGCGCCTGCTCGACAGGGTCGTCGCAAGCCTTGACGCGGACGCTGAGCGCGATGCCGCGTGGGATGCCGTCGCCCGCTCCAGGGAAGACACTGCCCGTCAGGACCCGTCGCTGCTTCTCCCGCTGGACGATGTGCTCATCGCGCTGCGCGAAGAATTGAAGTGACCCGGTCCATCCACCGGTTTGCCGCGGAAGACCTGCGGCAGGCGGCGCGTCGGTACCACACCGAAGCCGGCGCGAATTTGGCGCGCAGGTTTCTGGACGAATTCGAACGGGTTGCCAGATTGCTGGAAGAGTTTCCAGGCATCGGAACACCGACCTCGGATGGGCGTCAGGCGTTTCCGCTGGTGGGATTTCCATACACCATCGTTTATCGGCTCGAGGGCGATGCGTTACGCATCTTGGTCGTGCGGCATCAGAGCCGCCGCCCTGACAATGGCGAGTCTCGGCGCTAATTCAATCGGCGATCAGTAGGCTGTCTTCTGAGTGAACTGAAATAGCTTTGACGGTCGTTCACGTTGAAGAGCTCCTCTTAAGAGGCAGGGCCGAAACTAGAGGCGCTCTGCTCAGTGCGCTGACCGGCACATATTCTGAGGTAGAGAAATGACAAGCCGGCCAGAAGCAATAAATTAGCAGCTGGCTCCGGAACAACTGCGGGGGGAAGAGTCAAGTCATCCAATAAGCTGACCTCGCTGGTGGCTATTCTGAGTGCAGTCGCTGCTTGGGAACTGAGTGCGATCGACGACCAAGTCGACCCATAGGTCCGCACCAAGGATTCGACTTGCTTATCTCCATTCCAAAGTGTGATGTTTGCCGTGGCAATTGAACCTTCTGTCCTAGAGCGAAGAAGAAGGCTAGCGCCAGAAAATAGATCTCCTGAGATTGTTATTGGCTGATTTGCGCCATTGATTGCAATAAACTTGCCACTTGGCGCGGGGCCAAGCCACGCATATAGCGGAGAATCACGAGAGACGTCAATAATGGTAATCATCGGCGCGAAATAATATCCGTTCATTGGAAAGAACACATCGCGCGGACTGTTGCCGTAACCGTATTCTTCAAAGTCAATGACTACAGCATTGGCCATACCCTGCAAGCACAAACCAATCGCAAAAAGCGTTGCACGAAAAACCTTACCAACCTTGCGCAGTTCAGGAGTTTTCATTTACTGTTCCAATTTTGAGAATTGAACTGCAACCACGTCGGAGCGAAGTGGGAGCGCAGAAATGGGGGGTCGTTGATTTTCGAGTATCACATCAGGCTAAGTCGAACTCTCATCGGACGACAACGCGGAGATAATTGCCGCCAAGTTCAGCTTAACTTCAGACGGCAGCTTTGATAGCGCGCGATGAATAGCCATTTCTTTAGCCGTGAGTGCATAGAAGAACTCGTGGCTCTCGCTGAGCCACCCCTGACCTAAACCCATAGCGACCTCTATTTTGACAGCGAGATTCGTGCTGATTGGTTTGGTGCGTTGATATATCGCCGTAAGATCGGAAGAGGTCAGATTGGCGCCACTCCCTGACAAGTGAGCAGCAAAACTCTTTGCGGTTGGAGCTCCATAACCTGGGGTTCTGCCTTGTATGGACAAGAAATTGGTGAGTCGAATGAGCTCGATTGGCTGAAGTGAGTGATGTTGTTCCATGGCTGCGTACTAAAAATTTGAAAACGCCTAGGCTGGCACGGTAGCGTGTCTTGCGGCTTGATATCGGCGTCTACACAGGCTGCGCAGTGAACTTGACCCCCAGCGCACGTGCGACCTTCACGACAGTCTCATACCGAGGTTTCGCCCCAGGCGCTAGGGCCTTGTACAGGCTTTCCCGACCCAGCCCCGCATCCTTCGCAACTTGCGCCATGCCCTTGGCGCGGGCGACATCTCCCAGGGCCAACAGCAGAAGATCAGGGTCATTTGCTTCAAGCACAGCGGTCATGTACTCGGCGATTGCTTCATCGTCGTTCAGATAACGTGCTGCATCAAAAGCAACCAGTTTCATAGGCTTGGAGGTCTTGGACACAAATTCATCTGGATAACGGCGAACCTGGACGACTGTATTCAATTGGATACAGACAGTCAACACATGGCGG
>Ga0208693_1000321_pt1 | contig 39485 bp, 39 predicted proteins | sample AD_UKC071_MetaG_FD_184438 | JGI IMG/M metagenome (GOLD analysis project Ga0208693, IMG submission 184438) | Active sludge microbial communities of municipal wastewater-treating anaerobic digesters from USA - AD_UKC071_MetaG (SPAdes) (version 2) | ecosystem: Engineered > Bioreactor > Anaerobic >... | reverse complement strand
GCTTCTCAGTCGGATGGCTGGAATGACTACCGAGCAATTCGCGCAGCGCCATACGACCCTGCCATTGCGCAGAGGCATCACGTCGTACTTTCCAGAGCTCGTGCATGGGAGTGCCGAGAGACGGAGTCTGCTGTGCATCAGCGGGACCCTACGCAAGTATCCGGCAGCCTTCTTCTGCAAAGAATGCGTCAAGGCAGACATTCATTTTCATGGAACGAGCTACTGGCGCAGAGACCTCCAGACACCGGGGCAGATGTGGTGCCCAAAGCACATGACGCCGCTCCACTTCGTGTCTTCGGCCGATCCGTTCATTGCATCTCCTGCCATGCTCATGGAAGGCGCGCATCAAATGCCTGATGGGTGGGTGAAACCTGCCATCGGCAACGCCTATGTGCAACGCTTTTTGGACCTGGCGGCTTCACTCTATGATCGAATCTCCCCTTTGAGTGTTGCGCTCATTGCCCCCTTGCTCAGGGATACGGGAAGAGCACATGGTTTCAGGGCAAACGCTGCTTCGAAGCAAGGCACGTTGATCAGCGATCGGGTCAGAGAAATGTTTCCCGAGAATTGGCTGAGTGCCGTATTCCACGAAGTCATCGCCAAGTCACATGGGGTGTATCTTCATCAGGTCGATGGAACTCTGTATTTGCGCACAGCGGCTTCATCCGTGATCGCGTACCTGCTCGTGTTGTCCGTACTGTTTGAGAGCGCCGATCAGGCCGTCAATGCGATAGCAGACGCATGCGATAGAACTGTGACTCCAAGCTTGCGTCTCCGATTGACACAACGTCAAGTTCCCGACTCGAACGATCTCGTGGACCGATACGTGCAAGCAAAGGGCGTTCATGCAGACGTTGCTCGAATGCTGGACCTGCCGCTACATACGGTGCGAAAGGCGCTCGGTGAAATGGGCCTGCCAAGTCTGCCGGCCTTTGATGCGACCTTGCAGGCTGGCGCAGTAGCCGCCTTGAGGGCCTACTATTTAGAACAGCGCCCATACTCCACCTGTATGAAACTGTCCGGAATGCCGGAGAACCGTTTTGACGCGCTAATGCGTCAGTGCGGCCCCAAGTTGGCAACGGCTCTGGACCTCATGAACCCGAAAAGCAAGAGTCGCCCCAAGGCACGGCAAGCGAAAGGGCTACTGCCTCACCAGCGCCTGGCCGCTGCGGCAGCGCCTTCCATAAATCAACTGCGTGAAACACTGCTCCAGAACTGAGCCCAGAAGCTGTTATCCTCGGGAGAAAGATCCTCGAACATGGCGAGCCGTCGCGGGTCATTGCTGTGCAGCGCGGCCACCGCTTGGGCCACGGGCGCGAGATACGTGTCCGCGGCGACCTTGAAATCATCAAGGCGAAGGTCGTCGTCGCTGCGCTCGAAGGCCACCCGGTGCGCTGCAATCCAGAGTGCAATGATCAGACGTTGCACGCCAGCGGTCCTTTCGAGGATGAGATCACCCAACTCGCCCGTGATAGAGATGGGTCGAGCGACGAACTGGTAGTGCCCGAGCCTTGGAAGAAAATGCTGTCGGAAGGCGGCATCATGGTCTCCCCAGAAGTGCTTGAACGAGTGGTACCCCGATGTGACAATGCGTTCGGTATTGCTCAGGCGCTTGGTCAGGGCGCCGAAGCCATCCGGTGTGCCTGACACCAGCAGCGGAATCTGCCATTCGTTCAACGCGGTGAGAATCCACTTGAGGGACTGATCATCAATGACACGCAATTCTGGCGGAGGCTCTCCCGGTTTGCTCCTTCTTCGGATTTTGAGTGTGGGGAGTTTGAACAGGTTCTGAATCTCGTCCAGGTGAAGAAGACCGAGAAAATGACTGGAAGCAACCTGACGCCACTCATCCAGCATTTGCGGACCGTTGCGCCATTCGCCAGCTAGCGTCTTGTCAAAGCGGGTACTGCCTGTCGCCTTTTTCCACGCTGTCATTAGCGCAGCAGCCAGATCGGTAGCCTTCCCGCCCGCCGGTACATCCAACGAGAGCCACACTACCTGCTGCAGGCCATTGACCATCCGGAAGAACGAAGTGTGCTGGACGATCTGGGGGAACGTGGTGAGACACCTGCGAATCGCTTGCGTTTTTCCGGATCCGGAAACGCCAACTACTGCTGCCCCATACGTCGGTGCGGTCACGCGTGGTCTGTAGCGAGCCTCCTCGCCACTGATCTGGCTCCATGTGCTGGAGGATGATGGGTGCAGGTGGTGGTAGTTCTGCCGGATCATCATGTCCATCGTCTCGTACAACTGCATCTCCTCGACACTGGGCATATGAAGATCTCTGACGCTCATCAACATGTGCAAGCGGGTGTGGTGCGGAATGGATGCGATGTCTTTCGGCGGGCGGGGCGGGAGCTCCACCAATACCTTGGCAACCTCCGGCCGGGACCGTATCGGGCCGAGTTGAGCGATGAGCGTGTTGCCAGCGTAGGGGTCATGCACTACCGTGGCGTCTACAGCTTGCTTAGGCATTTGCGGCCTCCACATCCATCGCTGCGTACAGGTCACTCATCATTGCGTCATGGTTGGACGTGGATTCAGAGCGTGTCTTGACGGATCCCCGAACTTCACCCACCATCAACTGACCGGAAAACTCATTTTCCAATGCACGAGCTTCTCGGATCGTCGCCGTGAGTCCCTTGGCGCGTTGGCGTGCAGCGCGCGTTTCTTCAAGGGCTTGCTCGCGGATGCGTTCCATGCGGTAGTAGCCAAGCACAGCTTCTTCCACGCGTTGATGGGCAATGTCTGCTGCCTTGAGCTTCTGGAACGCATAAGCGTCAGCTACCTCGTCATGGGTGAGCGAGGGATCAGCACGGGAATGATCTGAGAGCGTGAGATCGATCAATCCGTTTCCGCGCTCGTAGGGAGTCCAGATTCGTGAAACCGAACCGGGGTAGTACTGCGCCGGGATTTCCCAGCTATTCCGGACGGATCGGGCGCGGGTCGTCCACCGTTCGGTTTCAACGATCGGTGCGCTATAGCGATTGGTTCGGAACATGACGCCGTGTCTGGTAACGCGCGCGTTGGCCTCGGGTAGCAGCTGAGTAATTAACTCGGCCTGCGACTGCGCACGCGAGAAGCCAATTCCCATGGCATGTCCCCAGTGCCAGATCCCCGCAGGGCTGGGGTACACCCCCTGCGCGATCATGTGGGCGTCCAGGCGCTTGCTTCGGTCTGCCGTCAGGTTGTAGACGTAGAAGCACTCGTGCAGAAACTGCATGTACTGGCGTACCGTCATGGTTGCTGCCGCAGGGTTTGATCGGCGCAAGTCGTACTCTTTGCGGCGGGCGTCCATGGCACCTGGGATGAAGTGGTACTGCACGTTCTTCATGATGCGATGCATAACTTCCACCACGCCTTTCAAATCGGGTCGGAAGGGCGCGGTGTAGCTGAGTGTCGTGCGCAGATCCATGCCCGTGGCCTTCGCGCGCTTGGAAAGGTACTCCCCCCGATCGCAGAGAAGCCTTGCGGGAAGCGTCGGCGCAGGAAACAAGGACTGCCGCATGTCGTATCCCCAGAGGTCGCTCATGAGTTCGGAAGATGCAACCGTGTTGAAAATGCTCACTTGGGCGGTATCCCAGCTGGGGCCCGTGAGACAAACATAGAAGCCCACAACGGCCGTCGAGAAAACATCCACGACTACGTACACGATCGGTCGGCCAATGATCCAGGTGGGATCAATCGATGACCTCAAGTAGACGTCACCGATGGTCGAGTCGATGGCGTACATCAACCCAGGTCCCTCGGCACCTTCCCAGCTGCATCCGGACAAACCTCGGAGCGCGCGTTCGAAATGGCCGATGCTGGTTTTCTCCCGGATGCGTTCAATTTCGTCATACTCGACCGTCAATACCCGCTTGACCTGCTGATAGTTTGGGTACTGGCCTTTCTGAAGTACTGCCGGAACGATATTGTCGTTCTCGTCGACACGCATTGCTGTTGTGAACTTGCTTGCGATGATGCGTTTGTAACGTTGAGGCATTGGCGGCTTGGGTGTGGGAATCTTCCCATCTGCAGCTCTGATGTCGGCCCGCCACAGCGCGGTCATGCCAGGTTGGATAGCCTCTCCCCAGGTGCCGTAGACAAGTTTCGAAATTCTCTGCGCGAACGTTTTTCTGCCGGCCTTTTTCCTTGGAATACCGCCGGACAAATCCCGTGGCTTCCCTCGTGCACCGCATTTGTCCCACCGAATGCGCAGACTGGTTTGTGAGAGACCAAACGTACATAGAAGGGACCAAAGTTTGTAGACGTATGACCTACTGACTTTGTGTTGCTGGGTCGTCTCTCTCACCAGGGTTCCCAAATTGCCGTGGATAAGAATGGATTCCTTGAGTTTTTCGGAATCAAGGAATTGGGCCATCACCCGGCAACGCTTGTCGAAGGCGCTTTGTGCGCTTGGTTGATCAATCGTTGTGTAGTACAGCCCCGGAAGTTCAAGACTTATTGAGATGAGTTCGCGTGACTCACAAAGGTCGATAAGATCTTTCCGCCTGATTGCATACAAGGCTCCGACCAACGCCTTCTGGGGTATTCGTTTTTTACGTTTCAGCTTCAGGTCTTCAATGCGCGGTCGGCCTCCTTGAACCTTTTTGCGTGGAGACTCTTGCGTTATTTGAACGCAATAAGTGACGTCAGCGATGGGATCATCCGCAACGACTCGAAAGATCCCTTCTGGGAGTCCTAGCGTCTCCGTCGTCAACTTGAACGCTTGGTTATGCATCAAATGCATGCTGACCTCCGCGCCAGAATAGGGTTCAGAGAAGTAAAGGCTTTCCGCGAAATCAAGTTAAGGGGTTGGTGAGGCCTCCAGCCGCGGCGCAAATCCACGGGGAGCATTCCGCGCCAAACTGACTGCCAAAGTGCTCGCTGCGCTTCATGGCGGTGCTTCTCACCCCCAAAACGGTCAGTCAGGTGCTGGATCACGTCTGAGTACGGATGCCAAGGCGCCCAGTGCACCACTTTGCAGGCTTCGCGCATGGCTGTAGCGGATGCAGGCTCATCAAATCCCCATGGCGAGGTTCGGCGAAGGGTGAGGGCAACGCTTTTTTCGTATTGCTCTGGGGTGATGAGTAGCCAATCCACGCCCCGCTGCGCCCAGTAGGTTTTTTCCAGGAGCAGTAGCTCTTTGGCGCGTTCAGTGAGGACGCTCGATGGTTTGCAGGAAACTGCGAGAAGTTCCAGCCTTTCGCGTTGATTTCGTACGATCAACAGCAAGTCGGTGGTACTGGTCCAGATGTGGGTTTCGTCGCCGTCGGTCAGCGTCGGGTGTTTGATGCCAAGCATTTCGGCAATCTCTCGTGTCCCAGGGAATAGCTTTAGCCCCTCACCCACATGCCAACGAGAGAGGTCATGTGGGGCACTTTCCTGGTTCAGCGGAAACTGCTCAGCAAGGTCGACCAGGTTTGGAATTAGGGCTGCGAAATTCAAGCCACCCCATTCTTGGTCCGAGAGAAGTTCGCGCTGCCGATCGCGCCATACGATCAGATGGGAACGCCCTTTGCTGGATGGATCGCCTCGCGATACCCTGTGCCAGGGGGTGTAGTCGGCATAGCTGCCGGTGCCTCGTCCCTCCCTCAGGAAGCGTTCGAGGACCTTCGGAGTGAAGCGTTTTTCGGTCCTCATGGCTTCACCTCCGATACTTGGAGGTTGATACAGGGTTGGAACACCAGCGCAGTGTGCAGAGGCTTGGCCCGGTACCTTTTTGGCACGAAACGAGGGAATGGTGTGGCGTGGGGCGCTTGGCGCTGACGCGTCAAGACCTCACCGCGAAGAGTGATGGTTTGCATAGATCTGACTTTCGTGTTCGCCTGTGAGGCGCGAACAAATCCACCACCCGTGCGTCAGATCTGATAATCTAGCGTTGCAAACTCGCGAAGACTTCGGTCTGAGCACCCGGACGGCGGGGCTTCTGAAAAGGGGTCCTGCCGTTTTCTATTTCATGGCGCCCTCCAAGGTTTGGCGAATGGAGCGAACCTGCGCGGGTGACAACTGCTGGCCCATGCAGGCGATGTCTCGAAGAAGATCCGCCACGTGGCGTGGCGTTGACCGGGCAACTCGAAGCCCAATTCCTCCGCGTTCTTGCAACGCAAGTGTGGTAAAGACCTGTGCGTCCTTTGATGTGAGGTCGAGGGCTTGGGCCAGCTTTGAAACCAGTGGCATGCCTGGCGGCAGCCGCCGCGCATTCTCGAACTCGCTCAGTAGGGATGCAGTCATTGCCGATTTTTCTGCGAGCTGGCGCAAGCTCAACGCTTGCCTGCGCCGAGCCAAAAACAAGAATTCACCAAAGCTCCTGGCCTCACATGCAGCATCGCTGCTCTCGCTTTCTCGAGTACAGCATCGAGCCAGATTGCAGTGTTCGGCAGGCATTGTTTTTGCACCTGATGACTTGCACATCAAGATGAATGAGCTGGTGCGTTCTTCGGTTTTTGTGTATTTCCCCATTTTATACATTCCGAATAAATATTGCTATATATATGATTTGTTCGGGATATTGTTGCGCTTAATGGCAATATACGTAGAAATATTTCTGTGGAGGCGCAAGACATAATCTTGTCACCGTGGGATTGAAAGAATTCATTTTTGAATGAACCATGATGGGCGTATGTGGCTGGCGGTGCCATAGCGCCAGCCGCAGTGCATCGGGGGGCGCTGCTGTAGTTCTATCGAGCGTCTTGCAGCGGCAACTATTCGCGACCGACCGTTGTTCAAGCGGCTTTCCCGAATACACGGTCGTCGCCAGTCTGGTCGGGTTCGCCTTACGCCTGGTATTCGGGCGGCCCGATCGGCGCGTGGTTAGTGCATTTCGGCGATGGCGAAGCCAGCGGCAACGACAATCGCAACGCCAACTACCCCGTTCGGCTGGTGCGCGGCGGACAGTCTTTGGCTTCTTTGCCCGCCCGTTCCTCCAGCCTCGCATCAGTAAACTTGGCAAACCTTCCGGCACAAGCGTCGCCAGTCGCCCTTGGGGCTGCGTTTGCCAATTTCACTGGCTACGACGGAACCCCTCCGAACGCAGCCATGCACGGCGTGCGGCCAGATGCCACGGGCCGTGGCGCATATTTCCTGTCCCGCGCCACCAACCTTGTTCCCGGCGTGAACAACGGTGCACACCACTTGTTCCATTTCGATGCCGCCACCAGCCAGATCAAGAACCTCGGTGCCAGCACCAGCGGTGCTCCCGGTGATGGCGATATCACGGCATTTGACGTGGCGCTGCAAGCAGGCAAACTCGTCTTCCGCACCAAGGCAACCAACCTCGAAAGCGGCCCTGGGCTGTATTTGGTGGATCTGCATACCGGCCAGCGCGAGCCCTTGGCCACCAGTGGGCGCGGGGAGAAGCATGATCCCGAGGCGGAGCGCCCGGCCATCAACGCACAAGGTACATGGGTGGCCTGGGATCAACCGGGCGCAGAGGGCGCGTGGCGTGTTCTGGGCCTGGACCTGGCTGACCGCTCGGGCCATCCGCCGACGCTGCTCAATGAAACGGCACAGGTGGCATGCTGCGTCCGATTTGATGCTGAGGGGCGCTACCTGGCATGGCGCGAAGCCGCAACGGATGGGCGTGTTGTGGTGAGTGTGCTGGACTACGCCACAGGCCGCCATGCCACGGTGGAATGGCCTGCCGGGGTGGTGCCGGACCCGGACACTTTGCGCGTGGAGTTCGCACAGGGCGGGCGCACCCTCCAATGGGTGCGGATTGGAAGTGTATTGCAGGGTGAAGGTGCCGAGGCCGGCAGCCTGTTGCACCAAGTGAGCAACCCATTGTTCACGCTGCCCGAGGGGCTGCAGTAACGCCATGGATCATACAAGTGCCTGTCCCCTGATTTGGCAGGGGATGGGTGCTTGCTTGACCCTGCAAAACCCCTGCAATCCCCACGACCGCTGGCGATTTGGGGTGGTTCTGTATGGCGCTCATCAAACCTGCCGCTCGGCGAGCAACGGTGTCAGGCCTGTTCAGCCTTCATGGAGTTCAAGCGCAGCATCAGCGTCATGGGATGGAGCGGCGATGCCTGAAAACCGTAGTGCTGGTAGAACTCCTTGGCGCGGTCGTGCAGTGCGTGTACCAGCAGGGCTCGAACACCTGCATTCTGCGCAACCGTTGCCGCTCTGTTCACTGCGTCCTGCAGCATGGCCCCACCTAGTTTGAGACCCTGGGCACGGTGATCGACGGCCAGTCGGGCCAGAACCATCACCGGAACGGGGTCCGGCATGTTGCGGCGTACGGTGCTTGTGGCGGCTTGGTGCGAGACAGCGCCTGCCGCCATCGCGTAGTAGCCGATAACACATTGCTCCGAATTGACCACAACAAAGGTACGGCTGGCGCCACTCAACTGGTTGGCCAGAGCGCGGCGTTTGAGCCATTCGTCCAATGCCGCCTCGCCGCAGGCAAAGTCATCCAGTCGATGGGGCGTGGCCAGCGGCTGTGGCGCGCTGAGCTGCAAGCTCATGCTGCGCCGTTGCCCCATGGTGCCTTGACGGCCATCAGGCGTTCAAGCCCAGGATTCGGGCCAGGGGGCGCATCGAGCATGGCGGTGAACTGCTGGAACTTGTCAGCGTCCAGGTGAAAAAAGACCTGGTCCAGCACCACCGCCTGCGCGCGGTCGCACGCCGCTTCAAGCATGAAGTCTGATCGGTTCTTACCGAGCAGGCTGGCAGCGTGATCGATCAGATCGCGCTGTTCAGGCAGGGCCCGCAGATTGATGGCGGCATCGCGCATTGGTTTCTCCCATTGGTGTATACACGATAGATATACGGATTGTCGTGCGATGTGTAGCTGTTGTCAATACGCTGGTGCGATTGGTGTGCAGATAGGGGTGTCGCTTGGTACCTGCTCGTGCTGTCTGTCTTGTTTGAGAGCGCTGACCAAGCCTTACACGCCTTGGTTGACGCCTGCAATGTAGCGCCGTCATGGCGGCCACGGTTAGCGAAACCGAGTGTTCCAGGAGTAGATGATTTGCTGACGCAGTACGTCGCAGCGAAGGGAGTTCATTCAGCAGTCGCGCAGCTGCTTGAGCTACCGCTTCATACGGTACGAAAGGCGCTGTGTGATCTTGGGTTACCCAGCCTACCTGAGTGGGATGATACGGCTGATGTTGGGCCTGTCGCAGCGTTGAAAGCGTACTACCTCGACAAGCTGCCCTACACGTCCTGCTTGAAGATAGCGGGTATGACAGAGGCTCGTTTTGATGCGCTGATGCGTCAATGTAGTCCAAAAATGGCAATAGCCCTTGGGCGGATGAGTGTGAAGACAAGCATCCGGCCAAGGGCGCGCCAAGCGAAAGGTCGCCTCCCCGTCAGACCGGAGCAAGGGGCTGTGCTGGTAACCCCTCAGTTCCGCGAAATGTTGCTCCAGAACTGAGCCCAAAAGCTGTGGTCTTGCGGAGAAAGGTCTTCGTACATTGAAAGCCGTCCTGGGTCATTGCTGTGAAGCGCAGCAACGGCCTGAGCCACTGGGGCCAGATAGGTATCTGCAGCCACCTTGAAGTCATCGAGACAAAGATCGTCGTCATTGCGCTCGAAAGCCACCCGGTGCGCAGCAATCGTTGTCTACTTCGCAGCAGGAACAAGAGTTCACCGAAACTGCTGACGGGGTTTTTGGGGTCGAGGTTTTCCTCTTCGTGATCACGAATTCCGATGGGATCGCGATAGCCCAAAGCCATGTTTTTGAATGGTGTGACGGATATAGAAGGCGAAAGTGGGTCGAGGGTAGACCTCGCCCGGAAAACTGTCGATGCAAAAACCAAAGAGATTCGCTTGTGGTTTTTGCGCTGCCACGTCCGCGTCCCCATTTGGAGCTTACGCAGATATCCATGAACAATCGAGACAACTGATCAGCACTTGAAATGCAAATTTGCTAAAGGGGAGCCTGAGCTGCATTTTTATGACTGGTACCAACACGTCCCCGATGTTCAGGTTGAGGCTCAAATGCGCTGTCAACCACTTCAAGCATCGGATGCTGGAGGCGGCCCATGAGCCTGGAATTTCTCAGGGAAAGTCGGTCCTCACACGCATGACGGAAGTACTGTCTAGAGCGCCATTCGACCCAAGAACCTGGGACAGTTGGTTTGGTGATGCGCCGCCTCGTGTTCAACGTGCAGCAATCGGAAGGCTGGATCAGTTCTTTGGTGCCAAGGCGGGTAGGCTGAGGGAAAGGCGCGGGGAAAGCGGGTTCTATGAAGATCTGGTGTTCGGAGGCTTGGCCGTGCAGGCTTTGGAACCCGACATGGGTAAGCTGCATCGATCACCTGTTGGGCTGCGGACAAGCCAGTACAGACCGCGAAGTCCACTACATCTTCATTTGGACGCTCTGGACGTGGCGGCGCTTGAAAATGATCAAGTGCACAAAGGGTTATGTCTTTTGGACGCGAAAGCGATGCTATCGAATCGAGTCATGGAGTGTTTGCACGACAGGTGGAACCACCGGTGCGGCACGGTGTATGAATCCCTGTCATCCGACATGGAGCAAGCCATGCTTGAGTTGTCCGACGCCGATCGACAGTCCGTTGAAAAGGAGTTCGCTTTTGGTCCCCTGGCGTTCCAGAGTCTTATGGAAAGGGCGCCGCGACCGATGTTTGAGGGGCGTTTGGATCAGCTTGATTTCGCTGCAAGTCAGGTTCACAAAACTCTGCTTGGAATCGCAGCGGAAGCTTCCTTTTTGAAAGGAGATCTATTGACTGCTTGGTGTCTTGATGCGGCTACGGCTGCGCTGGCGCTGCAGTCAATGAATTGGCGGTTTCAGCTAGACATGCTGGCTTCGGGGCGCGCTATCGTGATGCCTGAGGTTTGGTATCTGGATGCGATGCAGTCACTATTTTTCGGTCCAAATGATGAGGATGCATTGTCTGAGGCTCTGGGGCGCGTGAACGAGATGGGTCAATTTAAGTGGTTGCCAGATACATACGACGCATTGCTGGCGGCGCGCGATCAGTATCACACCTTGCTTGCCCAACTGGGGCTACATCCAGCGACTCTCTGGCAGATCGCTGAATGTTCTGATCAAACCCACTCGGCGACCATGCTGAAGGCTGGATGAGGTCTTCATGTGTCCGAGCAGTGGAGGAAAGGTGTTGAGATGACGGACCCCACTCGCTGAGCACAGCGAGCAATGATTGATCGCCAGAGATTTCGGATGTAGGGCAGAAAAGATATCGTCCACGGGGGCATGCTTGCGCAGAGGTCACACTGGGGGCTTGCTTTGTGCCAGATTTTGCTTCCATGATAAGGAGCCGACATGGAAAGGGACCCAACCAGTTTCACTAGTGTGCCGAAAGGCTTCCCGGTGACTGCGCATATATCAGCCGTTGCAGGCGCTCAGCCCAAGATGGGCCTCATTGAGGAGGGTGGAAAGTTCTATGCCCCGGGCACCTCGCCCTCTGAGGTGGTGGCAGCATTTCTCATGTGCGACGACCTTGCGTCGCAAATGATCCCGTACTGCCAGCGAAAACTCGCGTCCTTCGATGGAGACAAGGAGGCGACAGTGAAAGCCGCATTGAAAGGCCTTCAGGCCAAGCGTTGGTGTACCGATGAGCAGTGCGTTTGGATCATGCGCAGAGTCGTGGACGAGTTGAAGTGGTCAGTGGGTGAGCGCACTTGGCGCCTCTGATGAATCAGGCCCAGATGAATAAACAGGTACACCCCTCACAGAACCTGTCGAGAACCCACGTACCGAACATCCACTGCCCTCTGGAGAAAACGCTCGCACATGAAAAATCCGCACTATGAATGGCTGGGAAGACGCATGCGGGAATACCACCGCACGCACCCGTGGCGCCTGTCGGAAGGCGGCCTATTTATCCCCCATGCCTATTGGAATATGACGGAGACAAGCCTGTCGTACTGGGATGATGTGGGCTTCATCCTCAATGGACGACGCATCATCGTCTGGTGGCGACACCCTCGGGATCTCTATTGGGAGCAAGTCAAATCGCAGGCCTGGGAAGAAGCCGGTGAAGACCCCCACGATCGCTGGCTCTTTGAAGGTGGCACCAGGAACTACAAGAAGGTGGGAAAGACAGGCAGACGCAAGAAGCTGAATAGCTACACCAGTCGCGAGCCTTCAGCGGCGCACCGGCAGTACTACGCCAAACTGCTCGAAATCGAGAAGCGACTGTGCCAGGAAGGCATTGACCTGGAGGTTCGCCCGTCCTGGAAATGGCAGCGCCTGAGCTGGGCCATGGGGGTGAGCCTGGTGGCGCCGCTGGAAGTTCGAAACGAAAGGGAAGTTGCACACTTGGCAAACTTCGCGCGCCAACTCATCCTGCGGCAAACCACTCTGGACCAGGAGTTCATGGGCTTTGTGTACGACAAGGCATCCTGGCTGCACGATCAACGTCTTGCTCCGACCTCCTTTGATGCGGACGTAGCCCCGTTTGCGGGCGCAGGTTGAGGTCGTTCATGGCTTTCAACGCAGAAATCAACTCCCTCGCCGCGCTCGTGCAGCGCATGGCCGACGAGTCAGGCAACCCGCAGGACTTTGATACACGGAGCTGCCTGGACCACGGATTGGTGAGCTTCGTCTCCGGACTCGGCCAAAGGCGCCCCCTGGATATCCTGAAACAGCCCGGTGGCCTGGACTTGCTGCGCGGCCTGCTCTTGCCGGCTCAGTCCGGCACATTCTCGTAAGAGCTGGCACCTTTTCATTCGGCGAACCAGCCATGCCCTCCCAGCACCAACCAATCTACGTTCCGGCATCTACGCCCCGCAGTGCCGACGTGATCCTCTACCTGGACCTCGATGCGTGGTCCACCACGAGAAAGTGCTCTGGCATCCCCGCAAGGGCATCTACACGAGCCCCTACGAAGCCGCAGGAAGCACGTTGTTCGAATGGCTTCCCATCCTGGAACAGGCCCTGGAGCCCTACCCGGCAGTGGCCCCGGTGCTCAGCAGCACCTGGTGCATCCGCCCGGGGTACAGCGCCACGTCAAACGCCTACCCACATCCTTGCGCTCCCGCTTCATAGGCGGGACATACCACAAGGGGGTACATGGCGTGGATCCCTGGAATCAATCCATGTTTCGTGGAACACCCCGGGGAGTACAAATCCAGCAGGACGCCCAGCGCAGAACGCCGCGCCACTGGATCGGGCTCGATGACGACCTCGAAGACTGGCCAGAGGCGTATCGGCACCACCTGATCGCCTGCGATGGAACGAAGGGTCTGTCCGATCCCAGTGTCCAGTGTGAGCTCGAAGAACAGCTACAACGCTGCCATTCCACCCCGTTCACCCCTGGGTGATCTCCGTATGAGACTGCCCATGCTCTCTGCCCCATCTTGCTGACGAAGCATTCGGAAAATCACACAAGGACAGATATGCCTCTGAATCAAAGAGCCGTCAAACGCCGCGGTGAACCCACTGGAACGACCGTCATAGATCGCCACTACCGATTCGCTTTGCCGAAGGAGATGGACTGGAAGGTCGGAACCCGGGTGTACTTCTCCATCATCAAGAGTGTCGCCGCCCGAGGCAAGTCAAAAGGGTTCGTCATCAGCAAGAAGCCGGGGCCAGTGTGGAAGGGGCGGCTGTTCTCTGGGCGAGTGCGGCGCAACGGCTTTGCTCCGTTGGCCAGGGGGCACAAACCAATCGGCTGGCGCCGCCCCAAAGGGCCAACAGTCCCCTGAAGAGAGCATGCCCTGCAGCAGCTCGACGTGGGATTTGGGATCTTAGAGGGTGCAACATTCAATATGGAGCCGATATGACGATGGACCGAACCAACTATCCAGGGGTGCCAGAAGACTTCCCTGTGACAGCAACCGTGTCAGCTGTTTCTGGCGCCCAGCCCAAGATGAACCTGGTCGAGGAAGGTGGCAGGTTCTATGCGCCGGGCACGTCGCCGTGCGAAGTTCTGGCGGTCTTCCAGATGTGTGACGACCTGGTGTCGCAGATGGTCCCGTACTGCCAGAGGAAGCTGGCGACCTACGAAGGCAATCAAGAGACGACGGTCAAGGCTGCGCTGAAAGGCTTGCTGGCCAAGCAGTGGTGCACCGATGCGCAGTGTGTGTGGATCATGCGCAGGGTGGTGGATGAGCTGCAGTGGGCGGTGGGTGATGGCGCCTTTCAATCCGACCAACCCGATGGCGTCTGAAATCGCCAAGGAGAAGTGTCCGATTTCTTTTCGGTTGATTGAGCCCGGGCTATACCTGTCGTGCGACATCCCGCCACAACGTACGGCCTATCCCCCCCACATGAAATACCCATGACTGACCTACTCGTGCTGCCACCACCTAAACGATCTCGCTCCCGGCGCCTTCGCAAGAAGCTGCACATCGGCGAGTTCCAAGTGCTGGGATTCGACTACGAGCTGACTTGGCGCGTGGCACCGTCGATCGATGTGCAGGATCGGTTCATCGATCAGTTGCTCGAGGACCTCGTTGTACCCCGAGCGCTGAGTCTGGGCGGAGGGGGCAATTGCGGTTTCGTGGCCGCGCGTCGCGGGAGCGTCACGGACGCTGATCGCGCCGCCTTCGAGAGCTGGCTCGGGCGATGGCCGGATCTCGCTGAGATCAAGGTCGGCCCTCTGCGAGATGCCTGGTACAACGAGGCGCCTTGAGCGCCCGCTCTTCGACCTCGAACTTCAGGGGACACCTCTGAACGACCAAACCCAGGAGTGAAGCATGGGTCATTCAAGTATCTTGGGGTGAGTACATCGGGGTCGCACGACGTTCGCGTGGACCACGGTCCAGCATGCGTGTCCGACTCCCGCCCGTAGGTGCTCAGCGGCGCACTTTAAACAGGTTGGACGGTCGCCAGCGGCAAGAACAGGGTTCTCGATGAGTTGGGCAGAGCGATGAAGTCATGATGCCGGTAGAAACTTGCCGCCGCATTGTCTTTGGCATCAACCATCCCTCCTCGTCAAGAGGGTGTTGAGGCGACGCTTACTTTGCAGCAACTTGGGGATTCGCCGCAAGTTCACTCAGGGGTTACCAATCCGACTTCACGTCGGTTCCGTGCGCGGCTTCACACGTCCGATGTCTTCATACACGTGCTTCGTCTCTAGGAATTCCAGCATCGCTTCGGCTCCGTGCAGGCGGCCATAGCCGCTAGCGCCGAAGCCGCCGGTCTCGGCTTCGGGCAGCAGCTTGTTGTGGGTGTTGATCCACACCGTGCCGCTGCGCAGCGCGCGGGCAACGCGGCGCGCACGCGCGCCGTCGTGCGTCCACACGCTGGCCGACAGCCCGAAGCGGGTGGCGTTGGCGCGCGCGACCGCTTCGGCTTCGTCACGGAAGCTTTCCAGGTTGAGCACCGGCCCGAAGAATTCCTCCTGCACGATTGGCGAGTCGAGCGCGCCGACCTGGACCAGGCTGGGGCCGATGAAGGCGCCGCCCGCCAGGCGCCCGCCGAGCACTTCGCCGCGCACGATGACTTCGCCGTAGTGCCGCGCCTCGTCCACCAGGCGGTCGATGCGGTCGCGGTTGGCGACGTCGATCAACGGCCCCATCTGGCTTCCGGCCTCGGTGGCCGGGCCGACCGCGATGCTGCGCATGTGCGCGGCCAGGGCGTCGCGCAGCGGCTCCAGCAGCGACTCGTGCACCAGGACCCGGTCGAGCGCCGTGCACTGCTGTCCGGCGGCGATGGTGGCGGCGGCGACCAGCTGCGGTGCGATGGCGGCCGGGTCTGCATCCGCGAACACGATGCCCGGCGCCTTGCCGCCCAGCTCCAGGTTCAAGCGCTTGAGCGTCGATGCCGCGCTGGCCATGATGCGCTGGCCGACCGGCACGCTGCCGGTGAAGCTGATCACATCGACATCCGGGGAGGTGACCAGGGCCTCGCTCGGCTGGCTGCTGGTGCAGCTGTAGAAGTTGATGACGCCGGGCGGCAGCTCCGGAATCTCGACCAGGCAGCGCAGCAGCTCGGTCTGGAACAGCGCTGCCTGCGGCGCCATCTTGATGACGCTGGTGCAACCTGCTGCCATCGCGGGCGCCAGCGAGCGCACCAGCAGGATGGACGCGGCGTTCCACGGCACGATGATGCCTGCCACGCCGGCCGCTTCGCGCGCGAGCACGGACAGCGTACCCGGCTCGACCTCGGTGGTGCGGCCGAAGATCGTGCGCGCCAGTCCTGCGTAGAAACGGATCTCCGACACGGTGCCGGCCAGTTCCATCTGCGCCGGCTTCAACAGCTTGCCGGTCTCCTGCGCCAGCAGCAGCGCCAGTTCGCCGGCGCGACGCTCGACACGATTGGCGAATTCAAGCATCACGGCCGCGCGCAAGCGCGGCGCATGCGCCCAGTCGCTGCGCAGGAAGGCGATGCGCGCGGCGTCGATCGCCGCTTCGGCAGTGGCGATTCCGGCGTCCGCGAACTGTCCGAGCACCTTGCCGGTGCTGGGGTCGACGCTGTCGGCGACCGCGCGGCCGCCGACAGCGGCCCACTGCCCGGCTATCCAGGGTTGAGCGGTGGCATTCATGTTGTCCTCTCTCCGATTGTTGAGCTGCAAGGGGATATCTCGGGGACGGTCAATGCATGACCGAACCGCCGTCCACCACCACCGTTTCGCCGGTCATGAAGGCGCAGTCGTCGGACACCAGGAACAGCAGCGGCTTGACCAGGTCTTCCGGCATCTGGTCGCGCTTGATCGCGCGGCTGGCGAGCACCGGGCCGGTCAGCTTGTCGCGCATGTCGGCGTTCTGGATCACGCCTTCGCTCAACACGAGGCCCGGTGCGAGCGTGTTGACGAGGATGCCGTCGCCGCCGACTTCCCGCGCGATCGCACGCGTCAGGGCCAGGATCGCGCCCTTCGACGTCACGTAGTGCAGCAGGTTGGGCGTGCCCTTGAACGGCGTGCCGGAGGAAATGTTGACGATGCGGCCGTACTTGTGGGTACGCATGAACGGCACCACGGCGCGCGCACACAGGAAGGGCCCGCGCACATTCACTGCCATCACCTTGTCCCACTCGGCGACGTCGATTTCCTCGAAGGGCTTGAGCTGCAGCGACGCGTACACTGCGGCGTTGTTGACCAGGATGTCGATGCGGCCGAAGTGTTCGGCCACGGCCTGCGCCATTGCACGGGTCGAGGCTTCGTCGGCGACGTTGACGGTAATCGCCATCGCGCAGCCGCCGGCGGCTTCGATTTCCTTGGCGACCGGCGTGCAGTCGAGGATATCGGCCACCGCCACGCGTGCGCCTTCAGCCGCCAGTGCGCGTGCATAGGCCGCACCGATGCCTTGCGCGCCACCGGTGACGATGGCGACGCGGTCCTTCAATTTGCTCATGGTGTTCTCCGTTGAATGATTGTGGCACCCACACACGGTGGGCACGTGGTTTGCTTACTGGATCAGCGCGGTGACCAGATAGGGTTGCCAGGCCAGCAGCACCAGGATTGCCGCGGTCGCGATCAGGAACGGTGCCAGCGGCTTGAGAATCTCGCCTGGCGACGCCCCGGTGACGCTGGACGCTACATAGAGCGCAGCTCCGACTGGAGGCGTCAGCAGCCCCAGAGTGAGGTTCACGCAGATCAGCAGGCCGAAGTGATACGGATTGATTCCATACACTTGCGTTGCGACCGGCAGCAGGATCGGCACCAGCAGGATCAGCGCGGCGATCCCGTCCAGCACGCAGCCCACGCCCAGCAGCAGGACCATCACCAGCATCAGGAAGATGAACGGATCGGAAGTCATCTGCTGCAGGATGATCGCGATCTGTTGCGGCACCTTTTCAAACACGATGACCCAGCCGAACACACCGGCTGCGGCGACCAGGACCAGCACGACGCCGGTGTTGATCGCCACCCGCAGGAGCATGTCGCCCATGCGGTCGGTCTTGATGTCGCCGTGCGCGAAGCGGCCGACGATGATCGACATCAGTGCGCCTACTGCGGCCGCTTCCGTAGGCGTGGTGATGCCGCCCAGGATGCCGCCGATCATCACTGCGGGAACCGACAGCGACGGAATGGCGGACAGCACGTTGCTCACCTTTTGCTTCCTGGTCAGACGCTCGCCGTCGGGGTAGCGATAGCGCATGCCCAGCAGTGCAATCACCGCCATGAAGGTAAAGCCCAGCAACAGGCCGGGGATGATGCCGGCGATGAACATGTCGCCGATCGACACCTGTGCCAATACGCCGAAGATCACGAACAGCATCGACGGCGGAATGATCGGCGCCAGCAGCGCGCCGGCACAGGTGGTGGCGGTGGCGAAGCCGCGCGAATAACCCTTGCTCACCATCTCCGGCACCATCACCTGGGACATCACCGCGGTCTGCGCATTGGCCGAGCCGATGATGGATGCCAGGAACATGTTGGCGACGATGTTGATGTAGGCCAGCCCGCCGCGCACGTGGCCGATGAAGACCGAAGCGAGTGCGATCAAGCGGCGCGTGATGCCGCCTTCGTTCATCAGCTCACCCACCAGCATGAACAGCGGAATGGCGATCAGGCCGTAGTTCTCCATGCTGCCGTACAGCACCTGGGGAAACGACAGGTACAACACGGTATTGCCGCTGAGGTAAATGTACGCTAGGGCGGTGGCGGCCAGCACCAGCGCGATCGGCACGCCGAAGGCCAGCAGGACGGCAAAAATAGCTGCGATAGACATCAGTCGAGTCCCCTTGCGCCGGACGACGCACTCAATTCCTTCAAGGCCGCGGCAGGCGTCGCGGCCGTCTTCAACAGATTCGAGAGCGCATGCACGAAGGTCGTCATCGCGGCGACCGGCACGATCAACCAGAACCAGAATTTCTTCATGCCCAGGGTGTTGGTGGTGTCCTGGTACATGAAGTTGAAGGTTTCCCCGGAAAATTCCTGGAAGTCGAAACCGACGCGTGCCAGCGCAACGGGGTCGAACCATTTGATGCACAGGTAGATCAGGATGCCGGCGAAGGTGAGGATGATGACGTCGATGAGGACTTTCATGCTCTTCATCAGCGCAAGCGGTACCGCGTCGACCAGCATCGTGACGGATACGGCGGTACGGGTTTTCAGCGTCAGCGACATCCCGATCATGGCGATCCATACCATGCAATGGATGGCGAGTTCATCCATGAAATAGATGGGAGAGCGAAATGCGCGGCCGATGGTATTGGCGATGATCATCAGGGGCAGTGCGAATGCCAGCAGGCGCACGGCGCCGCGTTCGACGCGCAGGATGCCATCGCTCAAGCAGTGAATGACTTGAACCACGAGAACTCCAATTCAGCGAGGGGGCGGGCGATCCGACAGGACCGCCCGAGCGCAAGAACCGTGACCCGGTCTTACTTGATGGCGGCGACTTCCTTGCGCAGGTCAGCCAGGACAGGCGCGCGCTTGAGCCAGATTTCTTCCCACTTCTGCGGAACGTCGCCGAAGAACTCGGGACCGGCCTTCACCACCTTGATTTTCTTCGTGCCTTCGATGTTCTTCAGCATTTCGGCCTCCACCGAGGTATAGGTCGAGAACAGGCTGTTGAGGTGCTTGCGTGCGGAGGTGGCAATCAGCTCGCGGTCGGCGGGTGTCAGTTGCTGCCACAGGCGTCCGGAAATCAGGCCGACGACGGGGAACATCATGTGGCTCGAGTGCACCAAGGTGTTGCCGCGCTCGAAGAACTTCATGCGCCACACCAGTTCGGCATCCGCATCCACGCCATCGACCTGGCCGTTGGCCAGCGAGTCGTACACGTCGGTCAGCGGCATCGGGGTCGAAGCGGCACCCAGCAACTGGTAGAAGTCACGCACCGGCGGGAACGGCGTGATGCGCATCTTACGACCCTTCAGGTCGGCACCGCTATTGGTCGGGAATGCATTGAGCATCAGGCGCATCGATGCAACGCCGTAGCCCAGACCCACTGCGCCGACTTCACGCGGCAGACGCTCGAGCATCTTTTGGGCGGTGGGGCCGTTGAGCAGGATTTCGGCCTGGCGGTAATCCTTGACCAGGTACGGTGCGAACAGCACGCTCATGTCCGGCACGCGGTTGGTCACTTCGGCAACCGTCATGAAGGCCATGTCGAGCGCGCCGGTCTGTAGCTGCTGCATCATCTGCGCTTCGCTGCCCAGCTGGCCGGCCGGGAAAGTCGCGACCGAATACTTGCCGTTGGACTTTTGCTTGAGCTCCTCGCCCATCGCGGCGGCGGCCTTGGTCCACTCATGGGTGGCCGGAACGATCAGGCCTACCTTCAATTCCTTTGCTCCGGCCGCAGCGCTCAGGGTCGTGCCCAGCGCAACGGCGAAAATGGTCAGCAGCTTCTTCAATTGCATTGTCGTCTCCTTGGATTGGTGAGCGCGTGATGCGCTCTTTGCGTCGTTTCTTGTTTCGCCGTGCATCACGAAAAAATACCGCGGCTCTTTATATGTATCCGACTTTACCGGGCCGCCCTCTCGCGGGCATTGGCCCAGGCTCTGATTTTTTGCCATAGAGTCTGGATCGATGTGCAACCGCAGCATCGCCCAGCGCAAACGGCAAAGGCGAGGAACGCCGCGCGCCCTCGCCTTTGCACGTTAGAACAAGAGCAAAACTCAGGCACGCGCCTGCGCGGCCGGCACGGTGCTAGCCGGCTCGGCTTCGGCAACCGTGCTTGCGCGTTCGTTTTGCTGGGCAACGAGCTTTGCCTTGTCTTCCGCCTTGCGCGCCTCATCCGACATGCCGTTGAACAGCGTACCCAGCACCCCCTTGTCCAGGTCGCTGGTCCCGAACAGCGCATCGCAGATGGGGAAGGTGAGGTTGAAGTTGCGGGTGTGCATGAAGTCAGGGTTATGATGAAGTACATGCATGCGCCGCACCGTGTTGACCAGCGGCAGGCGATCCAGAATCGGGTGCTCGAGGTGCGACAAGGTATGCAGGCCTTCGTACATCAGGAAGTACGACGCCATCGTCAGCATGGCGATGTACCCCGCGTTGGCAGACCACAGGTTGCCGATCAGCAGGGCCGCCGGCAGAGCCGCCAGCACAAACAGCACGGGCGCAAATGGCGGGAACAGCAACGCGCGCCACTCCTTGTGTCCGTTGTAATCGAGCGTCTTGTGGGAGAAGAACTGGTGGTGGGTCGCGACGTGGCGCTTGTAGGCCGGCTTGATCCAGCTCTTGGGGCTGTGCAACAAATAGCGGTGCCCGGCCCACTCCGCCCAGTTCCCGAACAGAAACATCGGAATCACGACGAACAGCCATTCCTGCCAGGTCGTGTTCTGCAGTTGCGCTGCGCAATACCAGACCACACCGATGGTGAACGCCAGCGTGAAGCCCAGGTGCAGCTCGCCGCGGTACCAGCCGGGGGTGTCTTCCACGTATTGCTTCCTGTAGGACAGGGACCGTGCAACGATTTCCTCTTCGCGATTCATGATGATTCCTTTCATTTCGCTCAGCAATCCGGCACGGACGCACCGGACTGGCCTTTCGGCATTGATTTAAGTACACTGCCTTAATTAAGTCTACACAATTAACTAACAATGTCAACATTGAAACCCGTGCGCTCGGACGGAAGGGAAACGAAGGTTCGGATGAAGGCCGTTGCACAGCGCCTGTTCGCGCAGCACGGCATCGACGGCGTCACGGTGGCCGATATCGTTGCGGCGGCCGGGCAGCGCAACAAGGCTTCGCTGCAGTACCACTTCGGATCGAAGGACGAATTGATCGGCGAGCTGCTGGTCGACGGCGCGCAGAAGGTAGATGCCTTCCGCCTGGCCCTTCTCGACCAGATGGCCGCGGACGGTGGCCCGCGCCATGTGCGTGACGTACTGGACGCCTTCGTCCGGCCGGTGTACCAACTGACGGTGACCGAAGCCGAAGGCAGCACCTACCTGCGCTTCCTGTCGAACGTGCAGCTCACGCATCGCGAGCTTTTCCGCGCCCACATTGGCGCCAAGTGGAATACCGGCTATCGCCGCTGCCTCGAGCATTTCCGCAATCTGCTCGCCCACATCCCTACCCCGGTGCTGGAACAGCGCATGTCACTAGTGGCGATCTACACGACGACGGTTTTCTCGATCAAGGAAGCGCCGGCTGACGACGCGCCCGCGTCGTCGCGCCTGTGGACGCGCAAATTCACACTGGACAACATTCTCGACACCTACGAGGCAATGCTCGTCTGTGTTCCTTCTGCGGCAACACTGGAAAAGCTCAAGTAGTCAATACGCCTGCACCACGCGCCGGTACTCGCTGGGCGTCACGCCGATCTGGCCACGGAAGAAGCGCGTGAAGTGGCCCTGGTCGGAAAAACCCAGATCTTCCGCGAGTCGCCCGAGGCTGGTTCGATCGTCCGCCTGCGCCAGCTGCACACAGGCGGTTTCGGCCCGCAAGGTGTTGACGTAGACGTGTGGCGTCATCCCGGTGCAGCGGCGAAAGCGCACGAAGAACTGCGCGCGCGACAGGTGTGCGGAGGCGGCCAACCGGTCCGCATCCAGAGCCTGGTCCAAGTGTTCGCTAATGTGGTTAAGCGCGCGCTGGATGCGCGAATCGGGCAGTCGCAACCCTTCCGGCCGCATCAGGTCCTGGATGCTCTCCAACGCCGAGAACTGTTCGCTGACCGCCAGCATCAGGTCGAACAAGGCGATCTCCAGGCGCTCCTGCTTCATCGGGATCGGCGACATCATGTCACCGATCAGATCATCCGCCAGCTTGCGGATGCGTGGCGTAATCTGCACGCAGGGCCGCGGGAAGAAGCGGGGATGGGCCGCCAGGCGCAGCGGGTCGTGCAGCATCGCCAGCCACCGGGGTTCGATGTACAGCGCCAGATAGACGGTACGCGGAAACTCCGGCTCGCTGTAGAAGTAGTGCGGCTCCCAGGCATTCACTAGGATGGCGGTTCGGTCGGTGACCGGGAGCCGCTCCTCGCTGACGTAGAACGCGGAATCGGCGCCGCTGGCTTTTAAGATCACGTGGCACTGTGAGTGCGCATGTGAAACCAGCGGGGTGTCCATGTCGAGCAGTGCCAGGCGTCCGAATCCGCCCTGCGCGATCCTGAGTGCTTTCGTCATCGATCCTCCTGAGGAAACGTGGCCAACGCTTCACCGATGGGGCTGGTCGACGCCATGGGTCTGCGTGGCCGCCATCGAAGAAAGCCAACCGCACAGCGCGTACAACTCGACCTGCTCGGCTTCCAGTTCTGCCCGGGCAATGAGGGTACGAAGCGCCTGTGCACTTTCCGGCTGGACTGGAGCGAAGCCGGGCGGATCCTTCAGAGCCCGATGCAGTCGCCGCAGGGGCAAGATCACTTCGAAGCGCCACCCGGCGATTTGCGATTCGGCGGAGGCGACTTCGTCTGGCGTAAGTGATCGTCCGAGCCGCAAGGCCGAGTACTCCTGAAACAGATGCAACACGATGTCCAGCCCATGCGCATCCTGCTGTCCGTGGAGGTGCTTCAACTCGTCGGGTGTGAGGTCGCGATAGCGTGCCACGATGAAGTTCCACGCATCCTGCCTGCTGACGGGTTTTACATGCTTCATGGGAGGCAGCGCTTCGAATCCGAACGACGTTCAGGAACCAATGAAGTTGGGATTGCGCTTGCCGTGGAAGGCCTCGACGCCCTCGCGGAAGTCATCGGAGCTGCGCAGCCGGCTGTAGCAATGGCCTTCCAGCTCGATGGCCACGGTCAGCGTGGCGTCCTCGGTGTCGTTCAGCAGCTTCTTGGCGGTGCGTTGCGCAATCGGCGAGAAAGCGCGCAGCTCGTCCACCAGGCGATCGGTGGCCGCTTCCAGCTCGGCATCGGGCACGCATTCGGTGGCCACGCCCCACTCGTGCGCCTGCTGGCCCGGAATTCGGCGCGAGCGCATCACGATGTCCTTCGTGCGGGTGATGCCCACCATCTTTTGCAGGCGTGCCGATCCGCCGGAGCCGGGGATCTGGCCCAGCTTCTGTTCGGGCAAGGCGTAGCGCGTGGTTTCGGTCACCAGGCGGAAATCGCAGGCCAGCGAAATCTCGAAGCCGACGCCGAAGCAGTAGCCCCGGTTGGCTGCGATCACCGGCTTGCTGCAACGAGCGGGGGCGGCGATGTTCCAGGCCAGCTTGGAGACGTGCTCCGGGGAGGCTTCCAGGAAGCCCTTGATGTCGCCACCACTGGAGAAGTGCTCGCCTTGCGCACGCAGCACGATCACCCGCACGGCCGGGTTCTCGTCCAGCGACTCGAAAACCAGCCGCAGCTGGTCGCGCTGTGCCATGGAGATGATGTTGTAGGGCGGACGGTGCAGCACGATGTCTGCGCGCTCGCGCGCGGCGTCGATCTGAACGCTGAAGCCGTCCAGATGTTCGAGCAGGGTTTGGGCCGGGTGGGTCAGTTGGGTCATAAAGGTCTCTTGGTGATCGATGGAAGAAGAGGATTCAGGGATTGGGCATGCGCACCAGGGCGGCCGGCTGAGGCTGGCGCAGGCCCTCCCAGCGTGTGACGAGATCGTTGTGCTCAACGTCGAAAAGGTCCAGCACGCGACCGATGGTGTGGTTGACCATGTCATCGAGCGACGCGGGACGGACGTAGAACGCCGGCACGGGCGGGAACACGATGGCGCCCATCTCGGTCACGGCGACCATGTTGCGCAGGTGCGCCAGGTTCAGGGGCGTCTCGCGCGCCAGGAGCACCAGGCGACGCCGCTCTTTCAGCACCACGTCTGCGGCGCGACTGACCAGGTTGTCGCCCAGCCCATGCGCGATGCCGGCCAGTGTCTTCATCGAGCAGGGTGCCACCACCATGCCGGCGGTGCGGAACGAGCCACTGGAGACGGCGGCGCCGATGTCCTTGACGTTGTGCACCTCGTCGGCCAGGGCCTCGATCTCGCTGCGCTTGAGGTCCACCTCCTGAGACGCGGTGAGCGCGCCGGAGGCGGACATCACCAGGTGCGTCTCCCAACCGGGCAGCGTACGCAGCACCTGCAGCAGGCGGATGCCGTAGATGGCGCCGCTGGCACCGGTGATCGCCACGATCAGGCGCTTTGTGGTCATCTTTGCACCTTGCTTGTGTCAAAGTCGACGCGGGCCGACGTATCGATCAGCGCGTCCAGGTCCTCGGTGTCCTCACCCGGCACGCGCACTTTGGTGAAGACATGCTCGTGGTAGACCACGGGCTTGGTGGCGTCCAGGCCCATCTTGGCGCTGATGCCCTGCAGGTGGGATGGCGGCGCGCTGTTCTCGCCGAATTCGTGGCCTACCGTGGTGGAAGGATCAAGCACCGAGCCTTGCGCCCCGGCGATCACGACCAGGTCCCGGTCGGCCTGAAAGCGCGTGGCAACTGCCCATTCCACCTGCAGCGGGTCGTGCACCTCCACGTCGTCGTCCACCACCACCACCTGCTTGATGTCGTAGTGCGCGCCGAACGCAGCGCAGATCACGTTCTTGGGCTGGCCCTCGTGGGTCTTCCGGATCTTGACGAACAGGTGGTAGCGGCCGACACCGCCAATCGACAGATGGACGTCCAGCACATTGGGGAAGCTGCGCTGCAGGTGGGCCAGCAGCGTCGCCTCGCGCGGGATGGAACCCAGCAGGAGGTGCTCCATCTCGGCGGGAACGATCGTGTGGAAGACCGGATCGCGGCGATGGGTGATGGCGTCCACCTGGATCACCTCGCGGTGCTCTCGCGCACTGTAGTACTTGGGAAACTCGCCGAAGGGGCCTTCCAGCTCCTTCACGCCCGGCAGGATGCGTCCTTCGATCACCACCTCGGCGTCGGCCGGCACGCGCACATCATTGGTGAGGCACTTGACCACGCGCAACGGGGCGCCGTGCAGGGCGCCGGCGATCTCCAGCTCGTCGCAATCGAGCGGGGCAATGGCCTGCGAGGCCAGCAGCGTGAGCGGGTCGACGCCGATCACCACCGCCACGTCCAGCGGCTGCTGGCGCGCTTCGGCTTCCTTGTAGAAGGCCCAGAGGTGGCGCGGCAGCATCAGGATCGCCATGCGCTCCTTGGAGTGGACCTGGATCCGGTTGATCGAAACGTTCTGCGCCCCCGTCTTCGGGTTTCGGGCGATCACCAGGCCGGCGGTGATGTAGGGGCCGTTGTCGTGCTCGCTGTGGGTTGGTATGGGCAACACCTCGCGCGGATCGACGCCCTTTTGCACCACCTGCTGGCAGAGTGCCTCGCCCGTCGGCACCTCCCGCCAGGGCAGCGGGTTCTCGGCGGCCTGGCGGAAGCGCTGCAGCAGTTGCGACTCGGTCACGCCCATGGCCTCGGCAATCCAGCCGCGGCGCGACATGAAGCCCGACACCACTGGCATGTCATGCCCGCCGGGCCGGGGGAAATAGACCGCTTGCCGGCCGTCGAGCCGCTTGGCGATGGCGGCCAGCTGGTGTTCGAGTTTCACACCTTCGCGGATGACGGCCAGGCGGCCTGTGTCGGACAGGTGGGCGAGCCAGCGACGCAGGTCGGTGGAAAGTGCGGGGGCGGGGGCGAAAGTGGTCATGAGCGTGCGGGGAGAAGTGGGAAGTGGGATCAGGCGGAACGGTCTTCGCCGGCCGGCAGGGGCGTGTACTCACCCGCCACGAGCTTGCGGCGCAGCACCTTGCCGACGGGGGATTTGGGGATTTCGGCGACGAACACGTATTCGCGTGGCCGCTTGAAGTTGGGCAGGTCGGAGCTGCGGCAGTGCGCGTCCAGCGCGTGCGCATCCAGCGGCGCACCGCCGTCGCGGGTGGTGACGAAGGCCACGACCCGCTGTCCCCAGCGCTCGTCCGACAGCCCGGCCACAGCCACTTCGCCGACACCGGGGCACAGCGAGATGACGGACTCGATGTCGACCGGCGAGATGTTCTCGCCGCCGCTGATGATCATGTCGTCCACCCGGCCGGTGACGAACAGGTCGCCGTCCTCGTCGAGGTAGCCGGTGTCGCCGGTGAAGTACCAGCCGTTGCGCAGGGACTTGGTGTTGGCGTCCTCGCGTTTCCAGTAGCCTTCAAAGGCTTCGTCGCCGCGCAGGTCGGCAATGATCTGGCCCTCCACCCCGGGGGCCACGCGGTCGTCGACGCCGGATGCGTCCAGGCGCACCACTCGCAGCCGGGTGTTGATGCCGGCGCGGCCTGCGCTGCCGGGCTTGTCCAGCGCATGCTGGTCGATCGAGAAGGTGTACACCTCCGAGGAGCCGTAGTGGTTCACGAAGAGCTCGGGCTCGAAGGCCGCCTGCAGGCGCTTGAGCAGCGCGTCGTGCATGGGGGCGCCGGCAAAGCCCAGCTTCTTCACCGAGGCGATTTCGGGCCCTGGGCCGCTGCCGTGTCCGGCGCGCTCGCGTTGCGTCAGCAGGTCGTGGTAGAGCGTGGGCACCAGGTATAGGCAGGTCAGGCGCTCGGCCTCCATAAGTGCCAGCGCCTCCTGCGTATCGAAGCGGGGCATGCACACGAACACGCCGTCGACCAGGGCCATGGCGAGCAGGGAGCGCACGCCCATCGTGTGGTACAGGGGCATCACGCCCAGCGTGCGTTCACCGCGGCGGTAAAGGTTCTGCGCCACGTGCGCCAGCGCTGCAGCACGCTCCTGGCGGTGGCGGCGCGGCACGCCCTTGGGCTTGCCGGTGGTGCCCGAGGTGTAGAGCATCAGCGACAAATCCTCGGCATCGGCCGCGGTCTGCAGCGGCGACGCCGGGCCGGCCAGCAGGGTCTCCCAATCGCCGGTGGCAGCGCTGCTTTCTAACGTGCCCACGCCGATGCGCGGCAGCTCGCGCGCACCGCCGCTGGCACGGGTGGCCTCCTCGCTGGAGGCTTCGAAGAACACGGCCTTGGCCTCAGCGTCGGCCAGGCAGTAGTCGATCTCGTCGGCCTTGGCGCGCCAGTTCAACGGCACGATCACCACGCCCAGGAACTGGCAGGCCCAGTGCAGCGTGGCCGCCTGGTGGCGGTTCTGCAGCACCGACAGCAGCCGGTCGCCCCGGCCCAGTCCCAGGCGCTGCAGACCCGCCACGGTGCGGCCGATCTGCTCGTGCCACTGCGCATAGGTGAGACGCACACCGCAGTCCACTAGGGCAAGCGCGTGCGGGCTGCGTTCGACGCTTTGCAGGAAGGTCGTACCGAGGTCGAGCATGGATCAGTCTCCGGGGTGGGGGGTGGTCGCGGCCTGGCGGCGCAGCGACGCGGTTTCGAGCACCGCCGCCACGATGGGCGTGTAGCCGGTGCAGCGGCAAAGATGGCCCGACAGCATGTCGCGCACCTGCGCTTCGCTGGGGTCCGGGACACGCTTGAGGTAGTCGTCGCAGCTCATGAGGATGCCCGCGGTGCAGAAGCCGCACTGCAGGGCGTGGTGGCGCTTGAAGGCCTCCTGCAGGTCGGACATCGGCCCGTCCCCATCGCACAGTCCTTCAACCGTGTCGACGCGGCGGCCGTCGACCTGCAGCGCCAGCGTCAGGCAGGAGCGGCCGGCCACACCGTCGATCTGCACGGTGCAGGCACCGCACACACCGTGCTCGCAGCCCACGTGCGTGCCGGTCGCGCCCAGGCCTTCGCGCAGGAAGTCCGATAGCAGCATGCGCGGCTCGCAGGCTGCGCTGCGGGCGGCGCCGTTGAGCGTCAGACGCACGATGTGCTCGCGTTCGCGGCTGCACTGTTTCATCGGGAGGTCTCCGTGACTTGGGCGATTACCTGCGCGCCGAGCTGGCGCACGAGGTGGCGGCGGAAGGTAGCGCTGGCATGCGCGTCGTCCTGGGCTTCGAGCTCCCAGGCGAAGTCGTTGAGGGCGGTGGCGAGCTCGGCGCCGCGCAGGCCGGCCGGCCACTGCGCCAGACGCGGCCGGTCCGACACCCCGCCGATGGCGAGACAGAGGCCGCGCGCGTCGACCACGGCGGCGGCCGAAACGATGGCGAAGTCGCCGTGGCGGGCCGAGAACTCCGTGAAGGCGCTGCGCTGGCCCGGCTGGACCAGCGGGAAGCGCACCTGCTCCACCAGTTCGTCGGGCGCGCGCGCCGTCATCAGCATGCCCTGGAAGAACTCGCTCGCGGGCAGGATGCGGCGCTTCTTGGCGTTGCGCAGCACCACCTCGCCGCCCAGCGCCAGCAGCACCAGCGGGATCTCGGCGCTCGGGTCGGCGTGGGCCACAGAGCCGCACACGGTGCCGCGGTTGCGCACCTGGAAATGCGAGATGAAGGGGAAGGCCTGCGCAAGCAGCGGCACTTCCTGCGCCAAGGTTGGGCGCCATTCCACGCTCGCTTGCGTGGCTGCCGCACCCACGGCCAGCATGCTGCCTTCGCTGCGCACAAAGTTCAGGTCGTCGGAGCGCGAGATGTCGATCAGCACGCTGGGCTGCGCCAGCCGCATGTTGAGCATGGCCATCAGCGACTGGCCGCCGGCCAGGATCCGCGCCTCGGGCCCGAGCGCCTTGAGCTGCTGCACGGCCTCGTCGGCGGTTTCCGCGCGCACGTAGTCGAAGGCCGCCGGCTTCATCGCGCCACTCCCAGGCGGGCCAGCAAGCGCTGCCACCATGAACCCGAAGGCGTGGCACCCTTGCCGCCCGCCTGCCGGCCGAGCTGTTCGAACAGCTGCCGCAGTACGATTTTGGCCGCGCCCTCCAGCATGCGGCCACCCACAGCCGCCACCTTGCCCGAAACCTCGGCCTCGTAGTCGTAGCGCAGCAGCGTGCCGCCATCCCTGGGCTCGAGCGTTACCAGGCCGTTACCCTTTGCCGCACCCATGCTGGACAGGCCAGAGCCCGCCAGCCGCAGGCGGTGCGGCGGCTCCAGGTCGCTCAGCGCGATCTCGGCGGCATAGCGCGCCTTGATCATGCCCACGCCCACCGTCACGTCCGCGCGGTAACGATTGGGGCCGGTCTGATGCAGTGCATGGCAACCGGGGATGACCTTGGCCAGGGCCGCCGGGTCCATCAGCACGGCGAACACCGCCTCGGGTTCGGCCGGCAGCAGGATCTCGCCTTGCGCCGCCAAGGCCTTGCCGGCCTTGCCGCCCGCTGGCCGGGCCGACGCGGCGCCCTGGGAAGGTGGCGGGTCGGCCAAGCCCAGCAGGTCCATCACGCGTGAGGGGGTCAGAGGCAGCGTGACGTTGGTCACGCCGAGCGCGTCGGCCACCGCGTTGGCGATGCAGGACGGCGTGCTCATGTTGTTGCCCTCGCCCAGTCCCTTGGCGCCCAGCGGCGTGAACGGGCTGGGAGTCTCCAGGTGCACGATGATCGGGTCGGGCACCTCGCAGGTGGTGGGCACCAGGTAATCGGCGAAGGTGCCGGACTGGAAGCTGCCGTCGCTGCCATATCGGAACTCCTCCATCAGCGCCGCGCCGAGTCCCTGGGCGAATGCGCCGCGGATCTGGCCGTCGGCCAGGGCCGGGTTCAGGAGGGTGCCTGCGTCGTGTGTGGTGACGTAGCGGTCGATGCGGACGCGGCCGGTGGCGCGATCCACCTCGACGGCACAGATGTCGAATGCGAAGCCGTAGGCCGCCGACGTATTGACGCGGTCGTCCTCGTCCGGGGCGGTCAGCTGCGGCGGTGACCAGAAGGCCGTTTCGCGCAAACCAACGGGTTCGCCCTCGGGCAGCAGGCCGGGCGCCCAGTGCGGGCTGGCCGCCAGCCGGCCGAAGGGCTGGCCACGCTCGGGCGCTCCCTTGGGATAGACCTTGCCGCCTGCAAATACCATCTGGTCGGGCTCGCATCCAAACTGCGCGGCGGCGATCCGCGCCAGCTTGTCCCGCAGGCGCTGGCAAGCAATATGCAGCGTGCCCGCCACGGCACCGGCGAAGCGGCTGGAGTAGTTACCGGCTGCGACCGACCAAGCGTCCTTGGCGGTGTCGAACTCCACGTTCACAGACACCTCGTCCGGATCGACGCCGAAGACGTCGGCCGCCAGCTGGGCGCACACGGTGCGGTGGCCCTGACCGGCCGGCGCGGAGGCGATGACCACCGTCACGCCGCCCAGCGGGTCGATGCTGACGGTGGCGGCAGCGATGGCGCCATTCTTCGGCCCGGCCTTGGCGCGCTGCTCGCGGGGCAGCACCGTCGTGATGTAGCCCATGTTGGAGACGGAGGGCTCCACGATGGCAGCGAAGCCGATGCCGTATAGCCGGCCCTCGGCGCGGGCGGCCGCCTGGCGCTGGCGCAGCTCGGCCAGGCCGCCCTCGTGCAGCGCCAGTTCCAAGGCTCGCTGGTAGTCGCCGGAGTCGATCAGCGCCCCGGCAGCCGCGCGGTAGGGGAACGCGTCGCGGGGGATGAAGTTGCGCCGGTAGACGTCCAGCGGGTCGATGTTCAGTTCGACTGCGATGCGCTGCAACAGGCGTTCCAGCGCGAAGTACACCTGCGGCCCGCCGAAGCCGCGCACCAAGCCGGATGGCGTCTTGCTGGTCAGCACCACCCGGTTGCGCACGCTGAGGTTGGCGATGGCATAGGCGCCAGTCAGGCAGCCGTGCATGCGGTAGAAGGTGGCGGGCTCGGGCGCGCGCAGGTAGCCGCCGCAATCGTCGAACTGGTCCAGCGACAGGGCGGTGATGCGGCCGTCGGCTTCGACCGCCGCAGCCGCGTGGCACAGGCGGCCGGTGGCCGAGGTGGCGGCGGTCAGGTGCTCGAGCCGGTCTTCCACCCACTTGACCGGGGCGCCGGCCTTGCGCGCCGCCAGACACATCAGCACGGCCGGATTGAGCACGGCCTGCTTTACCCCGAAGCTGCCTCCGGAATCCGGGAAGGTGCGGTGGCGCAGCTTGTTGCCTGGAACCTTCAGTGCCATCGCCATCACGGTGTGCAGCGAGAACGGCCCCATGAAGTTGGACTGCACGTCGTAGCCATCATTCTCGCAGAGGAACTCCGCCACCACCACCGCGCATTCGATCGGCGTGCAGGAGTTGCGCGGGTATTCGACCGTGAGCGCAACCCGGTGCGGAGCGCTGGCGAAGGCCTGCTCGGGGTCGCCATAGCGGAAGCTGCGGTCGCTCACCACGTTGCTGCCCACCTTCTCGTGCAGCACCGGAGCGCCTTCTGCGATCGCGGCGCGTATGTCCGTGACCGGCGGTAGGGATTCGTAGTCGGCCTCCAGCAGTTCCAGCGCATCCTCCGCGATATAGCGACTCTCGGCGACCACCACGGCGACCGGCTCTCCCACGTAGCGCACCTTGTCCACGGCCAGGGCCCACAGTTCCATCGGCGCCTTCACGCCAACGATGAAGGGCTTGGACCAGCGTTGCACGTCCGCGGCGGTCAGGACGGCGCGCACGCCGGGCAGTGCCAAGGCTTTGTCGGCACGAACGGCCAGCAGCCGGGCATGTGCATGCGGCGAGCGCAGCACCGCCGCATGCAGTGTGCCGGCACGCACGGGCGCATCGTCACCGTAACGGCCCCGGCCGGTGAGCAGCGGGCGGTCTTCGACACGCTGCGCGCGGCGACCCAGGTGGGGAGTGGGTGTTTCAAACATGTGTGGAGCCGGGCACGGCCTCTCAGTCCACAGTGATGTTGCGGTCGCTCACGACCTTCTTCCACAGGGCCATCTGGCCATCGATAAAGCCGCGGAACTGCGCCGGCGTTCCGCCGTCGGGCACGACACCCTGTGCGGCGAATGCTTTCTTCACCTCGTCCTCGAGCAGCATCCGGTTGAGGTCGCTGTTGAGCTTATCGACGACGGACGGCGGGGTGCCGGACGGCACCACGAAGCCATGCCAGGACGAGACCTCGTAGCCGGGGATTCCTGCTTCTGCGGCTGTTGGCACGTCGGGCAGCAGGGGCGACCGCTTCGGTGCTGCGATGGCGAGCGGGCGCACGCGCCCCGATTGCATGAAGGGCATGGCGTGAGGCAGCAGATCCAGGGCCACATCGAATTGGCCACCGGCCAGGTCGGTCAGCATGGGGGTGCTCCCCTTGTAGGGAATCTGGCGCATCTGTGTGGCGGTGGCGGTTTCGAACAGCGCCATCGCCAGGTGGTTCGATGAACCAGCCCCAGAGGAACCATAGGTCAAGGCATTCGGCTTAATGCGGGCCGCAGCAAGGAGTTCAGCTGCGGACCGGTACGGACCCTGTGCATGGGTCACCAGCAGCATGGGCGAGCGCCCCGCGAGCAGGACCGGCGCGAAGGCCTTCTGCGTGTCGTAAGCGATGTTCTTGTACAGCCAGGGGTTGGCGGCGTAGGGGAACTGCACGACCAGGATAGTGTGACCATCGGCCGCCGCGCCGGCCACTTCCTTGGTGCCGATCATGGTGCCGGCACCTGGCTTGTTGTCGACGATCACCGGCTTCTTCCAGTAGTCGCCCAGGTGCTTGGCCGCGAGCCGGCCCAGAGTGTCATTGAAGCCACCGGCCGGATAGGGCACGACGATGCGCACCGGCTTGGTCGGGTACTCCTGCGCCTGGGCGGCGCCGATGCCGCAAGCGGCGAGGACTGCGAGCATTTGCAGCGCTTTGCGGGGGGTATGGAACATGAAGTTGTCTCCGTTGTTTGAGTTTTCTCAGGCGGGCGCGGGGCAAGACTGCTTTGTGGAAGGCAAGTCTAGGAGCCCAGTGATATCAGGTCAATTAACGTTCTATGATGACTTGAATCAGATTAATTGATAGCATGGGCGACCATGGAATTCCGGCAAATCCAGTACTTCATCAGTCTCTACGAGGACGGGTCGGTGACGCGGGCGGCACGCCGCCTGCATATCGTCCAGTCGGCACTCAGCATGCAGATGGCCAAGCTCGAGGCAGAGGTCGGGCAGCGTCTCTTCGTGCGCACTTCGCAAGGCATGCAGCCAACCCCGGAAGGGCGCCGCCTGTACCGCCTGTTCCAGCCGGTGGTGACCGGTTTCCAACGGGCGCGCGAACAGGTCGTCGAAGCCACTGGCGAGCTGAGCGGGGAGGTACGCTTCGGGATGATCGCGACCATCGCGCAAGGCGTCCTGGTCGACGCGCTCCTGGAGTTTTCCCCGGTGCATCCGAAGGTCGACCTGTCGATGACGGATGGCTTCAGCGGCGACCTCATCGATGCGGTGGCGCTTGGCCAACTCGATGTGGCGGTCATCAACAAGCCGAGGCGGGCTCTGACCCTCAAGAGCGAAATCATCGCCGAGGAGGACCTGCTCCTGGTGACGGGGCCAGTCCACGCAGACGTGCTCCCATCCATGAAGTTCAGTGGACTGGCTGCCTTGAAGCTGGTGTTTCCGACGCGCCGGCACGGTCTGCGCGGCGTCATCGAGAGCTTCGCCGAAGCGGAAGATGTGAATCTGAGTCCGAGTCTCGAGATAGATTCCATCAGCGCCATCTTGAAGCTGGTGCGCGAGAGCGATTTCTGCACGCTCCTGCCCCATGTCGCCGTACGCGGCCAGCTCGAACGCTCGGAATTGAAGGGGCATCGCTTCGTCTCACCTCGATTAAGGCGGCAGATCGTGGCCGTGACCGATCCGAGAAGGCCGCTCAGTCCTGCCGCCGCCGCTTTCCTCTCCGTTCTGCGCCGCCATCTGGTGGGCCTGGGGTCTGTGCCACCCCACGGCAATGACGGACGGCCGTGAAGCCCTGGCCGCTGCCGTGCCATTGCTGGCCGCATGCGCCACCACCCAATCCAGCAGGGCCGTCTGATACGCTGATTCGGCTCAGCAGTGCCGCCCGGCCGACGTCGTTCGAGCAATCGCCCTGGGCCACCACCCGGCCGCGCTCGATCAGGTAGTAGCGCGTGGTGAGCCGTATCGCCTGGCGCACGTTCTGCTCGACGAGCACGATGGGAATCCCCTCGCGGGCGAGCTGCCCGATCAGCAGGAACAGCTCCTCCACGATCATCGGCGCCAGTCCCTCGGTGTGCTCGTCGATCAGCAGCCGCCGCAGCGCACCGGCCAGCACGCGCGCGATCGCCAGCATCTGCTGCTCGCCGCCCGGCTGCGTGCCGGACACTGCATCTGACCGAGGCGCAGGTCTCCTCGACAATGAGGCCGGGAAAGATGCGCCGATCCTCCGGCACCAGCCCGATCCCGCGCCGGCAGATCCGGTCCGGGCCCACGCCACGCAAGCTCTCGCCCTCGAACACCACCTCGCCCCGCGACGGCGGTACCCACCCGGCGATGGTCTTGATCACCGTGGTCTTTCCTACGCTATTGCGCCCGAAAAGCCCGACGACCTCGCCCTTGCCGATGCGTAGGTCGATGCCCTGCAACACGTGGCTCAGGCCAAAGTGGGTGTGAACATCCTTCAGTTCCAGCATCCGTGCGCCTCGCCGAAATAGACGGCCTGGACCGCGGCATTGGCCCGCACGGCGGCCGGCGCGCCCTCGGCCAGCTTCTGGCCCTGGTTCCTACAACGGCGTGGCCGACTACATATTCGCCACCATCCCGCCTTTTGTTCTGATAGGGCTGTTGGTCTCAATATCCAATGTCGGCAAGGATACGTTTGTGTAGCCGAGACCCCGCTGCGGCGACTGCGCGGTGGCCTGGGCGTGGCCACCGTGGCGGCCAACACAGTGTTTGCGGCGGGTTACCTGTGTGTCCATTGCTTCGGCGGCCGTGTTCACCCGCGTAGCTGAGCCCGAGATGGTGAGTCATGGCCACCGCGCCAGCTTTGCCGCCGGCACTGTGGCAAGCAGCTCGGTGCTGGGCATGATGATCAACCAGCCTGCTGCTCAGCATCTACGGGGTGCCGGCCGAGCAGTCTATCGGCACCCTGTTCATAGCCGACATCATCCCTGGCTTCTTCCTGGCGGCAGCCTTAGCTGTGATCATCATCCCTATGGCCCGGTTCACGCCTGGCCTGGTGTTCGACCTCAAGCGTCATGCCCAGCATGCCGCCGAGCGCAGCACCGCGCGCCTGCTCACCACCGCCGAGATGCTGGCTAAGCTGGTGCCCATTGCCGCGCTCGTGGCACTCGTGCTGGGGGTCTGTATTCGGGCCTCTTCACACCCACTGAGGCCGGTGGCGTGGGCGCTTTCCGCGCCTTCGTCATAGCCATCCTGCAGCGCAGGTTGGGCGGCGCCATGCTGTTCCACCTGCTCTCCAAGCTGTATGAGCGAACGAGCGTGGTGATCACCACCAACCTCACCTTCTCGGAGTGGAGCAACGTCTTTGGCGACGCCAAGATGACCACCGCCTTGCTTGACCGACTCACGCACCATTGCCACATCGTGGAGACGGGCAATGAGAGCTGGCGATTCAAGCATTCCAGTGCCGCTGGCACGGCACCACCAAAGCAACGCAGCAAAGCTCAGAAAGGAGATCGAAAAACAGAAGACCCGATAGACTTATCCACAATCGAGTAGCCAAAGAATCCATCCACCCAGTGGCTCAGTATTCGACGTGATCACTGGCTCAGTTGTGCTGATGAATCAACACAGCAGGGATTGCGCAGTCTCTCAATTTGCCTCAGACAAGTCCCGGACTGGCGTCTTATCGCTTTTTATCCGGATTTTGATAATTCATATTGTGAAATATTCATCCTGACGCCGCCCCCGAATTGCTGTGTCCCAAGCGCGGTCGGCCTCCGCGCCAACCACCGGCCCGATGCCTGGAACGCACAAGCTGAGGCTGAGGTATGCCTGCTCCCTGCACCAATAGTTTTTGTCAAACCCTTGAATCTGCTTACAGTGAGCTCCAAGGAGGAGACAGATGCAGGTCATACCGAACAAGATGGGTCGCCGTCTTCAGAAACCACTGCTTTCCGCGCTCGCGGTCGCACGCTCCATGGCCCTGGTCGCAGGCGCACTGGCACTTCCCAGTGCGGCCATGGCCTTTCAGATCGCGCCCATGGGCTCGGCATTTGAATCCAAGCTGACCAACGAGACTGAAGACTCTTTGGCGGATGTGGCCGGCAGATTGGGTGTGCTCATCAAGGGCCGTGTCCATGAAGAGATCACCCAGATTGCCATGGGCTGTCCGGTCGATCCCGCCAACCTGGCGCAGGACGCTACCTGCAGCACCCGAGACCTGCCTTTTGTGACGCCCTATGTCATTTACGGTGTCCGCTGGAATGATCTGCCACCGTTCAAGCTGTTACCCGATGAGGGCAATTGCACCTACCTGGGCAAGTCGTGCATCGTATCCCAGACCATCCGGTTCTCCACACAGCCGCTGTGCTGGTACTGCCTCTTCAAGGACGCGGAGAAGAAAGCTCAGATCAAACCGATTGTGGGCTGCAGCAAGGCCCAAGGTACTTTTCACGGCAATGTGATGACCCGATCACACTTCGGAGACTTACAGTTCCTGCATGCGATGGCCAGCGAAGAAGGGGTGCACCCTGGTGCAACACGGGCCAAGGTGCTGGACTGGCTGGAATTCGCCTGGAAAGTGTCCTCGCGGGAGATCAAGCCCGATACCTTTCTTCGGGATATCGATAACGCAACACTGAAGGAGCACTTTGGGTGCACGCAGTGGCGGGTCTCCGATCTCTACATCCTGGGGCACCAGGACAAATTGCTTCCCTACCTGCACCATGTGGCGTTCGGGTCCGTGCTGCACACCGTGCAGGACTCATTTGCTGGTGCCCATTCTTCACGGGAGGCCACGCCACCCGGCGGTATGTGCAAGGACACTGCTTTTGCGCAGCCTCGGCGAATTGTGGAGCTCCATACCTATGGCGCCCAGGATGGTGGTCTGCACGATGAGCAGGACACTCGGGATGCCATGACCCGCGTGAGTGCTGCAGACAAGTGGCCGGACGCGGTGGAAGCCACACGCAATCTGGCTCGTTTCTATGATGACCGCGCCAGATGGAGCGAGGTCCAACCCTACATGCAGTGCCTGTTTGAACTGGCGGATGAACGCAAGGACTCTTCGCCGGGAGAGCCGTATCGTCGCCGCTGAGAACGTGGCAGGGGCAAATCGCCCCCACCCACTCACTGCGGATTGAGCAATGCCAGTGCCTTGCGCGTGCCGAGTTTGAGCACCTGGGCAATGCGCTCTAGCTGCGCAGCCCGTGGGTGCACCCGCCCCGATTCCCACTTGTAGACGGACAGCGATGGATACCCAGCGTTGCTCGTTTTCCGACCAGTGCCTGACGGTCAAGCACTCGCGAGAGGTGCTCTATGAAGGGCTGGGCGAAATTGCGGTGACTTCCTGAGGCGAAATGTACTCTGCAGGAGGTCGTGCCAATTCGGTTCTTCCCGCTATGAAGCTGCTCAACGGCGCATTGCCGCGGCGGCTACCATCGTTCATGCGTAAGCGGCACAAATCGAGCTGCAAGAAGGGGGGATGGGCGACGTTGTCAAATTTCTCAGAGCGCGCTTTGCCGGCACAGGCTTCAACAATCTTGCGGCGGAGGAGATTGCCGCTATCCAAGACTACATGCTGCTGTGGAGCTCATTGGAGGCGGAGGTGGTGAATTCGCATGCGAATGGTTTCGCGTTGGTTGACCTGGCGCGGAGGATTGGAAAAGCGGTTCAGCATCAGCTGGGTGGCATTGCAGCGGAAATGGACTACTTCCGAGACCGCTGTTGGCAGAACGGCGCTGCAACCGTGCGCGCCGCAGACCTCAAACTGGACAGATAACAGCCTCACGTAGCAAAGATTGCCTACAACTTCCTGAACGGCTCCGAGCAAGAAGCAGCGCAGGTCCTAGCTGGGCTGCTGCTCGTCATCTATATGCTGCGCAACAACATGTTCCATGGACCAAAGTGGTTCTACGGAATTCAGTGGCAGTACGACAATTTCACCAAGTGCAGCGTCGTGCTGAAGTGGGTGCTGTCGCTTTGAAACTGTCGGCTTAGAATCTCGCGGCGTATCGCACTTGGAAAAGCTCGACACTGGGGTTGGAAGGGCTCGATGTCGGCGTTGGAATGGCGCTCGAAGCACACCACATGCTAGTGGTTTTGGTTGGGGTCGATGAGTGCTCAGCCCATTGGATTCCAGTTGCGCTGAGATGCTATGTAGCAGACGCTGGTGAGCTTCCGCTATCAGCCTCAACCGGCCTCTCCTAAAAGATTCTGGGGTTTGACACTATGGTTTGAGCGCGGCAGACCCGCTCACTCAGCATACTGTGATGCTGATCGGAAGATGAATCATGACTCACTCGATTTCCGCCGATAAACTCCTTGTAGTCAATTCGATTGTTGCGAAACTTGTGCCCGAGCTTAGGAGAAGAGGTGTCCATCATGCTGCCAGCGCCACGCTCCCGGCACATTGGATGTTGACTGACTACGGTTTGGTCATGAACTTGGCGGAAGGTGTGTTGCTGAGTCCAATCGAGTCGGCACTGTCTTCACTTCTGGATATCTGGCCGGAAAATGGAAGTAGGAAGGTTCTCTCTGTCAGCTGGTATCCGTCAAGGCTTTGGCATCCCAGGCGAGTGGTCGTGTTCAAGCCCGGATCTTGGACACAGATGCTTTGCATACAGGAGTAGTAGAAAGGCTTCGTTGAGACCGCCGCGAGCCGTACTTGAGTGGTTGCTGCAGCGCACCAGGAGGAGTTTACGACTTTAGATTGACGGCCAGTAGGCTGAGCAGTGCGCTAGACCGCATGGATGCTGGGCCGGGGTTTACGACTTTAATTACCCAGAATACTTGTGCGAAGCCAAAAGTGGACGTGAGTAGAGAGGCCTGCGAACGTGGGTAGCGCCAGCTCTGGAAGGTGAGTTTCTCCTCTGAAGACTGCAATTTTTGATTGTTGCCGCTCAGCTGGTCGGACTAAATAAAGACAGCGGCTGAAGGCTGAAGCAGATACTTCTGCAGTTGGATAGCAGCCACTAAGCAGGTGGGCTAAAACAAGAACCCATCACTTGCTCTGAAAAGCTGGGCAGGACGCTGCGCTCC
>Ga0208693_1000318_pt1 | contig 39656 bp, 43 predicted proteins | sample AD_UKC071_MetaG_FD_184438 | JGI IMG/M metagenome (GOLD analysis project Ga0208693, IMG submission 184438) | Active sludge microbial communities of municipal wastewater-treating anaerobic digesters from USA - AD_UKC071_MetaG (SPAdes) (version 2) | ecosystem: Engineered > Bioreactor > Anaerobic >... | reverse complement strand
CCTTCTAAGTGATTTTGAGTCCCTAACTCTATTTAATCACTTTTTGGCAATCTCTTGTATCTTTTTCTTTAAAAACCCCTACATTAATTTTACACCGAGTTTATTGTTTGGGATAAACATTGGCAATTTTTCTGATAAAACCGGGAAAACAGGGCATATAATCATCGTTTTCAATAAATATTATTATCTGAAAACTCGTTTTTCCCACCCTTGTCGTATTTTTTTCACTTTGGTATTATCTCCCGCCAGCAAATCCATTTCGCGTTTGAAATCAAATCCCAGCACGTTGCCGTCCGGGAAAAGGTCGGTCAAAGGCGCCATCACAAACGCGCGCTCCCTCATCCGCGGGTGCGGGAGGGTGAGTTCGTCGTCCTGCGTCCTCACCCCCTCGTAAACCAGCAAATCGATGTCTATGGCGCGCGGCCCGTTTTTAAATCTCCTTACCCGTCCCAGCGCCGCCTCAATTCCAAGAAGCCCCCCTAACAGCGCGCGGGGAGACAGCCCGGTTTCAATCAAAACCGCGGTGTTCAGAAAATCCGGCTGTTTTAAATACCCCTCCGGTTTGGTGCGGTAAAGCCTGGATATTCTGACTATGCGGGTGTCCGGCAGCAGCGATATTGATTTTATAGCGGAGATGATGTTTCTTTTACGGTTGCCGAGATTGCTGCCAAGCGACAAAACCGCGTTTTTCATGGTCTTTCATCCCTTGTGCGGGTGATTTCCACCCCGACGTAATCAAAAACCGCCGATTTTATCGGGGCCTCTGGCTTTTTCAACAGCACGGTAACCGATTTAACCGTAAAACTGTTGAGGATTGCGTCGGCCACAAGGGCGGCGGCGCGTTCAATGAGATTATTTTTTTGCAACAGCATAACCTCTACCGCAAGCTTTGCAACCTTAGAATAGCTTATCGTATCACTGATACAATCGGTTTCGCAGGCTTTTGACAAATCCGCCGTGATTGTAATATCAAGTTCAAACGGCTGCCCCGACTCTTTCTCCTCGCTGTTGACTCCGTGGTAGGCAAAAACCCTCAGGCCCCTGATTAATATTTTATCCATTTTTTCTGTTCCCTTTCCAAGACCTTTTTAAAGAGTATCCTCGCCATCACTTCAGCGCGCGCAGCGCGTCCGCCACCCTTGCCGCCTGAACCCCTTCCGCGACATCGTGCACCCGCAGGATGTGCGCGCCGTTCCAGACTGCTATTGTGTGGATTGCGATGGTGCCCGCAAGCCTTTCGGTTACCGGGATATCCTCGCCGCAGCACGCGGCAACCACACGTTTGCGGGAAGCCCCGACAAGAACCGCTGTCCGCGGCAGCCCCGACAACAGTTTCGAAAGCTTAGCCACCAGCGTTAAATCCCCCGCCCTGTCCTTGCCAAAACCAATCCCGGGGTCAAGGCATATCCGTTCTTTTGAAAGCCCGCAGCGACTCGCTTTGTCCAACGCGGCCGCAAAAAAACTCCTGACTGTTTCAATAACATCGGCGCCGCTCCCGGCGTCGTCCGCGCCGCCGCCGGAGTGCATTATCACAAGCCCCGCGCCTGTGCGGGCGGCTACCTCAATCATTCCGTTTTCAAGACTGCCCGAAACGTCGTTGATTATCGAGGCGCCCGCCTCGACCGCGCGGACTGCGACCTGCGGATAGAAAGTATCAATGGAGACGGGGATTCGCAGCTTTGTTTTTAATATTTCAAGAACAGGCTTTACCCGTTCCCATTCCTCCTGCCAGCCAATCCGGGCAGAACCCGGACGGGTGGACTGCCCGCCGACATCGATTATATCAGCCCCGCGGCGCTGCATATCAAGCGCGTGCGCGGCGGCGGCGTCCGGATTTAAATATCTGCCGCCGTCCGAAAAACTGTCCGGCGTAACATTTAAAATCCCCATTATGCGGGTGCGTTCTTCAAGATTAAACACGTGTTCCCCAAAACGGAATACCGGCATAATATCCCCCCGCGGGCAGTTTCTATGCGGCTGACGCCTCCCGCTTTCAGGAGGCGCCGGCGTCATCGGGATTTTTTGGTTTTCAGCGCGGCGTCAATCAGGCCGCGGAACAGCGGATGGGGGCGGTTGGGGCGGGATTTGAATTCGGGGTGGAACTGGCAGCCCACAAACCACGGATGGCCGTTAAGCTCGACCATCTCTACTATATGCTTGTCGGGTGATATCCCCGCGAGCAGCATGCCGCTCTTTTCAAACTCCGCGCGATAGTCGTTGTTGAACTCGTAGCGGTGGCGATGGCGCTCGTAAATCAACTCCTCGCCGTAAAACTGGTACACTTTGGAATTGATGTCCAGCACGCAAGGGTATTTGCCCAGCCTCATTGTCCCGCCCCTTTGGGTAACATGCCGCTGGTCGGGCATAAGGTCAATAACCGCATGCATGGTGGTCGGGTCGAATTCGCTTGAATTCGCGTCCGAATAGCCGAGCACGTTGCGCGCGTATTCAATCACCGCAACCTGCATTCCGAGGCAAATTCCGAGGTACGGTATATTATTTGTTCGGGCATAGCCGGCGGCAAGGATTTTGCCCTCTATTCCGCGCGTGCCAAATCCGCCGGGCACGATAACGCCGTCAACGTCCCCCAACAGCCTGTCAACACTATCCTGATTAATCTGTTCGGAATCAATCCATTTTATCTCGACCGCCGAATCGCAGAGAATACCGCCGTGTTTGAGCGCCTCCGCAACGCTTAGATAGGCGTCGCGCAGCCCGACATACTTGCCGACAAGCGCGATTTTCACGCATTCTTTCGGATTTCGCAGGGCTTCGACCATGCTCGTCCATTCGCTGAGATTCAACGCCAGCCCGTCCAGACCGAAATGCCGGCAGACGATATCGGCAAGCCCTTCCTTTTCTAAAATCAGCGGGATTTCGTACAGCAGCGGGACATCGTGGTTCGCGATGACACATTCCCGCTTGACATTGCAGAAAAGGGCTATTTTATCCTTAATCTCCTGCGAAATCGGGTTCTCGCTCCTGCAAATGATGATGTCGGGCTGTATACCGAGTGAAAGCAGCTCCTTTACCGAATGCTGGGTCGGTTTTGTTTTAAGCTCCTGCGAGGCGGCGATATACGGCACAAGGGTAACGTGCACGAACAGGCAGTTCACCCGCTCGTGCTCAATGGAAAACTGGCGAATCGCCTCCAAAAACGGCAGGCCTTCGATATCTCCGACCGTGCCGCCGATTTCGATTATATGGACATCGTATTTTTCGGAGTCAAGGCTAATCCTGCGCTTTATCTCGTCGGTTATATGCGGGATAACCTGCACCGTCCCGCCCTGATAGTCGCCCTTGCGCTCCTTCTGAAGCACGTTCCAGTACACTTTGCCCGAAGTTACCGAACTGTTCTGGGTTAAGCTGATGTCAATAAACCGCTCGTAATGACCGAGGTCAAGGTCGGTCTCGGCGCCGTCGTCGGTGACGAAAACCTCGCCATGCTGAATTGGGTTCATGGTACCGGGGTCAATGTTGAGGTATGGGTCCAGCTTTTTTACCGAAACGCTCAACCCCCTGCATTTCAGCAGCCTGCCGAGCGAAGCCGCCGTAATTCCCTTTCCCAGTCCGGATACCACGCCGCCTGTTACAAACACGTATTTTGCCGCCATACAATCCTCCCCCAAAATTCTCGTTAAACCACAGGTCTTACGGGAATACCCGATGACAAAAGATACTGTTTTAACTCCTTTATGTCAACCTCGCCGTAATGGAACAGGGACGCAGCCAAAGCCGCGCTTGCGTTCCCTTTCAAAAACGCGTCGGCAAAATGCCGCATCTCCCCCGCGCCGCCGGAAGCAACCACCGGTATTCTTACCGCGGCCGACACCGCGGCGGTAAGCTCTATGTCGTAGCCTTGTCTGGTACCATCGCTATCCATGCTGGTCAGCAGGATTTCGCCGGCACCCAGCCGCTCGGCTTTTGCGGCCCATTCAATCACGTCAATGCCGGTATTGACCCTGCCGCCGTTTATATAAACGTCAAAGCCCGATGAGCCCTGCCTCCTGCGCGCGTCAATCGCAACCACCACAGAAGAGCTGCCGAACTTTTGAGCGGCTTCAAAAATCAGTTGGGGTCTTTTAACCGCGGCGGAGTTTATCGAAACCTTGTCCGCGCCGCATTCCAGCACTTTTTTCATATCCTCAATATCGCGCACGCCGCCGCCCACCGTAAACGGAATGGTCAGACGTTCTGCGACCCGCGACACAAGCTCTAATACTGTACCCCTGCCCTCGCCGGTCGCCGATATATCGAGGAAAACCAGCTCGTCGGCGCCCGCCTTTGAATACTGCTCCGCAGCCTCCACCGGGTCCCCTGCGTCGCGAAGGCTGGCAAATCTGATACCTTTCACAACCCGCCCGCCCTGAATATCAAGGCAGGGTATAATCCGTTTATATTCCATCGGCTCATCTCCCGCCGTATCAGATAAATCCGCCGCAAATAACAGAAAATAACTATATCATTCTAACACAACCGCTTTAAATAAATCAAGTGCGCCGCAATCTAAATCCGTTAATTTCTGCATGTTTTTGCTAAAAACCCCTTTTACAGCGTTAACAAACACCTTCGCGCGGGAATATGATGGGGAGAACCCATAAAAAGGAGTGAAAACAGGATGAGGACACTTCGCTTTAATATGTCCGGGACCGATGTGATGGAAGTTCAGGCGACCCTTCAAAAGCTGGGATACTACGGGGGCGAGCCGGACGGGATTTTCGGGCCGCAGACGCTGCGTTCGGTCAGGGCGTTTCAGGCTGATTTCGGCCTTGTGCCCGACGGGGTCATCGGGCCGCGGACATGGCAGGCTTTGCAGCGGTTTTTGCTCGGCTATGATACATATACCATAAAACGCGGGGATACCCTTTACGGGATTTCCAGGGTGTACGGCACCACTCCCGCCCTGATACTGGCGGCAAATCCGGGGATTATGGCCGACAGTCTTCGTATCGGGCAGATGATTACGGTGCCCTACGGCTTCCCGGTGGTCGACACCAACATAGATTACACTTATGACATCATGGAAAGGGATATCGACGGGCTTAAAGCGCGTTATCCGTTTTTGGAAGTCGGCTCGGCCGGGCAAAGCTCGCTTGGCAGGTCGCTGTACTATATCCGGCTCGGAAACGGGCCGAATCGGGTGTTTTACAACGGCGCGCATCACTCGCTCGAATGGATTACCGTTCCCGTTTTGATGAAGTTTATCGAGGACTTTTCGTCGGCCTACGCGCAGGGGATGATGATTGGAGGCTACAACCCGTCCGAAATCTGGGAGGCAAGCAGCATATACATTGTCCCGATGGTCAATCCTGACGGAGTGGATTTGGTGCTGAACGGGCTTAGCCCCGACAACCCGAATTACAGCCTGTTAATCCGGTGGAACAACGGCAGCAGCGATTTCTCCAGGACATGGCAGGCGAACAACAACGGGGTGGATTTGAACCACAATTACAACGCAGGTTGGGAAGAATCCAGACAGGCGGCAGCCGCCGCCGGTATAACCGGCCCCGGCCCGACCCGCTATTCCGGCCCGTACCCCGAATCAGAGCCTGAAGTGCAGTCGATTGTCAGTTTTACGCGCGGCCATGATTTCGGCCTTGTGCTGGCATACCACAGCCAAGGCGAGGTGATTTACTGGAACTTTCAAAACCTTGCGCCCCCTGAAGCGCTGACAATCGGCAGAGCGCTCGCAAACGTCAGCGGCTACGCCTTAAGCGAGGCGGTCGGGATTGCCTCCTACGCCGGCTACAAAGACTGGTTTACACAGGAATTCCGAAGGCCGGGCTATACCGTAGAGGTGGGAATCGGCACAAACCCGCTGCCGATTTCCCAGTTTGACAGCGTTTACAGCGACAACCTGCCGCTGTTGCTGCTCGCCTCGATTATCAGGGCTTAGATTGCACAATACAAAAAGATATTTGATGATAACCGTATTTCAATTAACGTGTATTTGCCGATACGAAATAAAAACATGATATGCGGTATTCACCATACAGAGGCCTTGCTCAGAGAACAAATCGGGTTAGGCTTAATTCGCTGCAACCAATCTGAAAAAACCGGCATTGAGGTACCACGTCTTTCCTTACCTTCGGCGGTTTTTCGCTGTTTTTTTAATATTTCAAAAGAAAACAGGCACTTTCACGCGCGTGAAAGTGCCTGTTTTATATGCTGTCGTCCTTTTCAATCATATCTATGAATATCTCGACCAGTTCGGGGTCGAACATGGTGCCGGCGTTTTCCCTTAAAATCTCTATCGCTTTCTGCTTGGTTTTAGCCCTGATGTTGTCCGAGTCGTGGGTCATTCTGTCGTACCCTTCCACAATCGAAATAATCCTCGCCGTTCTTGGGATTTCCTCGCCTTTCAGGCTTTTAGGGTATCCGGTGCCGTCCCACCGCTCGTGATGTGTCAGCACCGACTCGGTCAAATCCACCGTGCTGTCAAACGAGTTGAGAATTCTGTACCCGACGATGGTATGACGCTTTACTTCGTTCCATTCCCTGTTTGTAAGCAGGTGGTTTTTGTTTATCAAATCCGGGCCGAGAACAATTTTCCCGATGTCGTGCAGGTATCCTGCTTCCCTTAACTTGCGGATTTCGTCCTCCGGCAGGCCGAGCCGCTTGCCCATCCTGGCGCACAACTCGCTTACCCGCAGGGAGTGCTCCTTTTCTCTCGCGCTGTTTTTATGCAGCATTTCAATAATCTCGCTGATGGCGGCGTTGCGTATGTAATCGCGCTCCAGAGCTTTATTTGAATACATTGCGTCCTCGGCCTGCTCCAATATCCTTTCGATACTCTCGTCGGGCGATGTTTTGGTGGCGCACCCCATTGAAATACTGCTTTTTACGGCTCTGAGTTGTTTGACCGAGAACTCCTTTTTTATTCTCGCAATGATTTCCTGCGCCTCGTCATACGGGGTATTTGGCAGCATCGCCACAAATTCGTCCCCGCCCCATCGGGCAATTACATCGGTTTTATCGCAGGCTTTTTGAAAAACATCTGCCGACGCAAGCAGCAGCAAATCGCCCTGGTAGTGCCCGAAGATATCGTTTGTCAGCTTAAGCCCGTTCACATCACCCACTATGATTGATATCGGCAGATTGGCTTTTGTGTCGTTGGCCTTAAGCGATTCTTCAAAAAACCTTCTGTTGTAAAGCCCTGTCAGCGAATCGTGGGTGCTTAAGTACCTTAGCCGGTCGTTATGTTCCTTTTCTTCGGTAACATCCCTGAAAACCAGCACCACCGCGATTTTTTTGTCCATATCGTCCATAATCGGTGCGGCGTAGTATTCAATATAACGGGTGCGGCCGTCCTTTGACAAAAGCCGACCGCTGATTTTAAGCTCGCCGGCGCCACTTTCCTCAAGCAGGTAGGAAACAGCGTCGTCCGGCCCCTTTTCTCCCTCGCTGAAGAAGTTGAACACATCTCTGTACGGCTTTTTGGCGGCCTCGGCATACGGCCAGCCGGTAATCTTCTCGGCGGCCTTGTTCATCATTTCTATCCTGCCGTCCCTGTCCACAACTATAACCCCGTCGCCGATTGAAATCAGGGTCTGGTAACAAATCATCTGCTGTTTCATGCTCGCCGCTTCACTGGTAACGTCCATGATTTGAGCGCCGACCCCTGTGCCGCCGTTTTTTAGTTTGACAGGGAATTTTATGCTCCTGTAAACCCTGCCGCCGTATCCATAGTCTTTTACAACCGTTGTGCTGCTGCTCAAAACTTCGCGGTCGTCCTTCATCACCCTGTCCGCGAACTCCTTTTTCTGCAGAGCGGAATCGTCCCTGCCCGCAATATCCCTGGATTCGATTTCAAAAAAATATTCAAACGCTTTGTTGACAAAGACATATTTAAGGTTTTGGTCCTTCAAGTAAATCAGGTTGTTTTCCGCATCCAGAAAAGTTTTGTATAAAGCGTTGAGGTTGTTCGCGTCATTAGCATGGGTCTTCATCCTCTTGTATTTTCGGTATGATAGGAAAGCTGCCGCAGACAGCAATAACAGACACATCAAAACAAACAGCGCCGCAATGTCAAGCTGGTTTTTCGGTATCGGGAGTAACGCCGCCAACGCCGAAAAAAGCAAAATGTCCAAGCTTGGCTCCTCCTGACTTTATCAATAAAGCGTAAAATATACAAGCAATGGGGAATGTTGTTTATATTTTATAAGTAAAATCATCTAAAATCAATACAAAATATACTTATAATACGTTTATTATGAAAAAATACCATTAATCTGCCAAATGCGCGCAAATTATGCCATAATTTATATAAATTTTTGTGCCGCGGATTACGATATTTTAATGTAAACCTAAAATACTGACACTTTCAAAACCCTTTCCCCGCACAAAACCCTTTAAAAAAAGAGGCGAAAGGGAAATCCCCTTCCGCCAAAGACTGCAAAAAATACTAAACAGGCTTATAATAAATCAGGCTGTCGTTGAATACAAACAGGCGCAACAGGTAGACCACCAAAAACGCCGCCGCGGCAAGCGACAATACCGCAATCCTGAATTTTGAGCCGGCTTTTTTTATCAGCAGCAGCCCGGCGATTGCCGGCACCGCCCAAAAAAGCGGGTGGTAGTAAAACGCCGATTTCAAGTCCAGCTTAAGCAGCGACAGATAGGCGCGCGTCATCCCGCAGGTAGGACAGGCAATGCCTGTTACCGCCCTGAAAACACAGCCGCGCCAGACCCCAAGCAGGTTCAAGACCAGAATAAGCAGCGAAACCACAGCCGCCGCCGCGGCGCCCGAAAAGGTCTTTAGTCTTTTTGTTTTTTCCATCGCCCGTCCAAAGCCTTTCAGCAAAACTATGTCTTTGATTAAACCGCGTATTCCCGGTTAAATTATATATCCCTACACTTTTATTTACAAGCCTGCGATAAAAACCTTTAAATATTCAGAAAAATGTTCCATTTCGGCTGTAAATGAATTATAATTAATAATTAATATCTGATTTTATTTTTTGTCGGTAGGTGGAAAGAATTTGATTTGGCACAGCGGTTCACCGGAACAGGTTGAAAAGGAATTAAACACAGATTATCTGGCAGGGTTGGGCCAAAGCGAAGCGAGTGAACGTTTAAAGGTTTACGGACAAAATAAGCTTGTGGAAAAACCCCCGCGTTCCTTTCTTCAGAAATTCATTGACCAGCTCAAAGACGCGATGGTAATAATTCTGATGGTTGCCGCCGCAATCTCATTGGGCCTTAGTATCTACAACGCCCTCAACGGCGGCGAACCCGAATGGATTGACCCGATTGCAATCATGCTGATTGTGGCAATTAACGCGCTTTTGGGAGCAGTGCAGGAAAACAAGGCGGAAGCGGCCCTTGAAGCGCTGAAGAATATGTCAGCCCCGTCCGCACGGGTTTTGCGCGGCGGAGAGCTAAAAATCATAAAGTCCACCGAACTCGTCCCCGGCGATGTAATAGAAGTCCAGGCCGGCGACATGGTCCCCGCGGATTGCCGGCTGATTGAAACGGCAAGCCTGCGCTGCGACGAATCGGCTTTGACGGGCGAATCGGTACCGGTGGAGAAAAACTATGCGGCCGAAATATTGGAAATCGCCCCGCTGGGCGACAGACACAATATGGCCTATGCCGGCTGCGCGGTCGCGTACGGAAGGGCAAAGGCAGTGGTGGTCGAAACCGGCATGAGCACCGAAATGGGCAAGATAGCCACCCTGCTTGAGGGGCAGGACGAAGCAATAACCCCGCTGCAGATAAAGCTGGCACAGCTCGGCAAAACTCTTGGCATACTTGCCCTTGCGATATCCGCTATCATCTTCATAGTCGGGCTTATTTACGGATTAAACCCGCTTGAGATGTTCATGACCTCGGTATCCCTCGCTGTCGCCGCGATACCGGAAGGCCTTCCCGCGATTGTAACCATTGTCCTTGCGATTGGCGTCCAGCGTCTTGCGGCAAAAAACGCGATTATCCGCCGCCTGCCCGCAGTCGAAACTTTGGGCAGCGCGTCCATAATCTGCTCTGACAAAACCGGCACCTTAACGCAGAACCGGATGACTCTTGTCAGGCTGTACGACGGGCACCGGATTATCAACCTCGACGGCGGCAGCCTGCCCGAAAACGCGTTGGCGCTGATTAAGCTGACCGCGCTGTGCACCGACGGGACTGTAACGGTTGAAAACGGGGTGGAAAAGCATTTGGGCGACCCAACCGAAACCGCAATAGTCGCCGCCGCCCTGAAATACGGCATGGCAAAAGATGAACTCACAGCCGAACACCCCCGTGTCGGCGAAATCCCGTTTGAATCTGAGCGCAAGCTGATGACCACCATCAACCTTATCGAGGGGAAAACGGTGGTAATCGTCAAGGGCGCGCCGGACGTATTGTTTGAGCGCTGTATCTGGAGTAGCGGCGATGCCCGCAAGGCGGCCGAGCAGGCAAACAACCATATGGCTAAAGACGCCCTGCGCGTGCTTGCAGTTGGATATAAGGTGATTGAAAACGTTCCGGTCGAGCTTTTGCCTGACGAAATCGAAAACGGCCTGACCTTCGGCGGGCTTGTCGGCATGATTGACCCGCCCCGGCCGGAGGTAAAAGCCGCCATCGAGGAATGCAATACCGCCGGAATCCGCACCATTATGATAACCGGCGACCACGTGATGACCGCCTCGGCAATTGCAAGGGAACTCGGCATACTTAGCGACGACAGCGAGGCAATCACCGGCGCCGAGCTTGCAAACCTCACCGACGAGCAGCTTTACGAGAACATCGGCAAATACCGCGTATACGCGCGGGTATCGCCGTCCGACAAAATCCGGATAGTCAAAGCCTGGCAGCAGGCGGGGGAAATCGTAGCGATGACCGGCGACGGAGTAAACGACGCGCCTGCCCTGAAAGCCGCCGACATCGGCTGCGCGATGGGAATTACCGGCACCGATGTCGCAAAAGGCGCTGCCGACATGACCCTGACCGACGACAATTTTGCCACCATTGTTACCGCGGTCAGGGAGGGCAGGGGGATTTACGACAACATCCGCAAATCCGTCCAGTTCCTGCTTTCCTGCAACCTCGGCGAGATTGTAACAGTATTTGTGTCAATGCTCGCATTCAAAGAAACACCGCTTATCCCGCTCCAAATACTATGGGTCAATCTGGTTACCGACAGCCTGCCGGCAATCGCGCTCGGCATGGAGCCTGTCGAAAGCGATATAATGAAAAAAAGCCCCCGCAAAAAGACCGAAAGCATATTCGCTCACGGATTAGGGCTTGTGGCCCTCCTTCAGGGGCTTTTAATCGGCGCTCTTACAATTGCCGCCTACTTTATAGGCTCGCGGGTTTATGCCCTCAACGGCGGCCCCAACATCCCGCTCGGAGAAAGCATGGCGTTTTCGACTCTGGCAATCTCGCAGCTTTTCCACGCATTCAACACACGCACCCACCATTCTTTGTTTAAAGTCGGATTTCACTCAAACAAATACATGGTCGGTGCATTTTTCGCTTCACTTCTGCTGATGCTGGTTGTCCTGCTGGCGCCCCCGCTTCAGGTGATATTCAAGGTTGTATCCATGTCCGGCGCCCAATGGGGAATTGTCGCCGCCCTCTCGCTTGCTCCGCTGGTTGTGGTGGAAATCTCAAAACTTGCAGCCGGATTGTTTCGGAAAGAAAAACGCCCCGGCATTAACTCCGGCAGGGCATAAAAAGCCAAAACTTTTTGCGTAAAACAGCCCGGAAAAGGTCTCCCCTGTTCCGGGCATTGTTTTGTAATCTGTGAACGTCTGACCGCGACAACCATTTTATGGCGATTCCCCTTGAATTTTTTTGCGGATGGGGGTATCATAAATAGGTAAAGAAGAATAATCCAAATCTCTGACAAAGCCCAAACCATGGCGCGGGAGGCGTGATTATGCGTCAGTTTGCCAGTCTGCAGCTTTTTTGGGATGAATATTTTGAAGCGGCTCAGGAGCGGATTATCCACGCTGTAACATCATATATGGAAGCGCTGGGATACACTTCGTGCGGGCATGAAAGCGCCGAACGCACAATCGCATTCGCGCGGATAAAAGGCGGCTGGGCGGTTTTTGACGACTGCGCCGACAGGCAGGACATGCGCGCGTTGAACGGTCTCGCCCGCTGCCTGACGTTAAAACTCAAAACAAGCGCCGTCGGCGTTATGGGATTTAAAGACGGGTTCGTGCTTAAACTATACAAAGATGGAGTGCTGCTGGACACCTTCAGCGCATTGAGCGACCCGGTTTTGGGCAAAGGGATAAAGTTTTTGGGGCGTGCAATCCGCTGGCGCACCGCGTTGGGGAAAGATATAGAAATCCGCGAGCTGTCCGCCGCTTTTCAAAGCGCGAAAACAAGCCCCGACCATGGGTTTGAAAGGCTCAGGGAGCTGTTGTCCCTTGACGCTTCGGCGGGATACGGTTTTTCTTCAATCGAAGACGCCGGCCTGCAGGGGGTAGTCTGGATGTACTTCAACGCCCCAAACCGCATTCGCCAGCGCTGGTATGAAAAGCTGCTGCACCTTCCGACACGCTGCGGCGGCGCCGCTCCGACCGCCTTCTCTCACCAAAAAGAGTGCCGGCAGCGCCACTAATCAGCCGCCGTGAACTTGAAAAACTCAAAACGGCCCGTCTGCGTTATTGACACCGAAGGCCGTTACAATGTAGAATAAGCTATATTATATTTTTTAGCGCTGGTCAAATCCTTTGGGGCGCAGGCTCCGGAAAGGATGGTAAATGATGATGACCATCGGGTTCATCGGGGCAGGAAATATGGGAAGCTCCATCATCAAAAGGATGGTGTCGGGCAGTTTCAGCGGCAGGGACATCCTCGTGTACGACATTGACAGAGCGAGGGTGGAGCAGCTGCAAAAGGACTGCGGTATCACCGCTGCCTTATCGGCAAAGCAGGTGTGCGAAAAAGCAAGTGCTTTGATACTTGCAGTCAAGCCTTCAACCCTGCAAGACATCCTGCCCGCGCTGTCAGACGCGCTGAAAGAGCGCAAGCCTTTGATAATCTCCATCGCTGCGGGCAAAACCATCGAGTGGATTCAAGGATTTATCGGCGGCGGTCTGGCGATAGCCCGCGTGATGCCCAACATCGCCTGCCAAGTCGGCGAGGGCATATCCGCTTTTTGCTGCAATCCCCACGTTCACGAAAGCGGCAGAAAAACAGTAACCGATATTTTTGAAACCGTCGGCAGGGTAATCGAACTAGATGAAAGCCTGTTCCCGGCGTTTACGGCAATCGCCGGCTGTTCACCTGCATACACTCTGATGTATATCGACACGCTGGCGCAGGCGGGCGTCAGGTACGGCATACCAAAAGGGAAGGCTATTGAAATCGCGGCGCAGGCGGTTGCCGGCGCTGCCCGGCTGCTGCAAAAAGAGGCGGAGCACCCGCGCGCGCTTGCGGACAAGGTATGCTCCCCCGGCGGCACGACCATAGAGGGCGTGTGCGCGCTTTGCGAAAACGGTTTTGAAAACGCGGTGCTGGCGGCGGTGCGCGCCAGTGTTGAAAAGGATAAAAAGCTCTAAACAATCAAAAAGGAGCGGACAAGCCGTGCGCATTATCACCGGAACCGCGAGGGGCTGCCGACTTGAAACCTTAAAAGGCGAAGACACCCGCCCCACTCTCGGCAAAGTCAAAGAAGGAATTTTCAGCGCCCTGCAGTTTGAAATCGAGGGGCGGCAGGTTGCCGATATTTTCGCCGGTTCCGGTCAGATGGGTCTGGAGGCCCTCAGTCGCGGCGCCGCAGGTTGTGTTTTCATCGACAGCAACCCCGAAGCGGTGGCCGTGATAAAGCGCAACCTCAATGCGGTCGCCCGCAGGGACGGCTCAATCCAGAAAAACGCGCAGATAATAAATGCTGATTCCCTGTCTTACCTTGCAAGTTCAACAGACAGGTACGACATAGCCTTCATCGACCCTCCCTATTCATCAGGGCTTTTGATGCCCGCGCTTGCCGCAGTCCAGCCGCATATGAACCGGGGCGGGGTAATTGTCTGCGAAACCGACGGCAGGGAAGAAATGCCCGAAAAAATCGGAGATTTTTCCCTCTACCGCGCATACAAATACGGCAGCGTCAGAGTGTTTATTTACCGCTGGGCGGACACAGCGGCACAAATCTGAGCGCAGTCGCCGTCCAGTCTTTAAGTTTAGGTTTTCAAGTATTTTCCCCGACTGCAGGCGAAAAGCGGGAAAGGAAGATTTAAGATGAAAACAGCAGTATGCCCGGGCAGTTTTGACCCGGTTACACTCGGACATATAGACATAATAAAGCGCGCAGCCGCTATCTTCGACCATGTAATCGTGGTGGTGATGAACAACGCGGCAAAACGCGCGATGTTCACGCAGGAGGAACGGGTGGATTTTCTAAGGCAGGCGACAGCCGGCATAACCAACGTAGAGGTTGACTGCTATGACGGTCTGCTTGCCGAATATGCCCGGCAAAGAGGCGCGAACGTCATAGTCAAAGGTCTGCGCGCGCTCTCGGATTTTGAGTATGAGTTTCAGATGGCGCTTACCAACCGCAAGCTCAACCCCAACGCGGAAACAGTGTTCTTAACCACTTCGGCACAGTATATGTATCTTTCCTCTAGCCTTGTCAAGCAGATTGCGCAGCTCGGGGGAGACATCAGGGATTTGGTGCCGTCATGCATTGTGGACGACATATTGCGAAAGGCAAGGCAGATAAAATCATAGAATATTGAAAGGCAGGCTGGTAACAATGACCGTTGAAGATTTACTGGACCAGATTGACGAAATGCTCGACAGCGCATGGAGCCTACCGCTGTCCGGCGGCAAATGCGTGGTAGACGCGGAGCTTTTGAGAAACATCGTCAACGATATCCGCGCCCATCTGCCGAGCGAGGTTCGGCAGGCAAGGGCTATTGTCGCCGACCGCGGCGATATCGTCGAGACTGCCAAGCGGGAAGCCGAGAGTATAATCCGGAACGCCGAGGAGCGCGCGCGGCGGCTAGTGGCACAGGAGGAGATTGTAAAACAGGCACAGCAAAAGGCCAATGAGATACTGACTCAGACCCAGACAAAATCCCGCGAAATACGCAAGGGCGCAAGCGATTTTTCGAACGATTTGCTCCGCCGCACCGAGGAAGTTCTGGCGCAGCGCCTCGCGGAGGTGCGTCAGGCGCGGCAAATTCTCCGCAACCCTCCAAGGAACGATTTGACATTGGATGAGGAATAAGCCTTAACAGTTTCTCCCATTGCAATAAGCGCAAAAAAACCTGTCGGGAAAGACAGGTTGCTTATCATTAACAGCTTGGCCGGTTTCAAGGTTTCAGCCTGTTTATTCGTATTTATTATAGGGAATAATCGCGTTTTTCCGCATCCGAAAGCACGCAACTGCCAGAACTGCGCCCGCGGCCGCCGACGCAATCCCCGACAGCACAAGGCCTGTCAACCCCTTATTGACCGTCTCAACCAGCAGATACTTCACATATTCAGGGGTGATGTTGATTCTTCTGTAAGCGCCGCAGAGCAAAAGGAATAAAGGAAACGGGATTAGCATAAGCGCAGTCGAAAACATACTGCAGGCGCAGAACCTTACGGCGCGGTGCTTAAACCTGTGCAGCTTGAACAGGAATAGATTTAGCAGTATCAGCAGCATTGAAAATCCCGGCAGTATGTAGGCAAACAATTTGTCAAACCTGTTTCTCAGCACCGCAAAGTCGTCCAGAAAGAAAAGCCCGATATGACGGTCGTATTCTTCCACGCAATAATCCGCGAGAGACTCAAGGTTTGTGCCTGAAATATCGACCCCGCGGCCATCAGCGTAGCTTTTTAGTCTTTCAATCACCTTTTGCCGCACGCGCTCCCTGTCGTATCCGGAATTAATCCCCGCGAGCTTTGCATTGAGATTGGATTTTACATCCTCTTTCATTTGGCCGCGGCTGAACAAACCGTCAAACGCTTCTTTTGGGAGGTTGCTCGGCGACGCGAGTTTTTGTTTTAAGGTTTCGGTAAGGGTATCCATCACCGACTGGTAATAACGGTCGTTCATCAGGCGGGCGAGAAAATCGGCCCTGAAGACGGTTACGGCCAGACAGCTGAAAAATATGAGGATTGTTAAGCAAACCATTATCAAAAATGATAATATCACGCTGACGATATAAGACAGATGCCTGTTCATCATTTGATATAAAGCCCTTCCTATTCCAGAGGTTCCGATACTATTCTCGGCCCGCTGACCTTATCGGCATACACAAAAAACCTTTTATCGGTAAGGCCGAGGGTGTTGAATGGGTAACAGGTATATAAAATCAGCTGCTCTTTTTCCTGCTGAAGGTTGTATGCGCTTTTATCAAAACAATCGGCGATTTTTACCCCTGTTACCCTGTAGCTGTAAATCCCGTAATTGGTTGTGATTGTAACGATATCCCCGGTTTTTACATGCTGCAGCCCGCCAAAGGCGCCGTTGTTGTGGCCGCCGACGAGCAGCGGTCGCCCGTACCCGGGCAGGGAACTGCCGATATACTGCCCCACCCCTTTTTTAAGCACCGCGCTGCTGTCGCCATAGTACAAATCGACGGCGACCGACAGCGACGGTATTGTCAGCCGGGCGTAATGGGTGCCGTATGTAGGCATTACGATATCCTTTTCGTATACAATCTCGACATTCAGCGCGCCGTAATCCTTTTGCTCGAATATTGCCTTTGTTTCTGGCGTAATGAAGGCGCCGTCGGAGGTAAAAAGCCCCAGCGACGACAGCGCGTTTGAAAGCAGCGGAAAAACCGCTGCCATCAACACAATATAGCCCGCCGCGCAAAGAAGCAACGGCAGATAAAAATAAACCGCAACCCCGTTCCCAAGAAACGAAGGTTTGCTCATTTTGCGATTAACCTTACTTTCCACGAGACTGCAAAGCAACCTATAATCAATGCGACACAGACGCCTACCATAACGAGGATTGCGGAAATGCCCGTCCCGGTGATTTTCAACGCGGCTTCAGTAGTGGCCACCGGCACATTATCTTTTAAAACGGTAATCGTCTTATCCGTTGAATTTATTGAAACCTTAAGGCCGAGAACGCCAGCCGCAGCCCTTATGTTGTCAAGTATTGCAGTTTTGTCCTGCATGTTCAGCTCGGAGATTCTGGTAACGCCGGCCTCCTTAACTATATTAATCGCGCTGTTGATATGGCTGATGATTTTATCCGCCTGTTTCGCAGTAATCACAACGTCGTCCCGCTTAAGGAAGTTTTCGGCTTGGGTAATCAGTTCTCCTGGCAGGGATACCGACTTGCCCGCTACTGAAATCTCGGTTTTCAGGCGGTTTAAGACCCTGTTCTTGTTGACGTCCAGCCCGGCCGCCGAGGCGGTCAGGGAAACCGCACCTAAAACCATGCAAATTACCGTTGCTATGACTTTCTTCATTGTTGACCTCCCCTTTGAGCAAAAACGCATATTTACCAGCAATACTCCGCAGTACAATTTAAATTTAAATACAATTATAAATGATTCACCGTCAAAACACAACCGAAATTATGTCAGTATTTAAACGAAAAAATCCTTATTTTTTGGATTGTATTTCCAAATTATTTGACATATCGCCCTGCATTATTTATTAGTTTTATACGATTTTATACGATTTTCAGAGGGGTTGGAGGGTGTAATGGGCAATAATGCGCAATTTATCTGTAAAATAACCAGATCTTTTTGGAAATTATTTATAAATCGACGGAATTATAGTTGATTGTACAAGAATTTATGGTATAATCAGCCATGTTGCAGCCACATCATCTTCTTATATATCAAGGGGGCCATACCGTGCACCAGGGTTATTACATCTTTAATCTGAAAGAAGCGGTACAGTTAATCAAACAAAAAATGTGGTTTATCCTGCTGCTTTCCTTCTGCGGGTTTTTGATTGCTTTTGGCATTACCAAAGTATTCCTAAAGCCGGTTTACACTTCAAAAGTCTCGTTTTATGTCAGCAACACCGAACATCTTCAGAACAAAATCGATTTTAGCGACATCAACGCGGCGCAAAAGCTCGCCAACACCTATTCGGTGATAATCCAAAGCGACACCGTGCTGTCCGAAGTGGTCTCGCTGTCCAGCCTGTCCCATCTCACCCCTTTGCAAATCAAAAGGATGATGACTGTTAAATCGGTATCCAACACCGAGGTAATTGAAGTGCATATTACCACCCGAAATCCGCAGCTTTCTGCCGACGTCGCAAACGCGATTGCAAGCATAGCCCCGTCAAAAATCAAGGAAATAACAAAAACCGGAGATGTGGAAATAATAGATAAAGCCGTACCCAACCCGTTCCCTTCTTCACCAAATCTGAAATTTAACTGTATTTTGGGCGTTCTGGCGGGCATGGTTTTGTCTTTTATTTTCGTAATCGCTAAAAATATATTCGACACGCGTATCAGGGATGAAGCAGACGTCAAGCGGTATTACGACATTCCCGTGCTGGGCTCTATCCCCGCATTTGACGCCGCGCCGAAGGGAGGATACAGGAATTATGGCCGTTAGGAAACAAACAGGGTTTTCCGCCACCAAAGACAATAAGCCGACAGGCTTACTGCTGTCCGAAACCTCCCCATTTCACATAAGCGAATCCTTCAAAACCGTGCGGACCAACCTGCTTTTTGCGCTCGCGACCAAAAACAGCAGGGCATTTGTGGTGTCCAGCCCCATGCCGGACGAGGGCAAATCCACCATCTCGGCAAACCTTGCGATTGTGCTGGCACAGACAGGGGCGCAGGTTTTGCTGATAGACTGTGATTTGCGCAAATCGTCAATAAATCGGCTGTTTAAGCTGCCGACCCACAAGGGGCTGACCAGTATTCTCTGCGGGATTGACAAAATTGAAGAAGCCCTTAACGAAAACGTCGTTCAAAACCTTGACATTATCACCGCTGGCCCGACCTCCCCAAACCCGTCCGAACTGCTGGGCTCGACAAGGATGTCCGAATTCCTCTCAATCGTGCAGAAGGCTTACGATTACATCATTCTGGACACCACACCAATCAATGTCGTTTCGGACGCAATCATTGTCGCAAAGCAGACCGCCGGGGCTTTGCTGGTGGTCAGGCAGGGTCAGTCGCGCCACGACCAGCTTAATAAGGCTGTCGAAAGCTGCGGCTTTGCGGGCGTCAATATCCTCGGCATAGTGGTAAACGAGGCAAGAGCCCCCGTCTCCTATTTCGGGGACGGCCTTTACTACGGGTACAAATATCCTGCGGCCTCAAGCCGAAAACAGTATAAGAATAACAGCGCCGTCTTCTAATTCTGCTTATTGCGCCCCAAACCGCCGGGAGGAAACTATATTTGTTCGTGGATTTCCATTCGCATATACTCGCAGGGGTTGACGACGGCCCGCCTGACATAAAGACCTCGCGCGAAATGCTTAAAATCATGAAAAATCAAGGCGTTAGAGTCGCCGCGGCCACTCCTCATTTTTATGCGCACAAACAGCCTTTGGAGGAATTCCTCAAGACAAGGCAGCGCGCGTTGGACGAGCTGTCCGTCGCCGGCTGCGACATGCCGGTAATCCTGCCCGCGGCCGAAGTCTATATCGAGCGAGGGATACACAATCTCGATTTATCCGGACTGTGCTACGGAAATACCCGCCTGATTCTGGTCGAACTCCCCTTTTGCCCTTATCAAAGCTGGATGCTGGACGAGGTTTACAATTTAAGTGTCAGGCATTCGCTGGTCCCCGTCTTCGCCCACCTTGACCGCTACCTTTTGGCGCACGGGCCGCAGGCAATCGGAGAAATACTCGGTTTTGACGGCGCCTTGATACAGGTAAACCACAATTCGCTGTTCTGCCGGGCAACCCGCAAACAGGTGCTCGGCTGGATAAGAAAAGGGGTACCGGTGGTTTTTGGCAGCGACTGCCACCACCCTAAAGCAAGGGCACCAAAACCCGACAAGGCAAGGGCGGTTATCAAATCAAGGCTCGGCGAGCGATGGCTTTTTGAATATGAAGAATTCACTTTGGATTTGATTGGGTACCAAAGATAATAAACAGACAGCGCATTTATCTCCCCCAGTATAACTGGGGGATTTCTCACGCTAAAGCGCCATTTAAAAATCCGGTTCGCAGCGAACCGGATTTAGCTTTATTAACCGCCGGTTTGACAATCCGTCGGTCAGGTTTTATCAAAAAAGCCGCTTTCATTTATTTCCAAACTAAATTCAGAATTATTGCGGACAATATATCCGGAGGGATATAAAATGCGCGGAAGCGAATACAAACTGGGGTTATCCGACCTGTTGGACCAAAGTATCACCTGTTACGAATACTTTTACAGCCTTCCAAAACCGCTTCAGGAGGAAATAAAAAAGCTGGATATACATTCGTTTGAAGATATGCAGGAATACGTCGCGGCGCACAGCCGCCGCGGCAATTACAAAACTTGACACGGAGGTAATCATGCACAACAGGAAATACAAAAACCTTGATGATTTGCTGGGCAGTAACCACAGGGCGGGCGCTTTTTTTGAGTCGCTGCCCTCATACGTGCAGGAAATGATAAAACAGCGCAGCGGGAATATACAAACCGAACACGAGCTTAGAATGTACGCCGAAAACATCGTTCAGGGCGATAAATAATACCGGGGCCCAGTACAAAACACGGACACGCGGTGGGCGGAGATGTCCGCGCCTGCCTCTGCTGTTTTTTGCCGGCGGTTGCCGCAACAAATCGGCCTGCCGGTTTTACATATAGTAAATAACCGCATTAACTGCCGGCTGCGGCGCCGAAAAAACTGTTTTTTGATTTGGCAGACATTTCAAAACATTAGTTTTGGAAGTATTTTGTAAGTTTTCATCAAAATTTTCTCCAAAAAATCACATATTGACGATTTACAAACAGGCAGTAAATAGGTTATAATCATAAACAGTCGGTATATTTTATGCGTATTATTTTTGCATATATCGCCATTACCAGAATCCGGCCCTTATTTTCCGATGGCGGAAAGTGGGGCGTTTTATCTTATTTAAATAAATGCGAGTTTTGAGGTGTGCGCCGTATGAATCCCTCTTTCCCCAGAATGTTGACCCTGCTGAGAAAAGAGAAAGGTATCAGCCAGAAGAAAGCTTCTCAGGAGCTTGGAATCTCGCAGGCGCTGCTTTCACATTACGAAAAGGGTATCAGGGAATGTGGCCTTGAATTTGTGGTGAAGGCGGCGGATTACTATAACGTATCCTGCGATTACCTTCTGGGCAGGACTCCCGACAAAACCGGGGCGGTAATCGCAGTTGACGAGATACCGGAAAACGACCCTTCAATCAAGGACAATCATCTTCGGGGCAGCGTGCTTCCGGTACTCAATAAAAAACTGGTGATAAATTCCCTGAACATAATTTTCGATATCCTTCAAAACTGCAACAACAAGGCGCTGACTATCGAGGCTTCAAACGCGCTGATGATTGCGGTGTATTCCCTCTTCCGCAGTATTTACTCGGCAAACCCCAAAAACCCTGAGGCGTTGTTCTCAATACCCGAATACCTCTATCTGACCGCCGCGGCAGGGGAATTCAGCAAGTCGGCGGCCACAATCAGCTTTTTGGCCGCAGGGGGCTCCGTGAACGGAGAAAAAGGGCTGGCAGAAGCCCCGGTGATCTCCTCCGACCGTATTGCGGCAGAATACCCGATGTTCGCGTCCTCACTTTTTAACCTGATTAAAAACGCCGAGACCAAACTCGGCGGCTCGTTGTAAATACATACGGCGCAGACAGAAAAATACCGGCAGTAAAAAATAAACGGCCTTCGATTTGCCGTTTATTTTTTACTGCCGTTTTATACTGCTCTTATGTCATATCATTCGCGCCGCTGTTTTTTCGGCAGGGAGCTTATCCTGAAAGACATAAATACAAAACAGACGCTAAGAAAGCATAACAGCGCCCTTGTAACCAGATTGTCGATTGCTATTTCAAAACTCATCCCGAAAATCTCCGGGGTGCTGAATGACCTTGCGATAAGCGGCAGCCCGTACTCGTCTTTGTATTCCATCCCAAAAACGCAGAACACCAGCGACAAAACCAGCACAATAATGCCGATTACGCGCAGCAGAACCAAATCAAAGCGGCGGCGTTCTTTTGCAAGGCTGGACGCGGCGGCCTGGACAAACAGCATAAACGAGAAGGACAAAAGCAAAAGCAGCACCACATCCATCAGCGCGCCCGTTTCCTCCACCGGCACGGAGCCGAAAACAATCGCCGTTCCCGCAATCCCCAAACCGATTATCCCGGCGGTCAGCGCAATCAGCAGCACCCTCAGCACTACCCGCACAGCCAGCGTATCCCCTTTGTAGTACCCGGCAAGCCCAACAACAAGGGCGGCGGCAGAGGTAAAAAGCCAGAGCTCCCACCTCAGAGACGCAATCATAAACAGCAATAGCGCCAGAATAATCTGCAAAAACGCGACAGAAGGCAGTCCGTCGGCGCAGCGCTCTTCTGTAAACCAATCCAGCCTGGACAGCAGTGGCCGTTTTGTTTTTTGCCCGTTATTATTTGCTTCGCTCATAATATATTCAGAACCTTTCCATCTATTCAGCGGTTTACTAAATTATATCTTCCCGCGCCCAAAAAAGCAAGAAATATTCCCGGCCAGCCGGCATCAAGCCTTTTCATGTCTAAAGCCTACTACCCGATGTCTGAAATCTAGACTTCGCAAAGCACCGCCCTGACGGGCGAGCCGTCGCAGCCGGCGATTTTCAAAGGAAGGGCAATCAGAAAATAGTCGCCGGGCTTTACCGCGCTTAAATCAAGCCCTTCAAGCAGCACCATCCCGCTGCCGAGCAGCTGGCGGTGGACTTCGCCGGCAGATTCTTCGGCCGAAACGGTCTGCGGCTCCACGCCAACCAGCCTCAGTCCAAGAGTCGAAAGCACAAATGCCGCGCTGGGGCTGATTTGCATATCCCCTTTAAACAACAGCCTCGGCTGAACCCCGCGGATAATCTTCTCGGCATCCGCGCCCAGCAGCACGCCGCTATATTCAATAACGGTGCATTTGCCGATACAGCAGTCGAGCTCCACCGAGGCAATGTCCCTGCCACCCGCGATAAAATGCAGCGGCGCGTCCAGATGGGTGCCGTTGTGCGCGCACAGGTTTAATACCGAGGTGTTGCAGACATCGCCGTATTCAATCCGGCAATGCGGCTGGATTTTCGGGGACGGGTCGTCCGGATAAACCGGAGCCGACAGAACCTCTCGCGAAATATCGTAAACCCGCATATACCTGCTCCTCTCCGAATATCAATCAGTCCATATTCCCGGTAAGCGCCATAATCACCGACAACGCGGCAATCGGAGCGGTCTCGCACCTTAAAATCCGCGGGCCCAGAGTAGCCCTGCGCGCGCCGGCCGCGCAGAGCTGCTCGATTTCCTGCGGCTCGAACCCGCCTTCCGGCCCGATAAAGATTGACAGCCGCTCTGTGCCTTTGCCGACCAGCTCGCTCAATCTCTCCCCTCCGCCTTCGTAAAACACGATTACAAGCTCGTTTTCTTCTTTTTCCTTCAGCCGCTCAACCGCCTGTTTGAAGCTTATCTGCGCTTCCACTTTCGGCAGTATGCCGCGCCCCGACTGTCCCGCCGCCTCATCTGCTATTTTTTGCAGCCGCTGATGTTTTTTCGCGTTTTTTTCGGCCGAAACGCTTATACGGGAAACGCTGCGCGCGGTTTCGACCGGCACCACCGCAGAAACCCCAAGCTCAACCGATTTCTGGATGATGTATTCCAGCTTGTCCCCTTTCGGCAGCCCCTGATACAGGGTAACAAGGACCGAGGGCTCGCTGACAGAGGGGGTGCGGTAGAGGACTTTGACCACCACATTCTCCTCATCAAAACCGGTGATTTCACAGAAATAATCGCTGCCCCTGCCGTCGCACAGAGTTATATTGTCGCCGGCGCGAAGCCTTAAAGAACGCCTTATATGTATTGCGTCCTGTCCAGTGATAATTGCGGTATCCCCGCCGCCAAAATCCAGAAAAAAGCGAGGCACTGCGGTTTCCCCTTTCATTTATCTGCTTTAATCCCCGACTGAAGACACAAGCGCGACCCAGCCGCCGCTTTCACGGCGCTCCAACACCACAAATCCGTGCTGTTTTAAGCAAGCCAGCACCTCTTTCTCTGCGGTATCAATAATCCCGGACGAAATAAAAACCCCGCCCGGCTTTAAAAAACGCCGCAAACCGCTTATCAGCTCAACCACAGCGTCCGCCGAGATGTTGGCCGCGATTAAATCATACCTGCCTGAAATCCCGTCGGCGAGGTTGCCGTGGATAATATTGTATTCGGGCGACCCAAACCCGTTTATCTTTCCGTTCTCCCTTGCAATCCGCACCGCAAGCGGGTCAATATCCACACCGTCCGCCCTTTCTGCGCCAAGCAAAAGCGCTGCTATAGACAAAATCCCGCTGCCGCAGCCGACGTCCAGCACGGTTTCCCCGCCTTTAATGCGGCGCTCCATCGCTTCAAGGACCAGCCTTGTGGTGTGGTGCCCGCCGGTGCCGAAAGCCATTCCGGGGTCAATATACAGCACTTTTCTGCCGTCGGCAGAAGGGGGTTTTTCCCATGTCGGGCAGATAATAAGCCTGTCGCCGGCAACGAGCGGTTTAAAATACTGTTTCCAGCTGTTTGCCCAGTCGTCCTCGCGGACACCGCTTGTCGTGATTTCAAACTCAATCCCCGCGTTGTCAAGCCTTTCGCGCAGAAAAGCCGTGGTTTCAGCCGGGTTTTCCTCCGCGCTGACATAAAGGCGGATAACCGTTTTTGAGCGGTCGCGCGACAGCAGGCTCTCGTCGATTAAATCCACATGCGCGATTTCCCGCACTCCCTGCTCAATATCGCTGTAATCCTCGATGTAAAGCCCGCCGGGCGCCGCCATATTCGCAACCGCCGCCGCAAGCTCGGCATGCTCCGCCGGCACGGTCAGCGTGATTTCGGCCCAGTCCATTCGAACACCCTTTCCGTTTAGGACAAATAATCAATAAGCGCGGCTTTTTCCAGCCCCGATTGACTGAGCAAAAAGCCGGCGAGCTTTTCTGCAATAATCCGGCAGCCGCCCTCTACATCGCTTTCGATGTTCAGCGGCATCACCGGGTCGTGCACGCTAAGCCTGAGCAAAAACCAGCCCTCCCCTTCGCCTTTGCCGAAAGAGACCCGCACCCCTTCGCGGCTGTCGTCTGCGACGTTCCAGCCCTTTTCTGCGGCGTACTGCTCTAAGGATTTCAGAATGCGCTCTCCGCAGGCGTGAAAGTCCGGCTCGGTGATTTTAAACCTTAGCTCCACCGTTTCGACAGGCTCCTTAAGCTTTTCAATCAGATTTTCAAGGGTCCTGCCCTCTTTTTTAAGGTTTGCGGCCTTTATGATTATCTTTGTAACAAGGTAGGCGCCGTCGTCAAGAAAATAATTCTCCCGAAACGCCGCATGTCCCGACGTCTCAATCGCCAGCGGGCAGTTTATTCCCTGCGCGTTAAGACTCAAAGCCTCGTTGATGACGTTTTTGTAGCCGCGCTTAAACCGGTGGTGCACCCCGCCCAGTTCCTTTTCAATGAATACTTTAAGTCCGCTTGAAGTAATGGAGTCGGTAACAATGGCGCCGCCGGGATTATCTTCAAGCGCGATTGCCGACGCGAGCGCCACCAGCCGGTTGCGGTTTATCTCCCGCCCGGTTGAATCCACACACCCCGCCCTGTCCACATCGGTGTCAAATATTATCCCCAAATCAGCGCCCGCCCTGACCGTTGCAATCCGGACGGACTCCATCGCCTGTTTATCTTCGGGGTTCGGGATATGGTTCGGGAAACGCCCGTCGGACTCAAGGAACTGGCTGCCCTTTATATCTGCCCCAAGCGGCGCTAGCACTTTTTCGGCATAAAATCCGCCGACCCCGTTGCCGGCGTCAACAACAATATGAAAGCCTTCAAGCGGCCGGTCATAATCCTTTGAATTAATCCCTGCGCAAATCATTTCGCGCAGCCTTTTTGCATACTCGGACATATAGTCCTGCCGGCTCAAAGAGCCGGGTATCGCGGCCTTTGCCCCTTTTCCGCCGCCTTCGGACAAACCCTGCGCAATATAAAGGATATCGGTTATATCGCCGCCCTCAAGACCGCCCGCCGGGGTGAAAAACTTCAGCCCGTTGCGGTTAAACGGATGGTGGCTCGCGGTGATTTGAACTGCTCCGTCGCAGTTTAAATCCATTGTGCTCATGAACATCGCAGGCGTGGACGCAAGCCCGCAGTCAATAACATTTATCCCTGCGCCTGTCAGCGCGTTTATCACCGCGTCTTTAATACGGGGGCCGGACAGCCGGCTGTCCCTGCCCACCGAAACCGTAAGCTCATTAGCGCTTTTTTTGGTTTTTTCAATCAGCCAGGCGGCAAAACCGGCCGAAATCTTATCCACCACATCGTCGGTCAGATTGACAGGTTCCCCATTCACCCCTTCTATGGCAATTCCCCTGATATCGGTGCCGCTTTTCAAATTCTTCCAAAAAGGCTTGAGCAAGGTTAATCATCCTTTCAATAACCGCTTTATTTAGCCTGCGACGGCGGGCCGGCATAAAAAACGGCCAATACGCCGCATTATATTATTTTATCACTATTTGTATATTCTGCGGCAGAATAAACCCCGCCGCCGACATCTTATTCGCCAAAAAAACGGGCATACTTACTGATGAACAAATTACAAAGGGGATTGGTGTATGTCCGGGATAATCAGAATTAAGGATTTGTACAAGATTTACCGTCAGGGCAGTAGCGAAGTCAGGGCGCTGAACGGCATATCTCTGAAGGTTAATCAGGGCGAATTTGTCGCGATTGTCGGCCACTCCGGTTCGGGAAAAACCACCCTTATGAACCTCCTCGGCTGCCTTGACACTCCGACGTCGGGCATTTACAGTCTTGACGGGAGGAATGTCGCTGATTTGACCGACGACCAGCTATCGCTCATCCGAAACCGGCATATCGGCTCTATCTTTCAGGGCTACAACCTGATACCCAGCCTTGACGCGCTCGAAAATGTCGAACTGCCGCTGATATACCGGGGAATGAAGCGTGAACAGCGCAGGAAGGTCGCCGCGCAGGCCCTTATTCGTGTAGGCCTCAGCAGCCGTATGCATCACCGCCCCGCCGAACTGTCCGGCGGCCAGCAGCAGAGAGTTGCAATCGCGCGCGCGATTGCCGCCCGCCCGCCGATAATACTCGCCGACGAGCCCACCGGAAACCTAGATACGGTTTCGGGCAGGGAGATTATCAAAATCCTGCTTGAACTGAATTCGGAGGGCAAAACCATCATTCTGATAACCCATGACATGGAGATTGCCCAAAACGCCAGCCGGATAATTGAAATCCGCGACGGGAGGATTGTCTCCGACCTGCCGGTAAAACCCGCAGTATCCTGATCAGTCGTCGTCAAAGCTGCCGTCGCCGCCGTAGACTTCCATGCAGATGAACTTGTAAATCTCTTTTGCTGTCTGATACACCTGTTTTATTCTTTGGTGGTTGAACATCAAATCAATATCCGAAGGGTACCGCGTCTCAATATACAGCCGGTTCATATCCGCGGTTTTGTCCATCCACTGCTTGAAATCCGGGTTGTGCTTCATCGCCTGCCGGCACAGCCATGTCAGGTTGTGCCCGTCCACCAGTATGTCGGTTTTGTCTATGATATAGGCCTTTAAGGATTTTTCGATACACTGCTGGCAGTGGAAAGCCGCGATATCATAACACTGTTCCAGCTCAATCAGCAGGCGAGCGGCCAGTAAGTCGCGCGCGGAAATCTCAAGCCAGTCAAAAAACTTGCGGCTGTCCCTTCCATGCCTAATCCGCCGCATGCAAAACCCTCCCTAGGCTGTTTATCCGCGACGCGAAACTCATTTCGTCTTTGAGCAGATTGTCCCACTCGGCCTGATTATAGACCAGAATGTCAAACGGCAGCTCGGAATCTATATTAAGATACAGCTTGTTTTCCATTTCTTGCGAATCTCCGCTTTTGATTACCGCGCAAAGCTTCACCGAGCTTAAATTGCCGCCGGTATCCTGCTTGTAGCTGAACAGAATAAGCCTGCAGGCGCCCGATATGCGGATGATTTCGTCGCTCAACTTCTTAAGCCTGTCATCCATATTCATCACTGCCCACCCCTTTTGCGCCAATGTGATTATCGCACGCTCTCCACCGCTAGTATATCACAAACAAGTCCGGATAGCCAGATTTATGCACAGCGCTATGGATAAAATTGTACTTAACCTAATCCCCGACGCACCCGGTGCCAAGCGCCAAAAAGCGGCACGCAGCGGCTTTGCGCCGCCGAGTGCCGCTTTTTGGAACACAGAGGGTGCTTATGAAATCAGTTTTTTCAAAATCCGGATGAATTCCTGCTTGCTTTTATCGGAAGAACTGCCGGCATATTCCTGCGCCATTTGATAGGCATGGTTCAACGAAGCATCCCCTTTGTATTGCGAATTGTTGATTACAAGGCAGGCTTCCGCGACCGCGGAGGCGAAATAATAGTCGGCGTTCAGGTTTTTGCTGATTTTGCCGGTGTGCTGGTATAACAGCGAGGTGTCGGAATCGGGATTTTTGTACCTTATTTTCACAGTGAACAGCTCGGTTGCGCTGTCGTCTTTCGGGATAATCTCGTACATTGCGGTAACCGTCTGCCCTGAGCCCAAATCGCCGCCGTCAACTTTGTCGTTGTTAAAATCCTCGTTCGCGAGCGCCCGGTTTTCATATCCGATGAGGCGGTAGCTGTCAACGGCGTTCTTGCTGAATTCCACCTGGATTTTGACGTCCTTTGCGACCGTATACAATACGCTGGTAAGCTGCTTGTTCAGCACCTTTTCCGCTTCTTCAAGACTGTCGATTACATAATACCCGCCGTTGCCGTTGTCGGCGAGGACCTCAAGCCTTTCGTCCCCATTGACGTAATTGTTGACCCCAAAGCCCAGAACGGTGAGGAATATCCCGCTCTCCCTTTTCCGGGTTACCAGCTGTTTCATCTCCTCGACGCTGCTGGGGCCGATGTTGAAATCCCCGTCAGTCGCAAGCAGAATGCGGTTGTTGCCGCCCCTGATGAAATAATCCTGCGCGATACTGTAGGCCCGGTTCAACCCGTCCGCGCCGGCGGTGCCGCCGCTTGCCTTAAGCTTATTTATCGCGTTTATTATCCTGCTTTTTTCGCTGCCCTTGGCGCCTGTCAAAACGGTTTGTACGCTGGAAGCGTAGGTAACAATCGATACTGTATCTTTATCGCTTAGGTTTTCGACCGCGTGTGCCAGCGCTTTTTTCAATAAAGGCAGCTTGTCTTCGGTTTCCATAGAGCCGGAAACATCGATTAAAAACACGATGTTGGAGCCTTTGAGCTTTGCCGCGTCAAGTTCCTTGCCCGCAATCCTGATAACCGCGAGCTTTGCGTTCGGGTTCCACGGGCAGTTGCCGACCGCGGTGGTAACCGCAACCGGGACGTCCCCGGTCGGTTTCGGGTAATCATAACTGAAATAGTTGATTGCCTCCTCGGTCCTGATAAAGCCGCCGCTGTTTTGGAATTCCTTTAAGCTCATATTTGCGATGTCGCGGCGGAAGATAACGTATGACGCGGTATCTACGTCAATCGAAAAAGTGGATATCGGGTTTTCGCTTGTCTTGATAAACGGGTTTTCCTTAAATGCGGCGGGTTTATCCGCCCCCACGCCGGGTTTTTTCACACCGCCTTTAATCTGAGTAGTAGCGCCTTTATTCATATTCGGTTTTGTTGCATTTGTTACGTTTTGGTCAAAATTTTCAATTATCGTTTCCTGTGAATTGCCGTCATTATTCTGTTCGGTGTCGGTTTCTTCTTCTACAGCGCTTACGCCACCGGCATTGTTTTCACTGCGGGCGGGAGAGGAAGGCGGATAGGGAGTTCCAAATCCGTCAGTGCTCTTCCTCAACGGCAATCTTGGAAAGCCATAAAGCGCGGCAAACAACACCACCGCGACAGTTAAGGCAAAGCAGGCCGCAATCGCCGTAAAACGCATCAGGTTTTTTGGATTAAGAAAATGGATTTTCTGTTGTTTTTGACCGGTATTCCCGCTCTGCGCGGCTTTTATGGTCTTTTCCTTCAATTCATCGGATACCGGAATGGCCTTGTATTTATTTACATACTCATTAAACCGCTCAAGGTTCATGAAAAATAACCCCTTTCTTTTGGTGCAGTCAAAGTCAGAGCAGAACTTCGCCGCCGGCCGCTTTTTTTACCGGCTGTTCATCGAGCTGGTCATATATCTTTCTCAAAACCGCGGTTACTCTCGACAGCCTTGTCCGCACGGCGCCGTTTGATATGCGCAGTATCGAGGCGATTTCGTCAAGCGACAGCTCATTGTAATAGCGCAGCAGAATCAGTTCGCGGTGCTTCGGCTCCAAAGACATCACCGCCATGTAAAGCCGCTCGTTTTCATAGTTTTCCTCGGCTGCCTGTTCGGCTGATTGGCAAATCAAACAACCACCATCCAGCCTGTCAAATCCGACATTCACCCTGCTTTTATAGGCGCTTTTGATGGTGTCCTTGCACTGGTTGATGGTAATCCTGATAAGCCATGTCTTTACCGACGAACGGGCTTCAAACGTATCCATTTTCAAATACGCCTTTAAAAACACTTCCTGAAACACATCTTCGGCAAGCTGCCTGTCGTTCAGGTAAAGATATGCCGTGTTAAGCACGCAGCTTCCATATTCGTCAATCAGCGCTGAAAGCTCTCTGCTCGAACTATCACCCTTCATATGGAAACTCCTTTTTTTGAGTACTCACTTATTAGACGACGATAAGCCGGATTTGTTACAGTTTTGCAACAAAAAAACGGAAACCGCCGGCACTTTTGAGCGCCTGCTGCTCCGTTCAGACCGCAAAACGGGGTTATTCTTCTCTTTTTGAATTCAGGTAATCCTGTAATATCAGAGTGGCCGCGACAGTGTCCACGACTTCTTTCCGCCTTTTCCCTCTTACGTTTGTCTCGTTCAGTATCCCGATAGCGGACATTGTTGTCAGCCGTTCATCCCACAGCTTTACCGGCAGTCCGGTTTTTTTCGCCAAAAGCTCTGCAAAATCCTCGGCAATCCGGGCGCTTTCCCCGCGGGTGCCGTCCATGTTCCGCGGATGACCGACAACAACTTCGGACACGCTGTGTTCCTTTGCCATGCCGGCAATCATGTCAGCCAGTTTTTCAGTATCCCTTTCGGTGATGGTGCCAATGGGAGACGCAATCAGGCCGGTCAAATCCGATACCGCGACCCCGGTGCGCACCCTGCCCAAATCAACCGCAAGTATTTTCACGCGCTCCCTCCTTAATTCACCATTCCAGAACCGTACCGGTCAGCTCGGCGATACTTTTAAGCCCCAGCGAAGCCGCGAACCTTTCGAGCCCTTCGATAATCCTGATACACGCAAACGGGTCGCGGAAATTAGCGGTGCCGACCTGCACCGCGCTGGCTCCGGCAATCATCATTTCGGCCGCGTCCTCCCACTTTGTTATGCCTCCCATACCGACAACCGGAATATTTACCCGTTTATATACCTCATGGACCATCCGTACAGCAACCGGAAACACCGCCGGGCCGGACAATCCGCCTGTGTTGTTGCGCAAAACCGGGCGGCGGGTTTTAATGTCTATCCTCATACCGGTGATAGTGTTAATCAGGGACAGCGCGTCCGCGCCCGCGTCCTCGGCGGCTTTCGCGATATCCCCTATATCCGTTACATTCGGGGTAAGCTTGACCATGACCGGCTTTGCCGAGCGCTTTTTAACCTCGGACGTAACCTTTGCGACACTTTCGCAGGACGTCCCGAAACTGACCCCGCCCTGCTTAACGTTCGGGCAGGATATGTTAAGCTCGATGATGTCCACATCGGTGCCGGACAGCCTTTCCGCGATTTCGCAGTACTCCTCGACAGTGCTGCCCGCGATATTCGCGATTACGGCGGTATCCTGCTTTTTCAGCCACGGCAGGTAGGTGGAAATAAAGCTGTCAAGACCGGGGTTTTGCAGCCCGACGCTGTTCAGTATCCCCGCGCAGGTCTCGGCAATCCTCGGAGGAGGGTTGCCGAGCCGCTCTTTCAAAGTGGTACCCTTGCACGAAACCCCGCCCAGCCGGGATATCGGATAAAACTCATTGTATTCCATCCCGTACCCGAAGGTGCCGGAAGCCGCAATTACAGGGTTTTTTAAAGTAACGCCGCAAATCGTTACACTCATATCAGACATCCCAATCCACCTCCGAAGCCGAAAAAACCGGGCCGTTAAGGCATACGCGGGAGTACTGCATGCCCTTTTTGCCCTTGGTGGCGCATACACAGCACATACAGGCTCCCACTCCGCAGCCCATTCTTTCCTCAAGCGACACCTGACAGTCAATTCCCCGCTCCAGAGCCAGCTTTGCGACGCCTTTCATCATCGCCCTTGGCCCGCAGGTATAGATGATGTCGCACCCTTTTTCGTTCAGATATTCCTCAAACGCCTGAGTGGTAAAACCGTGATAGCCGGCGGAGCCGTCGTCGGTGCAGAGTATGGTCTTTGCTCCTGCGGCGGCAAAATCCTGCTGAAGGATTGCCGCCGACGCGGTGCGAAAACCGGTTATCACCACTGCGTTCTGCCGGTAGAATTCCGCAACCGGCAAAAGCGGCGGGGTGCCAATGCCACCTCCGACTATCACCGCTTTTTTTGCGCTGTCGGTCATCGAAAACCCATGCCCCAGCGGGCCGACCACGTCCAGCATATCCCCGGCTGAATATTCGGCAAGGCATTTCGTCCCCTCTCCGCGGACCTCAAACACCAGCCTTACGGTGCCGAGTTTTTGGTCAAACCCGCACAGGGAAATCGGGCGGCGCAGGGTAAACCCGCCGCAATAAATGTTTACAAACTGCCCTACCGACGCCGCTTTGGCAATCTTCGGAAGATTTACAGTAATATCATATATACCCGGTGCAATCTCTTTTTTCTGCAGTATTTCGCCGGTCTCCTGCGTATAGCGCAACACAAACCCTCCATTTTTCAGCCAATAACCGAGGCGATATCCTCTTTCATCCGCAGTGCTTCCCTGCGCGCGGCACTTGCATAGTCTTCGGGCGCGCAGCCCTCTTTCTTCCACGCGCACATAATGCCGCGGGAAGAATTGATTACCGCCCCAATCCCGTCCTTATCGAACGCGCCCTTTATGTCATCGGCGGCACCGCCCTGCGCGCCGTATCCGGGCACAAGGAAGAATGTCCGGGGAAGCCTGCGCCTTAGTTCGGCAAGCTGCCTCGGCCACGTGGCTCCGACCACCGCGCCCACTCCCGAATAACCGTATTTTCCGGGCAGCAGCCTGCCCCATTCCTCGCACATTTCGCCGACTTTAATACATAAAGGCTCCCCGTCCTCTGTCAGCCTGTCCTGAAGCTCGCCGGACGAGGGATTTGAAGTCCTGACCAGCACAAAAATGCCTTTGTCAGATTCCCTGCACACTTCAATCAGCGGAAGAATTCCGTCCGAACCGAGATACGGGTTGACGGTCAGCGCGTGGGCGCCAAATGCCGGGATTTCCCTGTCCGCGACCTTTGTAGCCCCAAGATGGGCGGCGGCGTAGGCCTTCATTGTGCTGCCTATGTCGTTCCGCTTACCGTCGGTTATCACATACATTCCTTTTTGTTTCGCGTATTCGATGGTTTGGCACAACGCGCGCACGCCCTGCCAGCCGTACATCTCATAATACGCCGCCTGCAGCTTCACCGCAGGCACTATGTCGCACAGCGCGTCAATAAGCCCCATGTTAAAAGATAACACCGCGTCGGCTGCGCCCTCAAGCGTCTCGCCGTATTTTGAAAACGACTCTTTAATAATAAAATCCGGCAGATAGTCCAGTTTCGGGTCAAGCCCGGCGACAGTCGGGTTGCCTGTCCGTTTTATCGCTTCAATCAAGCTGTCAAGCGGCATTTTCTGCAGTCCTTTCAGTATCATACTATTTGCCCGTTATGATATACAATCCGCCCGCCGAGCAGGGTGGTCTTTACCCGCCCTTCCAGAACCATCCCCTTAAACGGGGTGTTTTTGGATTTGCCCTGCAGCAGTTCGGGTTTTACCACCCACTTTTCGTTCGGGTCGAACAGAATTATATCGGCAGGCGCGCCCACAGATAGCGAACCGCCCGGTATGCCGAGTATCTTCGCCGGTTGCGCGGACATCAGCGAAACCAGCTTTGAAAGGGTGATATGCCCTTTTTTCACGAGAAATGTGATACCTGCGGCAAGCGAGGTTTCCAGCCCTATAACGCCGTTTTGCGCATTCAAAAAGTCCCTTTTCTCGCTTTCGGCATGCGGTGCGTGGTCGGTCGCAATCGCGGAAATGGTGCCGTCGCGCAGCCCCTCTATGACCGCCTTCACATCGTCCGCGGTCCGCAAAGGGGGGTTCATTAAATAATCGGCGTCCCAGGTTTTCAGCATTTCATCGGTAAACGCAAAATAATGGGGGGCGGTTTCTCCGGTTACCGGCACTCCCCGCCGCCTTGCCCCCCGCAGCATTTCCACGCTGCCGCGCGTGCTTATATGGCAGATATGCAAAGGCAGCCCGGCGGACTCCGCTACCGCGATATCCCGCGCGGTGCCGACGTCCTCGGCGGCTCTTGGTATGCCGGGAACTCCCAGCTCTTTTGAGGTTACGCCTTCATTCATTATTCCGCCGGAAGAAAGGGATAATTCCTCGGAATGGCAGAGCACCTTTAACCCGCAGCGCTCTGCCGTTTTAAGCGCTTTGAGCATGATATCGGCGCTGGGCACCGGCCTGCCGTCGTCCGACACCGCAACCCCGCCCGCGGCTTTCAGCGCCGCGAAATCGGTAAGCTCCCTGCCTTTTTGCGATTTTGTGATTGCGGCGACCACATAAACTCTTGCCCTCGCACCCGCCGATTTTGATTTGATATAAGATACCACTTCCCTGCTATCACACACGGGATTGGTGTTCGGCATGCACGCGAGCGAGGTAACTCCGCCGGCCGCCGCGGCGCGGCAGCCGGATTCGATATCCTCTTTATATGTGTAACCGGGGTCGCGCAAATGCACATGAATGTCCACAAGCCCGGGCGCGCAAATCAAACCATCTGCGCCTATCACCGCCGTGCCGTCAGCCTGAATGTCGGGAGCCAGCGAGGCGATTTTCCCGTCCGCTATAAGCAAATCCAGCTTTTGCTCGATATTGTTTGCCGGGTCCACTATTTTCGCGCCTTTAATCAGCAGCCTGTCCAAAGGCCCACGCCCTTTTACCCCAGTTTTTTGAATTACATTATACCATAACCGGCAATTTTCTGCCAACAGTTTTGTCCGGCGAACATCTCCCTGTCCGCAAAAGGGGCGGGTGTTCCCTCCCGCCCCTTTTTGCCTTGAGATTTATGTATCACAATATTACCGTTACAAACTTTACCGAATACAGGTCGCACATTATATGGGTGCCGGAATTGACGTCATGCAAAACAAAATAGTTCACGCCCACGTCCTCAAGAACTCCGGTCCTGTCGGTGTACTGCGAACTGCCGATAATAAACTCCGCGCGGACATTTCTGCCGATGATACTCCTTAAATACCCCGGTATATAATCAATACTCATAACCGGAGGCGGCCCTTCAACCGACGGCGGCACAAAGGGCGCGTGCGGTGTTGAAGGCGGCTGTGCTGGCGGTTGCGCTGGCTGCTGCGGGGTTACCTGAGCTTGTTTTACCCGCCGCGGAATTTCGGGTAGTTCGGGGTTTTTGGCATTATTCCCCATCCAATTGCTGCTTCGATACGGCACTATAAAACACCTCGCAAATATTTTAGTTAAGTTTGGGCATATAGATTTGTGGGATTATAAAAACAGTGGTTTCCAATCCTTGTATACCAGTATCCGGTACGGTTATACGGAAAAAAGTTCGGGCAGTCGGGCAAAAACGGGTTCATATACCAAAGGCATTCGGAGCCGGCACCCGGATGAATGTTCCCGTTTATCGCCCAGTCTGCAACGCGGTAATGCTCGGCGGAAGGGGTAAGCGCCCATACGTTTTGAGGGTTTTGACTTCCTTCGATAACGGTTTTATAACATGAAAACTGACATGCCTGCTCAATCACCAGCCGCAAATCGCCTAAACACAGCCTTTGGTATTCCCCGTACGGTACCCGCACGCGGTTCATAACAACAGTGGCAACAGCCCGCATGCCGGATTCCCCTTCCCCTTCAGCTTCACATCTTATAAGCCTCGCAAACAATTCGCGCGTATCCAAAATTTTCACCTCTATACCAATTTATTCATTATTCCTTCAATCGCTAATAAAATGGCCGGGATTTTAAAAAAATTTACGTCCCGCGTATAATTTGAAAAAACGCGCCCATAATAATTCCGCGCAGGATTCGCGTTATTATATATACCTTTAATTTCGCGAAAAGCTATGCTGCGACTCCTGCAAAGGCATGCCTATTCAGAAAAGGAGTGAAGCGTAATGCTGGACAGACTGGCATTGATACTTGTGGTAATCGGTGCCATCAACTGGGGCAGCATCGGCTTGTTTCAGTTCGACATAATTGCATGGGCTTTCGGAGGGCAGGACGCCGCCGTCAGCCGTGTGATTTATACAATTGTCGCACTGGCAGGTATCTGGTGCATCTCATTATTCTTTCGGGACCGTGAAGAAATACTTGAACACGAATAGTTTATTCAAAACAAACAGCGGATGCCGGCCGGCATCCGCTGTTTGTTTTGAATATTAAAATCTATCTGTTGATTATTTCCATGGTGTCCCTGGCAATCACAATCTCCTCGTTTGTCGGGATTACAAACGCTCTCAGAGTGGAGTCGGGAGTGGTTATCTCTATTTCCTGCCCGTGCGCCTTGTTTTTCTCGTAGTCGATTTTGGCTCCGCGATACGCTAAAGCCTCCAGCACTTCCTCGCGCAGCCGGGGCTGGTTTTCCCCAATCCCGGCGGTAAAGACAATCGCGTCAATCCCGCCCAACGCCGTGATATACCCGCCGATGTATTTGATAATCTCGTAGGTGCGCATATCCCAGGCCAGCTTTGCGCGCCGGTTTCCCTGCTCGATTGCGGCGGCTATGTCGCGATCATCGCTGGACACGCCGGATATTCCGAACATTCCCGATTTTTTGTTCAGGATTTCATCCATTTCACGGGGGCTGAAGCCCTCTTTTTCCATTAAAAAAAGAATTACCGACGGGTCAACCGCGCCCGAACGCGTGCCCATCATAAACCCGTCAAGCGGGGTCAGCCCCATTGTGGTATCAATCACCTTGCCGTCTTTAATCGCAGTTATTGAGGAGCCGTTGCCGAGATGGCAGGTTATTATTTTTGTCCCCTTACCGTCGGGTTTGCCGAGCAGTTCAAAGCAGCGGGCGGATACATATCTGTGGGACGTTCCGTGAAAACCGTAGCGGCGGACATTGTATTTTTCGTAATACTCATAAGGGACTGCAAACATATACGCTTTTGGCGGAATGGTCTGATGAAAAGCGGTGTCGAATACCGCCACCTGAGGTATATCGGCGCCGAACGCGGCGGTTGCGGCGCTAATTCCCTGCACATGCGCCTTGTTGTGCAGGGGTGCTAAAGCGGCGAGCTCATCAATGCCCTTTAAAACCTCCGGTGTAATCAATACCGAGCAATCGAATTTTGAGCCCCCCTGCACTACCCGATGACCTATCGCGGAAACTTCCGATAGACTGTCAATCACTTTGCCTTCGCCAATAACAAGCGCATTTTTAACCTCATCAAATGCCGAGGAGTGATTTGGCATATTCACTATCTTGGTAATTACCCGCCCGTCAAAGGTTTTGTGAGTAAACTTGCCGTCAATCCCTATCCTTTCACAAATCCCCTTGGCAAGCACTTTTTCGCCGTTCATGTCAATCAGCTGATATTTCAGCGACGAACTCCCCGCGTTGATGACCAGAATTTTCATCGCAGTTTCTCTCCATTTCAATGTGTTACAGCCGGTCTCACAGTTTAATATAATAATACAAGTATTCAGATTTTACAAGTTTAATCAAGTAATTTGTCAATTTTTTGTCAGTCGTTGGTTACCGGGTAACAGGAGACGGGAATTTGCCGGCAAACTGATATGAGCTCTAAAGCCTAGCCTTTAGAGTTTAAAGTCTATATTGAGTTTACACCTATCAAGCAATTCATATGTAATAAGATTAAAAAGAGATTTTAACGCCGTTGTCAACTAATATTCTCTGCAGTTTCCTGACATCAAGCATAGGAAAATCATCAGTGATTGCCGCCGCTGTGCCCGCCGCCTGCCCAGTAACCGCGCAGCAGGGAATCACGCGGGTTATGTCCCACATCGAATCGGTTACCGAAATGCACCTTCCGGAGGCAATCAGGTTTTTCACCTCATTGCCGTAAAGCGCTTCAAAGGGAATCGCAAAGACGGGGCCGCGCTTTCGCCAATCCCCGGTAAGGCCTATGCTGGTATCGACATTTTTATGGGGGTTGTTGTCATCCAAAACGCATGCTCCGTCAAGCCGGCGGGTCATTCGGACTTGCGGGATTGCGGGGATGGATACCGGCCACAAATCCGCAGAAGATTTTCTGTGCTTTATAAAATCATCCAGAATTTTGGAGTGGGCCAAGCACACCATCTCGCTGAGCTCTTTTGCGTCCAATCCCAAAAAGCGGCGGTTTGTTAAAGGCTTTACCTTCTGATTTGAAGAATCGTTTGAAACGTCACAAAAGCCCTGCGCCCTCAGCCTGATTGACTTGTCTTTATACTGGTAATACCACGCAGCAAGCGGATTTTTCGGGGCATGTACTGCGGTTTTGGCATTGGAAAGGTAGCATATATCGGCGTCGCCGGTCGCGTCGACAACCGATTTTGCAAGGATTGCCTTCCGCCCGCCTTTAGTTTCGATGATAACTGCGCGGATTTTACCGTTTTCGATTGAAACGGCGCTCGCGACCGCACCGTAAAGGATTGTTACGCCTTCGCGCAGCAACAGCTGTTCGGCTTCGATTGCGAACAGGTGCGGATTGAACTGCACCTCGAACCTTACCGCCTTCCGCTCTTCGAATGTCCCGCCTTCAAGCCAGGGCGCGGGGTATTTGTCTTCTGCGCCGTGGCGAATAGACAGCCTTAGCAACTCTTCCCCAATTCCGAAAATCACCTGATTCCCCATGCCGTCGCAAAGCGGCAGGTAGATTGTAACCAGCCCCAGAGTCGCCAAACCGCCCAATACATACTCCCGCTCGATAAGAATGACGCGGGCGTCCTGCCGGGCAGCCGCCAGCGCCGCGGAAATCCCGGCGACCCCGCCGCCTGCAACCAGCACGTCGTATTCCCCGTACACAGGGGTTTTCCGCTGTTCTTCAACAATAAAACCGTCCATTGGCACAATCCTTTCAATATGAATCCGCAAGATATTGCCGAACGCTTGGGTTGAATAAATCCTTTCACTATTTTAATAATTCGTCAATTTAAAAGCAAGCCGCGTTTTTAGTCTTCAGCCGTTAGGATTAGCGGATGATGGACCAAATATCTGATGCTTTACGTCCAAAACCGAAAAACGCCCGGCCAAAAGGCCGGACGTTTCAGACTGTCGATAAACAGGCATTTTCACGCGGGTGAAAATGCCTGTTTTCTTTGAAATATTGAAAATATAGCGAGAATTTGCTGAAAACAAGGGGATACATGACCCCTTAATGCCAGTTTTTTAAG
>Ga0208693_1000315_pt1 | contig 39818 bp, 32 predicted proteins | sample AD_UKC071_MetaG_FD_184438 | JGI IMG/M metagenome (GOLD analysis project Ga0208693, IMG submission 184438) | Active sludge microbial communities of municipal wastewater-treating anaerobic digesters from USA - AD_UKC071_MetaG (SPAdes) (version 2) | ecosystem: Engineered > Bioreactor > Anaerobic >... | reverse complement strand
GTCGGCCCGGGATTCAACTGAGCTAACAAAAAAAGAAACCAAACTATTGGAGAGAGTTCCATAAAGTGGGAAAGGCCCACATTGACTTGACACAAACTTCCCGCCGGGCTGGTTTTACAAACAGGCGGGCTTATAGTATAATAGTTGAATTAAATTCATTAAAAACCGGTAATATTATGTTAAATATCCAGTGGGGGTAGATCTTCTTGCTTGATATGAAATTTGTCCGAAATAATCCTCAGGTCGTCCAGGAGGCTCTTCTTAAACGTGGTTCTATAGTCACCCTGGATGAGTTCCTCAAACTGGACCAGCAACGCCGGGAGAAGCTCTTTATTGTGGAACAGATGAAGAACAGGCGTAACCTGGTTTCCGAGGAAATCGGCCGGCTGAAGAAAGCCGGTAAAGACGTGTCGGAGATGCAGCTGGAAATGCGTGAACTTTCCAGGCAGATCAAGGAAGTCGATGAATCTCACAAGGAACTGGAGAAGAGGCTGCAGCAGATCCTGCTTGATATACCCAACATACCTCATGAGACTGTGCCTGTGGGACAGAGTGATGCAGACAACCAGGTAGTCCGGATCTGGGGAAAACCTCGCGAATTTGACTTTACCCCGAAGCCCCACTGGGATTTGGGCGAAGCTCTGGACATTCTGGACTTCGAACGGGGCGGTAAGGTTACGGGAGCCAGGTTTAACTTCTACAAGGGATTAGGGGCCAGGCTGGAACGCGCGGTGATTAGCTTTATGCTGGACCTTCACACCACCCAGCACAACTACGTGGAAGTCTTTCCGCCCTTTATAGTTAACCGGGATAGCATGATTGGAACCGGACAGCTGCCTAAATTTGCGGAAGACATGTTTAAGATTGAAGGCCAGGAGTATTACCTGATCCCAACTGCGGAAGTGCCGGTTACAAACCTGTACCGGAATGAAATCCTGGACGGGGCGCAGCTGCCGATCCTGCACTGCGCTTACAGCGCCTGCTTCCGGGCGGAGGCCGGGGCCGCAGGGAGGGATACCAGAGGTCTGATCCGGCTGCACCAGTTTAACAAAGTGGAGCTGGTTAAATTCTGCCGGCCGGAAGATTCCTATGAGGAGCTGGAAAAGCTGACCCGGGATGCCGAGAGAGTGCTGCAAATTTTAGAGCTGCCTTACCGGGTTGTAGTTTTGTGCACCGGCGATCTGGGCTTTTCCGCGGCCAAGACCTACGACATTGAAGTATGGCTGCCCAGCTACCAGGGCTATAAAGAAATCTCCTCCTGCAGCAATTTTGCTGATTTCCAGGCCCGCCGGGCCGGCATCCGCTTCCGCAACGCCAAGGGCAAAACCGAGCTGGTGCATACCCTGAACGGGTCCGGTCTGGCCGTTGGCCGCACGGTGGCTGCCATCCTGGAAAACTACCAGGAGTCCGACGGTTCTGTAACCATACCGGAGGCACTGCGTCCCTATATGGGAGGCCTGGCCAAAATAGGCTGATTAATTGCACTGACCAGGCCTTTTAGGTTACCTTAAGGTAATCTCAAGGCCGGTGGCCAAAATAATGAATGCGCTGGCCTGGATAGTATACGTAGATCCAGACAGGCAACAGGATAAAATATATTGATAAAAATAAAAAACAGATAAGACATAAATAGGTATAAGGGCTGCCTGGCGAGTTTTTTAATGAATACCGGGGTAATTGCCTTATAAACAGGCCGGTAGGTACACAATAAGGCTGCACAATGGCTAAAGCAAAGAGCTCTTATTGACACGGGGTTGTTTCTATGTTAAACTGTATCATGCATTATTTATTTCCGTACCCCTTGGTAGATGATGAGTTGGCACGGAGGGGTGTCCGAGCGGTTTAAGGAGGCGGTCTTGAAAACCGTTGAATCTTTACGGGTTCCGTGGGTTCGAATCCCACCCCCTCCGCCAGCGACAGCCCGTTTTAATTGATTACGGAGAGTTGGCCGAGTTGGCTGAAGGCGCTCGCCTGCTAAGCGAGTATACGGGACAAAACCTGTATCGAGGGTTCGAATCCCTCACTCTCCGCCATAAAACATAAAGAAACGCATCCTTATGGGGATGCGCTTTTTGTTATCCTGCAGAGGTTGTAATTAGATTTCCATTTGGAAAGAATTTCGGCTAGTGATAGGATCCACGTATTGAGCTGTAAGTCCGTTAATAACCGTACCCGGAATCTTCACAGCATTTGAATATTGTTCTAAATAATCAGGGTGCTGGACAAATGGCGGGAGGAGTTTTTTTAAGCCGCCGTTTAAAAGGGAATGTGGAATCTGTTCATAAACCAATCGTCGTCATATTTTCTCTGTCTTAAATAACGTTCCCGCTGTTCGAGGACTCCCTCATCCAGAACCCTCTTCACGAGCCTTCCGGAAGGGACCTGACGCTGGATTTTCGCGATCCTCTCTTCCTTGAAATGAGAATATGCCATTCTCAACAAGTTGTAGTGGACGTGGTTGATTGACACCGGGTAGGGGTGTTTTTTACGAAATAAATGCAGGATTTTAACGCTGGGGTTCAGATACAGGTTGAAGCCAAAGAGCCACAGCTTGAGGGAAAGTTCTACATCCTCGTAGCCCCAGACAATAAAGCCACTGTCAAACCCTCCTACGCGGCGGAAGGCTTCGGCCCGAACCGCCAGGCATCCCCCGGGAAGCAGCGGGACGGGGGTTATACCCATGTTCCGGGGTGGGGGGAGCCAGACTGCTTCAAGCCGTTCGTTCCAGGTTTGTCCGTAGCCGGTTGCTACGGGATTGACCAGGGAGCCAATTGCGGGAGACACGGCGTCAACGCCGGGTCGCTGGAAGGTAGCCAGGAGTTTTTCCAGCCAGCCCTCTGGAACCGTGATGTGGGCGTCACAAAAAATCAAAAATTCGCCTGTCGCAGCTGAAGCCCCCAGATTTCTGGCCCGGGCTGCCCCCAGGCCGGGGCAGGACAGATGTTTAATCCCGGCGTAAGAAGCATCTTCAGCCAGGAAACGGCAGCTGCCGTCCACGGATTCGTCGTCAATAATAATAATTTCGATTCCGCCAAGGGGTGTGGCAGCCAGGATGGAGTCTGCGGTCATTTTAACGTTAGTCCCTTCGTTCTTGCAGGGAATGATAATAGAGGCCAGCGGCCTGGTGTTTTCACCTGTTAGCTGCATGATTACACCTGCCAGTTGTTTTATATTAGTCTATTAACCGGGCAGGGGAAAAGCGCAGATCCAGTTTAAGATCTGGTTTTATTAACGTAGTTTTTTGAGGAGGCTGGACAATTCCCGGACCCAGGGGGGAGGGATATTTAACGCTCTTGGGAATGGAGAGGGAGTGGGATGGCAAATTATGCTTTTTAAAGAATAATTGTTTCAGGAGAGCCAAACCTGCCTCATCTTTACACAAACGGCAGATAATAACGCCTTGACGGTCAGTTATGAATTTGATAAAATATAACTTGCCACATATGAGGCACCAAAAAACATGCGCCTGTAGCTCAGCTGGATAGAGCGTCTGACTACGGATCAGAAGGTCGGGGGTTCGAATCTTCCCAGGCGCACCATTAAAAAGGCTTCCGGGAATTAGCCCGGAAGCTTTTCAATGTGTTTTGGGATAATTTGTGGATAATGATTTTAAACTATCCCCAAAGGGACACAACTTAAAGCTAAAAGACTTAAGGACAGGTTGCCTGTACCTGCCCTTATTTTGTGTTTTTATATTGCCCTTCATGGTCTTGATAAACTTGCTCCAGTCTGTTGGCTGCCTCCCTGGTCATCTGACTTGAGGTAGTGGCCCTTTGGAAATGAACAGAATTGATAGATTATTATTAAAGGGTAATCCTGGAATGTTATAGAATGATTAGATTATGTCCGGTGAGTATTGGGAAAGAAGTAAAAGGCCTTTACACCTACCCCGTCAAAAAAAAGAATAAAGGATCCCTTTTTTGGAGAGTATTGGGATAGAGGCTACTTGGAGCAAACCCTGTGGTGCTTGGATTAATATAACTGGTTCTGTTGAGATTTTTATAGATAATTAATCTGATTAATTTGATAGGGGGGGTAACGTGACTAAAAAAAATCAAGAAGGACTGACTCCAAAAACTTTGGCCAAACGGTTCAGAGATGCTCTGAACGAGGAAATGAACAAGGATCCCGTACAGCATATCCGGGAAGCTTTTCAGCAGCTGCTGGGAGAGACGGATACCGGGGATGCCGGGCAGAAAAGTCAATTGTCCGGTACGGCTGTTCAGGATGAACAAGAACAGCGCAACCGTAAACCCTGGTGGAGCAGGGTATTTAGATGGTAGGCTAATAATCCAGTATTTGTTTTCAATTATTTTTTGGTTTGGATCCCGGTTATTTCAGTATTAGCTGAAATAAGTAAAGTAAGTCTGAACTGGTGTAAGAGCTTTATTCGGTCATTATAAAACCCAGGATTTCATATGCTGACATGGCGCCAACGTTAAGGAGCGAAGAATTTAATAGCGTTTGAGGGTAGAAAGTCACCGTTGTCGCGGCCAGCAGAAGGATAAAATTTTTTCAGGGTGGTACGTGGTAATCTATTTTCATTTGATTATTAAACCGGAACCGTTCTGAAAGATTAAAGAGTTCACGGTTCGGGGGTGTAATTAAGCTCGTTGTTATCAGAGTTACTATCTATTTTAAACCGTACATAAAAGGTGCTGCCCCCCGGGCTGGTATCCACTGAAATTGTAGCTTTATGACGGGTAGCAATGCTGTAGCAAACTGCCAGGCCAAGTCCTGTGCCCTTATCCTTGGTTGTAAAGAAAGGAGTTCCTATTTTTTCAAGGACTTCGGCACTGATTCCCTTGCCTTCGTCCTGCACTGAAAAGACAACCTCGTTATCTTCAGTGTACGTTCTAATAATTACTTTGCCACCGGGTGGCATGGCTTCCAGTCCGTTGCGAACTAGGTTAATAATGAGCTGGCGGATTTCATCCTCATCCAGGAGTAAATCCGGAACTTCCTCCAGGTCGGCTTGGATATATTTGTCGGTTTTAATCCCTTCTTTCTGCAGCAAGGGGAGTAAAGTTCTAATTATAGTAACAAGGTTTTGTTTTTTTAAAAGCATAGCTTTGTTCCTTGCTAAGGTCAAGAATTCTGTAATAATTGAATTGGCTCTGTCCAGTTCTGATATCATCATATCGAAATAGTTTTTGTACCGGGAGCATTCTTCCTTGTCTCCCAACAATTGAAGAAAACCGCGCACTGATGTCATCGGATTCCTAATTTCGTGGGCAATTCCCGCTGCCATTTCACCCACAAGGTTCAGTTGAGCAATGCGAGCCATTTCTTTTTCAATTCTCTTGCACTCAGTTATGTCTTCAGAAACTCTGATGAGATGGGTGATTTCACCCTTTTTGTTGCTGAAAGGAGCAATTGTAACCCGCTCCCAGTAAAACTCTCCGTTCTTTTTTCTGTTTTTAATTTCGCCCTGCCAGGCTTTGCCGCTTTTCACAGTTTGGTATATAGCTGTACATTCTTTGCTCTGGTCGCGTCTTGCCCAAATGTTTTTGCCATATACCTCTTCGGGCAGGTATTCTGTTGTGCTGGTATATTTTTGGTTGATGTAATTAATATTTCCGTTGGCATCTGTAATCATGATCAGTACAGGGCTTTGTTCAACCGCCTGGGACAGCATGCTGAGCTGTTCTTCAACTGCTTTGCGCTGCATGATTTCCGAATGAAAAGAAGAAATATATGCTCTCAGTTGTTCCCGGTGACGGTTCTCCAAGTTGGTTACTCCACCTACAAACCAGCCCATGATAAACATCGTACTGATCAGAATCAGGTTCGATTCAAATAACTGAACCAGGGACATGTAATCCGCGGTTTTGTGCTTAAAAAATAATACCAGTATTACGCAGAAACAGGAAACCAAAATACCGGTCTTTTTTCCCATCATGGAGGCGGCAATTAAAATTGGCAGCAAAAGCAAATATTCAACGGAATTTAGACTGTTTCCGGTAACAATAACTGTTAATCCGGTAATGATAAATAGGAGGACAACGTAGGCGAAAACAATTTGGATAGTTGATATTTTTGGTTCTGTTGAATGGGAATCTTCCATTACTCTTTGTAAAAATATTAGGTACGAGCCAATTAGAGTCACTACAGCAAAAAAAAGAAGATTTATCAGTGGATGTGTAATAGCGTTAACAAAGATTTTGTTGCCTAAAATAAGAGAAATGAAGAGAACAATAAAACAAAGAAAATGTGTGATTGTAATATGCTCGAATAGTTCTTTTTGCCTTTCTGTTATTTTATTTTCAGGAACCAATTAGGACACTCCCTGGTGTTTTGGGTAGAAATTTATTCAACATGTATTGTTTTTAACCCTGTTAAATTGGAGTAATAATATGAAAAAAATTCAACTATTTTCCGACAGATTTCTTATTCTAAAAGCTTTTTAACTGGTGTTTATCACGATTAATGACAAAATTAAAAAAATTACCTCGAATCAAGGCGAAATGAAAAAAGGTGGAGTTCCAGTTTCTGTACCTTGACAAATTGACTTAAAAAATGTAATATGTTTATTGCTTATTGTGCGCCCGTAGCTCAGGTGGATAGAGCAGCGGTTTCCTAAACCGCGTGTCGGGAGTTCGAGTCTCTCCGGGCGCGCCAGATAAATTAAAGGCTTCCGGGATTTTCTCCGGAAGCTTTTTTGTAGGAAGAAGGCGAGATACTGTCCTCCTGTATGCTCTCTTCCAGAGAAGCAGCAGGACATTTCCCTCTGATGTCGAAAGAAGAGTGGTGTGTGCCAGTGACAGGTAATTATAAGGTGTCTCTTGGAAAAGAATTCACCGAGGGTATTATGATGAAAGAGGATGTTGGGGTGAAGTTTGAACCAGGGGAGCAATTTTTAGGAATTTTGTCTGCTGCCGGCGCCTTTATTTTATGGGGTATATTTCCAATCTACTGGAAACTGGTTGACCAGGTACCAGCCCTGCAGATCATGTCACACCGGGTTGCCTGGTGTTTTGTATTTATGGCCCTGGTTATACTAGTTACTAAAAAGCTTGGGGTTTTTTTAAGTGAGCTGCGCAAAATATTTTCCAGTATAAAAAGTTTTTCCGGCATTTTTCTTGCGTCTGGATTAATCAGCGTAAACTGGTTGACCTATATCTGGGCTGTAAACAATGACCATATTATTGAAACAAGCCTGGGATATTATATAAATCCCCTGGTCAGCGTTTTGCTGGGAGTGATTGTTTTAAGGGAAAAGCTGTCCCTCTGGCAAATGGTTTCCTTTGTGCTTGCCGCCGTTGGCGTGTTGAATATGACCTTGCACTTCGGGAGCGTTCCCTGGATTGCTCTGGTCCTGGCCATGAGCTTTGGCCTTTATGGTTTAAGTAAAAAAATCATTCACCTCAGCGCCGTCACGGGAATTGCCGTGGAAACACTGTTTATATCTCCCTTTGCCCTGCTCTACCTCTACTATGCGCATAGCAGCGGGGTTGGCGCCTTCGCCTTGAATAATCCGGGCGTTTCCCTGACTTTAGCCGGGGCGGGTGTCGTGACGGCAATACCGCTAATCTTATTTGCCGGTGGCGCCAAACGCCTTCCGCTGTCAAATATAGGGTTTCTGCAGTATACTTCCCCCACCATTGCGCTGGTTATAGGGGTTTTTCTCTTCCATGAGCCCTTTAACAGAGTTCACCTGGTGTCCTTTGTTCTTATCTGGGTAGCGCTGACGATTTTTTCCCTGGCCAGAACCAGGCTATTTATCCAGATGGAAAATGTGCTTCTTGAAAGGGTGTCTTACAAGGGTTCCACCGGGAAATATTTTAACAGGCGAGTTTAATAAAAAACAGGCAAGATCGTCTCCAGGGTGGGGAGACTCCAGGGTTCATGCCCCTTCCGGATTTCATCTTTTGGCCTCGCGGGTAATTGCGAGGTTTTTTATTTTCTTTGCTTTTCCTGCGGGTTGTTTCTATATAGCCCCCTAATGTATTTGGAGAAAGTACGTTTAATACGTTAACATAGTTAATAGGGGGTAGGTTTTCATGAAAAAAAAGCAATACAGCGATGAGCTCAAGGAATTAATTATAAAAGAGTGCCAGGAAACAGGTAACGTTGCCTTGGTAGCCCGCAGGCATGAAATGTCGCCTAATACTATTTATACTTGGTTAAGTAAATATCGGAAAAACGGCTCCGTAAAAACAATGCCTAAAGCTAAAGATGATCGCCAAAAAGCTCTGGAAAAACAGCTTAAAGAAGTTAGTACTGAGAATGACAGATTAAAACGCCTTCTTGCTGATAAAGAATTAGAGTTGGCTATTTTAAGAGAGTTAAGGGACATCCAAAACCCTCGGTAGCCGACAGGGTTACCATAGCCAAAAGGTGGATAGATAAGGGCTATAAAGCTTCTCTAGTCCTTAACTCTGTCGGCCTGGCTTCATCCACCTACTATCATAAAATCAAAGAAACTACAAGTACCATTAACCAGGAACTACTAAAAAAGAAACCGGGACGTAAGATATTAGAGTACTCATTAAACCTGGAAGGTAAGCAAATCTCTGACGAATTAATTAAGCAATACATTAAAGACATAGTTATCGGGGATGGTTTCCCTTACGGCTATAAAAAAATCAACGCAACTCTGAAAGAGGATTACCAGCTAGTCATAAATCATAAGAAAACATACCGGCTCTGTAAAGAACTTAATGTATTGCGTCCTCAGAGAAAAATATATCTAAACCGGCCGAGAAAGCTGGCAAAGCGAGATAAAGTAACCGCCCCTAACCAACACTGGCAAATGGACCTGAAGTATGGTTACATTGAGGGTATGGGCAGGTTTTTCTTCCAGCTATCCCTTATAGATGTGTTTGACCGCTTGGTAATTGATTATCACATTGGATTAAGCGCTACAGCCAAGGATGCCTGCGCGGTACTTATAAATTCGCTTAATAAGCGCGGCTTAAAGCCCGGCATGGAACTTCCGATAATAAGGACTGATAATGGCCCGCAGTTTACAGCTAAAATATTTGAGGAAACCTGCTGGAAATGGAAATTAACTCATGAAAGAATCCCGGTCAAAAGTCCTAATATGAACGCTTATATTGAATCCTTTCATTCTATTTTAGAAGATGAATGCTATAGCAGAAATGAGTTTACCAGCTTTACAGATGCATACAGGGTCATCAGTGAATACATGGATTATTACAACAATCGTCGCCGGCATGGCAGCATTGGGTACATGGCACCTGCTAAATATTATGAAGCTGTTATGGGTAGCCAGATTACAGGGGAGAAAATGGTCGCCTAGCAGCCGTTCAACGAAGACCCTTTACATGGGTGAGGTGTCTGTGTTAGCCTGCCTTTGGCAAAGGGCCGCAAAAGCATTAGCTGCAGCGGTTCCTGGCCGGTCCTAAGAACCACGGACACCAGGGGACCCATGTCAAGGGCGGCTGCTCAAGATAAAACGTTATATTATATGTGAGCTTAAGTTTTTAAGTGCATATTCTCCAAAAATAGGGGTTCAAGCCGGTTAATTGACAAACAGATTGTGAGGAAACATAATAAGGGTAAGCAAAAAGGACAGGATTATGCCTGTCCTTGTGATTGTCAATACAAACAAAAGTGCTCCACATGATACAGAAAAACTTGATCCACCTCTGACAGATTAAAGTGATCCACCTTATAAAGTGAGGGGGTAGGGTGATTAATAGTACCAAGCGTTATGTATTGGTATGCATATCCTGGATATAAGATTTGAAAGTACCTAATCCACAAGGTAGCTGCCAGCATGTGGTCACGGAATACCCCACAACAATTTTTTGGAGATGATTTGCGTTGAATAATAATTCTGAAGTCAAAAAAAGAGTGATTATTTTTGGCTGCGGGCGAGTGGGAAAAATGGCTGCGAAGTGGCTTGGTCCTGACTGTGAACTGATTGGATTTACTGATAATGATCAAGAGAAATGGGGCCGGGCTTTTGGCGGTGTGAAAATATTTTCTCCAGCCGATGCGGTCCGGCAGGGACCTGACTTAATCTGGATAGCAATAGTGAATAGGTCAGCATGTTCTTCAGTTGAAAAACAATTAATGGATATGGGTTATAACGGTAAGATTTATAACATTGATGCACTGCGTGAGGTTGTGGACCTCCGGTTAGCCGCGCTGAGGATGATTGCAGAGGAAGTAAGACACCGGCAGATACCGGGTGAGATGGCCGAGTTGGGGGTCTACCGGGGCCGCTTTGCGGCGGAAATGAACCGGCTGTTTCCGGAACGGAAGCTGTATTTATTCGATACTTTCGAGGGCTTCGACCAGAGAGATATCGACGTTGAGCTTGATCATGGCTTCTCCCGCGCCCAGGCAGGCGGATTTAACGATACCAGCGAGTCAGTGGTGCGCGATAGTTTGCCGCACCCGGACAGGGCCGTATTTAAAAAAGGTTACTTTCCGGATACAGCTGCGGGTATAGATGAATATTTTGCGTTGGTAAGCATAGACGCGGACCTTTACCAGCCGGTTTATGAGGGTATGAAGTACTTTTATCCAAAGCTAAGCAGCGGAGGCTGTATTATTGTGCACGACTACAACAACGCACATTTCAAAGGTGTGGGCGAGGCAGTACGAAGATACTGCAGAGAACATATGATCTTTCCTGTACCGCTATGTGATTTGCACGGCAGCGCAATAATTGTAAAACAGTAGCAAACCTCATATACATTATAATAAAAACTACGGGGTTATAAATTTTTGAATTGATATTGTATCCTATGCTGCATGTTTATTATGTACTCCTATTATGAAGTCAATCTGACAATATAATCAGTTATGCCTCGTGATTTTACTGCGAGGTTGTTTATTTTTAGCTAATAGTGTAGCCTTTGCTACATGAGTATCGTTAGCTACTTACTCATGCAGTAATTCAGGCAATATACTCAAGTAATACTATATAGCTATTATGATTTGAAGCTCTTTGTGACCAGGTTTCATATTAGTTGAGACGGAGATGATCTTATGGTTGAGCATGAAAGGGTTGCGGCAATAATCCTGGCTGGGGGATATTCCTCCCGTATGGGAGATTTCAAGCCTTTACTTAAACTGGGTCCTTACTGTGCCATAGAGCATGCCGTGCGTTGTTTCCTTCAGGCCGGTGTCTGTGATGTTAGGGTGGTAGCGGGTTACCGGGCTGAAGAAGTTGCAGAGGTAGCCAGGACGCTAGGTGTTACTGTCATCTGCAACCCCAATTTTGACCTGGGCATGTATTCCTCCGTACAGGCCGGTGTCAAAAGCCTTGAGGATGATGTTGAAGCCTTCTTTATCCTGCCGGTAGACTACCCGCTGGTTGACCCAGCAACCATTAAGAAGTTGCTGGACTGCCGCCGGCAGGTACAGCACGGCATTATCTACCCTGTTTTCAATGGCAAGCGCGGGCACCCGCCTCTCATCTCAACCAAATATAAGGATGAAATAGTCAGTAGCGCTTGCCCCGGCGGCTTGAGAGAAATCCTTTTCCGGCACGAACACGATGCCTTCAACCTCGCTGTGCCGGATAAGGCTGTGCTGCTGGATATGGACACTCCCGAAGACTACCAGTGTCTTCAGAGCTACCTGAAAAGAAAATCCATCCCAACCCTTGACGAATGCAGGCAAATTTTACGCGAGGCCAGGGTGAGCGAAGAAGTCAAAGAACACTGCTCCATGGTCGCGGCTATAGCCAGCAAACTAGCCGCCTGGCTGAACCGCGCCGGGGCTGGATTGAATGAAGACTTAATCCTGGCTGGCGCCCTGCTGCATGACATTGCCCGCAGTGAACCTGACCATCCGCGGGCCGGCGCAAGGCTGCTGGTAGCTATGGGCTACCCTTCGGTAGCGGAAGTAGTGGGAATGCACATGGATATTGAAGTAGACGAGTCCCATCCTATAAGCGAAGCGGAAGTTGTTTTCCTTGCCGACAAGATGGTCGAGGGGAAAGACATAGTCTCATTCAAAGCTCGCTTTGCCGCGGCGCTGCAAAAATATCAAAATGACCTGCAGGCGTGTGCAGCTGTGACGAAGAGGCTTATACAAGCCGAGCGGATAATTGACAAGATAGAAAGTATAACAGGACATTCTATTGAGAGTATACTGGTGACAGAATCACTTTTAAAGACGGAGGACTGTGCATGGAGTACCCGACCTGCGGTTTCCCTGAACTGTATCTTCGGGAAAGGATAAAAAGTGATGGTGCAAGAAATCTACCTGTTGCGGCACGGAGAAATCGACACCGGTGGCAAGAAGCGCTTTATCGGCCATACAGACCTACCGCTGAGCGATAGCGGTAGGGCTCAGGCAGCCCGCCTGAGAGACGAGCTGTCATGTGTACCATTTAGTAGCGTTTTTTGCAGTGATCTGACCAGGTCGGTTATGACGGCAAATATTATTTGCGAAAAGCAGGGCCTAAAGCCTGTTATTATGAAGAACTTGCGAGAAATCAATATGGGGTCGTGGGACGGCTTGTCCTTTGAGGAAGTTCGCCGTTTATATCCCGGCGAATTTGAAAAGCGAGGCGCCGACATCGTTAATTACCAGCCGCCTGGGGGCGAAAGCTTCGCCCAGTGTTCCGCAAGGGTGCTGTCTGCTCTGGATGAAATACTGGCATCCGCCCACGGCATCATACTTATCGTTGGACATAAGAGCGTTAACAGGATCATTCTCAGCTGGGCAATGGGAACACCGCTTGAGAGAATGTTTGAAATTCCGCAGGAATACGGGTGTCTGAACAAGCTAGTATGTACTTCTGGCCTCTGGAGGGTGGTGTAGTAAGGGTTTTATATACCCAGGGTGGTTTGGATATCGATTTTAACAAAGTATGATTCAAGAGATTGAATAGGGATGGAGGTCGTTTTCAAAGATTCTTTCTCTGACCCTAAAAGCTCCCGATGCATACAAACAAGAGACGTTCATTTTGTTTCTATCAACACAAAGAGATGAAAAATCAGAGTCGGTTAAGTGAAAAGGCCAAAGGGGATTTCCACCTCCGGCCTTTTTACCTTTTTAATGCATCTACATATTTGTACGGGCCTTATATGCCTGTCCCTGGGTTCGATAATAATTGGTGTGTCCCAATTAACCTATGTGGGTGTTGTAACCATAGAAAAGTTCATTTTCATAGCCTGGCCTTGCAAGAAGTTGCAGGGTTTTTTCTGCCTGCTCCTTTCCTTGCATATTTTTCCCTTACAGCGACTTTTTTTCGGGAATATTACCGTGGGAATGGTTTATAATGTAATTAGATCTTCGGAAATGGAACAATAATTTGCCTGGTTTTGATAAAGATACCCACACTTTTTTACTTTAGCCTGTTTGGCAGGGAATTGCCTGAAAATTTTAGAAATTTATTAAGTCCGGGAGTGGACCTTGGATGAAATTTAGATCAGTAAGGTTTTTAATTATAGTGGTTTTTTTACAGTGCCTGGTGCTGTTCTTTTGGGCCCCTTCCTTTTCCGAGGACAAGCAGCCCCTTGTCTACACCATCCAGGTGGATGATGTGGTAACCTCCGGTACAGCCCGGAACATCCAGAGGGGGCTTAGGCTGGCGGAAAAAGAGCAGGCGGATGCGGTGGTAATCCTGCTGAATACGCCTGGGGGTCTGGTCTCGGCAACCCTTGAGATTATCCAGGATATGTCCGCCTCAAGCTTGCCCGTGCTCACCTATGTCAACCCCCAGGGTGCCATTGCCGCCTCAGCCGGCACCTTCATTTTGCTGAACGGGCACATTGCGGCCATGTCCCCCGGAACCACCTGCGGGGCAGCCATGCCGGTAACAATGGCGGCGCCCGGGGATGAGCCCGCGGCGGCCGACCAGAAAACCATCAATTTTCTGGCCGGCCACATGAAAAGCATCGCCGCGGAGCGGGGACGGCCCGGTGATCTGGCGGAAAGGTTTGTCACCGAGAACCTGGTTTTAAACAACAACGAAGCCCTGGAAAAAAAGGTGGTGGATTTAAACGCTGCGGACTTAACTGAGCTGCTGCGGGAAGTGCACGGCAAAACCGTCCAAACCAGCGCCGGGGAAAGAGTGTTGAACACGTTGGACGCCAGGGTAATACCCCTGCCCCTCAATGTCAATGAGCGGCTCATTCACCTGGTAAGCAACCCCACCATGACCATGGTCCTGCTCATGATTGGCATTTACGGGTTACTCATCGGGTTTTACTCTCCAGGTTTCTACCTGCCCGAGGTGCTGGGTTCCATCGGGCTGGTTTTAGGGCTTTACGGCCTGGGTCTGTTTCAGGTGAACCTGGTGGCGGGCCTGTTGATTCTACTGGGGGTGGGGCTTTTGGTTGCTGAATTATTTACTCCGGCTTATGGCGTCCTGGGGGTGGGCGGGCTCATTAGCATAATTCTGGGAATCCTCTTCTTCCCAACGGAGCCGCTGATGCCCCCGGCCTGGTTTTCCGCCTTCAAAGCCGTGGCCATCGGAGTGGGGATTGCCGGCGCCCTCTTCGTAGCCGTGGTGGTTGTGGGCCTGGCCAGGCTCCGCAGGTATAAGCCCGTCCACGGGAAGGCCGAGTTTTCCGGGACCGATGCTGTGGTTATGCAGAAGCTGGACCCCGAGGGACTGGTAAAACTAAAGGGAGAAATCTGGCAGGCTGTGTCCAAGGATGGACATACTATTGAGGAGGGGGAAAAGGTCCGGGTATATGAACGGCAGGGGATAACCCTTCTTGTGGGGTACCCGGAAAAGAACGAACGGGAGAAAACAAAAGAGTAAGGAGGGTTAAAATGCAGCTTTACGACTTTTTTACAACGTTTATTGTTGTCATCCTGCTGGTGATCATTCTGGCTTCAGCAATCAAAATCATACCGGAGTACGAGAGGGCGGTGCTTTTCAGGCTGGGCAGGCTTATGAATGCCAGGGGACCCGGCCTGATCTTCATTATCCCGGTGATCGACCGGATTATCCGCGTATCCCTGCGGGTTATCGTCTTTGACATACCTCCCCAGGAAGTTATCACCAGGGACAACGTTACCTGCAAGATTAATGCGGTTCTCTTCTACAGGGTGGTCGAAGCGGAGAAAGCCGTTGTCAATGTGGAAAACTTTCACGAGGCGACCAACCAGCTGGCCCAGACCACGCTCCGCAGTGTTGCGGGGATGGCCGAGTTGGACGAAATCCTTTCCCAGCGGGAAAAGTTGAATGTCAAGATTCAAAGAATCGTTGATGAAGCCACCGACCCCTGGGGCATCAAGATTGTTGCCGTGGAGATCAAAGATGTGGTTTTGCCTTCGGAAATGACCAGGGCCATTGCCCGGCAGGCGGAAGCGGAAAGGAACAGGCGGGCGGCCATCATCCAGGCCGAGGGGGAACGGCAGGCCGCCGAACAACTGGCCCAGGCCTCCGAAATCCTCACCGGAACAAAGGGCGGCCTGACCTTGAGGATGCTCCGCTCCCTGTCGGAAGTCTCAAACTCGTCCAATACAACCGTGCTTTTCCCGCTGCCCATGGAACTGCGGGATTTGCTGCCCGGCAAAGATAAAACCAGCGGCTCAGAGGAAAAAACAAGCGGGTCAGAGGAATAACGGGGCTACGATAATCACCCTGACCAGAGGTTACTTCACCTGCGCCACGTCTGGTTAGAGGAAATAATGGGCTACGGAAATAATAAAGGCAGGTCTTTAGACCCGCCTTTATTTGTACCGGACCGGCTTATCCCTGGAGCAAAAACATATATGGAAAATACGGCTGTAGTTAACAAAAACAAGGTTATAGCCACCAGACCCATGATTGAACAAAAACAAGGTGCTGGACTACCAGTTCATGGTTGATTCCTCCCGTCTCTGGGTTTATAAAGCTTTTACCCTGGACACCCGGAGGATGTGCGGTTAACGGCGTGGTAGGTTTGCTGTGGGTACTTAGAAATCTTTTGGTGATAATTAGTTTTTCGTCCCATTAAAAGAAGGCATCCGGTGGGCAATCTACCCTGTGGATGCCTTCTTTAAGTAACAGAAGTAACCTAAGTTACCGGGACTAACCCGTTGTCAGACCGTTTCCGGGCAGGGTTCAAGTGTTTCCCGGTTTGCGGTCAGCCCTTCCGCTGTATTTGGGAAAGATCCATTCCGGAGGATAATAGGGGACTTCAAACCCTGGAAGAATTGTGTACTCAACGGGGGAAGATTCAAATGAGTCCAATGGCTCAAACAGTTTCGGTTCGTCCATAGATTCTCACCTCGCAAATAGTATCTGCAGGTGGTAATCTATTTAAACATTCTGAAAAAATATTTGTCCGAGGGCTGACGCCAGATCTGATCAATTTTCTGTTGCCTCAGTTTTCTGTTGCTTGTTGCTATCCCCAGGATGGCGCAGAGCAGGCAGCGGGCCTTCTGACATTTAAAAGAGTAGAAAAGGTGGCAAAAATGTGCTATCCGGCGCTTAATTTGGCGAAGTGGTAGGCTCTCCGGCGGCGCCCGGGCCGTGCTTGACACTGTTGGGGTTGTCGCGTATAATGCTAAATGAAAGTTTGGGGGGCTGCTTATAAAGGGCTGTAAAGCCCCGGCCCTGTTTATTCTAGTCTTTCAAAGCCTTTTAAGAAAAACATCAATTTCTTTAAAGGAGCAGTACGTGGACCACGCCGGATATATGCGTCAGGCCCTGGCGGAAGCTGAAAAAGCCTATGCCCTGGGCGAGGTGCCCATCGGCGCTGTTGTGGTGCTTGACGGTGAAATTATTGGCAGGGGACACAACCTGCGCGAAGCCCTGAAGGACAGCACCGCCCATGCTGAAATCCTGGCCCTCAGGGAGGCTGCCAGAAAAATTGGCGATTGGCGCTTAAATGGAGCAACACTTTATTCCACCATCGAGCCCTGTCCCATGTGTGCCGGGGCGCTTGTGCAGTTCAGGGTGAAGACGCTGGTTTACGGAGCAGCTGACCCGAAGGCAGGCGCTGTGGATTCAGTCATTGACGTAGTCAGGCAGCCGCGCTTCAACCACCAGGTGGAAGTGGTGGCCGGGGTGCTGGAAGAGGAGTGCCGGCAGATTATCCAGCGCTTCTTTCGGGCCTTGAGAGAGAAAAAAGCACATGGAGAGATGGCCGAGCTGGTCGAAGGCGCTCGACTCGAAATCGAGTAGGCCGTGATGAGCGGTCTCGTGGGTTCGAATCCCACTCTCTCCGCCATTGAAGGCTCTTTACTTAACTAAAGTAAGGGGCTTTTTTAATGCCCATTTCACTAAAATTTCACAGCATTTCCCGGGGATAAAAAATGGGCTATTCGCCCCATATTACATATCTACATGCTTAGTTATTTGTACCTGACTGACCTTTCCACATAGCCGTAAAGGTCATTGGTAATTTTGTTTGTGCTATGACCCAGGTGATCACTTGCTGCCCGACAGCGGTTTGAAGTGTTTTTTCTCTCCGTTTATTCTTATTTCCCGGTCTTGTTAATTCGGTATACAACTTTCTAATATGAGCTGGTTTTCAGGTCCTGTAGCCTGATGCCGCCAATATAAGGATTGATAGTATCCGGCAGCTGGATTTTTGCTTTAAGAAAAAGGCCGGGAAGAGCAGGTTCAGGAAAAAAATCAATTTTATACTGATTTGGAATAAATACTGGAAAAGTAATGATTGAACATGTAAAATGAATACGGAAAGAGCAACATGACGAGCCCCGCTTCCTGTTCGTATTTGCAACGAGTTGCGACGAAAGGGGGTGGGGCTTATGATAAGTGTCGGTGAATTGTTGCAGGCAATGTCTGCGCTCATCATGCTACTTATCCTGGTTTGCTCCATCGTAGATCTGGGCAAAAAAAACTAAGAGGACTTCCCCTAAAATCCTCTTAGTTTGAAAGCCTCAGGAATGCGAGGCACACCGGCGTTATGTTGTTCTTTCTTTTATTATTATTATTATATACAAAGTTTTTTTTTACAATACTTTTATTTAGATTTTTCAGAATGCATTCTGAAAAAGCACTCTCCCACGAGGGTGCTTTTTGTTTGTTCTACTGGCATGTCTTCCGAGCTTATGGGTTGAAAGAAACCGGTCGCCTAACAAGAGGGAAGACAACCCATAGGTAAGGGCGTTACCGGTAACGGTGGGGTCTGAAGGAAGTCGAGGGGGACCAGGCAGGATTGCCTGGGAAATCAAGCGAAATATGGATTCAGCAGAAAATTTATCTAAAACAATTTATATGCTGACAATTTCTTATCGTGCCCTGATGGTATATTTCCTATAAAATCAGAAGCACGATGAATGTTTTCCAGGGAGGCAAAAAGATGCGCATCCTGCATACCTCGGACTGGCACCTGGGGCGGATTTTCCACGGTGTCTACCTTACCGACGACCAGGCCCATGTCCTTGAGCAATTTATCCAGCTGGTTGCTGACAGCAGGCCGGATGTGATTTTAATTACCGGTGATATTTATGACCGGTCTGTCCCGCCCACAGAAGCCATTAAACTTCTGGACGAGGTGCTTACCCGCATCCTTCTGGACTACAAAGTACCCGTAGTATTAATTGCCGGCAACCATGACAGCCCGGACAGGCTTGGCTTCGGTGCTGGTTTGCTGGCCAGGCAGGGCCTGCATCTGATTGGTCAGTTAACTGACAGGCTGGAGCCGGTGGTTATTCCTGACACCTTCGGACCGGTCTATTTCTGCCCGGCGCCCTACGCGGAACCCCCCTTGGTCAGGGAGCGGCTCTGTGCGCCGGGCGCTGTTAACCACGAGCAGGCTATGCTGTCTTTAATCCAGCATTTAACCGCTTCCATCCCCGCTGGCGCCCGCCGGGTGATCCTGGCCCACGCCTATGTGGCCGGCGGCGAGGAAAGCGAATCGGAGCGGCCTCTCAGCGTGGGTGGCAGCGGGTCGGTCAGCGCTTCCCTGTTTCATCCCTTCCATTACGCAGCCCTGGGGCACCTGCACCAGCCACAAAAGGCGGGGTGGGAACATGTCCGCTATGCCGGCTCTTTGCTCAAATACTCGTTTTCCGAGGCATCACACCGGAAATCAGTGGCCCTAGTGGAAATAGACGGTGCAGGTAAGACAGCCATTGAAACCATTCCCCTGACGCCCCGCCGGGACGTGCGCCGCCTGGAGGGTTATTTTGCAGATATTATGAGCAATGCCCCAGAGGGAGGAAGCAGGGACGACTACATAATGGTTACCCTCTTGGATAGCGGCCCGATCATGGATGCCATCGGCAGGCTGCGGGAAGTGTACCCCAACGTCCTCCACCTGGAACGCCCCCGTTTAGCCGCGGAGGGTGAGTTGCGCGGGCCCGGCGGCGACCACCGCCAGCTGAACGAAGCAGCGCTTTTCTCCTCCTTTTTTGAACAGGTTACCGGTACACCGCTATCCGAAGAAGAAAGCAAGGCGCTTGTGGAAACGCTGGAAGGATTTTACCGGAAGGAAAGGGGGGAAGGGCATGAGGCCGGTTAGACTCACCATCAGCGCCTTTGGTCCCTATGCCGGGACGCAGGTAATAGATTTTAGAGAGCTGGGGGACAGGACTTTTTTCCTGATCCACGGCCCCACCGGCTCAGGCAAAACCACCATTCTCGACGCCATCTGCTTCGCCCTTTACGGGGATACCAGCGGCGCGGAGCGCAAGGGCGAGCAGATGCGCAGCGATCATGCGGACATAACCGTACCCACCGGGATCACCTTCGATTTTGTCCTGGGGGCTGATTCCTATCGTATCCTGCGTTATCCCGAGCAGGAACGGCCCAAGAAGCGGGGCGAAGGCGTCACCAAAATGCCCAAGAACGCTACCCTGTGGCGGAGAACCGGCCTCACCGACGACGCTGCAGAAGGCGTTGTCCTGGCTACAGGCTGGGAGAAGGTCACCGAGGAAGTGGAAAAACTGCTCGGCTTTAAGAGCAGCCAGTTCCGGCAGGTGGTGATGCTTCCCCAGGGCGAGTTTCGCAGGCTGCTTATGGCAGATACCCGGGAACGCCAGGCGATAATGGAGATCCTTTTCCGGACGGAATTTTACCGCCGCATCGAAGAATTCCTGAAAGAGTCGGCCAAAAATCTCCAGGATGAAATTAAGCAACTGACGGGTCAAAGAAACTGGGTGCTGCAAAACGCCGGAGCTGGGAGCCGTGATGAACTGGAACAGAAACATAAAGCAAACCTGGAGCAGCAGAAAAAGGTCAAAGAAAACATTAAGAAATGCGGTGCGGCCCTGAAAACGGCGCAGAACCGCTTAGAGGCTGGCAAGCGGGTCCAGGAAAAATTGAAGGAAAAGGCGGACGCGGAGAAAGCCGTCAAAGAGCTGGCGCAAAAAGCCCCGGTAATAGAGGTGAAGCGGGCTGAATTAAGCCGGGCTAAACTGGCCGCCGGCCTTTTGGATGCGGCTAATTTGCTGGATGCCAGGGTGCGGGAGGCAAAGGCAGCAGCCACTAATTTGGAAAAGAAAAGGTTTGCTAAAAATAAAGCGAAGGAAGCCTTTGAAAAAGCGGCTAAAGCGCTGGCAACAGAGATAGAAAAGGAGCCGGAGCGGGAGGCTGCCGGGCGTGAAGTGGCCCGGCTGGAAGAACTAGTTGAAAAGGTTGGCGCCCTTACTGAGGCACGCCGGGCGGTTGGCAAGGCTGAGCAGATCGTTAAAGCTGCAAAAGCTGCTCAAGTGAAAGCAGAGGATTTTCTTGCGCGCATTCGCAAAGCCATAGAAGAGAAAACAGCAGCATGTGCCGCGGCGAAAAGCATAGCAGATAAGGCCACAGCCCTGGAGGCTGCTTACCGGCTGGCCGAAGAAACCTGCCGCAAAAGGCAGACCCTGGAAAACTACCGCCGGGAATTGGCCAAGGCCCTAAATTCTTATAACAAGGCCGAGAAGGAACACCGGCAAGCCGAAACCCGCTATATTGCAGCCAGAGAAAGACTTGCCGACCTGCAGGAACAGTGGGACAAGGGGCAGGCCGCCATCCTGGCCAGTGGTTTAACCAGGGGCAAGCCCTGTCCGGTATGCGGTTCATTGGAACACCCGAACCCTGCCGTAGCCGGAGGGGTCCTGCCGTCAGAGGCGGAGCTGAAATCATGCCGGCAGGCTGTAGCCGATCTTGAGGAAGACCTTAACCGGGCCAGGGATGTATGCGGGAAGCTGAAGGCTGTAATATCAACAGCCCAAAGCCGGGTTGAGGACCTGGAAAAAGAACTGGGAGAAAAGGCCCACGTTGATCTGGCCGCCCTTCTAGACGCCGCAAGCAAAGCCAAAGAAGTATGGTCCCAGGCCTGCCGGGCACAAAAAACGGCTTCCGACCTTGAGGCCGGGCTTGAAAGGCTCAAGGAGCAGGAAAAACAGGCCGACCGGCTATGGGAAGAATATAAAGATAAATATCAAAAAGCCAATACTGAGCTGGAAGCTGTCCGGGCTGTTTTGCGCGAGCGCGAGTCATCTGTTCCAGAAAACCTGCGCGACCCGGCAGCTTTAGATAAAGCCCGGCAGGAAGCCGGACAAAAGAAGGACATACTCACAGCAAGATTTGAGCAGGCTAAGAAAACAGCAGAAGAAGCAAAGCAAGCCCTGGCCGGGGCTGAAGCAGCCGAAAAAGAGGCTTTGGCCGGCTGGCAGGCGGCGGTTGACCTTAGGAAAAGGGAAGAGCTTTCATTCCAAAAGCGCCTGGAGTCGGCGGGTTTCGATAGCCTGCAGGACTATGAAAATGCCAGGAGAACGCCGGAAGAAATTAAAAAGATAGAAGAGGAGATCAAGGATTTTGACGAGGCCCTCCATGCCGCCAGGGACCGCCAGGTGCGCGCCGCCAGAGCGGCGGAAGGTTTAAGCGAACCGGACATGGAAAAGCTGGTCCGGGAAGAAGCCGCAGTAAAAGAAGATTACGAGCAGTTGCTGAAAAAGGAAGGGCTGCTACAGTCCCAGGTTGAGGAAGGATTAAGAAGTCTGGAAAAGCTTGCTGAACTCGAAGGCAAATTGAAAGTATTGGAAAGCCGCTACATGGTAATCGGGCGCCTTTCCGAGGTGGCTAACGGCAAGAACAAATACGGCCTGACCTTCCAGCGCTTTGTGCTGGGGGCGCTGCTGGACGATGTTACCATCGCCGCAACCCAACGCCTAAAATTAATGAGCCGCGGCCGCTACCACCTCCAGCGCACCATGGAACTGGCCCGGCGAAATGCCGCCGGCGGCCTGGACCTGGAGGTCTTCGACACCTATACCGGCGCTGCCAGGAACGTGGCCACATTATCCGGCGGTGAAACCTTCCTGGCCTCCCTGGCACTGGCCCTGGGCCTGGCCGATGTGGTCCAGTCCTATTCCGGCGGCATCCACCTGGATACCATTTTTATAGACGAGGGTTTCGGCACTCTGGACCCCGAATCCCTGGACTTTGCCATGCGGGCCCTGCTCGACTTGCAAAAGGGCGGCCGTCTGGTGGGAATTATCTCCCACGTGCCGGAATTGAAAGAACGCATCGACGCCAGGCTGGAGATCCGCCCCACCGAACGGGGGAGCGTGGCGGGGTTTAAGATAGTATAGTTGTGTAGATGAGAAGTGTTGGGCAATAAACAAAGTCCACGTTTCTAAAACTGATCAAAGGAGGTGCAAAACATGCCGGTAATTACTTTGGAAGCGGGCCAGATGGATAAAAACCAGAAGGAAAGCCTGATTGCGGAGTTAACCAGGGTCGCCAGCGATATTTTAAAAATCTCGCCGGATGCCTTCGTTGTCTTACTGAAAGAAAACCCATATGACAACGTTGGTGTGGGGGGAAAATCCTTAGAAAAGGTTTTGAAAAGCAAATAAAACAATAAAGTAAAGGATGTAATTGTTACGGGAGCTTAAGGTTGCAGGAGCTAAAATATATAGGGCAAAGATGTAAAGAGGGACGTCCCTTATGTTCCCTCCCTGTTGAGGGAATAAGGGTACGTCCTTTTTGTATCCTCCTTTTATGTATCAGCTCTCAAATGCGCCGGGGAAATGGGGCCCAGCAGTTGCATTAAAGTAATGAAGAAGTTAAAGCTAGGCTGGGCGTCCTACATTCTGCAAAATGCATCCTTTACGGTGTAGACTTTGAGGAAATTGAGGTTTTTCAAAGAAACGGTGAATGGGAAAATCGTGAAAGGTTCTGGTTCAAGCAGCCCGCAGCCTTGAAGCGGCCGGAGCGGATTTTATCCTGCTTTGCACTAACACAATGCATAAAACCGCCGAACAGAACGAGGCTAATATTGGCATCCCGTTACTGCACATTGCAGATATTACTGCAGATGAGATGTTGGCAAGGGGAAAAAATACTGCAGGGCTCTTGGGGACAAGGTACACGATGGAGCAAGATTTTTATAAATCACGCCTGGAGAGAAGAGGGATCAGGTTCCTGGTTCCCGAAAGTGAAGACAGGGAGTATGTTAACAGGGTAATATACCAGGAGCTATGCCTTGGACGCATCGAGCAGGATTCCATAGACCACTATAAAAAAGTTTAGTATTTAATGAACGCCGGTGCAGAGGGAATTATCGTGGGTTTCACTGAAATTGGTCTGCTGATACGACAGGAGGATTCAGCTGTTCCGCTTTTTGATACCACGGTGATCCATGCAAGAGGGGCGGTTGACCGTGCCCTTGAGTGTTCTTGGGATTCTTGGCCAACTGCCTCCTTATGGTGCATTTCTGTTTGTTAAGTCTTCTGCAGGAAAGCCAGTGAGGGTTAAAGAAATATTTTACTAGAAAAAATAATGACTATTCCTTTAGCTCAGTAACCTCTTCGCCTTAGAACAGATGTTTGATATAATGATTATACAAACTAATGTTCTGGAGTTATGGCAGTGGCTAAACAGGAAAAGATTAACTTGTTAGATTAATAATCGAGGATATTCTTTATTCCTTAAGATGCAAGTCGTACCAGACGTAAAGGAGCCCACGTTGGCGTAATTTACTCATTCTGTTATTGAGTCAGGTGCAACAATTTAAAGTGACGCTTATCGTTCTTATCTACAGCTTGCAAAGAAAGGTTATAAGCATGAGCCAAAAGATTTTGACCCAAAGCATAATCCCGACCATTTAAGGTGGCTCCATACCATCATCTCAAACACCAAAGCTTTTATTGCCGATACTTTTCATGGTCTTGATAAGAAACATTTGCAAGCTTACCTCAATGAATTTTGTTACCGTTTTAGTCGTCGTGGTTTTAAAGGTGAATTGTTTAATCGCCTTTTAATGTGTTGCCTAAACACGTCTACAGTTACCTTTGCTGAGCTAACGTTATAGTCATTTAAAAAATTTATCAATGTTTTTCGGGGGCTAATAAAAATGATTGAGAAAAATTTTGATATTCCATTTATTTCAAATTTAGCTCTCCATGAAAAGCAGATCCAACAGAATTACCGGCCGATTATCGCTGTACATAAATGGTTTGCCAGACGCCCGGGTACTTTATTCCGCGGGCTTTTGTTGTCAGAGTTTGTTGAAGGCAGTTTAAAAGAGAATTTTTATAAAGCTCATAACCTTAAGGGTCTTAATATAGCTGACCCCTTCATGGGTGGTGGAACACCGCTGATAGAAGCCAACCGTCTTGGCTGCAATATCATTGGTTACGATATTAATCCAATGTCATATTGGATTGTGCGACAGGAAATCGAACGCCTTGACCTGGAAGCCTATCGCAAAGCGGCGGATGAACTGCAGGACTCTTTGACAAGAGAAGTTGGCTCCTTTTACAAAACCGTTTGCCTGAAGTGCGGTTCTCCCAATGCTCATGTAAAATATTTCATCTGGGTTAAAACTCTTGTATGTAATGAGTGCAAAGGGACTTTTGATTTATTACCCGGTTATTTATTGGCAATGAACCGGCGCCATCCTAAGAACGTGATCTTTTGTTCTAAATGCGGTGAACTAAATGAGGTGGAAGACCATAAAAACCCAGGGATTTGTCAAGCCTGCGGTAAAGCTCTAACAATAAAAGGACCTGCTAAACGAAATCGCTGCGCGTGTCCATACTGCGGTAAAATTAATAAATACCCAGATGCTCTAAATGGGCCGCCACAACACCGCATGGTGGCGATTGAGTACCATTGCCATGAATGTAAATCAAACCATCAAGGCAGGTTCTTTAAGAAACCGGACCGGGAAGACCTTTTGAAATATGAGAAGGCTTCAGAACAATGGAAGAGTTTATCGCCAAAATTTGTACCAGATGATGAGATCCCTCCCGGTGATGAAACCGACCGCCTGCACAGGTGGGGTTACCGGCGATATCGTGAGATGTTCAATGAACGTCAATTGCTTGGTTTGGAGTTAAGCTGCCGGATAATTAGCGGTTTTCCCGATGACAGAGTCCGCAATGCTTTGGCGACAAATTTATCAGACCTACTGCGCTATCAAAACATGCTTTGTCGTTACGACACCATGGCTTTGAAGTCTCTTGATATTTTTTCAGTACACGGTTTCCCGGTGGGTCTAGTTCAGTGCGAGTCAAATCTTCTCGGCATTCCCAACGGTAGCAGAGGCACAAATGTGGGCAGCGGTGGGTGGTCTAATATTGTTCTAAAATATGTCCGTGCCAAGGAATATTGTGAAAAGCCCTATGAAATCAAGCATCAAAGCGGACGCAAAGTGCAGGTGGCGATTAAAGGTGAATGGATAGGGGAGTCTAAAGGCACTATTGATGGTACGGAGAGCAGGGGAGTCAATCTCTATTGCTGTAGCTCAACATTTTCCAACCTACCCACTGCTTCCCTGGACGCAGTTTTGACCGACCCTCCATACTATGCCAATGTTCAATACGCCGAGTTAATGGATTTTTGTTATACCTGGCTACGCAGGTTGGCCACCGACAGCAATGGTGTTTTTAATAAAAGTTCTACCAGGGATGAGAACGAACTTACCGGTAACATTACAATGGACCGGGGGCTGTCACATTTCACCGAAGGGCTGTCCCAGGTTTTTGTGAAAATGGCGCGGGCGTTAAAACCGGGAGCGCCGTTGGCCTTTACATATCATCATAATAAAATTGAAGCGTATTTACCGGTGGCGGTAGCAATCCTAGACTCAGGGTTGACCTGTTCAGCATCGCTCCCTTGTCCGGGGGAGATGGGCGCTTCCATCCATATCAACGGAACTGGCTCATCGGTAATAGATACGATATTTGTATGTCGATTAACCGGCACAGTCCCGAGACGGACAATTGTTTCCACATCTGAAGAAATAGCAGGTCTGGTCCGGCATGACTTGGAACTTATTCGGGCTGGGAAAGTGAAGCCTACTCGAGGCGATATCCGGTGTATAGCCTTCGGACACCTGGTCCGCCTGGCGATATGGTATTTGCGTAAAGAGTGGGATATTGCTTTATCAGCTTCAGATAAGATGGTTAGAGTGGAGAGAGCTATAGATAATCTTGGAGGCTGGTCCGGGGTTGAAAATCACCTGTCAGACGAACTCTTAAAAGTCCCTTGTTACCAAATGCCCTTAGCCCGTGAAATGCAAGAGAATTACGGAGGTGAAGAAGATGAAATATCCTTTTGAGGTGCCTTTTACAGAGGTTGAAGCAGAAATTGATTTGTACATATCCTCAGTCTTCTCCTGCCTTGAATCAGAGTTTCTCGTTATGCCGAAGGGCGAAGGGTTTGTTGAGTACCCGGTTTTTGAGAGGGGCTATGAATTCTTAAAGAGGATAACAAACGGATTTCGGAATATAGATTCCCGTTCTATAACCAAAGCGGCCTTTCAAAAGCCCATGGTTATTATTGTTCTGCGCACTATGCTTGGATTTACACCATCGGAATGGGCTTATGTTGCAACACGGCGGACAGGTGTGGAAGTTTCACAGGGGTTTGCTCGCAACCTGGATCGAAATATTCGCATGTCACCAATGTCGGCATTAAGCGACAGCCGGGTCACAAGAGAACGTGTAGGAGCGCTTGTGGATGCGGCCTGCCAGTTGCTAAACATGCCTGCTCCCGAGGTTGGCCCGGACAAGATTCACCGTCTGGACAAGGCGGATACCAGCACAGGCCCCAGTGGAATAATATCACTTTCTAATATAGGTGTTCCCTATGCCATGCTTTTGTATGAAAGATTTCTTGGGCGCCCTTTCGCTGGGCACAGGGATTCAGTTTCAGAACTGGTCGGGGACAGCCTGGAATCTGCCATTGAGGAAGTATTAACAAAGGCAGGTATAAGTTATAGAAAAACAAAAAGAGCGGAACGGATAGCTGGGTTCGATCAGACTCCTGATTTTATTATCCCCAGTGAGTTTAATCCACAGGTTGTGATAGGAGCAAAAATTACTGAAGATGACGGCACTGCCAGGGATAAGGTGACTCGTATACAGCACCTGGCGGAAATCAGTAAAATGAAAAGTACAAACGGCTTTCCTGGTTTTGAGGTTATCGCCTGCATTGGCGGACGGGGTTTTGGTGTGCGTCGGGAGGATATGAAAAAACTCCTGATTGCTACGCGGGGGAAGGTGTTTACTTTAAAGACACTTAGTTATCTAGTAGAGTTTACCCGCCTGCATGAATTTAAGACAAATGAGTAAAAAAATTAGAAAGTTATGGCTGGTTTACCAGATGAAAAGTTTGTGGTTACTCCGTTTGGGGGGTAACCACTATTAATGAGTACATAAAAGTCAATTATTAGAACGTAGTTTTATGTAGTTTTATTCACACCAGAAGGGTAGGTTCATATTTTTTAAAGTAATTTCAACACATCTGCTATAGAAATTTTTATCCATCTCAAATATAATCATGATTAATATACTTAACGGTTTTCGTCAGATAATATTGTACTACTAGGCCCTTTAATAAATACTTCAGCCTTATTAGGATTTATTCGCCAAGATGCGTTTTCTCTGGCGGGATGAATCCCACCTGCAGCGGAAAACTGGCTTTTTTTCAGGATATAAAGGGTCAGACAGGGGGGCTTTGGATGGCTGACTTTATTACAACCTTGCGAAAACAGGTCCTGCTGGGGGACGGCGCCATGGGCACCATGCTGGCAGCACAGGGGCTGCCGCCGGGAGAAAGCCCGGAGCTCTGGATGCTTTCCCACCCCCGGGCAGTGCAAGAGGTGCACCGGGCTTATTTCGAGGCAGGTTCCCAGGTGATCCAGACTAACACCTTTGGCGCCTCGGCGTTGAAACTGAAGGAATACGGCGCGGCCCACCTCGTGGAGGAGATTAACAAAAGGGCGGCCCAGCTGGTGCGTGAGGTTGTGGGGGACCAGGCCTTTGTGGCCGGTATTATCGGACCTACCGGACAATTTCCGGTCCCTCTGGGCACCATACCCTGGGTGGAGCTGGTTGAGGTTTTTGGCCAGCAGGCCCGGGCCCTCGAGGCCGGCGGAGTGGATTTTATCTTTTTAGAAACCTTCTCTGATTTAGGCGAGATACGGGCTGCCCTCTTTGCGGCCAGGGAATATACCAGGCTGCCGGTAGCATGTTCCCTTACCTATACCAAGGGGAGGACCCTCACCGGTACCAGCCCGCAAATCGCCGCCATTGTACTGGAAGCGATGGGTGCTGCCTGCATCGGTGCCAATTGCTCCACCGGCGCCGAGGAACTCCTGGAAGTTATGAAAGAATACCGGCGGTCCACGCGGCTGCCCCTGCTGGTGGAACCCAACGCCGGTATGCCCGTCCTAGTTGACGGGAAAACAGTGTTTAAAGAAACCCCCGAGGATATGGCCCGTTTCGCCGAGCCTTTCCGGGCCCTGGGTGTTAATCTGATTGGTGCTTGCTGCGGCAGCACTCCCGCCCATATCAAAGCTATGGGAGAAGCTTTAGCCTCCCGGGAGCCCGCTCCCCTGCCGGAGCAGGACGGGCCGCCGGCCACACGCCTGGCCAGCCGCAGCCGGGCTGTAACCATAGGTCCCAGGGAGCTGCCGGTTATAATCGGCGAGAGAATTAACCCCTCCGCCCGCAAAGCTGTGGCGGAAGCCTTGCGGCAGCAAAATTGGGATTTCATTGTCCGGGAAGGGGAGCTCCAGCTGGATGCAGGAGCCCTGCTCCTTGACCTCAACACCGGCCTGGCTGGCGGAGATGAAACCCGGCTGTTGCCGGAAGGGGTGCGGCAGTTGCAGATGAGCCTGGACTGCCCGCTGGTGCTGGACTGTACTAATCCGGCTGCCCTGGAAAAAGGGCTGCAGGAATTCCAGGGCAAGGCTTTGATTAATTCTGTCAACGGTGATCAGAAAAGCCTTCATTCCATCCTGCCCCTGGCTAAGAAATATGGCGCGGCGGTATTGGGTTTAACCCTGAACGAAAGCGGTATCCCGGCAAGGGCGAGGGAGAGGCTCCAGATCGCTAGAGAGATAGTGGAAGCTGCAGAACACTATGGTTTGCCGCGGGAAGACATAATTATTGACTGTCTGGTCCTTACTGCGGCAACTTCCCCTGAGCTGGCTATGGAAACTGTGCAGGCGATCAAGCTGGTCAAAGTGCATTTGGGGGTTAATACAGTCCTGGGGCTGAGCAATGTCTCCCACGGCCTGCCCCAGCGTTCCTGGCTCAATGCGGCTTTCCTGGCCTTAGCCCTGGGCGCCGGCCTTGATGCCGCCATCGCCAACCCCCTTGACCACAGGATTAGAGAAACAATGATTGCCGGTGCCCTCCTGACGGGGCGTGACAGCGGCGCGCGCAACTACCTGGCGCAGGCCGGCAGGCAGGTTTCCCCGGCCGGTTCCCCGCCAAGTAAGGAGGTTGACGTAGATGATCCGGCCCGCGCCCTGCAAAGGGCTATCTATAACGGGCGGCAGGAAGCCGTCATCCCGCTGGTCCAGAAACTGCTGGAAGAGAAGAGAGATGTCCTGTCCGTTATAAACGAGGGGATAATCCCCGCCCTGGAAACCATTGGAGAGCATTTTGCCCAGGGCGAAGCCTACCTGCCCCAGTTGATCCTGGCCGGTGACGCGGCGAAAAAGGCTTTTGATTTTCTTAAGGATAATTTCCCCGGGCAAAGGACGGCCCAGGGGGGTACCGTCGTTATCGGCACAGTAGAGGGCGATATCCACGACATCGGCAAAAATATCGTTTCAGCCCTGCTGGAAAATCACGGCTTCCGCGTGCTGGACCTGGGTAAAAGCGTGCCGGCCCAGGCTTTTCTGGAGGCAGCCCGGCGGGAAAAGGCGGATGTGGTGGGTTTAAGCGCGTTAATGACTACAACCATGGTGGAAATGCCCCGGGTGATTGAACTGCTCAGGCAGGAGTTGCCCGGTGTCAAGGTGATTGTCGGCGGGGCAGTGGTCACAGCTGAATATGCCCGGGAAATCGGAGCGGACGGATACGGCGCCGACGCGGTGGAAGCGGTGCAGCTGGTGCGGGGATTTTGCCCGGCACATAAATCATGAAGGTACAGATTCTTAACCTGCCCCTCCTGCTGACCAGGGAAGAAATTTATCCCTTTCTCAATCTCGGGCTGGCGCCCGGTTCCATCCCCGCCAATATAGATAAATTAGTGGACACTTACCTGCGGCACGTCACCCGTCTGGCCAAACCCCAGGGTTTGATCCGGGTCTGCTCTATCCGCTCCCTAAGCCCGGAACGGGTTGAACTGGCTGACGCCAGTCTAGTCATCGCCGGAAGCCGTGTGGTTGCTCATTTTGCTGCCTGTGAGAAGGTAACCCTGCTGGCGGCTACGCTGGGACCCGGCATAGACCGGTTCCTGGCCGGGCTGCAACAAACCTCCGGTGCTGCTGATGCCTTTATCTTCAATGGTATTGCCTCTGCAGCAGCCGAACATATTACGGAAACCCTGGACGCGCTGGCGGTCCGGGAGATCAGGCGCAGCGCTTATTACCCGACGGCACGTTTCAGTCCAGGTTACGGGGGTTGGCCCCTGGAGAGCCAGCAGCAATTTATAGAAAGCATAGGTGGGGAGAAGATCGGCCTAACCGTGACCTCTCACTACCTGCTTCAGCCGGTTAAATCAGTAACGGCGGTTATAGGCTGGAGCAGGGTGCCGCTGGACCGGAGCTATGAGCTGCTACGGGAAAAACCCTGCCAGGGCACCCTTACTTGCCGGGATTGCCCCCTAAAAGAAAAATGCCTGTCCAAAACAGGCGCAAGTCAGGCATAGGGAGGGGTATTGCAGCCCTAAAAGCCGCGCAAAGGGCGCCTGATTTCTTTGCTGAAAAATGTTTCTTCATCCGTACATTTTGTTTCAATTTCTGTGGCTGCTTTACGGGATTAATCCAATTTCTGCCGAAGCCATTGGTTCGCGGCAAACCTGGCCAGGAGCATGACGGATAGGCCAGCAGCGATAATAAAAAGAATGGTTTTGACATCCCGGGCTTGAAATAAAGCCAGGCCCAAACCGGTGTATAAAACCGCGGCAGGCATCTTGCCTAGAGCCGATGCCAGCAAAAAGTTTGGAAAAGAGACCCTGCCCAGGGCCGCGCCCATATTGATCAAGGGTGTGGGCACAACGGGAATAATGCGAAAAATGGTATTTTTATTATTAAATACTTATTTTCAGTAATAATCTCTTTGCATTTTTACCGTTAGACATGAGCATGGTCATTGTTGATATTTACACGGAAGCCGGAATACTACTAAATAAAAAGGATCCCCGGCATTATACGCAACACCGGGGATCTGTTATATTTTATACACTAAAGTAAGGAAGGGCTATTCCTCAAGCATCTTTTTAAACTCTTCTATACCACCAATCCGGTCGATAAATCTGCCCAGCCGCTCGTGCTTTTTGGCGTTTTCGGCAAAGACCTTAATAATCTTATCGATTTTTTCCAGGACTTGTTCTTCGTCCAGCCCATCGTAAATAGTCTGGGCAAGGCGTGGCGATACACCACCGTTTCCGCCCACCATCAATCTAAAACCTTTCGGGGTACCCATTACACCCACATCACGGAAATGGTTCTCTCCGCAGGAATTAGCACAGCCGCTTACACCCATCTTGAATTTACCGGGCAGCGCAAGGCCGTGGTAACGTTCATCCAGTTTTAGCCCCAGGCCCACGGAGTCCTGTTGTCCCCGTTTGCAAAAAGTAGTTCCCGGGCAGAACTTTATGCTGCGTACACATAACCCAATGGCAGCGCTGGGCTTCATACCCAGATCCTTCCAGACATTATCCAAATCTTCTTCCTTTAAACCCACAATCGCCAGGCGTTGAGCAGAGGTAATCTTCAATGCCGCGGCATTATATTTTTCTGCAACATCTGCTATTTTTCTCAACGCAGCCGGGGTTACCAGCCCGCCGGGCATATGAGGAACTACCGCATATGTCTCCTTGTCGCGCTGTAGAACTGCACCCTTGTCTAATAAATCCGTTGCAGCCACCACTGATCATCCTTTCTTGATGTTTTCTTAAGAGATGTTGGTAATGTAGCCGGTAAGGGGTTGGTTTAAATTCGTACGGTCACTGTTGTAGGTGACCTTCGAATATGTAAATAATCCCAAAGTTGATACTAATGTTATATTATCTATTATTTTTTTTATAGTCAACCTTGAGCTCGCTCATGCCACCCCGTATTTGTTGCTTATATCCTTCCCTGAGATTTGCAAAATATAATTAAGAAAGAGGACTACAGGTATTTCTGTAGCCCTCTCGATTCCTCTAATATATATGGAACTGTTTAATAATCCCCTCAGCCATTACGTCAGCCATTGTTAAAATGTGCATTTCATTTTCATCATAGGCCGCGATACTTGTTTCATAGTTTCCCGTTAGCATGTTAACTGCCTGTGCTTTTACCAAGTCCAGGTGACGGCGCATCATCATCCTCCATTGTTCCTTCGACCAAAAAGGATTGATCCTTCCCAGGAAAACGGCGATTGCATCGGCATTGGTATACCATTTTCTTTCTACTTCTGCCGCTGCCTCATTATTTCCGGCCTTTGCCGCTATAACAAGATCTGCGGCTAAAACCAGATGCTCTCGTAACAAATCTCGAAATGCAGCGGCAATTCTACCTCCGTAATAAGGCTGCAGCGCACGCTCGAAATCTACGGGATTGCGAAGTAATCTGGCAACAACGGAGTCTGTTATGGGCAAGCCAAAGACCAGGCTTATAATCGTTGACCATGTCCAAACGGCATGCTGTTCCCAGAGCATACGAAAATGATTTCTTAAATCCACCTGTTTCTTAGTAAACACGATGGGTGTTTGCCAGAAGTTCAGATCGTTATACAGAATTCATCACCCCTTTAAATACATAATTATTTATTATAATATGTCATAATTTACCAGGCTGTTCCGTTAGCAGGTGATTGCCCTGCTAAAAGCCCGGTTCACAGACAAATACGGTGAAATGCCCGCCCCGGGTGGCTTTCAGAATACTCAGGGAAATAGCCGTAATAGGCGTTCCAAGGCTTAGACAAATAAAGTAAGCCTCAAATAGAATTAACATATTGACATTTATCGAACTGACACATATTATTAATACATCGAAGAAGTTGAATGTGAGGTGAGCTTATGGAAGAATTCTATATAGAGGGTTCCAGGATATTTAAGGCGTTGGGTGACCCCAAAAGGGCGATGATTGTTGATATGCTCTCTTGCGGAGAATTGTGCGCCTGTAAGATCCTGGAGAAGTTTGATATGTCCCAGTCCACCCTCTCACATCACATGAAAATACTATGCGAGTGTGGTCTGGTTGTGGGACGAAACGAGGGGAAATGGACATATTATTCTCTCAGTGCCGATGGCATTGCCAAAATAAAGAAATTCCTCGATTATATTACTTCCGACAAGGAAAACTGTATTTGTAAAGAAGGGAACCTGGGCCGGTGCTGTTAATGTAAGTGATTAAATAAAACAGAATTAAGGTGGCTGCATCGTGTTTATATTTCAATGGCTTAACAATCAATTGCTCAAGATGCAATGGCTGTCCGATCTGGCCCAAAGGTTTGTAGAGCAGGTTTTGGGGCTTAGTGTCCAGGATAGACTTGGCGGCAGTATTCATTTTTTCGTATACGATGTTATAAAAATATTTATTTTACTGTCTGTGCTTATTTTTACCATATCCTACGTCCAAAGCTTCTTTCCCCCTGAGCGGACGAAGAAAATACTGGGCGGCTACAAGGGGATCACGGGGAATGTTTTAGGTGCTTTGCTGGGCACCGTAACGCCCTTCTGCGCATGCTCGTCGATACCGTTGTTTATTGGTTTTACCAGCGCCGGCCTGCCCCTGGGGATTACCTTTTCCTTTCTAATATCATCTCCGCTGGTTGACCTGGCTTCCATTCTTCTTCTCGCCAGCATATTTAACTGGAAGATAGCCATCGCCTATGTTGTTGCCGGACTTGTTCTTGCCGTGATAGGCGGGACCTTCATCGGCAAAGCTAAACTGGAAAAATATGTAGAATCTTTTGTTTACAGCAATCCAATGGTTGATCTAGAGCAAAACCAGTTGACCGTGCGGGATCGACTTAATTATTCCAAAGAACAGGTGCTTAATATTGTCAAAAGAGTATGGCTCTATATTTTGATTGGTGTAGGCATTGGCGCTGTCATTCATAACTGGATACCGGAAAATATAATATCAATGGTGCTAGGGCAAGATAAGTGGTATTCCGTACTTGTTGCTACATTAGTAGGAGTGCCAATGTATGCGGATATCTTTGGCACTTTGCCCGTAGCTGAAGCATTGATCTATAAGGGGGTGGGTATTGGCACAGCACTCTCCTTCATGATGGCGGTGACCGCACTTTCCCTTCCTTCTTTGATTATGCTCAAAACAGCAGTAAAGATTAGACTTCTGGCCATCTTTTTTGCGGTTGTCACTATAGGCATCATTATCCTCGGCTATACCTTCAATGCTTTTGGTTATTTACTGGTCTAATTTAATATCTGAAATACTGTAAAGGAGTAAAGGGCAGATGAATATCAAAATTTTAGGGACAGGCTGTGCAAACTGCAACAAGTTAGAACAGAATGCCAGAAAGGCTGTGGAAGAACTGGGCCTTGCCGCCACTGTTGAGAAAGTGCAGGATATCAAAGCGATTGCCAGGTATGGTGTGATGAGGACTCCGGCTTTGGTAATTGATGAGGAAGTAAAAGCTGTGGGCAAGGTTTTAAAGGTTGATGAAATAAAAGCATTATTAAAATAGTTTTCTAGCTCTTTTTGAACTTGGGCATATAAAGTAGATATTAGGAGCAGGAGGATGTTTTATGAGAATGTTAGCAGAATTTTTCCCGGAATTCGCCCAAAAACTGGATGAGATCGATAAGCTTTACGAAGAAAAAAGAATGATTGACGAAAAAACATATCAATTTATCTGCTTTGCTCTGTCCATTAAAGCCCGTTCCAAGCCTTGTGTACTCAAGCATTTCAAAGGTGCCTTAGAAGCCGGCGCCACTGTTAAGGAATTAGCTTATATCTTAGCTTTGACCATGCGTGAAGCGGCAGGCGCGGATGACTGTTGGACACACGATGTTCTCGGTGATTGGCAAGAGATAGTAGCTGGAAATATAAGCTGCGACTGTAAGAAATAAATAGCTAAATCGTTTGAGTGGCTATATATTTTAAAAAAATGGTTCAGCCAGAGAGAACTGTGGCTATTATTCCCAGTTCTCTTCTTTTTTAGCTATTTCCGGGGAACCAAAAGTGAAAAAACTCACTGTGGTAGTACCAATAATATTTATAATGGTTATGACATTAGCTCAGCAAAGGTAACTGTAGACGTATTTAAGTAACACGTCAAAAGGTCGTTGAACAATTCACCTTTAAAACGGAGGTGTTTAAATTATTTAAAACTTAAAGAGCATGTGCGAAAAGTTAATATACATACATATGATCAAAATTGATCAAAAATAGGAAAATGCACCAGCACTGGCTAAGTTGAAATGTACCCATAAAAATATAAAACAAGCGAGGTGCATAACACTGAGTAGCATGAAAATTGATTTACTCCCTATGGCTTATCCATAACACGCCTGGCTTTGATAGGGAGTTAATAGCTTAGATTCGTTTAGCAGGGATGAATTTGAGATGCGGAGGCAGTATTGTGAACAATCAGGCTAAAATACAATATGCTGTTGACGAAAAAATGCCGGTATCACTGGGCATACTGCAAGCCTTGCAGCATGTGGTAGCTTTGTTCAGCAGTGTGGTGGTTATACCGATTATAATCGCCAATGCCACCGGTGTGCCCCGTGAACAGCTGGAGTATATTATCTTTGCCACCATTATCGTTACCGCTGTTTCCACCTTAATTCAAGCGGTCCGCATTGGTAAAATCGGTTCCGGTTATACCCTTTTTACCGGGACCAACGCTGCGTTTCTTTCCTGCGGCCTTGTAGCTGCCGAAATCGGCGGTTTTGCCCTGGTGGCCACCATGTCCATCCTGGCAGCACCCCTGGAATTTCTAATCGCTTATTTTCTGGGAAAACTGCGTAAAGTTGTAACCCCTCTGGCGGGGGGGGGTGGTGATCATGCTTGTGGCCGTTTCTTTGATTCCCCTATCCCTGGAAATGTGGGTGGGGCAACCGGGAACTGAAAACTACCATACACCGGAGAATCTACTGGTGGGGTTAGTTACTTTTCTGATCATTGCCGCTTTCTATGTTTTTGGCCGGCCGGCCTGGCGTTTGTGGGGCCCGGCAGTCGGTATCCTGGGGGGTTATGTTACCGCTTATTTTTTGGACATGGTCGATCTATCAGCCTTAAAAGGGTCATCCTTTATCGGGTTCCCTCCCCTGAAGTGGCCTGGTTTTTATCTCGATTTTTCCCCGGAAATCTGGCCCCTGCTGGTAGCCTTTGCCGTTGTCACCGTGGTAGGCACCATTGAGACGGTAGGTGATGCCATGGCAATTCAGCGGGTGTCGCGGCGGGGTTTTAAAAAAGTAGATTACGACAGCGTCCAGGGTGCTCTTTATTCCGACGGTGTGGGTAATGTACTGGCCGGGTTGGCCGGCACCATTCCCAACACCGTTTATTCCGGAAATATTGCCATTGTAGAACTTACCGGTGTTGCTTCCAGGCAGGTGGGCATTTATGGGGCAGGTATATTAGTCCTGCTGGCCTTTTTCCCCTGGTTAAATGCCCTTGTTATGGCTATCCCTGAACCGGTATTAGGGGCCTCTATGTTTATCTTTTTTGCTTTACTTTTTGTAACCGGCTTACAATTGATCTTAGAATCCGGCCTCAACAGCCGTTCAGCTTTTATTACGGGCATTTCCTTCTGGGTAGGCTTCGCCGCTGAAAACCGGCTGTTTTTCCCGGACTTTATCCCGGCGGGAACAGAGGCGTTCCTCTATAATGGCATAGCAGTGGGCGGCGTTACCGCTTTTCTGTTGACTTTACTGTTTGAGTTGTTTGCTGGTAAAAAGACAACGCTGGTTTTGGCCCCCAACCTGCAGGAGCTGTCTAAACTCAGAGATTTAACAGCTGACCTGGGAAGCGTTTTTAAGTTAAGTGATAGGATGCTTTTTCGATTGCAGATCCTTTGCGAAGAGGTTTTTGTGTTTTTAGTTGGCAGCGATCCGCCGGAAGACGGCCAGCAGAAAAAGATCCGCTTTGACTTTATAGCCGATGAAGAGGGTTTGCTGGTAGAAGTTCAGGATCGCTCGGAAACCGAAGATCTTGATGCGGTTGATTTCCCGGAAAACCTTACCGCGGCCAGTGAATCTGAACTGGCTAAACTGGGCCTGGCCCTGCTGGGTAAAATGGCTCAGGAAGTGGCCCATATCCGGATCTCGGGGGTGAACTACATTTCCTTTCGCCTGAGGGAGAGCGAAGATTGAAACAGGGCCAGGGATCAAACTATCAGTACCGGTGGTAGACACCCCGACCCACCAGGCGGTGGCTCTACACGGTTTCTTTAAAGAGAAGAGGTTAAGCAGGGAAGCGGGTTTGCGACTTTGGGCAGTGGCGCTATGCCTGCTTCCTTTTTGCTTTCGGGTCGGTAACCCATTCCACATAGCCCAGGGAAAGTGTAAGCAGCCACGATATGAGAAAGTAAAGCACCGCCACCATAAACAGGGGGAAGAAGGCATCAAAGGTGCGGCTGCGGATAATATCGCTGGCTTTAGTCAAATCCTGCACGGCGATGTATCCAACAACTGAAGTCATTTTCACCAAGGAGATGAATTCCCCCTTATAGACGGGAAAAATATGTCTTATTGCCTGGGGCAGGACAATGTAGAGGAAGGTTTTTGCTTTGGTAAAGCCCATGGCAATGCCGGCTTCGATTTGGCCTTTGTCGACACTTTCGATACCCGCTCGAAACATTTCGGAGACGTAAGCCGCAAAATTCATGCCGAAGGCAACCACTGCAACGAGGATGGGGTTGATGTTTACGGAAGCAAAAACAACATAGAATATGAACATCAGTAAGACAAGCACGGGGGTGCCGCGCAGAATGGAGATATAGACTCTGGCCGGCTGCTGGAGAATCTTGTTTCGGGACATGCGCATAGCGCAGATCACTGTGCCCAGCAGGGTGCCGAATATGGTTGCCAGGAGCGAAATGATAACCGTTACCTTAAGTCCGTCCACGATCAATAAATAGCGGTTTTCCAGGATTAAGTTGTTATAGAAACTTTCGCTGATCCTTGCTAGAAAGGAAACATTTTTCCCACCGCCAATAGCGCCCGGGGCTTTTTTAACCAGCAGCACCTGGGCGCTGGCAAAAACCGGTTGGCTAAAATAGATTGATTTCTTGCGTTCTTCAGTAATGGTCATTGTGAAGGCCAAATCAATTTTGCCTGATTGCAGGGCAGGGATCAATGCGGCAAACTTCATGTCGAAGAACTCCACCGGCCGGCCCAGCTCAATGGCAATCCTGCGGGCGAGTTCGCCATCAAAGCCTGTGATTCCCCTGTTTTCATCAATAAAACAAAAGGGTTCCCGGGTAGCGCTCACGCCAACTCTGAGAGGTGTCCCACCTGCAGGTACGCTAAGTTCAACCAGTTCATAGGGGGATGAGTCTTGCTTAAACCAGCGTTTCCACATGTCTTCCAGTGTCCCGTCGCTTATTAGCCCGGCAATAATTCTGTCTACTGCTGCAAGCAGTTCTTCATTGCCTTTCCTTATTCCGATGGCTATGTCCTCATCTAATACTGGTTCAGGCAGAAACCACAGGTCCGGGTTATGCCTCACCACATTCGATGCTTCTGTATTATCCATAACCACAGCCTCAAGCTGTCCTGCTTTCAAGGCGGCTACTGCGTCCATGACATCATCAAAACTTTTAATGTCCGCGCCGGGGAACATGGCCCTGGCCGATTGCTCTCCGGTTGAGCCGGTCATAACGCCGATTTTTGCCTCACTGGCGTCATCCAGTTGGGTGATTATTTTCTCTGACTTGCCGCATCCTGCCGGAATAACAGCTAGCATTAAACAGATAACAACCAGAACAGCAGCCTTCTTCATCAATCGTACATACCCCCTGTCGCTCTCCTGCCATACACCATGCTTAACGATAGGCACGCCGGGTTTTTGGTGAGTTTTTAAGGAGATTTGATCTGGCCAGATGTTGAAATAATAACAATGCCGCCTTTGCCCCACCACTACAGAGGCTTTTAGTCACTACCGTCGACTTTCTCAAAAAACAGCCGTACCTATGATTTACTATTAGGTATAAATGTCGAAAAATCCTTTTTAAAAGGAAAAACCTGACCCTAAGGGCCGGTTTTGCCAGGCAAAATACTATCTCAAAAAAATTCCAGTAATCTCAAAAGTATCCCAGTATTTTTGGAGGATCCTGTCTCAATTAGTAAAGAAGAACAAGGTTTACCCGGCTTCTTGCGGACTTATCATGTTGGTCAGGCTTTAGGAACAAAGGAGGCCAGGAAGATATTGAAAATAATTTAGGGTGACACCGAACCAGATGAAAGACAAGGGCTAGGAAGATGTTGCTTAGTAGTGTCCAGTATGATGGTGTAAATTCGAGAATGAGGATGGCATAGCAGCAGGAAGGGCCATCCCCCTCCTGGTAATGGTTGAGTTGTGAAGACAAAACCAACAGGAGGTTAGAGAGGATGGCCC
>Ga0208693_1000310_pt1 | contig 40097 bp, 43 predicted proteins | sample AD_UKC071_MetaG_FD_184438 | JGI IMG/M metagenome (GOLD analysis project Ga0208693, IMG submission 184438) | Active sludge microbial communities of municipal wastewater-treating anaerobic digesters from USA - AD_UKC071_MetaG (SPAdes) (version 2) | ecosystem: Engineered > Bioreactor > Anaerobic >... | reverse complement strand
CCTCTTACTTAGAGTTATACTCTAATTTAAAAGGCTCGCACTTTGGCGTCTTTGTCTATTGTTTAATTTTCAAGGATCATTCCCTGCGGCCTTTTTTGTCGACCGCGAATTATATCTTACCATCTTCTACAGCACCTGTCAAGGGTTTTTTGTTTTTTATTTTCTTAAACTTCAAATTCTGTACTGCTTTAATGGCGTCTTTTATCTTAACACCTTTCTAAAAGACTGTCAAGAGTAATATGTATGTTCGCAAATTACCAGCCGTATAAAGTATAAAAAATTCCTTGTATGAGAAAATATAAATAACCCTGGACAGATATGGAGTTGATTATTTATGGGCCATGACCGTTATGATGTTATTATTGTTGGAGCCGGGCCAGCTGGATCTACTGCTGCCAAAATATGTGCAGATAATAACCTCTCTGTAGCCTTAATTGAAAAAGGTAAATTTCCAGGCAGTAAAAACATGTTTGGCGGCAGCATCTTTCGTCCTAGCCTGGAAGAAATAATTCCCGATTACCTGGAAACGGCACCCCTTGAAAGAAAAGTAATCCGGGAAGTCCTTTATTTCATGGAAACTGATTCAGTGGTAGAAATGGGTTTTACCAGCTTTAAATTTGCCCAACCTCCTTACAATACCTTCACAGTAATCCGTTCCCGTTTTGACCGCTGGCTGGCGGGTATTGCCGAAAAGGCCGGTGCCCATTTAATGAATTCTACTCTGGTAGAAGACCTCCTCTATGAACAAAGTGGTCCTCTCGCGGGAAAGAAAGTAGTAGGGGTTATTCTGGAAGATGGCCAGAAAATCTATAGTGATATTGTGATTCTCGCTGAAGGAGCCATGGCTGATTTAACCAGAAAAGCAGGTTTAAGAAAAAAAAATAGTACCGATTTATTTACTCTCTATGTAAAGGAACTGATTGCCCTACCAGAAGAAGTTATCAATGCCCGCTTTAATCTGGAAAAAGACGAAGGTATGAATATTGGCATGGTAGGCTATCCCACTGCCGGGGCAATAGGTAAAGGAGGAATCTGGGTTAATAAAGATACTATATCAATAATAGTCGGCGCTTATTTAAATCAACTAATTAAAAATGGCCTCAACCCCTATCAATTACTTTGCCGCTTAAAGGAGCATCCCTCTATCAAGCGATTAATTGAGGGAGGTATAACAGTTCAGTATATGAGTAAGATCATTCCCAAGGGCGGCTATGATAATATACCGGAGCTATTTGATGATGGAGTCCTGGTGGCAGGTGATGCTGCCATGCTGGTTTCCGGCCGCCATGGTACAGACGCAGCCATGCTTTCCGGTAAATATGCTGCAGAAACAGCTGTACAGGCCAAAGCCAGAGGTGATTTCAGCAAAAAGGCACTATCTGCTTATGAAGGTAAAATAAATAACTCCTTTTTCTATCAAAACCTGAAAATTAATCGCAAGGCTGCTGATTATTATAAAAAATATCCTGATACAGATTATTTAATCAGCAAAACCCTTAATGAAATTACTTTTGAGTTTTTTAAAGAAGGTAGTCAGACCCGGGATGAAAAAATAGAAATGATCCTGGAAAAATTAAAACAGATTCAACCACCGGTAAAAACCATAAAAGATTTCTACAATGCTGCCTTAAATTGGAGGTTCTATTAAAGATGAGTGCTTTCGGGAAAAATAAAGAAAACCCCCTTAAATATGTAAAAATAAAAGTTGCAGCAGAAAGCCATATTAAAATAAAAGACAAAAACCCATGTATAGATAAGTGTGAAAATAAACCCTGTACCTATTATTGCCCTGCCAGGGTCTTTTCCTGGTCCGGTGAAAAACAGGCTATTATAGTAGACTACTCCAGATGTATAGAATGTGGTGCCTGCCCCTGGGGCTGCCCTTATGACAATATTTACTGGGAGTTCCCGCCAGGGGGTTATGGAGTCCATTATGAAATATAGGGGGATTTAAAAGAAAGGCAGAATATCAATACTTAAAGGGTGATCAATTATATGGAGGATATTTTCTCTATTTACTTTGTTCTCTTGCTGCTTTTTTGTGGATTCATCTCCCTGATTTTTGATACAGATCATGCCTACTTTTTTGGCCAATACAAAGATTACCTTATCTCCTTTTTTACCGGATTACTATATATATTCCTGGCATTAGCCATGGTCATATTCAGACTAATAGCCACCTATATTTTATAGATACAGGCTAATCAAGTTTTGTCACTGTAACATGTATCACTGAATGTTTATCATTGACAGCAATCTTTATGGGTGGAAAATCATTTATATTGCTGATTACAATAATCTTTTTCGGATCAATGATTATATTCTCTCCTTCCTTATCGAAGTAGTTTTTAAAACCTTCAAACATGGCCAACCTTTCCTCCAGTATATTTTTCCCCTTTTCCAGGGTACCCACCCTCTCTATTTCCTTTCTAATCCAGGCCTTTTCATCATTATTTAAATCATCCTTCTCTCTAATAATCTTCAAATGGATATTCCCTGAACTGTCAAAACCATTATAGATGACCCTCCAGAGGCCCAGGGGAACGGTATTGGTAAAATAATCTGTTATCAGCAGATTATCTGCCTTCTTGATGGAATAGCCCTTTAAAATATCCCCCCCTATGGCAACAGAAAGGTTTAACATGGCTTCTGAAAGAAAATCCTGATTCTTTTTCTGTAATAAGACTACCTTGCCCTTGTTTTCTATGATATCCCATCCCTCTATGTTTAGATGGTTTGCTGAAAGCTGGTGGCTAAGTATAAAGATAAAGGTTAAAGATAATAGGGATATTAAAAGGAATAAAATTATTATTCTTTTCATAACTGGACCTCCCTGCCCTTCTATGCATTTTACCCATTCCATACTTTAATTAATTTTTTAATATAGAACTTCCTAAATTACATACCAGTTTAATACATACCGTTTTTTCTACATATGCATACCGGATCTTCTGATTATAGTCTCTACATCCAGTTCCAGTTCTACCTTTTTAAACTCTTCATGCCAATCCTCTATCCTTTTCCATTCTTCCGGCATATAGGTCTTAACCAGTTCGCCAAAACCAAAAATATCAGCATTATATTTCTGCTGCACTTTATAGAATACTGTCTCTATTTCCCTTTTAACCTCTGTGGAAACCCTATTCTCCAGCTGGTCCAGATAAATTTCTTTAGTATAAACGGCTGGTACCTCCTGGGAAAAGATTATCCCTTCAAAACTTAATTTGCATTCAAATTTAAAATTTCCCTTCTCTGTCAGGACAAGCCTCATTTTTCTCTTTAAATCTTTAAATACAATGGATAAGCGCCCTATTTCACTCTCTACATCCCTTACTACCTGCAGTCCGCTCAATTTTCCCTCCGCCAGCTGCAGATAACTCCAGGTTTCCTCCACATCCAGTTTTCCTACCATTCGATCCCCTCTGAATACAGCCAGGCCGCTGTATTTTATATTTCCGGTTTCTTTGTCGCTGCTGATTAATACGGCAATTGGATCAACCCCACTGGTGACATCCCTGATGGCAATTTCGATAAAAGGGAGATCCGGCATTGTCTGTCGCTGGATTTCATCTTCAATCAAATTCATTAAGTATATAGCCTGTAAATTTGCTGTCTTCGGAAAGGTATTCAAAAGGTCTTCCGCTTTATTTTCTGATATCAAAAGATAACTTAAACGCCGGAACTCTGGATTGTTGCGGAAAAAATTCATATATCGTGAAAGTCCCTCCCGGGCCAGGTCTTCACTGATAACCAGCACTCTGGTATGTCCCAGAAATAATTCATCTTGCAATCTCTGCTGTAAATTGACATAACACATACTTACATTGCGGCCAATTGCAGAAACATTCCATACTGCCTCTGCACCTATGGTAAGGGGTTGGCCTGCCCCCCCACTCAGTTTTTCCGGAATAGCTACCTGGGCTGTCAGCTTGACCATGGATATATATTCATAATTCTCCGTTTCTGTCCTTTCTGCTAAATCTAAACCCAGGGCCACTACCATTACCCTCCGGTTAATGTCCTTCAGGTCCCAGCAGCCGGTTAAAATTATGGATACTAAAAGAATCAGCAAAAACGGAAGGAATCTTTTCCGGCTTCTCAACTGCGTTCATCCCCTTTTCTCCCTTTAATAAATATGGCTGCGAAGTAAATAATAATCGTGGTGATAATAAGGCCGGCAGCAAATTTAGTAACTATATCCACATATTCAAAAACATCATGGAGATTATCCGGCAAAATAGCGGATAGATATGCTAATGGCAGTAAAGTTAGAGTAAGGGTTTTATGTTCTTTTAATTTAAAGATCTGGGTAAAACCCACTACTGATGCATAATAAACATTTGCTGCGGTGGTAAAGATAGCCACTACCCAGAAGGCAATAAAAACTGCCTCCATCCTTTCCAGTAATAAGCCTGGAAAGGGAGTAACCTTGATTAATTCCAGGGTAGGCCAGACCAGGGTCTGTAGCTCCTCCACACCGAAAACACCTACAGATACTATCATTGTAATTATATAGGCTACTAGTGGAGTAACGATCCCTTTTAAACTATAATTATAGGCCAGTTTCTGGGTAGTCAATGATGGGATGAATAGAGCAACAATTTCAAAACCCAGGAAAGAAAAAAAACTCTTTAAACCCCCTTTTAAAATAGGCATAATACCCTTCCCGCCTGTCAGGGGCAAAACCCTGATTAGATTTATCTCTCTCAAACCTAAAAATAGAGCATACATAATAAATAGGATAACGAAAACAAAATAAATTTCATTAACCCTGCCCACAATCTGCAGATCAGACCTGCTAAAATATAGCACTGTCAACAACATGGCTATTACAATTACCTCTAAGGGGGTCTTGAGCAAAACTGAAGAAACCAGCATCAGGGAAAATATCCTGACTATTATACCTGTTATAAATAACCAGTATGTACAGAAGGCGATACCGATAAGCCCTCCAATCCATTTATTGGTAAGACGCATCCCATATTCCATTATTGTTTCTTCCGGAAACCGCAATCCCAGATTAATCAGGAGCAGCAGTAAAATTATAGAGATAAAACCGCCAATAAGTACAGAAAGCCAGGCTCCTGTACCGGAAACGGCGGTAATGTCCCTGGGTAAAAGCAGGGTACCGGCACCCAGGAGGGTATTGGCTATAATCCCTGCAAATTGCCTTTCTGTTAATTTACCGTGTTCTTTCATAGCCATCATCATCTCCTGTACTGCTGAAACGTTTTTCATTCTTTGTCCTTAGATGTTCAGGCCTCTTTCTCAGTGACCATATAGGAGGCCTGAGAACGGTATCCTGCAGGTCCCCCAGCCGGGAAGGAGCCATTGGTGTCAGATAAGGGATACCGAAGGACTTTAAACCGGCCAGATGTATCGACAGGATAATCAATCCCAGCACCAGGCCGTAAAGGCCAAAGATTGTAGCCAGGATCATCAGGGGATATTTTACCAGGCGGAAAGCAATAGCCGTACTGTAATTGGGAATAGCAAAGGAAGCAATAGTATCAGTGGCAACAACAATAACCATAAAAGGGCTGACAATACTGGCACTGACCGCTGCTTCACCGACTATTAAAGCACCAACTATACCGATGGTAGAACCTACCGGATCCGGAAGCCGTATACTGGCCTCCCTCAATAATTCCATCAGAATTGTTATGATAAAGGCCTCTGTATAGGCAGGGAAGGGTACTACAGCCCTACCGCCGGCAAAGGCCAGAGCCAGTTGTGTCGGGATCATCTCCGGATGAAAGGAAATAACTGATATGTACAGGGCAGGTAAAGTCATGGCAATTATGATGGCCAGTAACCTGATCACCCGCAGGAAGGAACCAATTATGAAACGGTCATAATAATCCTCGGCAGACTGCAGAAAAATGGAAATGGTAATGGGTGCAATGAGGGCAAATGGAGTACCATCAACTATTATAGCCACCCTGCCCTCCAGCAGAAAGGCCGCCACCCGGTCCGGCCTTTCTGTACTAAGCAGCTGGGGAAAGGGAGTAAAATGGTTATCCTCTATTAACTGTTCTATGGTTCCAGAGCTCTGTATATTGTCTATATCTATATTGGAAATCCTTTCCTTGATTTCTTCTACAATATATTTATTGGTCAGCCCTTCTATATAACAGATGGCTATATTGGTCCGGGAATATTTGCCGATACTGATACCCTTTATCCTGAGAGCCGGGTGTTTAATCCTCCGCCGAATTAAAGCAGTATTAGTACGGAAATTCTCTGTAAAGCTATCCCTGGGTCCTCTTACTACAGTCTCGCTCTGTGGCTCACTTATACTGCGTTTATCCCATCCCCTTGTATTCAAAAGAAAGGTATCAATGTAACCATCCACAAGGAGAGCCGTATCTCCATCCAGTACGCCATCAATAACCTTTTCCAACTGATCCACAATTTTCAGTTCATTGATAGTAATTGTTTTATCTTTAATAAATTTGATGATATCACTTCTGGCCGGATCCTTCAGTTCATCTCCAGGAAATTTTTCAATTAATAAAGGTTTCAGGATATTCTCATTGATAACCTGTTTATCAGTGAGCCCATCGACAAAAATTATGGCTGCCTCAATACCTGTTTTCCCGCCCAGTTGGAATTCCCTTACCACTACATCATCACTGAAGCCGATGATGTCTTCTATAAGTTTAAGGTTTTCTTTAAGCTTTTGCCCCAGCTTTTCCTTTTTTGCTTTTTCCCCCGGATTGTCTGTCCGGTTGCTGAGAATCTCATTTATTCTTTCCCTGATTGTTTTTTTCTTCATCCGATCACCCTTTAATATAATCCCTTATTATTATTGCCCTGGATATTTCCCTTTTATCCTTAAATTAAAGGATTTGTCTAACTTTAAGTTGAGCACTGCTTTAAAGAGCATTTCCTGTTTTTGTACAAAATATTAAGGGAGAAGGACGGAAATAATAAAAAGGAAAACATAACATTAGAGAATGAAAGGATAAAGAACTGGATGGGGAGATGAAGGCTGGATGAAAATTTTACACAGGAAATATGCTTTTCTCATTTTAATCCTGTTTACTCTACTTTTTACCGGTTGTGCAAGGGAGGAAAAGGTCAGTAAGTTACCATCCCGGATAACCATCGGGGTCAGCTTTGCCAGTTTGAATAGTACTACTGGCAGATTTATAAGGGAAGCCATGGAGGACCTGAAGGAAAGGGATAATGTAGAACTCATCCTGCTGGATGCTGACGAGAATGAAGAAAGAGAGAAGGAAAACCTGGAGAGATTATTGCAGGAAAAGGTAGATGCTATTATCATCCAGCCAGTCAAATCAAAAAATGAGGAACTTAAAGAGATACTGAAAGAGATTGAAAAAAAGAATATTCCCCTGGTCGCCATGGATAGAATCATTGAAGATACAAAACTGGATGCCTACTTAACAAGTAATAGTTTCTGGGTCGGTGTAGAACAGGCTAAATACCTGGCACAACAGATGGAGGAACAGGGAAAAGTACTTATTTTAAAGGGAGACAAGGATGATAATGTGGCCATTGAAATCAGTGCCGGTAACCTGGAAATCTTGCGAAAAAACCAGAAAATAGATATAGTCAGTGAAGAATGGCATCAGGAATGGTCCGCAGATCTGGCAGAGAAAACTGTAAGAAAAACACTGGAAAAACACCCGGATTTAAAGGGTATTCTGGCCAATAACAGTGACATGGCCATGGCAGCCGTAAAGGTTTTAAAGGAGAAAAACCTGACCGGACAGATTATAACTGTAGGGGCAGATGCCACCAGGGAGGCCTGTCTGGCCATTGCCAGGGAGGAACATGATGCTGATGTGGATAAAATGCCCTATGTATTGGGGATGGTTAGCTTCAAAGTAGCCTGCTATCTGGCCCGGCAAGAACCCTGGGAATATGATACGGTAGTCAAAAATGGGGAACATGAGGTTCGGGTTAAAGTAACTCCCATCATGTTAATAGATAAATATAACCTGATTGCAATGCGGGACCGCTGGCCGGAATTGAATAAATATATTAAGACTGTCAAGTAAAATTACCTGAAATATAATATTTTTAAATAAAAAATATCACAATTATTTTCTTCCAGGCTAATCCTGAGCCTTTCCGGAAAAATAATTGTGATATCTGGATAGCTATATTCTTTTTCTATATATTATCTCATCTTTAATCAATATCTGTGAAATCTTCTAAATCATTATCCTCCGGTTCAATATCTTTTAATTCAATATCTTTTAATTCAATATCATCTAATCCGCTGTCTTGTAAATCAATATCTTCTATATCAATATCTTCTAACTCAATATTTTCTCCTTCATCCTCATCTTCAGGGGCAATTCCAGCCAGGGCAACTACCCGGTCCCCTTCCTCCAGGGTCATCACCTTAACCCCCTGGGTATTTCTACTGATACAGGAAATCTGGTTAACTTCTGTCCTGATCAAAATACCCTCACTACTGATAATAATTAATTCATCTTCCTCATTAACCACTTTTATTCCTGCAATATTGCCATTTCTCTCAGTTATTTTGGCAGCTATTAAACCTTTGCCGCCTCTCCGCTGGGACCGGTATTCTTCTAAGGGAGTCCTCTTACCATAACCCTTCTCGGTAATAATCAGCAGGTCTTCTCCTTCACCACTGACCCCCAGGCCAATTACATAATCATCTGGATCCAGGTTGATTCCGATTACTCCAATAGAAGCCCGGCTGGTTTTTCTGACATCCTTTTCTGAAAATTTAATTGCTTTACCCTTGTGGGTAACTATGATTATATCCTGTTTACCGTCAGTATGTTTAACATCTATTAGCTGGTCATCTTCCCTTAAAGTTATACCTATCAAACCAGAGTAGGTTGAATCATATTCAATTAAAGGAGTTTTCTTGATTAAACCATTCCTGGTAACCATAATCAAATAACGTTCATCATCAAATTCCTTAATGGGTATAACTGTATTTACTACTTCACCTTCAGCCAGTTCCAGGAGATTTACTACGGCTGTACCCCGGGCCTGGCGGCTACCTTCCGGTATTTCAAAAACCTTTAATCTATAAACCCTGCCATAGTTGGTAAAGAAAAGGAAGTGATGGTGGGTTGATGTAATGAAAATATCCTTAACAAAATCCCCTTCCCTGGTATTTAAACCAATTATCCCCTTACCTCCCCTCCTCTGGCTGCGGTAAGTATCAAGGGGCATTCTTTTAATATAGCCCTCATGGGTTAGGGTTATCACCATCTGCTCATCAGCAATAAGGTCTTCAATATCCAGGTCTACTGACTCCTCCCTGATCTCTGTCCGGCGCTCATCCTGGTATTTTCCTTTAATCTCCAACAACTCTTCCTTGATAATACCCAGGAGCTTATTCTCATCTTCCAGAATTGATGTGAGATAGGCAATGGTCTTCAGGAGTTCCTGGTACTCTTCCTCAACCTTGTCCCTTTCCAGGCCAGTCAGGCGCTGTAATCTCATCTGTAAGATGGCCTCTGCCTGTTTCTCGCTGAAACTATAAATGGTCATCAATTTTTCTTTAGCAGTTGGTGTATCAGGGGCATTTTTAATCAGGTCTACAATCTCATCTATATTAGCCAGGGCTATCCGGTAACCTTCCAGGATATGGGCCCTGGCCTTAGCCTTATTCAGGTCAAATTCTGTTCTCCGGGTCAAGACAACTTTCTGGTGGCCAATATAATGAGCCATAATTTCCTTCAGATTGAGGATCCTGGGCATACCATCCACCAGGGCCAGCATAATAACACTGAAGGTTGTCTGCAAATCAGTATATTTAAATAACTGGTTCAGGATTACCTCCGGCACCTCTCCCTTTTTCAATTCAATCATAATCCGCATACCATGGCGGTCAGACTCATCCCGGAGATCACTGATACCGGTTATCTTCTCTTCCCTGACCAGGTCAGCAATCTTTTCAATCAAACGGGCCTTATTGACCTGATATGGTATTTCATCAACAATAATCCTGGCCCTGCCGCTATCAGTTTCTTCTATCCTGGTCCTGGCCCGGACAGTTAATTTGCTCCGGCCAGTCTTATAGGCCTGGTAAATGCTCTTTTTCCCCATAATCAAAGCACCGGTAGGAAAATCCGGCCCTTTAATAATTTTCATCAGATCAGTAATCTCCAGCTCCGGATTATCAATCAGGGCTATTATACCGTCAATTACCTCACCCAGATTATGAGGGGGAATACTGGTAGCCATACCAACAGCAATTCCAGAAGTACCATTTAATAATAAATTAGGTAACCTGGAAGGCAGGACTACCGGTTCCTGCAAAGATTCATCAAAGTTAGGCATAAAATCTACTGTCTCTTTCTCTATATCCCTTAAAAGTTCCAGGGCAATCCTGGACATCCTGGCTTCTGTATACCTCATGGCTGCAGCTGAATCACCATCAATGGAACCAAAGTTACCATGGCCATCTACCAGGGGATAACGGTGGGAAAAATCCTGGGCCATCCTGACCATGGAATCATAAACAGCAGTATCCCCATGGGGATGATATTTTCCCAGTACTTCCCCTACAATACGGGCTGATTTCTTATGGGAGCTATTTGGGGTCATACCCAACTCATACATGGAATAAAGGATCCGGCGATGGACAGGTTTTAAGCCATCCCGGACATCAGGTAAGGCACGACTGACAATAACACTCATGGCATAATCCAGATATGCCCCCTGCATCTCCGAATTTATATCTACTTTTTTGATTCTTTCTCTACCTAGCTCATCCACCACTTAGACACCTACCTTTTCCTCTAATCTTATACATCCAGATTCCTTACTTCATGGCCATGTTTCAAGATAAATTCCCTCCGGGGCATAACCTTGTCCCCCATCAAAATGGTAAAGGTCTCATCTGCAGCAATAGCATCCTCTACCTGTACCTGTAAAATAGTTCTCTGTTCTGGATTCATGGTTGTATCCCACAATTGTTCTGGATTCATTTCTCCCAGACCCTTATATCTCTGTAAGCTGATTCCATCCCTGCCGATTTCACTTAACAGGTCTTCCAGGGCTCGGTCATCATAAACATATTCCTCCCTCTTCCCCTTCTTCACCTTGTAAAGAGGGGGCTGGGCAATATAAACAAAACCCTTTTCAATCAGTTTAGGCATATATCTATAAAAGAAGGTCAGCAAAAGTGTCCGGATATGGGCCCCATCCACGTCCGCGTCTGTCATGATAATAATTTTCCCATAACGGACCTTTTCCAGATCAAAATCTTCCCCGATGCCTGTCCCGATAGCAGTTATTAAAGCCCTTATTTCATCATTGGACAAAACCTTATTGATCCGGGCTTTCTCCACATTCAGGATCTTACCCTTTAAGGGTAAAATAGCCTGAAAGTTCCGGTCCCTGCCCTGTTTGGCAGAACCACCGGCAGAGTCCCCTTCCACTATATATAATTCGGTGACTTCGGTATCCCGGGAAGAACAATCTGCCAGTTTACCCGGTAAGGCTGTATTAACAAGGGCATTCTTTCTCCTTACCAATTCCCGGGCCTTTTTGGCTGCATTCCTGGCCCTGGATGCATTAAGGGCCTTTTCAACTATAATTTTCCCTACCCGGGGGTTTTCCTCCAGGAAATTAGTTAACCACTTACTTAAGGCTGAATCCACAAAACCTCTCATTTCACTATTACCCAGCTTGGTTTTGGTCTGTCCCTCAAACTGGGGTTCATATAATTTTACGCTGATAATAGCAGTTATACCTTCCCGGACATCTTCCCCGGTAAAGTTTTCTTCATCTTCTTTCAACAAGCCCTTATTCCGGGCATAATCATTGATGGTCCTGGTTAAGGCACTTTTAAAACCACTTAAATGGGTACCACCCTCATGGGTATTTATATTATTGGCAAAACTGAGGATATTCTCCTGATAGCCATCATTATACTGGATAGCAATCTCAACTTCCCCCTCTTCACCCTTTTCATTTATATAGAGGGGTTCCGGGAATAGGGGATTTTTATTCCTATTTATAAACTGGACAAAGGATACAATACCTCCTTCATAGCAGTATTCATCCCTCTTCAGTTGTCCCTCTGCCTCTTCCCTTCTATCTTCAAGGATAATCTTTACTCCCCTGTTGAGGAAGGCCAGTTCCCGAAATCTCTTGGCCAGGGTCTCAAAATTATAATTTACCTCATCAAAGATCTCTGCATCAGCCTTAAAGGTAATCTTTGTTCCGGTACTTCCATCAGTTTTACCTACAATCTCCAGCTCTGTTTCCGGTCTTCCCCTTCTAAAGCTCTGCCTGTAAAGATTACCGTCTCCCCATTTTATTTCTACTTCCAGCCATTCTGATAAGGCATTTACAACAGAGATACCTACACCATGCAAACCTCCGGAAACCTTATAGGCATCACTGCTGAATTTACCCCCGGCATGGAGGACAGTTAAAACTACCTCAACGGTAGGCCTTTTCATTTTTGGATGCATTTCTACAGGAATACCCCGGCCATTATCAATAACAGTAATGGAATTACCAGGATTAATACTGACCACTATCTCATCACAATAGCCAGCCATGGCCTCATCAATACTATTGTCTATTACTTCATGGACCAGATGATGCAAACCTTCAATACCGGTTGTACCAATATACATACCTGGCCTTTTCCTTACTGCCTCAAGGCCCTCCAGTACCTGTATATTCTCTGCACCATAATTACCGTTCTTATTATTCCCCATACTCTAATCCCCCATCTTCACCTGGTAATTCCTTCATCCTTTTCTCCAGAGTATTTGATGAAATCATTGACAGATAGATTGTCTCAGCTGTTAAAACAAAGGTCCTGGCCTTACCCTCTGAACAATCTATAATAAAACCCTCTTCTTTTGCTGTTTCCAAAAATTCCTTGCTTATCCCTGAATAGGTTGTACTCTTTAAATCACCAATCAGGACAACTTCCTTTTTGGGTATCAGATAATTGGCACCAAGATGTAAGAACACTTCTCTTCACTCCTTATTCTATCAAGCCTTCTTTAACCTTAAATAACTTATAAGCAGAGTGCTTTAATTTCCCCAGTATATTCAAATCTGTTGCTGTAATAAAGGTCTGAATCTTACCGGCAATCAGTTCCAGCAAGATATCCTTCCTCTTCTGATCCAGTTCAGAAAAAACATCATCCAGTAAAAGGACTGGATATTCCCCACTCTCTGATTTCATGAATTCCAACTCTGCCAGCTTTAAAGCTAAGGCAGTGGTCCTCTGCTGACCCTGCGAGCCATATTTACGGATATCAATCCCGTTTACTTTAAGGCTCAGGTCATCCCTGTGGGGGCCATATAAACTATAACCCCTTTTAATCTCCTCTTCCCTATTATTTACTAATACTTTCCTGAATATAGCAGGAATATCCCCCTTTAATTCTCCCAGACTACACTCATATTCTATGGACAGGTTTTCCTTTCCTCCGGTAATCTTTCTCTGATTCAGACGGGCTAATATCTGTAATTTATCGATTACTTCCAGGCGTTTTTCTATAATCCTGCTACCTAAATCTATTAATTTCTCATCCCAGATCTCCAGAATCCCGTAATCTTTCTTGTGCTTTTCCCGCAATTCCTTCAGATAAAAATTTCTCTGTTTTAAAACCCGCCTATACTGGCTTAAATGATAATGATAATAAGAACTTACCTGGGATACCTCTATATTCAAAAAATCCCTCCGGTAAGATGGGCCACCTTTAACCAGGTTTAAATCTTCCGGAGAGAATAAAACAACATTCAAATTCCCTATAAAGTCTGCTTTTTTTTCTATAGGTGTATCATTAACCTGTACTCTTTTACTTGAACCTTCCAGGACTACAGCTAATTTAAGGGAATGGTCCCTTTTGCGTAAAAGGACATTAACCTGAGCCTTATCCCTTTCCCAATTAATCATCTCTTTATCATTAAAAGTTCTATGAGAAGCAAGGGTAGCCAGAAGATAGATAGATTCAAGGAGATTAGTCTTCCCCTGTCCATTATCCCCAATTAAGATATTGATAGCAGGAGAAGGCTCCAGATAAAGATTCTGCAAATTTCTGAAATTAAGCAAATTGATCTTTTCTAAAATCATATCACTATCGACTCACCTGATATTTTTCATTACTACCCCTTAGCTCTATTATATCATTAATTTTTAATTTGCGCCCTCTTCTATTTTCTACTACCCCATTGACCAGTACCTCTCCAGCCTGGATTAATTCTTTTGCTTCTGCACCACTGCCTACAATACTGGCCCATTTTAAAAACTGATTTAGGGTAATCCCTTCTGTTTCTATTTTTATCTTTTTCATAAAATTAGTCACCTTTAAACCCCTGTTCTAACAGGCATGATTAGATATATATAGTCATCTTTACCATATTTCTTGATAGTTAATGGATTTAAAGAGCCAATTAAGAGGATATTTACCACTTCCTCATTTAAGGTCCGCAAGACATCCATTAAGTAATTGGCATCTATATTAATGCTTTGCTCTGGTCCATCCAGGTCTACCTCTACCAGTTCCAGGGCATCTCCATACTCAGAGCTGTTAGAACTAATAGACATTTGGTCCTGATTAATATCCAGAGTAATAACATTGGAATCCAGCCGGGCTATTAAGGAAACCCTCTTGACTGCATTTAAAAACTCCAGCCGGTCTATTTTTACAGAGGATTTAAAATCCACTGGAATTACCTGTTTATAATTGGGGAATTGCCCCTCTATAAGTCTAGAAATAAAGACAATTTCATTAAAGGTAAAGCGGACATAACTATTATTTAAAAGGATATTCATCTCTTCTTCTTTATCAGCAATAAGATGGTTTAATTCATTTAAGGTTGTTCCTGGTAAAATAACCTTTATTTCCTCTTCCAGATCCAGAGCTTTGCTTAATTCCCGTTTACTATGAGCCAGCCGGTATGTATTTGTTGCCACCAGGCTGATCTCTCCTGGGGATAAGACCATTAAACCCCCGGTTAGGGTAGGTTGGGTCTGGTCTGTAGAAGTAGAAAACTTAACCTCTTCAATCATCTCTTTAAAGGTCAGGGAATTAAAGCTAAAGCTAATGGCTCCTTCCACTTCCGGTAATTGGGGAAATTCATCAGCCTGGTACCCTTTCAGGGTAAACCTGGAATTCAGGCAATTTATTTTAGCCTGATAATTGCTTTCATCCAGCTGGAAGGAAATCTCTGCTGCCGGTAATTCCCTGAGAATATTGGATAATTCAGCAGCTGGCAGGACAAAAACTCCCTCTTCTATAATATTTGCTTCAACCCAGTACTCTATACCCATTTCCAGGTTATTGGCAATGAGTTTCAAGCCCTTGTCTTTTATTGCTTCCAGATAAATTCCCTTTAAAATAGGTAAAGTACTTCTGCTTGCAACTGCCCTCTGTACAATCTGTACACCATGATAAAAATCCTTTTGATTAATAGTTAATTTCATTTTTAAACCCCCTGTAATTAAAACTTATCCACATTGTGAAAATAAATTTACTGCCTCCAGTAATAATAAAGATATCTTATCAAAAATAGTAGTAATAGTAGTAGGGCCTGTAAATATGTTGAAAAGTCCTTCAAGAGTTGTAGATCTGCACCTTTTGCCTGTAGAAAAAATGTTGATTGGCAGTAAATAATTATCCACATGTCAACAGAAAAAAAATTAGCCCTTTTTCATCCACATTTTGTACACACTAAATCTACAGGATATCCAGAAAGATATAAACAAGTTTAATTATTTTTGATCCGGTCCATCAGTTTATTAATAGTAGTTTTAAAATCAATATCCATATCATAGAGTTCCTGTATTTTATTATGGGCATGAATTACTGTAGTATGATCCCTCCCACCAAATTCTTCACCAATCTGTGGCAGGGAAAGGTCTGTCATTTCCCTGGCCAGATACATGGCTATCTGGCGTGGAAAGGCAATATTCTGGGTTCTCTTTTTGGAAATCATATCATCTATATCCAGATTATAATATTCGCTGACTATCTTCTGAATTAAATTAACATCTACCTTCCTATTATTATCTCCATTTTGGGACAGGAGATCCTTTAAGGCTTTTTGGGCTGTTTCCTGGTTTAATTCACTTCCTACCACTGAGGCATAAGCAATAACCTTGGTTAAAGCCCCTTCCAATTCTCTAATATTGGATTTTATATTATTGGCAATATAGATAATTACTTCATTGGGTATTTCCAGATTTTCAATATCTGCCTTCTTTCTAAGAATAGCTATCCTGGTCTCTAGGTCTGGTTTCTGTATATCTGTGATTAAACCCCATTCAAAACGGGATCTTAACCTATCTTCCAGGGTAGGTATTTCCTTTGGAGGCCTGTCACTGGATATAATCAGTTGCCTGTTGGACTCATGGAGGGCATTGAAGGTATGGAAAAACTCCTCCTGGGTCCTTTCCTTTTTGGCCAGAAATTGAATATCATCTATAAGTAAAACGTCAATATTCCTGTATTTTTCCCGAAATTCTACAGTAGTATCATCTTTAATGGCATTGATTAACTCATTAGTAAAGGTTTCAGATGATACATAAACTACCTTACTATCAGGATTATGTTCCAGGATAAAGTGGGCTATGGCCTGCATCAGGTGGGTTTTTCCCAGCCCAACATCACCATAGATAAATAAGGGATTATAGGCCTTGGCAGGTGCTTCGGCTACAGCCAGGGCTGCCGCATGGGCAAACCTATTACTATTACCTACCACAAAGGTATCAAATACATATTTAGGATTAAGGCCATCATAGCTTTTCTGGTTCCCATTAGCCTTATTATCTAAATTACCATTGGCTGCATTATTTAAGTCATTCCTGTCTTTTTGATTTAGATTTTCAATCTCTTCTACTGTAAGGAAGACTATTTTCCAATCATTATTGGTTAATTCTTTAATAATTTCTCCTATTAAAACTTCATACCTGGTTTCCAACCAATCTTTAACAAAAGTATTGGGTACTTCTATAATGAACTGGTTTTGCTCATTAACCTGAAAGGGTTTAGTATCGGAAAACCATGTTTTAAAACTTGGGTGGGCTAATTTCTCCCGAATTTTATTTAAGGTTTCCTGCCAGATATGAGTAAGTTCATCCTTTGATAAAGACATAAAAAGACCTCCCAGAAACTGATAAATAGATATTGTATATAATAAAAAATTTATTTGCTGATATAATTTATTTCCTATATAAATAGGAAAATATCTTTAAAGGAAAACTTCAAAGAAGGTTAAAGTATAATTTCTTTAAGGCTTATTTTTTTGTGGATAAATTTAAGGATTGTCCACAGAAAAAAACCTTTATATATTAAAGTTTATTGCAGAGTTATTCACATAACTAACAAGTTATTAACAAAATCATGTGGAAATCTAAGGCTTTTTTCCACAGAAAGAGAGGATAAACTTTATTTTATCAACAGTTTGTGGATAAAAACATGTGTTTTGTGGATAAGTATTTTATAAAAAACCCGTTTAAACTTGTTATAATGAGGATTAAAGGAAAAAAATATAATCAACAATCTGTGGAAAAATATTAGTGTCCTATTATAAAAGGAAAGCAGGTAAAAACTGGCCAATGTCCTCTAAATAGCCTACTGACAAGGCCAGGAAGAGTATTCTATTATTATAAATATCATAACAGATTATCAATAGATTATCAACAGGTAATGAGAATAATGAAATATTCTTGACTATGTAAAATAAATAACATATAATTAAATTTGTAACTGTTAATGATGGAGGTAAATGTCTTTTGTGGATAAAATACAGAGATTGAGAAAAAATCTAGATTTTCGCAGGGTATATAAAAAGGGAAAATCTCTTGCTTCACCTAATCTGGTTCTATATTATTATCCCAATAGAGACAATCTTGCTTTCAATAGAGTAGGTTTTTCCATCAGCAAAAAGATTGGAAAAGCTGTAGTGAGGAATAAATTGAAGAGAAGATTAAGAGAGATTATGAGGGTAAAAAATGATCTGAAAACAGGTTATGACCTGGTTATAATAGCCAGAAAGCCTGCTGTAAATCTGGAATTTGCCGAATTAAAAAGGGACCTTGATAAATTATTACTGAAGGCAGGAATTCTGGAGAAAGAAGGTTAATGAGTGAAGCAGGTCTTGATCTTGTTGATAAGATTCTATCAAAAGGCCATATCTCCTTTATTTCCGGGAAAATGCAGATTTTATCCAACCTGTTCTGAATATAGTATACAGGCCCTTGAGAAATATGGGATTATAAAAGGTACTTACTTAGCCCTTAGGCGAATAATCAGGTGTAATCCCTTTAACTCTGGTGGTTATGATCCGCTTGAATAGGAGGAATATAAATGTTAACGAATTTAATGTCACAGGCACTGGAAGGGATTAATTCCCTGGTAGGTAATTATGGATTATCAATTATTATATTTACTATAATCATGAAGGTATTGATGTTTCCCCTGAATGCAAAACAGACTAAATCCTTACAACAAATGCAGGAACTACAGCCTGAAATAGAAAAAATACAGAAACAGTATAAAGATAATAAAGAAAAACAGAATGAAGAGCTGTTGAAATTATATCAGGAAAAAGGCTATAATCCTGCTGCCGGTTGTTTACCAATGATCTTATCCTTGATTATTATCTTTCCACTTTATAGAGCTATCTATGGCCTGGATATGAGCCAGACCAGTTTTCTCTGGATAAGCAGTTTAGCCCAGCCAGATGTTATCCTGGTTATCTTAAATGGTATTGCTACCTTAGGCCAGACCTATCTGACCACTAAAACATCTGCCACTGGCCAGTCCAGTGCAACTATGTGGATGATGCCTATAATGATTATTGCTATCAGCTTCAGGTTTCCCTCAGGTGTTCTGGTTTACTGGATAACCCAAACAGTACTGACTGTTTTGCAACAATTAATCATGACAAAGAAAAATCCCGCAAAGGGGGTTGCAAAATAAATGAGTCTTATCAGACAGGAAGGGAAAAGTGTGGAAGAAGCCATTGCCATGGCTCTGGAAAAATTAGGGCTTAAGGAAGATGAAGTAGATATAAAGGTAATTGATGAAGGCAGCAAAGGCTTGCTGGGGCTCATTGGAGCCAGAGATGCAGTAGTTGAAGTAAGGGTTAAAGTAAACCCTGCCAAGACAGGCAGGGAGTTTCTGGAGAGTATTCTTCCGAAAATGGCCTGCCAGGGTAAAGTTGAAGTAGATGAAAACAAAACTGATGATGAACAGATTTACTACAATATTACCGGTCCAGATCTGGGTATTATCATTGGACATAGGGGAGAGACCCTTGATGCTCTTCAGTACCTGACCTCATTAGTGGTCAATAAGAGCAGTGATAAATACCTAAGGGTCCTCATTGATGCTGAAGGCTACCGCCAGCGCCGGGAAAAAACCCTGGAAAACCTGGCTAAGAGATTAGCTGAAAAAGCCATCAGCACAGGTAGGAAGGTCATGTTGGAGCCCATGCCTCCCCATGAGCGCAGGATTATCCACATGACTTTGCGGAAAGATGCCCGGGTCAGTACTTATAGTGAAGGAAAAGAACCTTATAGAAAAGTGCTGATAGAAAGAGCAGATAAGGTACAGGATCTGGATAATAAATAATGCTTTAGTTCAAAATAAACCCAGTAGCAAAACCTGCTGGGTGTTTTTTTTATGGTGAGGTGATCAAGATGACTTTCCTTTATAATGATACAATTGCAGCTATATCTACCCCTTATGGGACTGCCGGTATAGGGAAAATCAGGGTCAGTGGCAGTGGAGCCATAGATCTGGTTGCTGGGATCTTTAAAGGGGTTAAAGATAAAGATTTGAGGGAACAAAAGGGCTATACTGCCCATTATGGCCATATTATAGAGCCAGATACGGGTAAGATGGCTGATGAGGTTGTCTGTATAGTTTTCCGGGAACCCCATTCCTTTACCGGTGAAAACATGGTGGAGATTGATTGCCATGGTGGCCTTTTACCCTTAAGGAGGGTCCTGGAGATAGTCTTAAAGAAGGGGGCCCGGCTGGCTGAACCCGGGGAATTTTCCAAGAGGGCCTTTCTCAATGGCCGGATTGACCTGGCCCAGGCCGAGGGAATTATGGAGGTTATAAATGCCAGAACCAATAAGGGGCTGGACCTGGCCCTGGGCCACCTGGAGGGAAGACTCTCCCGGAAGATTGCCGAAATCAAGGACAGGGTTATCGGCCTTTATGCCCATCTGGAAGCAGCCATAGATTATGCTGAAGATGAGATAGAGGAATTTGACTCTGCCGGGTTGGAAGAGAGCTTAAAGGAACTTAAAGGAGAACTGGAAAGGCTCCTGGCTACCAGTGAACAGGGCAGGATTTACCGGGAAGGCCTGAAAACCGTGATTGTGGGCAAACCAAATGTAGGTAAATCCAGTTTAATGAATGCCTTACTGGAAGAGCAAAGGGCTATTGTAACTGATATTCCAGGAACCACCAGGGATATAATTGAAGAATATATTAATATAGAAGGGATCCCCCTGCGGATTATTGATACAGCGGGAATCAGGGAAACAGAAGACCTGGTAGAGAGAATCGGTGTGGAAAAAACCGAGCAGTACCTGCAGGAGGCGGATCTGGTTTTAATGATGCTGGATGTAGACCAGGGCTTGAGGGAAGAGGATTTAAGGATTTATGAGCTGGTCAAGGAAAAACCCTTGATAGTCCTCTTAAATAAAATTGACCTGGCTCCAGACAGGGACTATCAGGAACTGGAGGAGAGCTTCCCTGGCCATCCCCTTTTAAGGATTTCTATCCAGGAGGAAGAGGGCCTGGAAGAACTGAAAAAGACTATTGTGGAAGAGGTTCTGGGTGAAGAAATCAGTACTGATGATGAAATCCTGATTACCAGAACCAGGCATAAGAATGCCCTGGTCAGGGCAGTACAGGCAGTAGGCCGGATAATTGCTGCCCACCAGGAAGGGCTGCCCTATGATTTATATAGTATTGATCTTAGGGATTGTCTGGATGCCCTGGGAGAAATCAGCGGGGAAACCCTGACTGAAGATATTATTGACCGTATTTTCCAGGATTTCTGCCTGGGCAAGTAATATTAAAGTAATCTTTCTCTACAGGCATGAAGTAATGATTCTGTATTAGATAGATATAAAGGAATATTTCTCTAGATAGATTATGAGTGTGTAAAAGGAGGGAGAGCTTATGGCTATGAGATATCATAGATATCCAGAGAGCTATGACATAATTGTTGTTGGTGCAGGCCATGCCGGTTGTGAGGCTGCATTGGCCCCGGCCCGGATGGGCTTTAAAGTACTGATTTTGACTATCAGCCTTGACCATATTGCCTTCATGCCCTGTAACCCGTCCCTGGGCGGACCGGGAAAGGCCCATATAGTCAGGGAAATAGATGCCCTGGGCGGGGAAATGGCCAAAAATATGGATGAAACCATGCTGCAGATCAGGATGATCAATACCAGCAAGGGCCCGGCAGTTCATGGTTTGCGGGGTCAGGCAGATAAACACAGATACCATCAGCGGATGAAATTATTGCTGGAAAGGCAGGATAACTTGACTGTCAAGCAGGGCCTGGTAGAGGAAATAGTCATTGAAGATGGGGAGGTCAAGGGGGTCAATACAGCAGAGGGAATCTTTTATGAGGGTAAAAAGATTATCCTGACTACTGGTACCTTCCTGAAAGGAAAAATCATCATGGGGGAGGCTACCTTTAATTCCGGCCCTAATTTACAATACCCGGCCAATAAATTATCTAGATCTTTAATGGAGGCAGGATTAACTTTAAGGAGGTTTAAGACCGGGACTCCACCTCGCCTGAATAAAAATACCATTGATTTTTCCCGGATGATACCCCAGAAGGGGGAGAAGGGCTTAAGTTTTTCCTTTGATTCCAAACCAGAAACCATTGATGAGGATATCTGTTTTCTTACCTATACAACAGAGAAGACCCATCAGATTATCCATGCCAACAAGGATCGGACCCCCTTATTCAGTGGAGAAATAGTAGGGATTGGGCCCCGTTATTGCCCCTCCCTGGAAGATAAGGTAGTCCGTTTTCCCGACCGGGAGAGGCACCAGATCTTCCTGGAACCGGAAGGCCTCCATACTGATGAGTATTATGCTGCTGGTTTATCTACCAGCTTGCCCTATGATGTCCAGATTGAGCTGGTCAGGTCTGTACCGGGCCTGGAAAAGGCGGAGATTATGCGGCCGGCCTATGCTATTGAATATGATTGTATTGATCCAACCCAGTTAGATTTAAGCCTGGAGACCAAGATGATAAAAGGCCTTTATTCTGCAGGCCAGATTAATGGGTCTTCAGGTTATGAAGAGGCTGCTGCCCAGGGCCTGATAGCCGGTATTAATGCTGCTTTAAGCTTAAAGGGTGAAGATCCCATTATCCTGGATCGTTCCCAGGCCTATATTGGTGTCCTCATAGATGAACTGGTAACCAAGGGTACCGAAGAACCTTACCGGGTAATGACAGCCAGGGCAGAATACCGTTTGCTTCTCAGGCAGGATAATGCTGACCAGAGATTATTACCCCTGGGTTACCAACTGGGCTTGATATCAGAGGAAAGATACCAAAGGTTCCAGCGGAAACTGGAGCAGATCCAGGAAGGTTTGAATTTCTTGAGGAGTATTCAAATCAATCCCCTGCCCGAGGTCAGGGCTAAACTAAAGGAATTGGACAGTGGTGATTTATCTAAACCGGTCAGCCTGGAAGAGATCTTAAGGAGGCCGGCCCTGGATTATCATAGCTTAAAGCATTTTCATGAAGACTTGCCGGACTATCCAGAGGATGTAATTGAACAGATTACCATTGAAGTTAAATATAAAGGCTATATTGAAAGACAGCTAATGCAGGTAGAACAATTTAGAAAAATGGAGAATAAGTTGATACCTGAAGACCTGGATTTCAACCAACTGGAAAATTTAAGGCTGGAAGCCAGGGAAAAATTAAATAAGATCAGGCCCCGTTCTATTGGACAGGCTTCCCGGATTTCCGGGGTTTCTCCTGCTGACTTGTCAGTATTGATGATTTATCTGGAAAGGTTGAATAGAGGGAGAGAAAATGGAGAGAGATAAGTTCAATGAATTCCTCCTGGCAGGACTGGAGGAAATGGCTTTAAGGCCTGATCCGGCTTTAGAAGAGGCCTTATGGCTCTATATGCAGATCTTAAGGGAGGAAAACAGGAAATATAATTTGACAGCAATTGATAGGGAAGAAGAGATTATCAGGAAGCATTTTCTCGATTCCCTGGTTTTTTTTACAAAATATGACCCGGCAGCCGGGAGCAGGATTCTGGACCTGGGGACAGGGGCCGGTTTCCCCGGCCTGGTTATGAAACTCTACCAGCCAGACCTGGAAATGGTCCTGGTGGATTCCCTGCAAAAAAGGGTTAATTTCCTGGGACTTTTAATCCAGGAATTCAAGTTAAAAGGGGTAGAGGCCCTTCATGCCAGGGCAGAGGAATTGGGCCAGGAGGAGGAATACCGGGAAAAGTTTGATTATGTAGTCTCCCGGGCTGTAGCCCCCCTCAATATTTTAAGTGAATATACTTTACCCTTTCTCCGCCTGGGGGGTAAAGCTGTTTACTTTAAGGGTCCCGACTGCCAGAAAGAGGTGGATGAGGCCGAGAAGGCTATTGAATTACTGGGGGGAAAGCTGAAAGCTGTCCACCAGGTAGAGGTACCGGGCCTTGAAGGAGAAAGATATTTACTGGAAATAGAGAAAGTCCAGGCAAGCCCGGCCAGGTACCCCCGGAAGGCTGGTATGCCAAAAAAACGTCCTCTTTAAGCAGGAAATAACTAAGATATGAAGAATTTTATACATAGTTTTGGAGGTTATATGCTATGAAGATACCATTCGTACAGGGAGACAGAAACAGGGAAACAGTAAAGAAGATACCCCTTGATGATATAAGTACTAATCCTTATCAACCAAGGAGTATTTTTGTGCCAGAAGAAATAGATGAACTGGCCTTATCTATAAAAAACTATGGAGTAATTCAACCCATCATAGTCAGGGAAAAAGATAAGGGCTATGAACTGGTTGCTGGAGAAAGGCGTTACCGGGCCTGCTTGGCCTTAGGCCTGAAGGAAATACCAGCAATAGTTAAAGAAATAGATGATCCGGAACTGGCAGAGATAGCACTGGTGGAAAACCTGCAGCGGAAGGATTTAAGCTTCCTGGAAGAAGCCAGGGCTTATCAGCAGTTAATCAAGATTTTTGGCCTGACCCAGAGGGAACTGGCGGAAAAGATCGGCAAGAGCCAGTCTACTATAGCCAACAAATTAAGACTGCTTACCCTGCCAACTGATGTCTGTCAGCAGCTGGAGGATGAAAATATCAGTGAAAGACATGCCCGGGCCCTATTAAAATTAGCGGACAGGGAGAGCCAGCTGGCAGTTATCGAAAAGATCAAAAAAGAGAAATTAAGTGTCAAGGAAACAGAAAGACTAATAGAAAGAATGCTCCAGGATAAAGAGGAAGAAAAGGAGCCCCGGGTCTACACTGTTTACAGGGATTTGAGGCTTTTCATTAATACCCTCAATAATACTGTAGATGAAATGAAAAATGCCGGCCTGGATGTTCAGGTAGAACAGAGTGATGCGGAGGATTATATAGAATATAAAATAATACTCCCAAAGTGGAAAGGGGAGAAGGAATAAAAAGGAGTGATTCTTTTGGCGAAAAAATTGGCCATCGTGAACCAGAAGGGTGGAGTAGGAAAGAGCACAACTGCAGTTAATCTCAGTGCAGCCCTGGCAGAAATGGGTATGAAAGTATTATTGGGGGATATTGACCCACAGGGTAATGCTACCAGTGGTGTGGGAGTTGATAAAGGCAGCCTGAAATACAGCATATATGATGTCCTGATTAATGAAATAGATGTCAGGGAGGCAATCCTGGAGACCGGGATAGAAAATTTTGATATTTTGCCAGCCAATATTGATCTGGCTGGAGCAGAGATCGAATTGGTATCAATGATTTCCCGGGAAAGCAAGCTGAAAAATGTCATCAAGAAGATAGATGAAGACTATGATTTTATCTTTTTTGATTGCCCTCCTTCCCTGGGTTTGTTGACCCTGAATGCCCTGACGGCTGCTGATGGCATCCTGGTGCCTATTCAGTGTGAGTATTATGCCCTGGAAGGGCTGGGCCAGCTAATCAATACTGTCAGATTGGTCCAGAACAATCTTAATCAGGACCTGGATATTGAAGGTGTCCTCCTGACCATGTATGATGCCCGGACTAATCTTTCCCAGCAGGTTATAGAAGAGGTGGTCAGTTATTTTAAAGACAGGGTTTACAAAACCATTATACCCAGGAATGTCCGTTTAAGTGAAGCACCCAGCTTTGGCCAACCCATCACCCTGTATGATAGCAGCTCAAAAGGGGCCCAGGCCTACCGGGAACTGGCAAAGGAAGTGATTAAATAATGTCCAAAAACAGATTGGGCAAGGGATTGGGAGCCCTTATCAATGATGCAGCTTTTGAGGAGGACAGTAGTACCAGTGGGCGCTTGAGGGAAATCTATGTACAGCAGATTGAACCCAACCCTTTTCAACCGAGACAGGAATTTGATCAAGAGGAACTAAAGGAACTGGCTGATTCCATTAAAGAAAATGGTATTATTCAACCTATTACCGTAAGGCAGATTAAACCGGATTTATACCAGCTGGTTACAGGAGAGAGGCGGTGGCGGGCCTCCCGTATGATAGGCCTGTCAAAAATACCAGCCATTATCAAAGATTATGATGACCGGCAGATGATGGAAACAGCCTTAATAGAGAATATCCAGCGGGAGGATTTAAACCCCATTGAGGAAGCTCAGGCCTATCAGCGGATGATGGAGGAATTTGGCCTGACCCAGGAAGACGTAGCCAGCAAGGTGGGCAAGAGCAGGTCCAGTATAGCCAATATTGTAAGGTTATTAAACCTTTCTCCAAAGGTCCAGGTTTATGTTTCACGTGAAACACTTTCCATGGGACATGCCAGAGCCTTACTGGCAATTAAAAATCCGGAAGAACAGATTCAGGTAGCTGATTATATTATTAAGAACAATCTTTCTGTTAGGGAAACAGAGAAATTTGTCCACTCCTTTAATAAAGAAATGGAGAAAAAGAAAGAAAAGGCTGTGACCCAGAACAAAAAAACCGTCCTGGGGCCAGAATGGATTAAGGCTCAGGAGGAACTTTCCCGTCTCCTGGGAACAAAAGTTAAAATAAAGAATAATAATAATAATAAAAAAGTAATAACCATAGAATGTGATAACTATAGTGATGTCAAGAAATTGATTAACACCTTATCTTTAGGATAGTTTTGTTTCACGTGAAACAAATCGATTTGAACAAATAATAACCAGGATTTCTATTCATTAAAAAGTAAGATTGAAGGAAGATTAGAATTAAAAGATTGAGGTGGAATAATGTTTATAATTATTGTTGGTGGAGGCAAGGTAGGCCTCTATCTGGTCAGGGATTTTACGGATAAAGGTCACCGGGTCCTCCTGATAGAAGAGGATTGGGAAAAGGTTAAAGAAATCAGGAAAAAATATGGTATTGAAGTAGTCTGGGGAGATGGTTCTGAAGAAACGGTCCTGGAAGAGGCGGGTATTGAGGACTGTGATGCCCTGGTGGCTGTAACAGAAGATGACCAGAACAACCTGGTTATCTGTCAATTGGCAGAAAGGAAATACAATATAGCCAAGACCTATACCAGGGTAAATACCCCGGGTAATGAAAAGCTCTTCAGCTGGTTGGGGGTAAATGTTGCCGTCAGCAGTGCCACCATCCTTTCAGCTATGGTGGAAGAGGATATAACCTTTAATAATCTAAGAAATATCCTGATCAAGGATCAGGATAAATTAAAACTTATCCGGATAGCTGTCCAGAAAAACTCCCCCAGTATCAAAAAGAAGATTAAAGATATTAAGCTACCTACCGAGGCTGTCCTGGTGGCTATTTTAAGGGGAGACAATTCCCTGGTCCCTAGGGGTAATACCAGGATCATGGAGAATGATGTTATCCTGGCCCTGACCAGGCCGGAACTGGAAGAAGATATGTTAAAGGCCTTTAATGGGTAGAGGGCGAACAGAAAAATGTTAGATAGCAGAAAATATGAGCTGAAAAATACAGAGAGTAGAAAATATTAGAGGGTAGTGAGGAGTATAATGACTGGAACCATTGTAAATTTTTTTGCCATTATAGTCGGAGCTTTACTGGGAGTATTTCTGAAGGAAAGGTTTTCGCAAAAACTACAGGAAATAGTTATGCAGGGCTTAGGCCTGGCTGTTGTCCTCATCGGCCTGCAGATGGCCCTGGAAAGCAAGAATCTTTTAATAATCATCTTTAGTTTGGTTTTAGGTGGAATTACAGGGGAGCTTATAGATATTGAAAAGAAATTAAACAGCCTGGGTGCCTATATCCAGAATAAATTTGGCCGGGAAGATGACCTCTTTATCCAGGGTTTTGTCCAGGCCAGCCTGGTTTTTTGTGTTGGAGCCATGGCCATTATGGGGGCAATCCACGATGGTATCAACAATGACCCCACCATCTTATTTAATAAATCTATCCTGGATGGTTTTGCTTCTATAGCCTTTGCAGCTGCTACCGGTATCGGGGTCCTCTTTTCTGCTTTTCCGGTCCTCTTATACCAGGGGGGCATAAGCTTGCTGGCTGCTTTTATAGCCAGGTTTCTGACTGAGGCTGTGATTGTGGAGATGACTGCCACAGGAGGACTTTTGATCCTGGCTATAGGTTTAAACTTAATGAAGGTCAGTAAGATTAAAGTAGGCAATCTCTTACCCTCACTATTATATGCTATTATTTTATCTTTCTTTATAGTTTAAGAAGTGAAAATAATCATTTTTTCCTAAAGGATTTTTTTGCGATATAGAGAATATATATATATTACAATTACAAACTTTGTATTATTCTGAACTTTTTCTTTAATTTCTCTTTTATAAAAATATTTTTAATTATCTGATTAAGTTTAAGGAGGTTAAAGAGAGGATTCTGAATTTTATGTGAGGAGGAAGCACCAATGGCCAGGTTGAAAAAAATTAAAAATTACTTCTTTGAGAATTTAGATGTCTCTGTCATACCCTCACCTGCCCAGAGGATCAAAAACTTTAAGGTCAAAAGGATTACCCCTCTGATTATTTTCCTATTGCTGGCGATAACTATCACCAGTTTGTCCCTCCTGTATAAACATTATTATGAGGAATACCATCTGGTAACAGCAAAACTGGAGGAATTAAGGGGGGTCAGGGCCGAGAATACCAGATTGAAGAACGAATTATACCAACTGGCTCAGGACACAGAGGCCTTACAGCAGACCTTAAGCCAATTACAGGAATACAATCGGGAAATCAAGGTAATGATCGACAAAGAAGAAGATGAGGGGCAGAAGGGCAATGAAGAGTTTACCCTGGAATTGAGGACTTATCTGGGTACTGATACTGTTTATCCGGCAGGCCTCCCCATTGGTGGTGGTGACATTAACTATGCTTACCACTTTTCCTGGCAGATGATTGAAAGAGCCAGGGAAAACATCGATCAGGTCCGGTCAGAATTGCCTCTACAGGAAGAGGAATTAAGTAGCCTGGAAAGTTCAGTTAAGGAATACAATGCCCTGAAGGCAGCCACCCCTTCTATCTGGCCCCTGGCTGATGATGGCAGTGCTTATATCTCATCTAACTTCGGTTGGCGCAAAGACCCCTTCACCGGCAAGCAGACTATCCATGAAGGGCTGGATATAGGAACCTGGTACAATACCCCTGTTCTGGCTACTGCTGATGGGGAAGTTACTTTTGTCGGCAGGAATGGTAGTTATGGTTTAATGGTGACAATTGAGCATGGTTTTGGTTTTGAAACCCGTTATGCTCATCTCAATAAAGCAGCTGTTAAGAAAGGACAAAAGGTTTCCCGGGGAGATATCATTGCTTATAGCGGGAATTCCGGCCGTAGCAGCGGGCCCCATTTACATTACGAAGTCAGGAAAAACAATATTCCCCAGAACCCAAGGGAATATATAGGGAGGTAGAATCTTGGGAAAAAGGAGAAGAGAAAGAAAAATGGAAGAGGCAAAAGGTAAAGTGGAAACAATCTTGGGAAATGGCACAATTGTAGAAGGAGATCTCTATACTAAAGGTTCTCTCCGGATTGAAGGACAGGTTAAAGGCAGGATCAAGGCTGAAGGAGACCTGCTGGTAGGTGAAAGTGGTAATCTGGAGACAGAAATTGAGGCAAGGAATGTACTTATTGCCGGTACTGTTAAGGGTAATATTAAAGCCCAGAATAAAATTGAAATCTTACCAAGTGGTAAATTATATGGAGATATAAAAACAAAGATTATTAAGATTGAAGCAGGGGCTGTTTTTGTTGGTTCCAGCCAGACTGTGGATGCCAATACAGCCAACACCGGAAAGGCTGATCCAGTAAAGGAAGCAGCAGCAACAAAGGAAAAGGCCTAATCCAGGGCCATAAGTTCAGCCCTGCTGTTTTTTCTAAGCTTATCAATGGACAGGCAGAGGGCAGCAGAGATAATCTCTGCCATCTTAAAGACAATGCTCAATCTGGTGCTCTGTAGGACCAGGTATTCCATATAACCGCCTACATTCACCAGGCCTGTAATATGCATATCACCTACTTCGGGTAATTTTTTCTTAACACCGGTCCCTGGTTTCAAGGGACCTTTTTTTACGTCTATATAACCGACACTGTTTTGTTTGCCCAGGCCGGCATCGATGGCAATGACAAAGGGGTCGGCATAGTTTTGATAAATCCTTTCTATATTTTCCTCCAGATTACTGGCATGGACCGGTTCATGGACATTGCCAATCACCCTGGCAGGATAGGTATCATTCTTGCCAAGCAGTGTGCCGGTTATGGGACCCAGGGAGTCGCCAGTAGAACGATCTGTGCCTACACAGAGGATTATTAAATCCTTCTCACTCCTATAATCCAGGCTATTCATCTGGTTAAGAATAATTTTTTCCAGGAGATTAACTGCATTCTGCTGATCAATATGGACCCTCTTTCTTTCAAAAAACATCTGCTTCCCCCCAAAAAAATAATAACTCCTATGGAGATGTATATAAGTTATTATCAACTTTAATTCATTAATTTATACTCCTTATCGGGCATAAATATTACAAGGTAGGGATTCTGTCCGGAAGAAGAGGGGGGAGAAGATGAAAATCAGAAGAGCACTGGCCCTGGCCGCTGTCTATATTGGGGCTGTTATTGGAGCTGGTTTTTTATCCGGCCAGGAGATCTGGCATTTTGTCGCCAGACATGGCAGGGCTGCTTTTTGGGCCTCCTTGTTGATTGCTGTTTTCTTCATTATATTGGCCCCCTTTTTGTATAGAGCAGGCAGCCGGGCCGGGATAGAGAATTACCAGGATTTTTTTTATCGTTATCTGCCAGGTCCCTGGCCCTATCTATTTGACCTTTTTTATAGCCTTTTTCTCCTGGGCAGTGTTGCTGTAATGATGGCCGGAGCAGGCACCTTATTTAATGAATTACTAGCTTTGCCTTACCTGCTGGGGGTATCCTTCAGTATAGTATTCTTATTGCTGACCCTTCTTTTAAAGAGTGAAGGCTTGCTTACTGTCAACAGTATCCTCATTCCCGTACTGGTCTTAATTACCCTTTACCTGCTCATTACTTTTTTGCGAAAAGAAGCCTCCTTTACAGGCTTAGCACTTCCAGGGACTATTTCTCCCGGTCTATTATGGGTCAAGGATGGTCTTTTTTATGGTGCCTATAATCTGGCCATGGCCATTGCAGTAATGACTCCTATTATTTATGGGGAAGAGGAAGGTACAATTCTTGCCGGAGCCATAATAGGTGGTATAGTCATTACCCTCCTTCTATTGTTGATTGCCCTGGGCCTACAGCAGGCCTATCCCCTGGGACCTGAGGGAGAAATACCCCTCTTATATCTGGCTGCCAGGACAGGTAAGGGGCTCTATATCGGCTATATTATTGTCCTTTATTTTGCCATGCTTACAACAGCCCTGGCCAACTATTATGCCTTTAGCAAGAGATTTGCCTTATTTCTGGCCCTGCCCTATGAAATTACCCTTTTTGCAGGCCTGTTCCTGATTTTGCCCCTCCTGCCTTCAGGCTTTTCTACCCTGGTTAATAAACTATATCCCTTTTTTGGCGGCCTGGCTTTAGTCATTATCTTTCTCTATATCATCATTTACCTGGAGGAGGCCTGAAAAGAGAGAGGATATGTCGAAAAGGAGAAAAATATTGCCCGGGAAATATTTTTTTCTCTTTCATTGATAATAAAAATAATATATTGTAGAATAGGAAGAAGGAAGTGATAGGTGGTGAATAAATTATGAAGGAAGCTTTCCTTGACTTTTTTGCCGGATTAGAGGGGGTTTTTTCCTATGTAACTCTGGGGCAAATTTTACTTAAAATACTTTACAGTGTTTTGATAATGATTTTAGTTAAAGTTCTAATTCGACTGTCCTGTGGTTTTATCCATAGGTGGATTGATACCGGTACAGGAGAAAATATCAGGAGAAGGAATACCCTGATTCTGCTCTTGGAGAGTGTTACCAAATATACCCTGTATTTTATCGCTATTATAGTTGTCTTTTCTATCTTTGGAGTACCAGTAACCTCCTTGCTGGCCGGGGCCGGGATCCTGGGCCTGGCTGTGGGTTTTGGGGCCCAGAAACTGGTGGAAGATGTCATCAGCGGTTTCTTTATCCTCATCGAAGATCAATTTGCTGTTGGTGATTTTGTTGAGATTGGAGGCAAAACAGGGATAGTGCAGGAAATAGGTTTCCGTACTACCATTATCCGGAACACAGCCGGTGAGATCTATGTGATACCCAATGGCGAGATCCGCCAGGTAACCAACTATTCTGTGGCAGAAGATATGCGGGTAATGGTGGATGTGACCATCCCTTATGAGGAAAACCCTGCCAGGGCCCTGGCAGAACTGGAAAAGCTCTGTGCTCTGGTAAAAGAAGAGAAGGCAGAGATAATTACCAGCGGTCCTTCTGTTCTTGGGGTACAGGAACTATCTCCTAATGGTTTAGTCCTCCGCCTGATGGCAAGGACAAAACCCCTCCAGCATTGGGGTATGGGCCGTTACCTGCGGCAGCGGATTAAGGAGCACTTTGATCAGGCAGGAATCCAGATTGCCTATCCCCGTATGGTCTTATTATCCAATTCAATGTCCGGTAAAGAAGATATAGAATTCTAATAAATAATCTTTTAATATCTTGATAGAAAGGGGCAGAAAATTGGAGGAAAGAGAATACAGACTGGGAGACCAGGTTCGTTTGAAGAAAAAACACCCCTGTGGTGGTGATATCTGGGAGATTATCCGGGTCGGTATGGACTTTAAAGCCAAATGTACTACCTGTGGCCGGATTATTATGTTACCTAGAAGAACCTTTGAAAAAAGGGTAAAAGAAATAATAAGGGAAGGAGAAAATTAGATGCAGATTGGAATTGTTGGACTACCAAATGTAGGAAAATCCACCCTCTTTAATGCCTTAACAAATGCGGGAGCAGCGGCAGAAAATTTCCCTTTCTGTACCATTGACCCCAATGTGGGGGTTGTAAGTGTTCCTGATGAGAGGCTGGAAGTTCTCAATGATATGTATCATCCCAAAAGAAAGGTGCCTACTACTATAGAATTTGTGGACATTGCCGGCCTGGTCAGGGGGGCCAGCCGGGGAGAAGGCCTGGGCAACCAGTTTCTGGGCCATATCCGGGAGGTTGATGCCATTGCCCAGGTGGTCAGGTGTTTTATTGATGAAAATGTTACCCATGTAGATGGCAGTATTGATCCCGTCAGGGATATTGAGATAATCAATATGGAATTACTCCTGGCAGACCTGGCTACAATAGAGAAGCGGAGGGAAAAGACAGAACGGGCAGCCAAGAGTGGGGCAAAAAAGGAGCGGGAAGAGCTGGCCATACTGGACCACTTTATTGCAGTTATTGAAGATGGCGGTAGCCTCCGGCAGCTAGACCTGGGAGAGCAGGAAAAGAGGTTAATCAAGGAATTATCCCTCTTAAGCGCCAAACCCATGATCTATATTGCCAATGTGGACGAGGACTCCCTCCTTGGTGAAAATAATGAGTTGGTGGAAAGGGTCAGAGACCTGGCCCAAAAGGAAGGGGCTGAGCTGGTTACTGTCAGTGCCAAAATTGAGGCTGATATAGCTGAACTGGACCAGGAAGAGGCAGAGCTTTTTCTGGCTGATCTGGGTTTAAAGGAAAGGGGCCTGGACCGGGTTATCAGGGCCGGTTACAAACTCCTGGGCCTGATTACCTTCTTTACAGTAGGGGAAGATGAGGTAAGGGCCTGGACAGTAAGGGAAGGGTCTACAGCCCCCCAGGCTGCCGGTAAAATCCATACTGATATGCAGCGGGGTTTTATCCGGGCAGAAGTAGTCAGTTATCAGGATCTGGTTCAGACCGGTTCCCTGGCCAAAGCCAGGGAAGAAGGCCTGCTGCGGCTGGAAGGAAAGGATTACCTGATCAAGGACGGGGATATCTGCCATTTTCGCTTCAATGTCTAGGATATCCCGGGATTTTATATTTTTCTGCCTTCCAGGCCAGAGAATTCTTGCATAAGCCTGAAAAGGATGTTATAATGTAGGATGAACTATTCCATGCCCTGTACTCTGATGCAGGGCCGCATAGTCCGGATGGAGGAGGTGAAAGGAAATGACACGTCTTTACGAAACAGTCTTTGTTTTAAGGCCAGATCTGGATGAAGAAGCCAGAGATGGCCTGGTGGAAAGAATTAAAGGAATTATCACCGATAACCAGGGTGAGATTGTTGAGGAAGATATCTGGGGCAACAGAAAGTTAGCCTATGAGATTAATAAGTATGATACTGGTTATTATGTCTTATTAACCTTTAAAGGTGGTACTGCTCTGGTTAAAGAATTGGAACGTAATTACAGAATCCTTGACGGAGTTCTGCGTTCTTTAATAATCAATAAAGAAGATTAAAAACTTCTTTAAACAGGATGGTGACCAGGGATGTTAAATCGTATTGTTTTGATCGGTCGTTTAACAAGGGATCCAGATATGCGTTTTACCGGTAATGGTATACCTGTAACCAACTTTACCCTTGCTGTACAACGTAATTATACTAATCAGCAGGGAGAACGTGAGGTTGATTTTATTAATATAGTTACCTGGAGAAAACTGGCCGAGCACTGTGCCAAGTACCTGGCAAAAGGCAGGTTGGTGGCAGTGGATGGTTCCCTGCAGATCCAGAGATATGAAAGTGATGGCCGTACCAATATAAACCCTGTAGTGGTAGCCGATGATGTCCGTTTTCTGGAGTGGGCAGATGATAGACAGGCTGGTACTGGCTATGAACAGAGGAACACCAGACCTAAAGAAGAAGAAGCAGCAGATGATCCTTTTGATAACCTGGATCTGAATGACGACTTCGATGTACCATTTTAGAAAGGGGGACATAAGTAATGGCAAGAATGCGTAATAAAACCTGTTATTTTTGTGCCAATAAGGATAAAGAGATAGATTATAAAGACGTCAGGACCTTACAACGTTTTTTAACTGATAGGGCCAAGATTATTCCCAGAAGAATTACAGGGGCCTGTGCCAAGCATCAGCGGGCCGTGACCAGGGAGATTAAAAGAGCAAGAGCAATTGCCCTGTTACCATTTGTAAAAGAATAAGATGGAGGCAAGGAGGCAGCGGGCGTAACCAGCCTCCTTGCTTTCATATTCAACTGTAAAATTTGTGAGGTGTACACTCCAGATGAAAAAGAAGGATTTTTTCAGGACTATTTTATTACTGGCTTTTTTCACCTTGATCAGTTTTATTTTTCCTTTCTTTTCAGCCTTGATATATTTAATCTGGCCACTACCCTTAATAATGTATATAGTCAAATATGGTACCGGGGAAGCGGTTCCCCTGGTGGCCCTGGCAGCCATTGCCAATGGCCTCTTGATAGGAGCCATTTATAATATCTCCAGTGGTATAGTTATGGGGGTTTATTCTATCCTGGGTTTTGGAATAATTGGCTTTTTCCTGGGCTCAGGCCTTAAGGAAAAGTTCAGTCCCTTAAAGACCCTATTATTAACAATTCTGGCCGTGATTATCTCCAATCTGGCTATAGCCTTGTCCTTACCCTATATCCTGGGCTTTAATTATCAGGATATAATGGTGGAGATGAAGGCCTTAATGGAAAATAGCCAGTTTATCCCCCAATATGGGCTCTTGTTGGAACAGTTACTCTATTTGGTAAAAACCCTCATACCTTCATTGCTGCTGGCTACTTCAGCCATACATGGTATTCTGATTTATTATATTACAATCTGGTATGTAAGAAAGAAGGGCTTTGATTTTCATCAATACAAACCATTCCGCACCTGGCATTTTTCCCGCTGGTGGGTTTCCTTAAGTTTAATCTCCCTGATTATAGTCAGGACCTATTTACAATACTCCTACCCGGGAGGCCTGCCGGAATACTTGCGGATAACCTTTGCCAATCTTATGATTTTGCTTTTCTTTTTGATTTTCCTCCAGGGTTTTGCAGTGATGATAAACTGGTTGGGAAGAAGGAATTCCAATTTCCTTCTCATGGCTTTTATATTTGCCCTCTTTTTCTTTAATGTTTTTGTAATTTATCTCTTGCTTTTATTAGGTTTTATCGATATGTGGTTTAATCTTAGGAAAGATCAAAGGGCTTAAGGCTCTTTTATACTGAAGAATATAAAGGGGGGGTTATAGATGAAGGTAATCCTGAAAGAAGATGTCAAGAAATTAGGTTCCAGGGGTGATATAGTTAATGTCTCTGACGGTTATGCCAGAAATTATCTCTTTCCCCGGGGCCTGGCCGAGGAAGCCAACAAAGGGAATATCCAGCAGCAAAAGGATAGGGAAAAGGCAAGGCTGAAAAGAATGAAGGAAGAAAAGGCAGCAGCAGAAGAAATGGCCTCCCGGATGGAAAAAGAGAAATTTGTTATTCCGGTCAAGGCCGGAGAACAGGGCAGGCTTTTTGGTTCTGTAACCAGCAAGGATATTGCTGATGCTGTTGAGAAAGCTGGTTATGAAATAGACCGCAGAAAGATTCAGTTAGATGAAAATATAAAATCCTTAGGTATGCACAAGGTCAAGGTAAGGCTCTACGAAGATGTAGTAGCTGATATCAAAATCCAGGTAGTAGAGGCATAAAAAGAAGGGCTGTTTTTAACAGCCCTTTTTCTTTTAGTTGGAAATCAAGAAGTCAAACATCAATTTTTCCTTATTAAAGTTGGAAAAATAGTTTTCATTTGTTCTGATCTTATTGGCTACATAATCAAGAACATTTTTTTCTGGAGCATGTTCCAATAAAATAGAGATAACCTCTAAGTGAGACATGCTATCAACCTCCTTATATACTTATATTCTTATAAATTTTCTCAATATTTATTATACACTAAAAAAATAATAATTTCAAGCATTTTGCTTAAGTGTCCGGAAAAATCTCCTTTAATTTGCTCTCCAGCTCTGCTGCAGAATAGTTCTGATAGTTATCCAGGAGGAAGGAGACCTGATCCAGTTGTTCTTCTGTCAGGAGGCCCTTTCTATATAAATTGCCATAGGCATTGGTAAAGGCCAGAATCAGCCTGAAATCCAGCTGATCCAGGTCTCTCTTTTGCTTATCCTCCATAAGGTATCATTCCCTCTATAGCTAGGTTTTCCGGATCCACAAAGCGGACATATTCATTTTCAAAATAAAGTTTGACTGAACCAGTCTGGCCGGTTCTTTGCTTGGCCACTATAACCTCTGTATCCCTCTCTGTCCCTTCTTCAATGGCCTGTTCCCGGGCTGCTGCACTGGTATGGGCATGGCGGTAAAGGAAGATTACCCCATCAGCAATCTCCTCGATATTACCGGAATCCCTCAAATCAGAGAGGACAGGCCTTTTATCCTGGCGGCTGGTAAAGCTCCTGCTGATCTGGGAGACAAGGATAATTGGTGTTTCCAGTTCTGCAGCCAGGTTTCGGAGTTGCAGGACTATCTGACCCACGGCCCTGGCCGTATTATGGAGCTGATCTTCCGGTAACTGGATCATTTGCAGGTAATCTATGATGACCAGTCCCAACTCACCCATCTGGGCCCTGAATTTACGGAGCCGGGCTCTAATCTGGGCCACATTGAGGCCCCTCTCATCTGAAATCATCAGGGGGAGTTCATGGAGGTTATCCAGGGCTTTGAGTATTTTCTTTTCTTCCTCCTCACTGGTTTCCCCCTGGCTGAATTTCCAGGCATTGACTCCGGCTTCCTGTACAATCATCCGGTCCACTATCTCCTGGGCATCCATCTCCAGACTGATAATGGCTACCGGTACTTTTCTCTTCAGGACATTTTTGGCTATATTGATGGCAAAGGCAGATTTACCCATACTGGTTGAAGCAGCAATAACATTCAGGTGGCCCTTTTTAAAACCACCAATAAGGTTATCCAGGGAAATAAAGCCGGTCTGGAGCCCTATATCCTCTTCATTGTTCTTCCGTAATACATAACTATTGTAGGCATCCATCAGGGCTTCGCCCATGGTAAAGATATGTTTTTCCAGGTCATTACTTTCATTGGTAGCTTCAAAGATAATCTCCTGGGCCCTGGCCTGGTAATCAGCAATATTCAGGTCAGTTTTTTCCACCAGTTGTTGTAGTCTTTCAGCTGCCTTATGGATTAACTGTTTTTGATAATTAAGCTTGATAATATCAATAGTCGGTTGTAGTTCATCAACTGTATTAAAACCAGAGGTCAGAACCTCGATGATCTCTTCCGGGTTTTTAATAATCCCGTCTTCTTTTAATTTCAGGAAAAGCTTGGTTCTGGAGATCTGGTTACTCTCCTGAAACTGGTTCAGGAGGATTTCATAGATCAGTTGGGCCTGGGGGTCCAGGAAATGCCTGGTCTCCAGGGAGTCAGCAACATCATCAATCATTTCAGGAAACTGTAATAAGATACCCAGTAACTGAAACTCTGTATTCCTGTATTCCATTCTATTTAATAACTTTTCATTTGCAGCCATGCTAAACACCCTCTAAATTAATCTTCAAAATCCCAGGCTAATTTATCCCAGTCAAAGGAGAATCTGTCCTCCTGCCTTCTTTTGGGCCTGGTCTTCTTGAAAAGTCCCCTTGCTTCCCGGGTATCCCGGACCTGGTTCTCTTTCAGAAGCTTAATAAAGTTATCTTCAATATATTGGAGGGATGGTTGTCCATCCTTTTTCCGCCGGAAGGCTTCCTGGATAGCCAGTTTCACCACTTCTACACTCAAGGGGTAATCCTCCTGGAGCCAGTTTTGAAAAGTCTCCACTTGTACCGGGCTGATATTTTGCCATTGGGCCAGCCCATAAAGCTGGGCTATTTCCTTGATTTCCCGGAAGAGCCTGTCCTGTTTTTGCAGGTCTTCATAACTATGTATCTCTTTCCTATACCAGTCATCGATGATCCCCTTCAGGTAGTGGAAGGCCTTTTCTGCCGGGTTATTGTATTTTTCCTGCCATTTATCTACCCGGCGGATCAATTCCCGGATCATCTCCAGCGGGAAATCCTCCAGCCACTGGTTAATCTTGCTTTCCAGGATATTCAGGTCTTCAGCCGGGGAAATAAAGGTTAGAATAGCCTGAAAAAGTTCTGCCCGGCAGGGTTGGGGCAGTTGCAGGATCTTCATCCGCAGTTCCCGGTTATTAAAATAATCATTATGAAGCCCGGTCTTACTTCCTGCCGGCAAGGCCCCGGCCTGCTGGATTTTATCTATATTAAGCTGGATCAGGTAGGTATAGTCACCTTCCCTTTCCCCTGTACAGTCTATTATACCATTATTTTTTAGATAACTTAAGCCAGCATAAATCTCTTCCACTTTATAGCTGTCAGGCAGATAGGTGGAAATAATAGTGGGACAGGTCCGGATCTGATAATTATCATCCATATGGGTAACCAGATATAAAAAGATAGGCAAAGTTACCCCGGGAAATTGGAGGAGAAAACCGCAGTCAATAGCAGCATCTCCAATCTCAATGGAACGGGTAGAATTCATATTGGAAACAACTAATTTTCTCTGTTCATTTATAAAAGCCTTACCCATCTTTTTTCCCTTCCCTTTCAATATATAATATATTCTTTGCCGGAGGATTAAATCCTGCTACTGAAATTCCAGAGAAAAATAGAACCCCTGTAGAAAGGCTATTCAACAGGGGTGATAAGATATAATTTTTTTTTGTTCCAAATTTGAAATTATTAAAGACATGGAGTAACAGTTACATGAAAAAAACCTCTGGCAGATAGGAAGTGCCAGAGGTCTAAGAACATGTTAGCAGAACTTTATAAGAGAGATTATAAATTATTCATTTCTTATATCTATTATTTTCATTGCTTCTGGTAGATTTTTATTTTGAGAAACTATATCCAGGTTAATAGGTTCTATCTGTGGGTCAAGACTTAATAGCTTAAGATTATCAAAATAAGCAGTTGTGTCATTATCAGGACTGGTTAATATTAGGAAAAATACTGGTATAATATCTTCTAGTTTTATGTAATCCACATAAGATCCGTTTATGTAGAAGGTAAAAACAGAGTCTTTAAGACTGAAAGCTAATTTATTTGCCTCATTTCTTTTGAATCCTGGTACCTGTCCAGTTTTCAAGGTAGTTAATTTAAACATACCTCCTTCAGGTATGGCTTTTCTGATATAATAATAACCATTTTTCATGATTTTAAAATAATGAAAACTTTTTGCATCTTTACTAATTAAGTTAAAGGTTAAACCTACACCCTGATAAAAATCAGTATCATCAAACTCAATGTCTGTTTCTCCATAAAAGCTTTCTGGTAAAAAACCTATATCTGTTATTGGTAATTGGCCAAGGAATCCAGCATTAACAGTGAAACTTAATTTGCCATCTTCTATAACCCACCTCATATGATCATATTCTTCACCAGGGTCATCATCATTAAAATCAGCATGACCTAATATTAAACCAAAATTGGCTTTGAGATGGATGTCTTTTTCCATAATTATAACACGCTCTGGTTCAGTACTTCTAATAGCACCTTCCCAAAAGGCAAAGTCATGATCTTCAGCAGGTATGGCCTTCAGGGTTACCA